>Ga0208589_1000440_pt1 | contig 19943 bp, 9 predicted proteins | sample NGESurshal092012_2_FD_184486 | JGI IMG/M metagenome (GOLD analysis project Ga0208589, IMG submission 184486) | Arctic peat soil microbial communities from Barrow, Alaska - NGEE Surface sample F53-2 shallow-092012 (SPAdes) | ecosystem: Environmental > Terrestrial > Soil > Wetlands > Peat ... | reverse complement strand
TTCGAGTGGACGGCAAAGGCCGAGGATATCATTGAAAAAGTCCGCAGGGCCCGCGCGGTGTTGAATAAGAGTGCATCAGCGTGAAACACTACACTAGATTGGCCTCGCGAATGGCGGGAATCGCCTTTGCTGCTTCCAGCATCGTGTCAACGCGCTCTTTGTCGGCGAGATCAGGTCGATCGTGGACCAAGCCTGCTTCCATGGTTTCCGCGATGCCCTTGTAGGTAAAATGGGCAAAAAATTCGCGCAATTCCATCTTCGGTTTTTCTCGCATATGCGTTCTTGCCTAGTCTGTGAAGCTCGCCTTTTCAAGCGATCCGGCAGCCAATTGAATGATGACAGACTCCGCCTCGCCTACTGAGGCATTGAATTTCCATCCGTTGATTGACAGAAACGCAATCATCGCTGTGGTCGCTGCTCGCTTGTTGCCGTCGACGAAGGGATGGTTCGAGCAGATATGGAATGCATAAGCTGCGGCCATGTCCGGAATGTCTGTGTAAAGGTATTGGCCGCCAAATTGCTGCGCGGGCATTGCAACTGCTGAGTCGAGCAGTCCCGGATCGCGCAAAGTCGCATCACCGCCTTGGTCTTCGATTGCAAATGAGTGAAGGAGTCGGACATCATCCGTGGAAAGGAACTTCGGCGCGGTATTCACTTGGCCAGCCTTCGAATCAGTTCCCCGTGTTTGCCGAAAACTTCCTCGACCATCCGGTCAAGGCGAGCCGGATCTTGGCTCATTCGGCGTGAATGCAAATAGAGAATATACGCTGAAACGGAAAGATTCAGTCGCGCTGCCTCATTCTCAAGTTGGCGCCGCATGTCAGGGGTCGTTTGAAGTTGAATGGTTTCTGAAGCGGCCATGGACGTAATTATTGACCGGAAAGGCTGATTGGGCAAGTTATTTGGTTTTTATTTGATTGCCCTGGCGAACGCTATCTCACCAACCCATCCACCTTCGCCGCGCAGATAAAATCATTCTCCGACAACCCGCCGACCGAATGGGTGCTGTACCGCACCACGCATTTGTTGTACCCAACCTCCAGGTCCGGGTGGTGGTCCTCGCGGTGGGAGATGAAGGCAATCGCGTTCACGAATGCCATCGTCTCATAATAGTTCTTGAAATTGAACGTGCGGGCGAGTTCCTTCCCCGTCGCTTTCCAGCCATGCACGTCGCCGATAAGGAGTTTGATCTGTGGTTTGGTCAGCGCGGGCGTACCCGGCTTACATGCATGGCAGCGTCTTGATTTGAGATCGGTCATGGCAAAGGCCTTTTTTGGTTGCATTTCAGTTTGTTTGACGATTTCGACATTTGAATGATAGGGTCGCTGCCTGCACAATGCACTCATGCAGCGCGGGTCGCTGCCGGCAGGGCAATCGCATATGGGCGCTGAATGGCACTCAACCTCCACCCTAACCCTCCCCCTGAGTATAAGGGGAGGGGAAAAGAAGGTGAATTTGTGCCCATATGCGATTGCCCTGTCGCTGTCGGATGTTTCGTAATGATTTAGGCGCTAAAATAGACTCCCACCCCAACCCACCCCCTGCGTACAAGGGTAGGGAGTAGAGGGCGTGAGTCTCGCCGCGAGTAAATAATGGCTGGCTCCAATCCGAATATTCGCAAGACTTTTCTCACCGGCGCCCTCTTTGCCGCTCCGGTGGCCGTCACCGCTTTCATCATCTGGTGGATCAATGACAAGAGCCAGACGTTTACCTTTTGGTTGTTCAATCACAACATCCCGTTTCTCGGAGTGGCCATCGCGCTGGTCATCATCTACTTCATCGGGATGATCTCCAACAGCCTGATGGGCCAGTATCTCATGCACTCCATCGATCACGCGCTGGCAAAGGTGCCGCTGATCGGGCAAATTTATCTCGCCTGGAAACAGATCGCGCTAACGCCCGGCGGCACCGAAGGTACATTCAGCAAAGTCGCGCTCATCCCCGACGAAACCGGCCAGATGCGCTGGCTCGGATTCACCAGCGGCAGGCAAACCACCGGCGGCGAACCGATGTATTGCGTGTTTGTGCCCAATGCGCCCAACCCCATCACCGGGCGGCTCTATTTCGTGCCGGTCGATAAGTGTACGATCCTCACCATGTCCGTGGAGGAGGCATTCAAGTTGATTCTTTCCATGGGCAATTATGTGCCGCGGCTGGTGACCGAAGAATCCAGGGCGCTGTCGGTGGAAGACCAGTCTGTCATGACGGAAGAATAGAACATGAGATTTGATTTACGTATCACGGCGATTCTTGCGACGTTGCTCTTCAGCTCACTGGCCCTGGCCCAGCCTGACCCAACCGGGGGCGATGAGCCTGATCCCTATCCCGCAGCAACGCCCAAGCGCGTTGTCGCGGTGACGAAGATGATCTCGCCCGCGGTGGTGCGCATTGATGTCGCCCAGGCGATCTACCGTGACGGCAAGCGCAGCCTCCAGCGCGGCATCGGCTCCGGCGTCATCATCGACCAGGGCGGGCGCATCCTTACCAACTATCACGTGGCCGGTCGTTCTGTCGAGATTTACGCCACGCTGGCCAGCGAGGAACGCGTTCCCTGCCGACTGGTGGGGGACGATCACTGGACAGACCTGGCCATCATCCAGTTGGACATGGCTGAAGTGAAGAAAAAGAACATCACCTTCACCAGCGCCGAACTCGGCGACAGCGGCAAGCTGGTCGTCGGTCAGGACGTCATGGCTTTCGGCACGCCCTTCGGCCTCGCCCGTACCGTCACCAGCGGACATGTTTCCGCCACCGAACGCACCCTCTATCCCGAACGCCTCAACATAGACGGCTACGAAACCGGCGACTTTGCCAACTGGATTCAGATGGATGCGCCCATCAATCCCGGAAACAGCGGCGGGCCTCTGGTTGATCTCAACGGCAAGGTTGTCGGCATCAACACGCGCGGCGGGGCGCAAAACCTGAACTTCGCCATTCCCATCGACATGGCCAAGGAAGTCATCGCCGCCATCGAGAAAACCGGCACTCCCACAACACTGGGCCATGTGCCCCGCTCGGATTTGGGCGTGGAATTCAAGCCGCTCCAGGACCTCGAGGAGTTCTATCATCTCGACATCAATCAGGGCGTGCTCGTCGACAGCCTCGAACGCGGCTGCCCCGCCGAGACCGCCGGCCTGCGGCCGCAGGACATTCTCCTCAAGCTCAACGGCGAGCCGACCAACGTGCGATTTCCTGAAGAACTCGCTCCGTTGCGAAAGCGCATCGCCGACCTGCCCATCGGCTCCAAGGCAACCCTCACGCTCAAACGCGGCGAAAAGACCCTCGAACTGACCGCGACCACCGAAGCCCTGGAAGGATATTTCGGCGAGGAACGCGGGTTTACCGTCTGGGGTTTGTCGGTGCGCACCGTCACCCGCCCCTACGCCGATCGCAAGGAACTCGACGACCCGACCGGAGTCTGGGTGACCAGCCGCACCCAAGACCTGCCGGCCGAAAAAGCTGGATTGGAAATGGATGACGTGATCGGCAGCATCGGCGGCAAGCCGGTGAAAACCATGGATGATTTCGCAAAGCTCTATGCCGCATCGGTCGCGCGAAAGGATCCCGCGATCCCCCTGCAAGTGCGGCACGGTCGCTCCGTGAAAACCCTTGTTTTGCAGGTGGATTCGTACGCTGATGCGAATGCGAATTGAACCGTGCGGTAATGCCGTGGTTTCCCAGCCACGGTTAGCCGCCGCCCTTGGGCGGCGCGTCCCCATCGCTCCCAATGCACAGGTCCCGAACAGACATAAAAAACGTAAACGACGAACCGAGGTTTTGTGATGAATTTGATGCTCGCCAGACGCGCGGTTTTTTCCCCACTTCTCGTTCTACTCTGCGCACTATCCGGCTGCGCCTCCCTCGGTTCCAGCGCGGGCGGCTCTTCCACCGGCCAGACCACCTCCTTGCTCAAAAAATTCTACGATAACGTCAGGCCCGCATTGGTAGCCGTGCAGTTTGATTACGACCAGGAACTCGGCAAGCACGAGATCATCGGCGGCGGCATCGTCATCCGAGAGGACGGTCTGGTGATGATTCCCATCGACTTGGTTCCGCTCAGCTTCCCTGACGAGCAACTAAAGAATTTCAAGATTCTGGTTCCCAGCGACACCGGCGATCCCGAGGAAGTCCCCGCCGCCTTCATCGGCCGCGACGAGCGCTCCGACGTCGCGTTCATCCAGGCGCAACCGGCGGCCCCAACGGCTGGCGCCGCTGCCCCTAAGTGGACGGCGATCCATTTTCTGGATCGTCCCGTCGAGGTCGGAGATACGGTCTACGGCTTGGGCATGTTGCCCAAGTCCGCCGGATACAAGCCCTATCTCAACCAGGCCGTGGTCGCGTCCAAACTGCGCGGCGAAGTGCCTCAGGTTGTCGTCAGCGGCGGCGTCGGCAATGTCGGCAGCCCGGTGTTTGATTCTCAGTTCCGGGCCATTGGAATTGTCCAGCCGCAGACCGCTGAAGAGCTGACGCTCGACGCGCGCAACGAACTCACCAGCATCATCATCCCGCCGCACTTTTTCGTACCCGCGAGTTATTATCTCTCCAGCATCAGCAACCCGCCCTCGGCGCAGAATAATTTGAAAATGGCGTGGATGGGCGTGCCCCAGATGACCGGCGTAAACAAGCAGTTCTCCGATTTCCTCGGCCTCACTGACAGGCCCGCCGTGCAGATCGGCGACGTGGTCCCCGGCTATCCCGCGGCGCTCGCCGGCCTCGAAGGCGGCAGTATCATTGTCGGCATGAACGGCAAGCCCCTGCGCCGCGGCGACATGCCTGAAGAACTGCCGCTGATTCTTCGCCGCGATTTATTGCAGATGAAGATCGGCGACAAAGTCACCTTTACCGTTCTCACCGCGCCGGAGAAGGGGGCCACCACCAAGGATGTGACCATCACCCTCGGCGAGCGTCCGCGCCAGCCGAATCAGGCGCAACGGTATTTTGCCAAAGACCTGGGTTTTGTCGCGCGCGAAGCGGTTTTTCTTGACGATTACACCCACAAAATGAAGCCGGATGCAAAGGGGGTCGTGGTTGATTTGGTCAAGCGTGACGGAGCCGCCGCCAGCGCCAAGCTCGGAGAGCGCGATTGGATCAAGCAGCTCAACGGCCAGCCCGTGACGGATTTGAATCAATTCAAGCAGGACTACGAGGCCTTCCGAAAAGCCCATGCGCATGACATGGTGGTGCTCGTCGTTCACCGCCCGGCCGGGCGCGAAGAGACAATCAACATCGAACCGCCGCAATCGGACGCGGCTCCGGGCGCGCCGACGGAACTGCCGTAGAAAAAGAAAGAGTCTGACTGTGAACTGCGGATTAAAGCGGAAATCGCGCTTGCAAATCGCGCCGTGTGGCTTAGGATTTTGGTCGTTAGCTTCGGGCAGATAGCTCAGTTGGTAGAGCAATGGACTGAAAATCCATGTGTCGCCGGTTCAATTCCGGCTCTGCCCATATAAATATCGCGACAAAGCCCCCTGGTTAGCCGCCTGCCCTTGGGCGGCGCGCCTGATCGCTCTTGATCCAAATCAATTTGAACCCGTATAATTTCTTCTGAATTGCACAAATCAAAGTGGAACGACTAGCCTCCACCCCATCAAGCCTCCACCCAGTGCGCCATCAATTCACTTCGTGAATTAACATTGAATTTGCGGTAGATCGCCCGCACATATTCATGAATGGTATGCCGGCTGAGGCCCAGCAAATCGGCCAGGGCTTTTTCCGAGCCGCCGGCGAGGAGATGCGTCAAAACCTTCTGATAGCGCGGAGCCAATTCCGCCGCGGGCGAAGGCAATGGGCAGGCCACCTCATAGGGGGCCGACATGCGCTGCTCTTCGACCGGGGGTTCGGCGTAATAAACCCACCGAAGGCCGCTGTGGGCGACATGAATGGCGCGGCGCTGGCGGTTGGTGAAGCGCCGGTCGGTTTCCGGCTGTTCGTCGTCTCGGCTTCTAGTCGATGGCCCGGTGAAACAGACCACCGCCATATATGGCTTCATCCGCGGCAGCGGTACTACGGATAAAATGCAGTCGTCCAGGCCCAGCGGGCTTATCAATCGGCGGAAAAACCGCGAGCGATTCCACGCCCGGTCAAAGCCGCGGGTCGTGAGGGCCTCGGGGGTGCATTCCATGTAATGACGCAATGCATCCTGCACGGCCGCCTGAAGCAGGGGATTCTCGTGATGAGATGCCGGTTCTTGAATTAAATCGGAGGGGTCCGACTCATCCGACCAGATGGTTTGGTTATCTGGGCCGACCTTGCGGGATACGAGGGCGATTTCGCCCACGACACTAAAGTTAGCGTCGAGTAACGCCGCCGCTCCGGTCGTCGCGCCGACGAGTCTGCAAAGCCCGGCAAGCAAATGCCGCTGCTTAAGCGACCCGGCCGGCGGAGCCGTGGCGAATCTTCTCGATAAATCGAGAAGAAACCTCACTTCGCGTTCTGAAAACGCTGCTGCCGTCATCTTTTGCCGGCCTCCCACAAATTATATTTATTGGATCGCCAGCCAGCGCGATCCCGCCTTACAAATAGAATTGGGGTCCACGATGTGACCCTCCAGACCACACTCTCATTATGCCGCGCGATTCTTGGATTGCAAGAGAAATTACCCATTTCCACACGCAAATCAAGAAATAACCGTACATGAAAAGGTATGGTTGCATCACCTTCATGTATGGCTTATATACTTCCCATTGAGGAGGGTCCCAGATGAACCCCACATCGTCTTTGGTTGCGCACAATTCAGCTTCGCATTTCGCTTCGGCCCGTTCGAGCGTACGCTCGCGTAGGCCAGGTAAGATGCTTCGCATTAGCGCCGCGTTGCTGTCATCAGCAACTGCGGTTCTTTTTGTCCCACGAGCCAACGCTGCAAGCGATACCTTCACAGGTTTCGCTGACGGCGATTGGAGCGTGCAGACAGTTGATCCCAACTGGTCCAATGGAACCAGTAACGGATCAAACTTTACCACGGGTGACGCCGTCACATTTGGTGACGCTGCCTCCCCGCCCAACCCCCTCACCAGTCCTGATACCTATTTCGTGAACATCGGTTCCGAAATTGGGCCAAACCCCGCGAACGTCTCGTCGGGCATCATGACTGTCAATACCGGCAATACCTATACCTTTACAGGTACCGGCGGCATTACAGCGACCAGCACGCTCAAAGCGGGCACTGGCACAATGCTCATTGACAACAACGGAACCAATGCCTTTGGCAGCATGGCCTTCACGGGCGCTAATGGCAGCATGGGTTCAATTACCATTGGTAATAGCGACTCCTTCGGCAACATCGGCGCTACCAACGTCACCGTCGGTGGCACCGGTACGTCCGGCACCGGCAACGGTTCCGCCGGAACTCTTATCTTCAACCGTATTGACGGCACCCTCGGCAGCACCGCCACCGGTCTAAACATCACCGGCACTCTCGCCAACGCCGCAGGCTCGCTCAGTGTTACTCAGAACGGCACCGGCGTGACCACCCTCACCGGCGCCGACACCTATGGCGGTTCCACCACCATCAACGCTGGAGCCATTCAGCTCAACAACGCTGGCTTCGCGAGCGGCGGCGGCCTCACCGCCAATAACGGCATTTTCTCCCTCAATGGCTTTAACGCTTCCATCAGCACGATTAACGCCGCCAATGCTAACGGCATCATCGAAAACGGTTCCAGCACGGCTGGCACTTCGACGCTGACCATCAACGCCGCCCCCAGCAATGCAGCGACCGCGACTTACTCTGGTCTGCTCCAGGACGGCGGAACAGGGAAACTCGCCATCGTTAAGGCCGGTTCCAATAACAACGAAACCATCCTGCTCTCGCCCACCTCCGCGGGCGGCGTGGAAGTCGCCAATACCTTTACCGGCGGCATCACGCTCAGCGCGGGTACTATCGCGATCACGGCGGATAATGCGCTTGGCAGTTCCGTCCTTAACGGTGGAACCGGCGCCTTCACATTCAGCAGCGCTACCAACGGCATCCTGCAGCTCAACCAGAACACCAGCGGTTTGCTCGCCGCGACCCTCACCTATAATAACGGCGCCGCCAGCAGCAATCTGGTCTTCAATAATCAGCCGAACATGAAGCTCGGCGTCGCTTCAGGTCAGACCACCACCCTGAACAACGCTCTTGGCGTTTCTGGGGCCGCGAATATCACCGGCACTTCTGCTCTGAATTATGAAGGCCCAGGCATTCTCGTTCTCGGCAATGCCAATACCTATAGCGGCGGCACAACTCTCACCGCCGGCGAACTCTCCATCAGCAGCGGCAACAGCCTCACTGAACTCGGCACCGGCCCCATCGCCTTCAATGGTGGCACGCTCCAGATCACGGGCAACAATATCAATACGCTCCCCTCGACCAACACCACCGTCGGCGTTCAGTCGGTCAATTGGAATAACACCACCACCGGCTTCAATGGAACGTTGGACATCAACAGCGCCACCAATACCGTGACGCTGAACACAGCCACCATCGGCGTGGCCAGCGGCGCAACCGGTACCGGCACGTTCAACAAGACCGGCGCCGGTTCGGTCGTCGTTAACAGCAACATCATCAATGGCGGCACCAGCGGCACCGGTGTGGTCACAGTCACCTCCGGCACTCTTACCCTCAATGGCGCCGACACCTATTCCGGCGGCACAACCGTCAATAATGGCGGCAATCTTATCCTCGGTTCCACCACGGCCCTCGGCAACCAGAACAGCAGCCTGACCGTCAATACCGGCGGCTCCCTCAATCTGAACGGCTTTGGAACAGCGGCCGGCGCCATCAATGGCGGTGGCAATATTGATAACTCCAGCACCAGCGGCATTGCCATCACCCTTGGCAATTCCAGCGCCAACGGATCCTTCACAGGCATTCTCTCCAACAGCGGCGGCGGCGCGGTGAGTCTGATCAAAGTCGGCCAGGGTACTCTGACTCTGGCGCCGGCTACGATCGGCGTCACCGGTATCAATGAAGCCGACCCAATCAATCCCACGACAGCCACCGCAACCGTCGCCAGCACCGCGAATTTGCAAACCGGTCAGTCGATCACCATCAGCGGCGCTTCGGTATCCGGTTACAATGGAACATTTGTCGTAACCGTCACCTCCCCGACAACCTTCACCTACACCGACGCGACCTCAGGCTTGGCGTCCGTAACCAGCGCCACCATTTCCGGCGTCCACAACACCTACGCCGGCGGCACAACCATCATCGGCGGCACAGTCGCCGTTAACTCCGACGCCGCCCTCGGCAGCGGATTGGTCGCCTTTAACGGCGGCTCCCTCGAACTGAATAACTATTCCAGCGGTCTCCTCTTTGGCAATCAGAACATTATCCTTTCCGCCAATACCGGAACAGCTTCATCCATCGGCAATGGGTTCATTAGTGGTAACGGCTCGCTGACATATGTCGGCCCCGGTACATTGAATCTGGTCGGTAATGGTAGCTACACCGGCGGCACCAACATCAATGGCGGAACCGTTGCCATTGGCAACGACAACTCGATCAATAACGTCGGCGTCGGTGCGATTAATTTCGCCACCGCGACCGGCACCACGCAGGCCAACGGCATTTTGCAGCTTAATAACTATTCCAGCGGGTTGTCCTTCGGCGGCACTCAGAACATCGGTCTGGGCGCTGCTTCGGGCACCGCTTCAACCCTGACCAACAATATCACCACCACCGGCACCTTGACCTACGCAGGCCCCGGCACTCTCGTTCTTGCCGGAACCAATTCCTTCAGCTCCGCCGGAAAAACCGGAACCTTCATCACCGGCGGAACCTTGCAGGTCGGTAATGCGGCGAACGCCAGTTCGCTCGGCGCCGGCAACATTTCCGACAACGGCAACCTGACTTTCGTCAATGTCTCCGCCCCAATCACGGGCAATATTACCGGTGCAGGCAGCGTGACACAGTCCAGCACGGGTACCACCACCCTCAGCGGCGCCAACACCTACTCCGGCGTCACGACTGTCAACAGCGGTATCTTGCAGGCTGGCAGCACCAGCGCATTTGGTAACGGCAATAGCGCGCTTGTCATGAACGGCGGCACACTCGACCTCAACGGCAAGAGCAATTCCATCGGCGCTCTCTCCGGTGCTGTTGGCACTACCATCACCAGCTCTTCCGCTGCTACCCTGACCGTCAGCGTGCCGCTTGGCTCCAGTTCTACCTACGCCGGTACCATCGGCGGTTCGTTGGGAGTCACCGATGCTGGCGCAGGCACCCTCACTCTCTCCGGAATAAACAACTATACAGGCGTTACCGCGGTTAACGGCGGCGTCAATGCCGCTGCCGTAAACACCGGCATTCTCGCCATCAGCGCGGACAACAACATCGGCACCGGCGGCGTAACCTTCGGCGGCGCCGGCGGCGGCGGTACCTTGCAGTTGAACTATCCGGCCGCGACCGTTGCCAACCCCACCAGCAATATCAGCAACCTCGCGTTCAGCGCCGGCACGGTTAAGCTCGGCGTTGGTTCTGCTTTCAATACAACTCTTGCCGGTAATGTCACCGGCGTTTCAACCGCTCTCTCCTTCGTCGGCCCGGGCACTCTCACCCTTGCCGGAGCCAACGGGTACGGCGGCACAACAGCGATCAGCGGCGGCGAGCTTTCCATCGGCGCCACCGCCAACCTCGGCACCGGCGCAATCACCTTCACCAATGGCGGCCTGCTCCAGGTCACCGGCACCGCCGTGACTTCCCTGCCCAACACCGTCACCGCCAATATGAACGGTGGCTATGACATCAATAACGCAGGCAACACCTTCACTGCGGGCGCAATCACAACGGCAGCCAATCTAATCAAGACCGGCGCCGGAACATTGAAGCTTACTGGAGCCAATACCTTCCAGGCCGCAGGCAATTTGGTCATTAACGGCGGCACGGTTGTGCTGGCAAATGCCAATGCTCTTGGCGGTACAACGACTACCCCCAATGTCAGCCTCGGCGGCGGAACCCTCGATCTTCATGGCAATGCCGCGTCGGATACGGTCCAGGCTGTGGCCGGTTTTGGTACCATTGACAACGTCTCTTCCACCAACATGACGTTGACCATTGGCACCTCCACAAACGCCAACGGCGCGTTCGCGGGCAACTTCCAGAATAGCGGCACCGGCTCGCTCGCCATCATCAAGGCCGGAACCGGCACTCTGACTTTGAGCGGAACCAACAGCTACAACAACGGCCTGGCGATGAACGCCGGCACCGTTGCCGTCTCCAGTGACCTTTCGCTCAATGGCACGCCCACTTTCGGCGGCGCAACATTGCAGTTCAATAACTACATTACCCACATGAACATCGGCGGCAGTCAGAACCTCAATCTCGGCGCCGCTGGTAATGCCGCTTCGACATTCGCCGGGAATATCACCACCACCGGCTCGCTCACTTTTGTTGGCCCCGGCACGCTTAACCTCACGGGCACGAACAGTCAGGCCAGCACCACCGTTCAGGGCACTTGGGCGATCAACAACACGAGCACCGGCGCCGTTACAACCGGCGGCGAACTGGGCATTGGCGACGCCGTTTCATCGTCGCAGTCCAACATCGGATCCGGGTCGATTACGTTAAGCGGCGGCGGGTTGCGGATCGCCGACGGAAGCCTCCTTCCGACCATCACCAACTCCATCATTCTCGCGGCTGGAACATCCGATGCGATTGACGTTGGCGCCAACACCTTTACCTACAGCGGCAACCTCACCGGCACCGGCAGCCTGATCAAAACCGGCGGCGGCACTCTGGTTCTCAATGGAGCCGGCAATAACTTCTCCGGCCAGACCGTGATTTCAGCCGGTATCCTGCAGATTGGTGACGGCGGAGCCGACGGCAGCGTGCCTTCGCTCGCCAGCCCCAATAACGCGACCAAAAACTCCATCTTTGACAATTCCATTCTCGCCGTTAACAGCAGCAGCAATATCAATATCAACCTGCCTATCACCGGCTCCGGTGTATTTATTCAATCGGGCTTGGGCACAACCACTCTCAGCAATAACAACAGCTTTACCGGCGGCGTCAGTATCACCCAAGGCACCCTCACTCTCGGTAACTCCGGCGGCATCGGTTACGCCGGCGCTCCTAATAACGTCACTCTCTCCAGCACGGTTGACGCCAGTCTCGTCACGCATTTCGGCACATTGGATTTGAATGGCGGCAGCCCAACTCTCGCCGGCCTCAACGGCGCGGCTGGAACGATTGTCACCAATAGCGGTGGCAACAGTCACCTTCAGCAATCCACCCTCACGGTTGGCGGCAACAATGCCACTTCCGAATTTGATGGCATTGTCCAAGACGGAGCCACTTCCAAGATTGCACTTCAGAAAGTCGGCACTGGCATCCTGACTCTGACTGGTAATAACACCTACACCGGCGGAACGGTCATTCAGGCTGGCTCAGTCGCAATCAGCAATGATGCCTCGGTCGGCTCGCCGGTCGCCTTCAACGGCGGCTCGCTTTCCTTGAGCAACTACACCAGCGGCCTAAGCTTCACCAACGCCCCGCGCCTCAATCTTGGCGCGTTTGGTGTCTCACGGCTCAATTCCACCAGCACCATTACCAATGGCGCGAATGCGACATCACTGACTTTCTCCGGTCCCGGCACTTTGATTGTCACCGGTAACGGGAACACTTACTCCGGCGGCACGACTGTCAACGGCGGCATTTTGCAATTCGGCGACAACACCGCCAACGCCACGGGCACCGCCGGCAGCTTCGGCACCGGCAACTTCGTCGATAATTCAAATCTGGCCTTCGACTACAGCGCCAATACCATCTCCAAAACGATCTCCGGCACTGGCGTCGTGACTCAGTTGGGCGGCACGCTCACTGTCAGCGGCCCCAACACCTATTCCGGCGGCACCAACATCATTGGTGGCACCTTCATTGTCGGCAATCCAAGTGCCTTCGGTAACGTATCCGTCACCGGCGCTGCGGTTGCGAACAACGGCACCATCGATCTGCACGGCACCAACAATACTCAGGTTGGCGGCCTGAACGGGTCGGGTATCGTCGATAACGTCAGCGCATCCAACGTCGCGTTTGTTGTTGGCTTCGGCAACGGTAACGGCTCTTTCGGCGGTGTCATTCAGAACAGCAGCACCGGCAAAATCCAGCTTGTTAAGAACGGTTCGGGCACCCAATCGCTGGGTGGCGTGGACTCCTACACCGGCGGCACCGTCCTCAATGGCGGCGTCGTGGCCATCTCTGATGACTCAGCCCTCAACTTCGGCACTGGAGGCATTACCTTCAGCGGCGGCACAATTCAGCTCACAGGCTACACCAGTAAATTGCAGTTCGGTGCTCAGGCCGTCGGCCTGGCCGCGTCCGGACAGTCCGCGATTCAGGGCGGCTTCCTCACAGGTGGCGGCTCGCTCACTGAAAGCGGCACAGGCACCTTGCTCCTCGCCGGACCCAATACCTATACCGGCGGCACCACTATCAATGGCAACCTTGTTCTTGGCGATGATGCCGGCATGGGCAGCCCCAGCGGCTCAGTGAATGTCATTGGCGAATTGGTTCTCAATGGCCACAATCCAACCGTCGGAGCCCTCACCGGCGCCGGCACGATTGACAGCCTCGCCGCTCCCGCGGGCGGTGGCAATGCCCTTACCGTCGGCGCGGGCGACACCTCATCTACTTTCAATGGCTCGATTTCCGACAGCTTCGGCTCCACCAGCCTGACCAAGATTGGAAGTGGAACCTTTACACTGAATCCAACCGGCACCAATAACGCTCCCTACATTGGTGCCACCGCCATCAACGGCGGTATCCTCGCCATCACTCAGGACGTAGCGATCAGCAACGCCGTCGGTGGCGTCACCTTCGGCGGTGGTACCCTTCAGTTGAACAACTATGCGAGTAACCTCAGCCTGGGTACCGGCACGGGCACGGGCGGTCAGGCCATCATTCTTGGTGCGGCAACCGGCACGGCTTCCGCGCTCCTCGGCACCATCTCCGATGGCGCTACGCCAACCTCGCTCACTTTCGTTGGCCCCGGCACCTTGAACCTCACTGGCAACAACTCCTATTCGGGTGGCACCAATATCAACACCAGCAGCGGCAGCACCGTCAGCACTCTGGTCATCGGAGCCGATAATGCTCTTGGCACCGGCCCCGTCGCCTTCAACGGCGGTACACTCCAACTCAAGAACTACTCCAGCAACCTCAACCTCACCGGCGCAGTCAGCCTTGGCGCTGCGGCTGGAGTTCCTTCGACCTTGAATGGCGCCATCTCCGGCGCGGGTTCGTCATTGACCTTCAACGGTCCGGGCACACTGGTGCTCGGTGGCGCCAATAACTATGGCGGGGCAACCAACCTCGGCGGCGGCGAACTGTCCATCTCAACGCCTTCCAATATCGGAACCGGCGCCTTGAACTTCAACGGCGGCACTCTCCAGGTGACCGGCAATGCGATCACCGATCTCAGCCTCAATGGCAACACAGTTAATTACTCATCCTTCAATGGCGGACTTGATATCGCCACTGCGGGCAACATCTTCACCGTCGGCGCCAATATCGGAAGCGGTGCCGCCAACGGCGGCTCGCTCACCAAGCTTGGCGTCGGCACTCTGGTGCTCGCTGGTAACAACTCCTACACCGGTGGCACCACCGTCGGCGGCGGCGTTCTCCAGTTGAACTCCGCAACAGCACTCGGCGCGATAACCAGCCCGCTGGTCATGGCGGGTGGCACCGTTGATCTCAACGGCAAGGGTCCCACGGTCGGCAGCCTTTCCGGCACCGGCTCGATCGATGAACTCACTTCTCCCTCATCAGTCGTTCTCACCGTCAAACAGAACGTCAATACCACCTACGCCGGCTCGATCGGCAATGCGGCCGGTGGCAGCAGCGTCGGTCTTACCAAGGACGGCACCGGCATCCTGACCCTCACGGGCTCCAGCACCTATGTCGGCCCCACCAACCTCAAGGCCGGCGTGCTCGCCATCAACAGCGACGCGGCGGTAAATAACGGTGTCGGTGGTATCACCTTTAACGGTGGCACGCTCCAACTGGTGAATAACAGCAGCAATCTCGCCTTTGGCGCACAGGCAGTGAAGCTTGGTGCCAGCTTCGGCACTCCCTCCAGCGTCCAACCCGGCTTTATCTCTGCCGGCGGTTCGCTGAATTTCGTTGGCCCCGGCCAGTTGAATCTGAATGGTTCCAACTCCTTCACCGGCACGACGATCACTGGCGGCACGCTGGGTATTCCCTCTGACGCCGCAGTCAATGGCACTACACCGACCTTTGCCGGCGGCACACTGCAATTGCTCAACACGACGAGCGGCCTTACCTTCAACAATATCTCTAACCTGGCTCTGGGCGCCGCCAGTGGAACCGCTTCCACGCTGAATGGCGCCATCACCGGTACCAGCAAGCTCACCTACAACGGCCCGGGCACTCTGATCTTGGCCAACGCCGCCAATACTTATACCGGCGGTACGGTCATCAACAGCGGCGAGCTCTCCGTCAGCGCTCCCACCAATCTCGGCAGCGGCACTGCTCCCGCGATCACCTTCAACGGCGGCCTCATGCAGGTTACCAATGCCGCGGCCGTCCCAAATTTGAACGGCTTCACAGTCAACGGTGGAACCACCATCACGGGCACATGGGCCAACTTCACGGGCGGCTTTGACATCAGTGACCCAACCAACGCCTTTACCGTCACCCAGGTCATCACCGGTTCCGGCAGCTTCAACAAGCTCGGCGTCGGTACTGTGGTGCTTGGCAGTGCAACCGCGAATACCTTCAGCAGCGGTTTGAACATTGTCGGCGGCACAGTCAAGATTGCCGGCATCAATTCCCTCGGTGGCACCAGCGGCCTTACCGGCGCGGTATCAGTCGGCACCGGTGCAACCCTCGATCTCAATGGTCAAGCGACCGCAGCCGTCGGCATCCTTACTGGATTCGGAACAGTCATTAATGGCGGAGCCGGAACCAGCACATTCACCGTCGGCTCTTCCACTTCCAACGTCCTGAATATCAATGCCTCTTCCAGTTTTGGCGGCAACATTATCGACCATCCGACCGGTGGCGCGGGCGTCGTCGCTCTGAACAAGGCTGGCACTGGAACCCTTACGCTTAGCGGCAACAATACCTATTCCGGCACCACAACAGTGGGCAACGGCACCTTGACTCTCGGCAGCGCGACCGCTCTCAGCGCCAACTCGTTGAGCGTCGTCATCGGCGGTTCCGGCACAGCCGGCACGCTGAATCTCAATGGTAATAATGCCACCATCAACACCATGACTTCGGCTGCCAGCGGAAGTGGCAGCGGCGCCACGGTCACTTCGAGCGGTGCTGCCAACCTGACCATCAATAACAGCACAGCCGACAACAACGGTGTAACAATCGCGGGTGCTATCATCTTAACAAAGACGAACGCCGGCCTCCTTACTCTCAGTGGCGGCAATACCTTCACCGGTGGATTGACAATCAATTCAGGCGAAGTTTCGCTCACCAACACCGGCGGCGCAGGCGGCACCTCTAACATAATTAACGTCGCCGCAGGTGCGATCCTGGATCTTGGAACTGTCAGCAGCAGCAGCAATGTCAGCAACAGCGCTTTTGGAGTCGGAATCATCACCGGTTCCGGTACGATCCAAAAAGGCGAAGTTGAAAGCAGCGGCAGCGGTGGCAATAACACCGACATCCTGACCATTGGCAATGGTAACGGCAGTTCCACATTTGGCGGGAGCATCACAAACCCGAACGGTACTCTGGCGATCACCAAGACAGGATCTGGAACCATCACCCTGTCGGGTAACAATACCTATTCCGGCGCCACCACCATCAGCGGCGGCGTGCTTGCCATCACTGCGGATACCGCCATCCCCAATACCGGCGGCGTTCCCAACAACAGCATCACCTTCTCTGGCGGTGCTCTCCAGTTGGTCAACTACAGCAGCAACCTGATCTTCAACAATACCTCCGCGGCCCTCAGCTTGGGCGCTGCGACGGGTACGCCTTCTTCCCTGAATGGACCGATCACCGGATCGACCGTCGTCACCAGCGTCGGACCGGGCATCCTCCAGCTCAATGGCAATAACAACTACACCGGCGGTACCGTCCTCACCGGTGGCGAACTCGGCATCAGCACCCTCAACAACATCGGCGCTGATGCGGCCAACAACCCCTCGCCGGCTCTTCAGTTCAGCGGCGGCATTCTCCAGGTCAATGGCAACAGCCTCACCAGTCTTGATGGCGCAACCGTTAACGGTGGCACCGGCCATGGCTCAACCTGGGCCAGCTTCAACGGTGGTTTTGACATCGCCTCCGCCACCAACGTCTTCACTGTCAGTCAGGCCATCCTTGGCACCAATCTGACCAAGAATGGTCCGGGTACGTTGGTTTTGTCCTCTACCGGCAACACCTACTCCGGCAACACGACCATTAATGGCGGCGTGCTCGAAATCGGCGACGGCGGAATCGACGGCAGCATCGGAACCGGCAACATCATTGATAACGCCACCTTGGTCTTCAATGACAAGGGAAACATCCTCAGCGGCGTGAACAAGAACGCTCTTCTGATTACCAAGAACATCAGTGGAACTGGTGTGGTTGAACAGCTCGCCGGCAGCAATACGCTGGCCACGGGCGCCAACACCGTTCTATCAGGCAACAGTTCCTACACCGGTGGCACCGTGCTCGCCGGCGGAACTCTCGCCATCGTCACGGACGCCGCGATTAACAATGGTGTCGGTGGCATCACATTCTCCGGCGGAACGCTCCAGCTTGATCCAAGCAACACAACCGTCACGTCAGCCTTCCCCAGCCTGCTCACCTTCGGCAGCCAGAACGCCATGCTCGGCGTCGCTTCGGGTCAATTTTCTACTGTGACCGGCGGGTTCCTCTCCGGCGGCGGCTCCCTGACGTTCGTCGGCCCTGGCACTCTTTTGATGCCAAGTGCCGCGAACTACACGGGCGGAACCACAATCAATGGCGGTCGCGTGTTCGTGGCCGCCAGCGGGTCTGCCACGGGCACTGGTCCGGTGGTTGTGAATTCCGGCGGCGAGCTTGGCACGCTGTCTAACTTCGGCGGCTTTGTCGCCGGTAAGGTAACGGTCAACAGTGGCGGCACCCTCGCTCCTGGTGACCCGGCCACTCTCGCCATCAATGGCGGTCTTGCTCTCAACAACGGCGCCAACCTTCTTTATTCTGACGCCCTCGACGGATTCGTTGCACCTTTAAGCACTAACAACTTTGATGATTTGACCACCGTTGTCGGTGGCATGACGATCGGCAAGAACATTACCCTGACCATGAATGCTCTGAACAGCATTTCGTCCGGTAGCACCCCCCCGGCAGGTCACGTCGCTGGCCCCTACAGCTTCGGCTCGATCTACACCAATGGCGCGACGGTCGCCACCTATACCCTGATTACCGCCGACACCATCACTGATAACAGCAGCAGCTTCAGCGGTTGGATGCCCAGCTACAATAACTGGACGCCCACCAATCCTGCCGGCACGGTTTCGGTCGCCGGCATCGGCCCGCAGGCCAACGTGGTCGGCGGCAATTACAGCTACTTTGCCAAGACTGCCAATCAATTGAATCTGGTTGTCGCCAACGGCACCCCGACCTTGCCTGATAGTGCACATCAGGGTTCGGCCCCGGTGTATGTCACCCAGGCCAATGGCCAACTGATCGACGCCTTCAAGTTCAGCGCTGGCCGTAACGCTCCCGTGGTCAATGTCAGCACGACCGCCGGAACATTTAGCTGCTACCTTGTAAACCAGCCCTATGTCACCGGCACTGGCTCCAACGCCAATGGCCCGGTAGGCTCGACCAAGACCAGCAGCTTTGTGGCCCTTTCCACGGTCATCTTTGGCCCGGTTCTCCCGACCGTGAATGATCCGATCGACCACCTGGCCGAGATCGGCACCGATTCGTACCTCGCTCCGCAGATCGGCTTTGTCGATCCGCCCTATAGCAGCGAGCCTTATTACTTCGGCGAGAGCTACCAGACCCTTCCCGTCACGCCGTTCTCGCAGAAGACGGTTGACATCTTCCTCGCGGAGGTCAATGGTTCGGGCGCTCTGGCCGGAGCTTCCACACTTGACTCTTCGACCGGCTCTAAGGCGGTCGGTAACTACCAAGGTACGTTCCTGGCCTTCCTGAAGGTCGCCTTCGGGAATTCGATCCAGGATCCAGGCCAGTTGACCTCCGCCCAGTGGGCCTTGGTTGACGGCTCCTACGGTCTTGATACCACCAACAAAGTGGCTTGGGCCGTTCTGGATCAGCCCGGCACCAACGCCAACCCGCTCGACCTGACGGTCGTCGGCGAGGCCGCTCCGCTCCCGAATGAAATCTATGGTGGTCTGGTTCTGATGGCTGGCGCCGGACTTATGGTTGCCCGCAAGCGTCGCCGGCTCGCCTGATCTTGGCGACTGGTTGATGACTCCAGGAAATTGATTCAGGGCGGGCCTGTTAATTCAGGCCCGCCCTTTTCTTTTCCCCTTGAGGCGAATTGACGGAACAGCACAACACCGTAATTTTCCCGCTGGTGAATGATGAGCCGCGACCTCGACGCACAACTTCAGAGCGAACAACTGCATCGGGCGGCGCAGGAAGGCGACATCGCCCGCGTAAAAGAACTCATTGCTAGAAAGTATCCAGTAAACTCCTTCGACTATTTGGGCAACACCCCTCTGCATTATGCCGTGCGAGCTGGCAGTCTTGATGTTGTGGATTGCCTTATCAAGGCCAGTGGGAACGTCAACGCTCACGATGAGCGGTGGATCGGTAACACTCCGCTAAGCGATAACGCACAGGTTTGCTCGTTCGAAATAGCGAAGCGGCTAATCAGTGCCGGCGCGGACCCGACGATCCCGGGATGGATGCAACTCAATGCGATTGATCGCGCGGCAAAACGAACGGATGGAAACGGGAATCGAATCGGGGGCCAGTGCGGGGGATAGTTAAGCGCATGGCGCGCGCCGAAAAGGGAGCCACCGCAACGGGCCGATGGCTCGGTTGA
>Ga0208589_1000438_pt1 | contig 19945 bp, 19 predicted proteins | sample NGESurshal092012_2_FD_184486 | JGI IMG/M metagenome (GOLD analysis project Ga0208589, IMG submission 184486) | Arctic peat soil microbial communities from Barrow, Alaska - NGEE Surface sample F53-2 shallow-092012 (SPAdes) | ecosystem: Environmental > Terrestrial > Soil > Wetlands > Peat ... | reverse complement strand
GTTGATGGTCAAACTGTCTTTTGAAAGCAGCCTCAGCATTTGCCTCCTGCTGGGATCTCCAATCACCTGGAATACATCAGGAGTGGGTATTGACATGTTGTGCATTGTTTAATAGTTCAGCGATCTTGTCGAATTTTTCTACCCACCCATGCAACAAACCATTGTAGAAATCCAGGTTTTCTTTTTTAGAGAACCCACTATGTTCCAGGAATAGTTCTGTGCCTTTATCCTTTGTTTCCAGTTTCCATACTACTACCGAATCAAGCGTAATCTTGCCATCTCCTGGCCCACTCTTCCATGAATAAGAAAGCTTTTTAAAGGGAACAATTTCTAATACTTTGCAGTAAAAGATTCCGTCAAAATTGAGTGCAGGTATCGGGCCGGTCCTGAATTGAAAGTCATAGCCAACAACCGGCTGAAAATCATTTTTCATGAGCCACAGCGCCATCAGTTCAGGTTTTGTAAGGTATTCCCAAACCGTTTTAAGCGGATGAGGAAAGAAAAATTGATGTTTAATAATCTTTGTCATAATGAGTAACTTTTAAGTTACACAAATGTATAGGTAACTTTTGAGTTACGCAAATTTATTTTTAAAAAAGAGGGAAATTATTTTTAACACAGCGGGATTTACCCTAGAATACAAATGGTCACTACATCTTAAAAACTATTAAAAAATGCCAATTTATAAACGTCATTCGATCTCCTAGTCGCACCAGCCAGCCAGCTTTGAGAGGCTACCAGGGCTGTGCATGGCCCGTAAGTAATGATCTTTATTTTTCTAAGGAGTGATTCTTTTTTCAATAGCTCTAAAACCTCCTGCAGCATTTTTTCCGTGAAAGGAGTAAACATAAAAAATACTGTTCCTTCAGAATAGTCTGCTTCACATGCGTCTACATTTAGAAATGTAACGCCAGTTATATTAAGCCCAGCTGCACAATTCTGCGCATATTCGGAAAAGGATGGTTCGAACTCCACTCCTATGGCTTTGACCCAGGTGAGCAGATTTACCAGGATAGCAACCTGTCCCAGGCCGGAACCAAGGTCAAAGAAAATATCATTTGATGTAAAATGAACTTTTTCTACCATTTCGAAAATGACCCTGGCGGGCGTTTTTTGATAATACACCATTTCCGTTTCCAGCTCTTTGGTTGGTTCCGGCATGGCCCGCAAAGAGAATAGCCCATTGATAAAGATATCAAGGTTATCATAACCTGTTTCGCCATGTTGTTCATTATGAAGATTAGTGTATTGATCAACCAGGTCTCTGAATCTTTTTCCTCTATGTTCCCCTTTCCGCATATTTGCCCTAAGCTTTTGAAACAGGCTGACATTAATTTTTTCCAGTTCTAATTTTATTTTTCCGGCGCGATGTCTTAGCAGAATTAATTCATTTGGCTGATCTGTTTTTTGTAGCGACATTTCTACCTGGTCAATAATGTAAAATTCCATGAAGTCTATCGCTTCCATGCGATGCTCAAAGTTTTTCTCTTCGTAAAGCGCAACGTCTTTTTCTATTTTTTCGAAATGTGATTGTATTTCAGATATGCTCATCATTTTCGTGGTGGACTCCTTGTTTCAAACATTCACAAGTGCCATTTATGTTTCTGTAAAACTAAATTCTACTTTTTAATTATTCTAACTTATAGGATAAATGCCTTCCTCACCAGTGAAAATAAAACAGGAATAATTATTTTTTCTTCGTTTACTGTAGATTACCACTAAATTTGGGAGTGCTTTTCCAATTGCCTGATAATTACAAAAATAAATGTGGATGCTTGCCAATATAAAGTAGTTGGAAAATTATTTTGAATTTTTATAATTTCTGTTCGACAAACTATATCATCTTTTAATCAACCAGAAAGTAATAAGTATACAATTATATTTTTTCACATTATTCAAATAACCATTAATCTTTAAAAATGAAAGAAAAATCGTACAACAAAAACCTGGTAATTATTATTGCTGCAGTTGCTGCTACCGGCGGCCTTTTATTCGGCTTTGATACCGGTGTTATTTCCGGTGCCATTCCATTTTTTCAACAAGACTTTCATTTGAGCAATAGTATGGTTGAAAACATTACCACGGCAGGATTAGTAGGGGCAGTAATTGGCGCCATGTTTACCGGTAGGTTATCAGATATTTTCGGAAGAAAGAAAACCATTTTGTGTGCAGCCATTATTTTTGTGATCGGGGCCGCATGGTCTGGATGGGCTCCCACTCCCGAATTGTTGATCGTATCCCGTGTGTTTATCGGATTAGCGATAGGTATTTCTTCTTTCGCAGTTCCATTATACATTGCTGAAATTTCACCTACACATATTCGTGGCCAGTTAGTTTCGCTGTTTCAGTTACTTATTACTATCGGCATTCTTGTTTCCTATTTAAGCGATCTCGCATTTGCGAATAATAATAATTTAGAATCGTGGAGACCTATGTTTTATATGGGCATGGTTCCTGGTTTTATTTTATTGGGTGGGATGTTCTTCCTTCCGGAGACTCCCCGTTGGCTCATGAGCAAAGGCCGCGAAACCGAAGGCCTTAAAATATTGAAAAGAATAGAACACCCGGGACTGATAGAAGATTCCATGAAGCGCATGAAAGAAGAATTGGAGAAAGACAAAACACGTCCGAGTTTCAGGGAAGTATTTCGGCCATGGCTCCGGCATGCTTTAATTATTGCAGTGGGAATCATGTTTGTTCAGCAGTTTGTAGGAATAAATACTGTTATTTATTACAGCCCGAAGATATTTATGATCGTGGGATTCCAGGGCGCCCATGCAGCTATTTACGCAGCGGTAAGTGTAGGAGCAGTGAATGTAGCCTTCACGATACTTTCCCTTTTTATGATAGATAAATTAGGTCGTAGAAAATTATATTTTATTGGATTGACCGGGATAGTCATTTCTCTCTTTGCACTGGGTTTGGTATTTGCATTTCATAACAGTTTAGGCGATATGGGAAAATGGCTGGCGATCATTTTTGTGTGGGTCTATATTGCTTTTTTCGCCATCAGCCTTGGCCCGCTTGGATGGTTGATTATCTCAGAAATTTTCCCTTTGAGGGTAAGAGGAATTGGTTCCTCCATAGGATCCTTGTCTAACTGGTTGTTCAACGGAATAGTTGCTTTTACATTTTTTAAAATTGTAAAACTATTTACTGCCTCCGGGGCAGGAATTATTACTCATGAGAAAATTTACGATACAGCTACCAATAGTTTTTCCATGCAGGCAATAGACAATGGAAACCCGGCAGGAGCATTCTGGTTTTATGCCGCTATTGGTATTTTAGGAATTATCTGGGGTTATTTTTATTTGCCCGAAACCAAGGGTGTTCCTTTGGAAAAAATTGAGGACCATTGGCGTATGGGAGGAAAACCAAAAGATTTGTAAGAGTATAAAGGCAGCATTTAAAGAAAACAGAAATTGTTATTTTTTGTTTGTTTACTGAATATTGACAAAGCCTCCTGCCCTGTCCCTTAGCTCCCTTGTGCATAGAAGTATTTACTATATAAAAGACCTTGTTTAAAGTAAAAAATATGAGTAAAGATATATCCCAACACCGACCAATACTGAATCCTGCAATGAGATTTTAAAACCGTAAGTTCGATTTGTACGTATTTAGAGTAATACTGGCAAATGATTTGTGAAGATAAATAAGAGGAAGTTTGGAGTAAAAAAGCTGGTATTCTTTTTTCACTGTAGTTTTATGTTTGGATTTTACTGACTTATAGTTTAGGTTATGAAAACAATGCCGGAATAAAATATTTCTTTATTTATAAATAAAATTTTTATGCTGCTGCGTACAAATATTTTTCTTATTGTCTGCCTTATGTTTTGTTCACAAAATATCAGTGCCCAGAAATCAGTTTATGATAGTACCGAAATTATATATCCGGGTAATATTCCTTTGAATGAGATATACCCAAAAACCGTCAGGAATTTTATTAAAGATTATCCTGATGTTCATGATGAAATATGGGCCCTTACTTCAAAAGGGTATGTTGCATCTTTTAGCAGCCTTTCTAAAACTTACCAGCTATTCTTTGGCAAAAAGGGTGTATTAAGGTTAACTGTTATCAGCTATGATGAAGAAAAATACTTTCCAGAGGATATAAAAAGATTAATAGCGATCGGCTACCCCGGTTCTGATATACAAAATATCGTTGAAGTCTCTGATAGAACACAACGTTTATACGGCATCACAATAGCCAACCATCAAAGCTACAGGTTGATTGAATACAGCCAGAACGAAACGAAAGTAATTGATGAATACACCAGGCAATTGTAAGAATTTTCAATCCAAAGACTTTAATTTATTATCGAATTCATTTGTGTTCGTTTTGCTTAAAGTGAAACTAACTGTTTCATTCGCGGTTATGGTAATTGGAACAAATGAAGAATAGAGTGTTCCATTTTTTACACCGAGTGCTACAAGTGTACATGGTAATCCTTGTGGCGCATAGTAATATGGAAAGCCGGAATTCTGATCATAATAAACGTGTACCATTGAATTAAGATTTCTAAAAAGCAGAAATACGGTGGTGCTGTATTCATTGACGCTATCGTTTGGGAGTAGGATTAAGTTAGTCATAGTATATGCTGAAAAATAACTCATATTATCGCTATTGCACCAGGTACCAGAGTCAACGGGTGTGCTGAATTGATAAAGACCAAAAACATAAGCAGAAGTGCTGGCAAATGAAGAACTAATAAATATTGAATCTGTAGGTGCAGGTGCCCATCCCTTTCCTAAAGAATCATTAACCAATACAAATGGGGCTTGCTTGTTCACGGTATCAAGACCTCCGGTAAGATTTGCGGGCTGTGTCACGGTGATCTCCTTGCCTGAATCAAGATCAACGGCGGAATTATTGGACGTTGCCTTTATAAAAAATTCTCCACCAGATTTCAAAGGATAACCATAGTAAGTTTCAGTAGGCATGTTTGAAAGCAGCATGTCACTTTTTTGGTAAATGTCCTTAAATTGTATTATTACATTGCCTGTTACGGTTGTGTTTGACTCAGTGATAAAAGCATTAGCAGGTATGGTTACAGTTGTTCCCTGTGCAGTGGTAAAACTGCCTCCGCTCCGTGCATCGATGTTATAAGTTGAAACAGGAACACTATTCTTTTCAAAAAAATCATTTATAGAAGAATAATTATCAGTTATAGAGAAGTGATTTTTTGTACATGAAATAAACGATACAATCAGAATAGTACCAACAGTAGTTATGAGAGCTTTCATTTTAAATTCTTTTAATGGTTATTTGTTTCTATATAGATACTGAAGAAATTGAAATTGTTGCCTCAGCTAAAAGAAAAAAGAACTTATAAAAGCATGATATTCCAGTCGGAACACTAAATTCATCAACTCTTTAAAAGTTATATCTCAATCCAAATGAAATACCTGACATATCGATTTGCTCTTTAAATGGTATTTCCGGTTTTGTTATATAAGAAGGACGGTAAATAAAATATGGCTCAGCAAATAAATTAATTGCATTGTTGAGCTGCTTCGCAAAGCCCAATCCGAAATATAAACTGATGCCCGTAGTGCTTTTATAAATATCTACCGGGTTACCATTACCGTCATAAACAGCACTACCATGGCTTGAAGCAGAAAGATTAAAAATCATACCCGCATGAATAGTAGTGGTGAAATTGCCGTGCCCTATATTGTAACCAGCAATAATTGGAACATCAATATTACTGTACTTACCCTTAATTTTAAAGTTAGCGCTGTCAATAGTTTGCAGGATCATGTTCACCTGCGTATACAAAATTCCTGTTTGTGCAGAAAACCTCTTACCAAACATTTTTCCTATACTAACTCCTGCTGTATATGAAAACCTGATTTTATAAATTCGATTTAAATAAGAAAGCGGATAATTTGTATTACTGGTTGTAAATTTATTAAAGGCGAAAGCGGGCGAAAAGTACCCTGTTATAAACAGGCTTTTCTGCTTTATAATTGTTTTGCCTTTTTGTGAGCGGGTATCCTTTAAAGCCATATTTTTTTTAGAGGAGTCCATTGCTGGTGGTACCGGTACTACATTCGTTATCCTGGCAGTACCGTCATTTTTGATGGTAGTATTTTGATGACTTTTATCATTCGCTGTTGTTGAATCTGCTTCTTTTTGAGTATTATTTTGCCAGGTAGTCTTTGTTTCAAAAGAGACCTGCTGTTGATTTTCCGGCAACTTATTTTTGGTGATATATGAATTCTTGTTGGCTGTATATGGTGGGTTCTGTTCACGATAATTTCTAGGGAGATCGCTTTTTACAGAAGCCACTTTTGCACCAGATACAGGGGTCGTAGTTATGGTGTTCGCCGAAGATTTTGATGTATCGCTTTCTGTAATTTCATTGTTTCTTTTTTCTTGTGGTAGCAATGTATTCTTTTCCGCATGGCCTGTGCCCACACTATCTATATTATTTCCGGCTCCGGTTTTTTGTCTCTCTGATGATACGTGATCTTTGTTATTGTACTTATTGGTATGGTCTTGAAAAACAAAGTAACCCGTTGCAAAAGAGATAAGCAATATCCCTCCAAAAAACCACCAGAAAAAAAATCTTCTTTTGTTTTTATGCTGTATTCTTTCCCACATGTCGCCAGGCACTGGTGTCGGATAGTTCGAAAGCTTATCCCTGAAAAATTTATTAAACTGTTCTTCATTCATAGTTCGAAAGCTTTTGTTGTTCCTGAATTTGTTGCCGTAATAGTTTTTTGGCTTTTGCTAACTGGCTCCTGCTGGTGCCGTCGGTAATCCCAAGTTTTACAGCAATTTCGTTGTGTCTATACCCTTCCATCACATACATATTAAAAACAACCCTGTAGCCTGTAGGTAAATTGCTGATCAATTGTAATATTTCATGCTCCTGTAAAGTTGAAAAAGGGTTTGAATCTTCTGTGTGGTTACTTTCAACATAAGCATCAATCTCTGAAAACCGGATCACTTTTTTTTGTAAAATTTTTAAAGCTGTATTTACAAAAATGCGTTTTAACCATCCTTCAAAAGAACCCTCAGATCTATATTGATGTATGTATTTGTAAACCCGTATAAATCCTTCCTGCAGCATATCTTCAGCTTCTGAAAGATCATGTGCATACCTTATGCAAATGGTCATCATTATACCAGAATATTTATCGAAAAGTAATTTTTGGCAGCCTGTATTATTGTTTTTGCAGCCACCTATTAATTCTTGTTCTGTCAATCACGGTGAATTAGGTGTATATAAGTAAAGATACCCTTTTGCTAAAAAATGTTGCCTGGTGCTATACAATTCGGTCAATGATTTATGAGCCTGCAGTGCTTACCCTGCTACAAAGACCTGGAGTAGAGACGCGACCCGGAAGAGATGGGACGTGGACAGAAGCATTATACTTGTTAGGTATTGGCCGAAACAGATAGCGGCTCATATGAGTGGGTGATAAAAGTTCTGGAAAGGAAGGGAACATCTACGTAAGATTGTCAAAAAATTATTTGAATTATACATTTTACACTTAATTTGTGTGAACCTATTTTAGGACAAGACATCCGCATTGGCTAAAGAACGAAACGAAAGTAGTTGATGAATACATCAGGCAATTGTAAGAATGCTTTCTGATGAGTACCTTGCACCAATTCGGGATTTAAGAATAAAGAGAATTTGAAATGAAATGCTTTACTAAAAAAATATCCATTTGCCTTGCATTGATTATTTATGTTACAAATATCAATGCACAAGTTCCGATGTTGCAAAAAGCAATTGATAAGATCGAAAACTGCAAAAACTTTAGTTTTCATGAAAAGGAAATAATCAAAAGTTCGTTTAATCCAAATACGATGACTTTGAATAAAGTATCAATATTTGTAAGAATGCCTAACGATACCAACTTCGGATTTTTTTTTAAAATTAATTCAGCACAAGATTCCTTAGTGTATAATGGACAAAATGCGGTGACTAGTCTAAATTCACAAGACAGTTCTTACACTTTTATTGAACCAAGCGAATATTCTATTTCTTTGCTTGGTTATATCAATCAGGTAAAACAAATATTAAATAAACCAAATTCCATTAGTCAGGAAAGAGATACAATAATTAATGCTGTTTCTTGTTATCATTTTATTGAAAAAGATGTGGATTCTACTAGTAATGATAGAGGAGACTATATGTATACACATTGGTTCATAGACAAACAATCAAGTAACATAATCGGTATTATTTATACGTGGAGAATGACCGATGCGGGCAAAAACGTGATATATAATGATATGCAATGGAGCTTTTCCGATTATAAATTTAACCAGGATAAGGTTGATATATCATCGCTTGAAATTCCTGCAAGTTTTCATCTAAAGAATAAACAAACGCCAACGCTTTTAAAGATTGGGACGACTGCACCTGATTGGACATTGTATTCAACTGACGGAAATAAGTTGTCTTTATCTGAACTCAAAGGGAAAGTTGTTTTAATAGATTTTTCTTATGTCGGCTGTTTGCCTTGTATGCAAGCAATAAAGCCAATGAATAATCTTCATGAAAAATATAAAAATAAAGATCTCAAAATTATAAGCATTTATCCGATAGACAAAACTGCGTCAGTTGCTGGATATATAAAAAAATATGGGATAAAATATCCTGTTTATATAGATGCAAATACCTTGCCTGCAAAATATCATATTACAGGTTATCCCTGTTTTTATTTCATTGATAAAGACGGGAAAATCGCAAATGGATTCGCAGGATATTTAGATGGTTTTGAAACAGAAACATCATCAATAATAGATAATTTATTAAAAAGGTAATTAGCCTACTTCGCTATTAGTGGCATACGATACATATAATTTATATTAAAGTGAAAATAAAAACTTAATTTTTAATTATAGTGGACGCTAATTCACTAACTACAACTCGCGCCAGGTAGAAAACCCTAGTCATCTTGTCTTTGCGGATCTTTCACATCATCATGCTGATCGTTCCCATCACCGTGTGGGTCGCTCACATCATCATGATGATCGCTCTCATTACCGTCATGGTCGTTCACATTACCGTCTGGGTCGTTCACATTACCGTCTCGATCGTTCACATTATCGTCATGGTCCCTCACATTACCGTCATGATCGCTAACATTACCGTCATGGTCGCTAACATTACCGTCATAGTCGTTCACATTACCGTCAGGATCGCTCACATTACCGTCATGGTCGCTCACATTACCGTCATGGTCGTTCACATTACGGTCTGGATCGTTCACATTACCGTCATGGTCGCTCACATTACCGTCAGTATCGTTCAATTCTTCTTCCCGGCCAAGCTGACAATTCACTATTACCATGTTATCGCAAATACTTTTCCGTTAACGCTAATGCCACGAGACTCCCTATGACTTTAAACTTTCCCGAATTTTCACCTTGACAAAAAAATATTTCAAAAAATAATTTGCGCAACCAGATAATTGCATTTATATTTGCAACCACATAGTAGTAAATAATTTAAAAATGGAAATAAGAAGAGATATTTTTCAAGCCATTGCAGACCCCACAAGGCGGGCAATCATTGTGCTTATTGCATTACAGGCAATGACACCAAATGCACTTGCTGAACATTTTAACACAAGCAGGCAGGCAGTATCAAAACATATAAAAATATTGACTGAATGTGATTTGGTAAAACAAGAGGTTTCCGGCAGAGAAATTTATTACACACTTGAAGTAGAAAAAATGAAAGAAGTAGATATATGGATTGAGCAGTTCCGCAAAATCTGGCAAACCCGTTTCAATCAACTTGACATTGTATTATCAAAAATTAAAAAACAAAAAAAATGTTAAACGAAGAGAAATCCCGCAACGCGGGAAACAACGATTTGCTATTTGACTTTACCGTCGACAAAGCGGCGAAAACGGTGTTTGTAAACAGGGAATTTGATGCCGAACTTTCGCTGGTATGGGATGCATTTACCAAACAAGAAATTCTCGACCAATGGTGGGCGCCCAAACCGTACACATCAAAAACAAAAATTATGAATTTTGAAGTCGGTGGGCGAAGATTTTATGCTATGGTAAGCCCCGAAGGACAAGAAAGCTGGGCTATCCAGAAATATACTTCCATTAGTCCAAAGACCAATTTCAAATTTTTGAATGCTTTTGCAGACAAAGATGAAAACCCTGCATTGCCAGGCTCTGATTGGGATCTCACTTTCACTGAACAAACCGGAACCACAAAAGTGAGTATAAAAATTTATAATGAATCTCTTGAACGCATGGAAAAGCAGATTGAAATGGGCTTCAAAGAAGGATTTACGGCGACATTGAAATACCTGGCAGAATTGTTGGCAACTCTATCGCAAAAATGATTTCCGCCTGCAAAGACTTTGGATAAATATTAAAAAGTAACCAATTTAAAAATCTAAAAAATAAAAATTATGGCACTCATCAATCCTCACATTAACTTCAACGGAAATGCCGAAGAAGCATTCAACTTTTACAAATCAGTATTTGGCGGAAAGTTTGCAAAGATTATTCGTTTCAAAGACCTTGCTAGCACTGAATTCCAAGTAGCTGAAAAAGAAGAAAATAAAATTATGCATATTGCCTTGCCTATCGGTAAAGGCAGTGTGTTGATGGCAAACGATGTTCCGGAAATTCTGGGAAAAACAAACGAAAATGAGAACAGAAGTAAAATTGTAATAAGTGCAGCAAGTAAAGAAGAAGCAGATAAATTATTCAATGGGCTTTCAGTAGGAGGACAAATAGAAGGACCTATTGGTGATAGTCCCTGGGGTACCTATTTCGGTTGTTTTAGAGACAAATACGGTATTGAATGGATTGTGGAATTTGACCCAAAAAACAATGGATAAAAGTAACTGAAGAAAAACTATGAACCGTGCCCGAACGATGTCCAGCCGGGCGCCTCTTTAAAGATGAGCATCTAAGCCTCATTACACAATTAAACATTAACTAAGATATCAACATGCAGGTTAAGGGCCACCCGATGAGGATGGCCTTTTTTATTTTTTACCCGAAAGAAAAAATATATTGAATTTATGTATAATTACGATTTTACTGGCAACAATAAGTGTGGCGGCAGACATGTAAAAATGTATATGATTAATTAATGGTTATTTTTTTTCTGAAGTAGCATCTTATAACATATTTTTGTGTGTTGCTACAACCAAAGCAGACCCTTATGCAAAAGACATTTCTAACTTTACTTACGGTGCTTTTTTTAACTAACTCATTTGGACAGAAAACTGAATTTAGAATTGCATTTAATTCAGGGCTATTTTCATTTTCCGGACAATCCGCAGAGAAATATTCTCAAATAAATTTTAGTAATTCTTCAAATTCGGGATATACAAATAATCCTTATGGTTCAATGGCTGGACTTTGTTATGGCTTATCAGGGAATTTAAAACGGGTAACAAAGAAAAATTTAGTTTTAGGACTTGACATGGGCTATGAAACTTTAAGAAGTAAAATAAAAATAAGTGCCATTAGCGGCAATACCGGAACTTCTACATACGAATACTCTGCAACCGGACAAACATTTCTTAATTATAATTTCATAAATCTTTTTCCTTACATAGGACACAGGTTTAACGTAAGAAAAGTGTCCTTCGACATTGTTGGTGGATTTGATATTGCTTATTGTCTAAAAGCAAGAGAGAAGGGTAATGCATCTGTGACAAATGGAACAAAATATACAACTTCGGTTGACAGAAAAACAATAAACACAGACATTAGACCACGCATTCAAATTTCAGCAGACTACCAAAAAATAGGTATTTACGTTGGCTATTCTTATGGTTTAGCAAATTATATGTCAGGTTATGTTGGTGGGACAAATGAGTGCTATGCCAGACTGACCAGATTTGGTTTGACATATCGCCTTAAATAACCTGGCAGCAGATAACATCGGCTGCTATAATCTAACATCTTTTCCAAATGACAGGTCAATTCAAATCTTTTTTATTTATTGCAACAATTTACTTATTGACAGGTTGCAATTCATCGATAAACCTAAGTGATCATATAAATAAAAGTGTTCCAATAAACCTGACTGTTAATTCTATAGATTCAACAGGATTTACAAAATCAACACGAACTACAATTGCTATAAATTCAGAAAAATATTTAAAACTTATTGAGTGGCTTGATAATAATAAAAACGGTTGACAATTAACACCTGCTTCTTATGTTGCTGACGTTTATATTGAACAAGGTTCTTTTAGACTTTTATACATGAAAGGAGAGGACGTAGATGGTGTTGTAATCGGGTTTGATGACAAAGAAAATAAACCAGGACAATATTCAAAATCAATAAAAAAGGTAGATTAAGTTTCTTAACTGAAAAATAAATCTATTATTATTGGACAAACACAAATTATAAATAGACAACCACGAACGCACAACATTCGCATCCTATGCAAGTGTGGCTGAAGTGCAAATAATGAGCATTGGTGAATATTTCAACAGCAATTCGGCCATAAAAAACTTTATTGAGCAATAATAATAACAATGAACTTTTTATTATAAATTTGGCAACTTTTGGGGCAAAAGGAATTCTTTCCCCACTTGCTGCAAGCCGTAAAACATTGGTGAGTATTTTAGATGGCATTCAAAATTATAATCATAATATGAAAAATTTTCTGTTATACATGTTGGCAATGATAGTAAGTGTCAAATCTTTTAGTCAGTCAAATGCCTTGAGTGCTCAAAACGATACCTTATTAGCGTATAATGAAACTGTACGTGTTGATGGCGTTCTGAAAAATGAACTTTTTATCAGGGCAAGAGATTGGCTAAGTAACAATTGCAAAAACCTAAAAATACAAGACAAAGAATTAGGAGAATTAAGTGGCAGCGGTACTGCGACCGGAAAGTTAACCATTCACTTTTTAGGTGAACACACAGGCCTTGCAACATTTGATTTCACTATCAACATTTTTGTAAAAGATGGGATATATAAATACATAATTACAAATATTGAGAATACAAAAGTTAACGGGACGGCGGCAAATGGTGTATTGGGGATGCTGTATATATCAAAGCATTGTACTGTACAAGGGATTCCTCTTTCACAAAAAAAACTTGATGAAGCGTATCAGTCAGTTAAAGATGGGTTTGACAAAACCGAAAAAGAATTAGTTGGTTTTTTAAAATCGAGTATGCAAAACAAATCGACTCCTGATTTTTAAATAAACGAGATCTCCAAATTTTAGAAAACATCTCACCTCCTTATATAAGCTTACCAAGGGTAGCTCAAAGAGTATTTACACTGACGTTTACCTGTTATTGAACTTTTACTTTAAATGAACCGTTGGTTAAAATAGCAGTACTTCCTGAGTTAATGTCCTCTACTGTTCCTGAAAAAGTGCCTGTAACATAGATGCTGTTTATTGCAGTAATAGTTATTTTAACCCCCGGACTTATTACTAATGCAGAACTATATTGTTTGCCTGTGTGGTCATAATAACCTATGGTGCCCTGGGGTGAACCGTTCACCATTTGATCAGTATAGGTTTTTGTGGTAATGGGGGATGAATCCATAATAACTGCAAACAAAGCATCTGTGGAAGAAGTTAAACTTACCTGCCCTTGTATGTCGAGTACATAAGTACCTGCCAGCGTAGTAGAAATAGCGGCAGTATATCCTGTGTATTTTACGAGTGTGTCATTAACGTATGCCTGAACGAAATAGCCTGTATCACTTGGGGCAGCACTTTTTTTACAAGAGGAAAATAAAACGCCAAAGCTTACAATGGCTAATAATAAGGCTGACAGCTTCCGGTAAAAAGTATTTTTCATGTGGTTTTTTTCGCGCTAAAGTATAAAAAAAAACAATTACAGGATTTTTATTCCAATTCATTGATTTTCCTTCATTCCACAAACTATAATCAAACTATTTAATTTTAATGGAATCCCATTGTGAGCATCAACCATTTATATTAAAGTGAAAATACAAACTTAATTTTTAATTATAGCACAAGGCACTTTCGCTAACTCATTAACCACAGCTCGCGCCAAGCGGAGAGTAATTATATGAGAGAAGAACTGCATTTTTATTCATTTGGAACTGCTAATAATTGAAAATACATTATTTTAATCCTTTTTAAAAGGAAACCTCACTCTGTTTTTTCGCAAGGATCCATCTTTCTTATAAAAAAAACACCGTCAAAGATCTTATTCCACTGTGCTTTGTGATTTGTATGAAGCATATTACCTTTTATTGATCCTGACATATAAAACATTTCATGGTCATTCGGATTCAATAAATTAAATTTTTTGAAATCAATGAAAGCATATGCATAACCTTTATTAATCCAATTTTCAAAACTGTTTGATCCTGGCCTTTTAATTTTATATTGCTTTTGAAAAAGACGTCCTGCAGTTCCTTCATAAGAAGTGAAACCTATTATGTAAGTTTTTTGCCTAACTAAACTATCCGTTGTAAAAATACTTCCCATCGTATGTGCATTGTTCAAAAACTCCTCGGGGTAATGTCCGTTATATTTTGATATATGATAATTATGTGCCCATACAATAATTTTTTCACCGGGATATTTAATTTCATTAATCCATTTTAGATTCAAAGCCATTTGTTTATCTCTGATATTTTTGTCATTCCAGTAATCTTTCTTCCCATTAAATCGAATATTTAGTTGAATTAAATTATCTATCGTTATAATCCAAAAGTTATCTTTAGATAGCTTTTTAAGCATTTGATTTTTAATATCAAGAAGAAGACTATTGACTTTTTTATTTGCTATACTATCATTGGTATTCTTATACCAATCTCTTATCAGAGGAAATATTTGGGTCGAGTATCCTGGTAATTCTGTAATGGGAAGTTTTAAACTTAGCAATTCGCTATCAAGAAGGGGGAATAGATATCGGGTATTCATAGAATTATCAAACCCTGTGATTTCTAAAGGTGTTCCAGTTTTTAAAGCCGACGGTAAATACTGTGTAAATAGTGTATTATTAGCATTGCAATAAGTCCAAATAGCATAAATATTTTTCTTAATTAAAGTGTCAATTTTAATTGTACCATTTTTGACAAGACTCCAACCATAGTTTAAACCAAAAAAATCACTTTCAAAAGCTAAGACATTAAATCCTTTTTTTTCATGTAAATATTTAATAATCCTGGTTTTAGCCAGGAAAGTAGATGCATCCCCATGATCCTGCTCGCCAAGCATAACAATTTTGGAATCTCCAATAGCATTTCCAATTGGTTCTAAGTCTGTGTAATCTATGGAATCTGGCGAAATAGATCCAATAGGTACGGCATTTTTATAAACATAATCCTTAATGTTTTCCTGAGCGAACACCGAAGTAAAAAGAGAAGCGATAAAAAAAATTAAATAAATACATAAAAATTTAATTAAACTTTTTTTTTGAACGGAAACTATGATTTTCATTTTAAAATAGATTATTAATCATGAATTTAGTTTAGCATAATTTATTCCGTGCAATTTCTGACGTGTAATATTTTACCAAATAAAAATATATAACTCACTAACAACAACCTCGCATCAATTGGAGCTTTTGTGTAGCGGCAGTGCCAGGCCGGGTAAGCAAAATTAATCCAGTGTGATAACAACCTTCCCTGTAGTTTTACCTGATTGCAGTAATTTAAGACCTTCTTTCAATTCCGAAAACGGAAAGGTATGTCCGATATAGGGTTTACCAATGTCAAGTTGCTCAAGGTGCTGAAGGTATTTTTTCAAACTATCGCGTTGTTCATATAGATGAATAAGATTAAATCCCATGACCGATTTATTCCATTCAGTAAGTTTTATGGGATCTATCATTGGTCGTTTCAAATATAGCGGAAGCAGTTTGAAATAATTCGGTCTCGAACCGTGAGGCATAAAGCTGGCAGCGCCGTAAACGATCATCCTGCCTTCAACGGCCATCAGGCGAAAACTATCTTTCAGCACCTGCCCACCAATTGATTCAAGTACAATATTAAGCTGTCTTTTGCCTAGAACTTTTTTAAGATCATCCCTGAAGTTTTCGCTACGGACGATGACTTCATCATATCCCTCCTTTCTCAATATATCGGTTTTCGAAGCGCTCCCGATTGTGCCGATCGTATAGGCATTGTATTTTTTGGCGAGGCGATTGGCCAGTATCCCAACGCCCCCGGCGGCCGATTGAATAAGGACCGTCTGGTTAGGTTCGATAGCGGCAAGTTTAACCAGAGCATAATAGGCAGTCAGGGCCTGGACAAGATAGGCGGCGCCGTCTTGAAAAGACCAGTCATCGCGCATTTTGGTAAGGTAATGATGAGGTATGGTGATCTGACTTACATAGCCACCGAACCTTGTAATTCCCATAACCCTATCGCCCGTTTTGAAATCGCTTACCCCGGATCCTGTACCGGTAACAATGCCGCAATATTCAAGTCCGGGAATAAAAGAACCTTTGGGAATGGCCCGGTAAAGTCCGAGGATCGCTGATATATCCGCAAAATTTAATCCGACTGCCTTAATATCTACGGCTACCTCATCCGGCCCGGGCGCCTGGATATTTTCTTCCTCCAGGTTCAGATTATTCATTGAACCGGCTTTGGAGGATAAGCGGTACACTTTACGAGTCATAGTTTTTCTTACAAAGGTAACATGATAATCATTTATGTAATTTTATGCTGATCTTCCACTTCCAAATTTGAAAAATCTGGAAAAACAAAAGAAGTTGGCATTGTTGGCGCAAGTGCCCTCTAATTGTATATGCATTCCATTATAATTACTCAATAGTATTATCTGTATTCTACCTGTTTTCTGTTCCAACATTGCTTTTCGAATGGCTTTTTACTGCCAACATGGTAAATATGGCTGAAAGAAATAAAGACCCTGCCATAAAGATATAGGAAGCATTAAAATTTCCGGTAACACCGTTCAGAAAACCTACCATGTAAGCTCCGGCAAATGACCCCAATGCTCCCAGGCTATTGATCAATGCAATGGCTCCCCCTGCTACATTTCGTGGCAATATCTCCGTGATAGCTGCAAAGAAAGGACCATATGGTGCGTACATGGCACCTCCCGCTATTACCAGCAATGAAAAAGATAACCAGAAATGATGGCTCCCCATTAGGTAGGATCCATAAAAAGCAATCGCTCCTACTAAAAGAAAAGGCCAGATAAACTCTTTTCTCTTTAAGGTTTTATCTGAATAATGAGAGACTGTCAGCATCATAATGATGGCCAGCAGATAAGGAACTGAAGATAGCCACCCTGTTTTTACTAAATTCATGTTAGGTGCCTCATTGATGATAGAAGGCAGCCACATTACAAAACCATATACCCCTATGCTCCATAGAGAATACTGAAAGCACAATAAAACAACCACTCTCGATTTAAATGCTTCGGCGTAATTTTTCACCGGTTTTATGTTTTGTTGTTCTAAGGCCAATTGTTCCTCCACGCCATTTTTCTGAGATTCAGATAGCCATTTGGCATCTGTTACTTTGTCCTTTACTAAATACCACCAAAAGAAAGCCCAGATGATAGCAGGGGTTCCTTCTATAATAAACATCATGCGCCAACCCAATGATCCTACGAGGTGACCTGAAAGGATTGACATCCATAAAATAGTAACAGGATTACCCAGGATCAAAAAGTTGTTGGCTCTTGAGCGCTCTGCTCTTGTAAACCACCTGCTTAAAAATATCAGCATGGAAGGAAATACAGCGCTTTCTACCACTCCAAGCATAAAGCGTATGATGATCAGCAAGTCTATATTCTGCACCATGCCGGTAGCGATTGCCAATGCTCCCCACAGAATCAATGCCCAGAATATTAATTTCCTCGCACTTTTGTTGGCAGCATATAACGCTCCCGGTACCTGGAAGAAAAAGTAACCAAGAAAAAACAGGGAACCCAACAAGGACGACATGGCTGCTGTTATGTTGAGATCGTGAGCCATTCCACCTGCTAATGCAAATCCGAAATTGGCCCGGTCGAGATACGCAAGGCTATAGGTGATAAAAACTATAGGAATTAAACGATACCAGCGTTTCCTGGCTAAAGGCAGAGACATAGTTGTTTAATTAGGTTAAGCTTGAATCATCAATTAGAGATTTTTTCTTCATCTGTTAGTATTCTTAATTCTAAATTTTAAAATCACATTAAGGTCTTCCGGACCAGGACTGCCCCTTATTTTTTTCCTTCAATAAAATTAATTGAATTTATGCACAGCTCCCACCAAACCTTGAAATTTTAAAAGGAACACTCATATACATAAATTAAATTCGGATAAACCGAAAACTATTTGGCCGGTCACTAAGATTTTAAAAAAGTAATTATTATTTATTCACTACACTGTACATTTATTTTGCATGGTTCAAAAAGTGTAGTAATTTTCTTATATGTAAATCAAAATTAAAATCCAATTATTCATTAAATATTTACTCAAATGGAAGACTTATTCAAAGATTTCGGAAAGGTTATTATTCGCTCTCCTTTCTATTCGTATGTAGATCTTTTTGATCAAAACAATGAGACTAGAGATTTGGAAGACCTTGTTTGTCTCCGGCTCAAAGATCCTGTTTTTTTAGAAGCATTGTATTGGAGTTCGCCCCAATTGTTTAATGCCGCTTTAAAATTTAAAGAAGGTAGCGTCAAAGGCCCGAAGGAAAATAAATTAATGCAGACTTTGAAAAAATATTTTATCAGGGCAAGTACCAGATGCACGCCTTATGGTATATATGCATCAACGGGCATAGCAACTCCCGGCTCTCATGGAGTAAATCAAAAAAGAGAAATGGAGCGTAAGGTGCGGATAGATATGGGTTTATTGCAAAATATAAAATCTCAGATAGAATCGGATCCGGGAATTTATCCTTACTTGCTTTATTCAATTAATAATTCTCTTTATAATATTCCCGGTCAATATCGTTTTACTGAAACGATTATTGAAAACGGGAAATGTCATTATCAGTTGAGTGCGTTGCATCATACCGTTCTTTTGGAACAAATAGTAGAATTAGCAAAAGATAGAATGATATCTCCTGATGACATTTATGAGTTGACAGAAGAAGATACTTCTTATGAAGATTTCAATGATTTTATTAAAGAGTTGATCACATCGCAGTTTTTAGTTAGTGAACTGCAATTGGGATTAACTACCGGGGATGAATTGGGAAGATTTGCAGAAGTGTTGAATCGATTAAAAGAAAAGGGTATTATTTCAGCAAATAAATATCTTGATCTTTTTTTGTCCATCGAAAATATTTTACTTCAATTTAAAAAATTACCGTTAGGAGTTTTGCCTTTAGAAGAAATAAAAGATTTGAAATCATTATTTATAAAATGCGGAATCGGAGATTTTCAAGATCATATATTTCAGGCAGACTTAAAAGAATCATTTAAAGAGCACATTGTTTTTCCGGGAGAGAGTATAAAAGATATAAAAAAAGGAATTTTAATTTTAGGAAAACTTACTAATAATGATTCCACTGTGAAACAACTGAAAAATCAGTTTATAAAACTTTTCGGGGAAAAATATGATACCCAGGAAATTTCATTATCTGAAGTGTTGGATCCTGAATTTGGTATTGGATTTCCTCCCCGGGAAAAAATTGGGGATACCTTTTTCAATTCTTTAATAGGAAAGGTAGATCTCGCAACGGATGGCAAAATAGAATCCGCGACAAGAGATTTCCAGGCTGAGTTGCAGGATAAAACGGATGCTTTAAATATACAGTTTGTAAAAGAAGATATTCAACTACGGGATGAAGATCTAAAAGATCTTAATGATAAATATTCCACTCTTCCGAATACACTTTCTGTGATGGGAAGATTGCTTCCTTCAGGAAAAATTTTACTCGAAAGTATTGGAGGAGCTCATTCAAATGCATTATTGGGCAGGTTTGCCTATTTGGATAATAAAATAGAAGAACTATGCAAAGAACTCGTAGATACAGATCAGCAAAACAGCCAGGATGTTATTTTT
>Ga0208589_1000437_pt1 | contig 19946 bp, 9 predicted proteins | sample NGESurshal092012_2_FD_184486 | JGI IMG/M metagenome (GOLD analysis project Ga0208589, IMG submission 184486) | Arctic peat soil microbial communities from Barrow, Alaska - NGEE Surface sample F53-2 shallow-092012 (SPAdes) | ecosystem: Environmental > Terrestrial > Soil > Wetlands > Peat ... | reverse complement strand
CTAGTCGAGCTCGCAGGGCAGGTGCTTGATGCCGTTGATGAAGTTCGACAGCAGCCGGTCGGGCTCAGCCGCGGCCCGGATGCGCGGGGCCCGTTGCAGCAGCTCGCGGAGCATGGCGGTGATCTCCCGGCGCGCGAGATGAGCGCCCAGGCAGAAGTGCGGGCCAGCGCCGCCGAACCCGACGTGCGGGTTGGGGGAGCGCGAGATGTCGAACCGCTGCGGGTCGGTGAACACGGCCTCGTCCCGGTTGGCCGACCAGTAGAACAGCACGGCCTTATCGCCCTCGCGGAAGTCGTGGCCGTTCAGCGTGCAGTCCCGGGTCACCGAGCGCCGCATCCAGATGACCGGCGAGACGTAGCGGACGATCTCCTCCACCGCGCCCCCGATGCGGCCATCGAAGTCGGCCAGCAGTAGGTCGCGCTGGTCCGGATGATCGGTGAGCAGGCACAGCGCGTGAGAGATCGCCGTCCGGGTGGTCTCGTTCCCGGCGACCACCAGCAGGATGAAGAACGAGGCCAGCTCGGCGGGCGTGAGCTGCTCCCCGTCGAGGTTGGCGGAGGCCAGCGCCGTGATGAGGTCGTCGCCCGGCTGCTCCTGGCGGCGCGCGGCCAGCCCGGTGACCAGGTCGGCCAGCTCCTGGCCGGCGGTGAGGATCTGGGTGATGGCCTCATTGAGATCCGCGCTGACGAACTCCGGATCGGAACCCGACAAGATGATGTTGGTGTTGCGCAGCACCATCGCGTAGTGCTCGTCACCGATCCCCATCATGTTGCAGATGATCGTGAGCGGCAGCCGGGCCGAGACGTGCTCGACGAAGTCGCACGGACCGGTGACCAGCAGGTCATCGGCGATCCGGCCCGCCGCCCGCTGCACGTCCTCCTCGAACCGCTTGATCATCCGCGGCGTGAACGCGCGGGACACGATGCGGCGCAGCCGAGCGTGCCGCGGATCATCCATGCTGATCATGGAGCCGAAGTACTCGTTGAACTCGGCGGGCAGGTCGGCGATGCTGGTCGCGCCCCGGGCCGAGGAGAAGAGGTCGGGATGGCGGCTGGCCTCGCTGACGTCCGCGTGCCGCACCAGCGCGTAGAACCCGTCACCCGCGTCCGGGATGCCGGTGTCGGGCTCGGCGAACAGCACTGGCCGCCCCAGGGCCCGCAGCCGGGCGAAGCCGGCCTGCCGCTGGGCGAGCGGAAGCGCCCAGAACTCGTTCGTGGACAGATCGAGGCCGGCGGGCGGAGCTGGGGCCTCGGCAGGGCGGGGAGTGGTCACGGATCGCCTTCGAGCCTAGAAACAATGCCCAGTTTCCTCCATGGTGACAGACCGGGCATCGAGCGGGAAGGTCCGGACAGCCGCCAGTGGCGGCCGCCGCGCCGGCGCTGGCTCGGTGATCACGACCGTTTTCCCGCGCCAGGCGCGGGAAACGGTCGTGATCAGGCGGAAGGCATGTCGGCGGCGATGCCGGGCCGCCCGTAGGGAATGGCGGAGTCGCGGCGGGGCGCATCGGTCAGGATCGCGATGGCCACGGGCCACGGCACGCCCGTGATCTCCACGACCGTGCAAGCTACCTGGGCTCCGGCGGCTTCGAGGAGCACCCAGCCGTCCCCGGCGGCCCGCTCGAAGGTCACTGGGCCGCCCGTCGGGGCCTGCGCCATGGCCAGGCTGGCGGCGACGGCCCGCAGCCTCGCCGCCGCCACTACGGGCGGCTCGGACAGGTAGCTGCACAGCCGCGAGAACGTGTCCGCCGGGCTTTCCCGGCCATCTGGCCAGGCCGGCTGGCGCGGATCGGCCAGCGCCCATCCGCAGGCCGCGAACTGGGACCCGCTGGCCCGGAGGGTGAGGTCGGCCAGGGCGGCAGGCCCCGGCCTGGCTGGGCCGTCACCGGGATCGGAGAGCTGCCGCGGAATCGCGATTGGGGGCGGCGGCAGCGCGGAGTGGGCAGACGCCGGCTGGGGAAGCGCGGTCCTCGGCTGCGGTACTGCGGCCCTCGGCTGGGGGACGCCGTCGGGCTGGCTGGCCGTCGGCGGGCCGGCCTCGGGGTGGGTGGCCTCGGGGTGGGTGGCCTCGGGGTGGGTGGCCTCGGGCTGGACCGGCTCGATCGCGATGCGCAGGCCCGGGTCCAGGCCGAGGTCAATGGCGGCCCGCTCCAGGTAGACCGAGAGCAGGGGCGGCGGCCAGGCCGCGGCCCGGAGCAGCCGCCAGGTCTCGCGCAGCCGCACCCCGTGCCAGCTCACGAGGGCGTGGCCGCCGGCGTCGACCGCCTCGATGTCCCAGCTCAGCTGGCGAGAGGCGAGCGCGCCTGGATGACCCGCGCCGCTAGGGCTGCCGCCAGGTCCGCCGGGGGCTGCCGGTCCGGGGGCGGCCGGTCCGGCCGCGGTGGCGGTGGCCCGGATCTCGACCACGCCGTCGGCCAGCCGGCCGCTGAAGGAGACCGACTCACAGGACGCGGGCCAGACCCGCCGGTGCGGCGCGCAGGCCTGCACGGCCTGCAGCGTGGCGTCGTTCAGGCCCGGACTGCCCAGCAGCAGCTTGCCGCGTGCGTCGGCTGCATCGCTCTCCCCGGGTGCATCGCTCTTGCCGGGTGCGCCGGTCAGGCCCGGTGCGCTGCCCTCGCCGAGGCCGGGCAGGAACCACGTCCGGTCCTCGGCGCCGCGGGCCAGCGCCCGGACGGACCGCGACGTGACCTCGGTGAGGCTGGCGATGCGCCGGAAGCGCCCCGACTGGAAGCAGATCGAGCCGTAGAGATCAGCGCCATCGACGTGCCCGGCCGCTGCGGCGGGCCGCTGCGCCGCCGGGATGGCCGGGGGACCGGCCACGGCAGGCACGATGACGGCCGGTGCCGGCTGGGTCGCGGCTGGCGACTGCGCGGCGGCCTGGTCGGCGGCTGGCTGGTCGGCAGCTGGCTGGATCGCGGCTGGCTGGTCGTCGGTGCGGAATTCCGCACGGACATGGTCGACGAGCAGGCCGGTGTCCGCGCAGCGCAGGGCCGCCGTGATCTTCCCGCCCTCAGCCAGGGCGGATACCCGGATCACGGTCTCGCCGCTGCCGCCCGCCTGAAGCATGACCGGCGCGTCCATCGTGACCGCGGTGGCTCGCCGTAGCGGCCGTCCGGCCAGGGCAGCAGCGGCCTGCGCCAGTGCCTCCAGGGCCATCGCCGACGGCAGGACCGGCCGCCGGTCCACCCGGTAATCGACGAGGTAGGGATCGGTCACCAGGGACAGCCGGGCGTCACAGACCAGCTCGATGCCGGGATAGTCCACCCTCACCTGCTGGAGGAACCGGCCCGGAACACGCCCCTCGCGTCGCTGGTCCGGCGGCCCGGCATAACGCGGCCCCGGCACTCCGATCCGGCCGTGCACCGCTAGCCGGCCGGGCAGGTCCGGGGTGGCCAGCAGCTTGAGCAGCAGCCGCGATGCCTCGGCGACCTCGATGGCCGCCATCCCGCCGTCGGCCATGCTCTGCGCCAGGCCCGGCCTCTCGTCAACCCCTCGGCCCGACCATCCGGGCAGCTCCAGGTGCAGCGCGCGGCAGCCGGGAATCGCCGCCGCCGCGGCCTGCGCCTGCTCGGCTAGTGCGGCGCTGGCGTTGGCCAGCAGGGCCTGCCGGGGCAGGCCGTACCGGCCCGTCACGGAGCCGAACGTCAGGATCAGCCGCAACTGCTCCGCGCTGACCGGGCTGAGCAGTTCCCGGAGCCTGGCATGCTCGGCGGCCAGGTGTGCGTCCAGTGCCCACGACGTCAGCTCGGCGACGGGCCCCGCCGACGCCGGGCCGACTGCGTGGGCGATGGCAGTCACCGGACCCAGCCGGCGCTCGATCCGCTCCACGGCCAGACCCATGTCAGCCGGATCGGCCACGTTCACGACCTCGTAGGAGATCCGCGCTCCCGCCAGCCGCAGCTCCTCCAGGCCGGCCACGACCGCGCCGTCCTCGTCCGGGCCCGCCTGACCGACCACTGCCATCGCCGAGCCGCAGCACGCGAGCACCTGGGCCAGGGCCAGTGCCGCGGCCCCGCAGCCCCGGCTGACTAGGACTACATCCCGGCTATCGAGGGGAAACTCGCCGCCGGGCAGCCCGCGCTCGACCGAGGCCGGTTCGCGCACCGTTGCGTCGTCGGCGATGACCAGTTCACGGAATTCGCCGGGCTCAGCGCAGGCGAACGGCTGTGCTGAGCGCAGGCCGGCCAACGTGAGCGGCACCCGCAGCAGCGTGATGCCAAGCGCGGGCCGCTCCGCGTGCAGGGACGCGAAGAACCCGGTGAGCCCTGGCCCGCTCGTGATCACCACCAGCTGCCCCGTGCTCAGCGCGTCCTGCGCGGCCTGCAGCGCCGCCTGCCGGACGCCGGCCGCGGCCGGGTCGCCAAGCATGGCCAGCACGCGCCCGGCGGCCGGGTCGGCGGCGAAGACCGCGCTGACTTCCTTGCGGAACGGATAGCTCGCGGCCACGACAATCCGCCAGGACAGGTCGTCCGCAGGGCCTGGCGGGCAGATCGCCGGCCTGAGCTCCTCAGCAAAGCAGCGCATCCAGGGCGCGACGCCGGCGACGGAGTCCGTGCCGGCGGTCGCGGAGCCGACGGCTGACTTGCCCGGTGCCGGTGCCGGTGCCGGTGCCGGAGGTGCCGGGATGGCGGGTGCCGGTGCTGCGGGTGCCGGTGCTGCGGGTGCCGGTGCTGCGGGTGCCGGTGCTGCCTGTGCTGGTGCTGCCTGTGCTGGGATCGCGGGTGCTGCCGGTGCCGGGGCGGCCGGAGTCGTGGGGGCGGGCATGGCAGGCGGATGGGCTGGGTGACTGCGGCCTGGTCGCCGTGGTCCCGGGCTGGCCAGGCTCGTGGCCACCGGCCGGTCGGTTCGCCGGCCGGGCGGCAATGCCGGGTGCCGGCCGGGCGGAGCCAGCGCAGGCTGGGACTCGGGGACCGCCTGGCAGGGGCTGGCGATGAATACCTGGTCCCGCCACAGATCGATCGGCCGCGACGGAGCCCTGGCGAACAGCGGCTGCACCTGCCCGATCGCCCCGGCCGCGAACAGCGCGGCGGCGGCCCAGGCCAGCTCGGCTTCGCCGTCCTGCGAGCGCATGCCGACGGTCGGCACGCGGCAGACCTGCGCCGCCGTCGAGGCCAGCAGGCTGCCGGGCCCGGTCTCGACCAGGAGCGTGGCCCCCTGAGCGCCCGCGATCACGGCATCGGCCATCCGGTCGTGACCGGTGAAGGCATCGCAGATGAGATCGATGACCTCGCTGGCCGACGCGAGCTCGCGGCCGGTCATGGTCGAAATCAGCCGGCGCCGGGGCGGCCCGAACCTGAACTGCGCCATCGCGGCGCGTAGCTGCGAGAGCGCGTCCGGGGCGCTTGGCCGCGCCTCGGGACGTTCGCTCGCATGCCGGCCGGTCGGCGAGAGTATCCGCACGGCCGGACCGCTCAGGAACTCCGCTCGCAGCGCCGCGACTTCCGCGACATCGGCTTCGCTCAGCACCCCGGCCCAGGCCAGGCCGGCGATCTCGCCCAGGCCGTGACCGACGGCGGCGGTGGCGTTCACGTCGAGCGACTCCAGCCAGCGCAGCATGGCCAGCGAGCGGTCGGGCTCGGCGCCGGGACCGGCCTCGTCGGATAGCAGCAGCGTGATGCGGCCATCGGCGTTGTCGGAGGCGAAGATTCCGGGCCGGGTGGTGAGCAGGCCGTCGGCCAGGCCGGGCAGCAGCGTGACGGCTGTGCCGGCCAGGAGCGCCAGCTCTTCCTGGTGCGTGGCCACGATTGCCACCCGGGCGGTGCCCTGGGTCCGCGCGTCGCGGCCGAGCTGGCAGGCCAGGTCCATCAACTCGGCGTCGGACAGCGCGCTGGCCACCTCGGCCACCCTGGCCAGGGTCGTGGCCAGCTCCCGCCGGTCCGGGGCGTGCAGCAGAAACGTGGCCGGCGGGCGGCTTCGGTCGGGCAGACGATCGGAGCACGCGGCCCGCTCCCGCCCGGAATTCCGGGCGGGCCGGGGCAGTACCCGGAGCATTCGGTCATAACGCGATCCCCGGCTGGGCGCGTTCCGCAGCACGAGGTGCACGTTGATACCGCCGGCGCCCATCGCGCTGACGCCGGCCAGCCTGTTCCCGGCTGGCCACTCCTCGGCCACCTCGGGTAGCCAGAACGCGGCGTCGCTGCCGCGCAGCAGCGGGTGCGGCCGGACCACGCCGGTGGTCGGCGGGATGACGCCCGTGCCCAGGGCCAGCACGGTCTTGATCAGGCCGGCCGCCCCGGCGGCGGCCTTCGCGTGCCCGATGTTGGCCTTGATCGAGCCGAGAGCGGCCGCCTCCCGCGCGTCGGCGCGCAGCTCCGAGAGCGCGATGAGCTCGGCGTCGTCCCCGGCGGCCGTCCCGCTGCCGTGGCCCTCGAACAGCTGCACCTCCCGCGGGTCAACGCCGGCCCGCTCGTAGGCCCGGTGCAGCGCCAGAAGCTGACTGCTGGCGTCGGAGGCGACGACTCCGGGCATTCCGCCGGCCGACGTGCCCCAGCCGACGATCTCGGCGTAGACAGGCAGGCCGGCCGCCCTGGCCTGCGCGGTTCGCATCAGCACGACCATGCCGCAGCCCTCGCCGGGCAGGTATCCGGTCGGGTTCTCGTCGTAGATGCGAACGTCCCCGGCGGCCACCAGGCCGGCCCGGGCCAGCCCCACCAGCTCCAGCGGGTCAAGGCTGAGGTCCACACCGCCCGTTAAGGCAACGTCTATGTCGTGGGCGGCGAGCGCAGCGCACGCCGACGCGACCGCCTGCAACGACGACGCGCAGGCGCCGTCCACAGCCTGGCTGCCGCCGCGGAAGCCGAAGTAGCTGCTGATCCGGGCCGGGATGCTGGCCGGGAGACTCCCGGCCAGCGTGTGCTCGCTGACCCGGGGGAAGGGCGCGAGGTACCGCGCGGCGGCGTGCCGGAGTACCTTCCTGGCCCGGTCGGGCCGGACGTCACCGGCGGACAGGGACTCGGTCAGCACCCGCCGGACGTAGGGCCACCGCAGGCGCAGCGCGTTCGCGCGGGAGGTGTCCCCGGCCAGCGTGTTGCCGATGATCACGCCGACCCGGTCGCGGTCGAGGCCGGCGCCGCCGGGCAGCCCGGCGGCGGCTAGCGCGCGGGCAGCGGTCTCCAGGGCCAGCCAGTGCGCCGGGTCGGTCGCCTCGTAGGCGGGGACCGGGATCCGGAAGGCCTCCCGGTCGAACTGCCAGCCCTCGATCAGCCCGGCGCGCGCGCTGTAGGTCGTGTCGCCGCTATCCGCATCGGCGCTGTAGTAGTCGGCCAGGTCCAGACGGCACGGCGGCAGCCGCCGGAACGCCCGGCGGCCGGTCAGGATCGTGTCCAGCAGGGTCGGCGGGTCATCCGCGTCGGGGAACCGGCAGGCCAGCCCGATCACCGCGACCGAGGGAGCCGGCGACGGCGGAAGCCAGGACGGCTCAGCCACGACGGGCTCCGGCCCGGCTCGCTGACGCGCGGTAAAGCCCGCTAATCAGGCTCCGGAATTCAGCGCCTGACCCCGCGCATGATGCCGCGCTTGACCCAATACTCATGATCCCCCCGGTAATGGCCTAATTTCCCCTGGGCCAGCGCAGCCCCGCATCCCCAGCCCGGCACGCAGTGCCCTGCTGACGCCATCGGCCCAGTACCGGCTGCCCCGGCCGGGTGCTGGGCGGTGGTGTCGCGGATCGATAAGGACGGGGTGTGAGCACATTATTGGCGGGTGCCATGGCGGTGGTCAAGGCGGATTTCAGGTTGAGCAGGTTGAGCCTATTAATGCCTCATCGCATTTCTGGATTGCCGAAGCACAATTGCCGGATAACTTGTTTATGGGCTCCGGTGGCGGTCTGCTGACGGTCTGTCAGGAGGAAGGCGGCTCCGCCGGGTTCGGCCAGTCCGGGCCGGCCTTGCCGGGTTCTGCACCGGGCCGGGCCCCCGTGGCCGGACCGCCCGGCGAGCGCCCCTGCGCCGCGTCCGGTCCTGGCCGCCCGGCATCTGCGGATGCGCTATCCTGGCCGCATGCATTTCGCCCGGCTGCTCCTTACTTAGCCGCGCCGACTGTTCCTGTCGTTGGCGCGGCTGCCCCTCGTGAGCGAGGGGCATTTTGTTTGGGAGAAGCAGGCCAGGCAGGGGCCGAATCTGACCTCATCACTCGCGAGGAGCCATGACAGCCGCCGATTATGCGGATCGGGCGCACTACCATCCGCGCGCCGTCGAGGAGAAGTGGCAGCAGCGCTGGCCCACCCTGGACCTGTTCCGGGCCAGTGACGACCCGGCGGACCCCCGGCCGCGTACCTATGTGCTCGACATGTTCCCCTACCCGTCGGGTGACTTGCACATGGGCCACGCCGAGGCCTACGCCATCGCCGACGCGGTGGCGCGTTATTACACCCAGCGCGGCCATAACGTGCTGCACCCGATTGGCTGGGACTCCTTCGGGCTGCCTGCGGAAAACGCGGCTATCCGGGGCAATTCCCATCCGGCCGACTACACCTACCGCAACATCGAGACCCAGGCGGCCTCGTTCCAGAAGTACGCGCTGTCCTTTGACTGGACCCGCCGCCTGCACACGAGCGACCCCGAGTACTACCGGTGGACACAGTGGCTGTTCCTGCGCTTCTACGAGCGCGGCCTGGCCTACCGCAACGACGGCTACGTCAACTGGTGCCCGGTCGACCAGACGGTGCTGGCCAACGAGCAGGTGATCGCGGGCAAGTGCGAGCGGTGCGGCGCGGAGGTCATCCGGCGCGTGCTGACCCAGTGGTACTTCAAGATCACTGAGTACGCCGACCGGCTGCTGGCCGATGCCGAGCCGCTGGAGGGCAAGTGGCCCGACCGCGTGCTGCTGATGCAGCGCAACTGGATCGGCCGGAGCCAGGGCGCCGAGGTCTCGTTCGCGATCGAGGGCCGCGACGAGCCGGTCACCGTGTTCACGACCCGGCCGGACACGCTGTTCGGCGCCACGTTCTTCGTGGTGGCCGCGGACTCGCCGCTGGCCCAGGAGCTGTGCGCGCCCGACCGGCAGGGCGAGCTGGACCGGTACGTCGATGAGGTCCGCAAGCTGACCGACATCGAGCGGCAGTCCACCGAGCGCGAGAAGACGGGTGTCTTCCTGGGCCGGGACGCCGTCAACCCGGTCAACGGCGAGCGCATCCCCATCTGGGCCGCCGACTACGTGCTGCCCGACTACGGGACCGGCGCGATCATGGCGGTGCCCGCACATGACCAGCGCGACCTGGACTTCGCCCGGAAGTTCGGCCTGCCGGTACGGATCGTCGTCGAGACCGGCCTGCCCGATCCCGCGGAGACCGGAGTGGCGACCCCGGGCGAGGGCAGGCTGGTGAACTCGGGCCCGCTGGACGGGCTGGAGAAGGCGGCGGCGATCGCCGCGATCATCGACATCCTGGCCGAGCGCGGCCTGGGCCGCGGCGCGGTCAACTACCGGCTGCGCGACTGGCTGGTCTCGCGGCAGCGGTTCTGGGGCGCGCCGATCCCGATCGTCTACTGCGACGGCTGCGGCGAGGTCGCGGTCCCCGACGAGCAGCTGCCCGTCCGCCTGCCCGACCTGCGCGGCCAGGACCTGGCGCCCAAGGGAGTCTCCCCGCTGGCCGCAGCCAGCGACTGGGTGAACACCCAGTGCCCGAAGTGCGGCGGCCCGGCCCGGCGTGACACCGACACCATGGACACGTTCGTCGACTCGTCCTGGTACTTCCTGCGCTACTGCTCGCCCGGCTTCGAGAGCGGCCCGTTCGATGTCGAGGCGGTCCGGCGCTGGTGCCCGATCGACCTGTACGTGGGCGGCGTCGAGCATGCCATCTTGCACCTGCTGTACAGCAGGTTCTTCACCAAGGTCCTATACGACATGAAGATGCTGGACTTTGACGAGCCCTTCACCCGGCTGATGAATCAGGGCCAGGTCATCAACCACGGCAAGGCGATGTCCAAGTCCCTGGGCAACGGGGTCGACCTGGGCGCTCAGCTAGCCGCGCACGGCGTGGACGCGATCCGGCTGACGATGATCTTCGCCAGCCCGCCGGAGGACGATATCGACTGGGCCGACATGCGGCCGGAGGCCTCGGTGAAGTTCCTGGGCCGGGTCATGCGGGTCGCCGCCGACGTGGCCGCTGCCGGGACGGCGGCAGGGGCCGGGACGGCGGCGGCAGCAGGGACTGGGGTCCCGGCGGGCGACACTGAGCTGCGGAAGGTCACCCACCGCACGATCGATGAGGTAACCCGGCTGGTCGAGGTGATCCGGCTGAACGTGGCGGTCGCGCGGCTGATGGAACTGGTCAGCGCGGCCCGGCGGACCATCGACACCGGCCCGGGGGCCGGCGACCCGGCGGTCCGCGAGGCCGCCGAGACGCTGGCGATCCTGCTGTCGCTGTTCGCGCCCTACACCGCCGAGGAATGCTGGGAGACGCTGGGCCACGAGCCCTCCGTCGCCACGGCCGGATGGCCGGAGGCTGACCCGGCCCTGCTGGTGGAGGAGACCGTGACCTGCGTGGTGCAGGTGGACGGTAAGGTGCGGGACCGCCTGAGCGTCCCGGCCGCGATCGGGGAGGACGAGCTGCGCGAGCTGGCGCTGGCGACCGCCGGCGCGAGCCGGGCGCTGGCGGGCCGGGAGATCGCCGCGGTCATCGTGCGGCCGCCTAAGCTGGTCAACATCGTCGCGGGCTGACTGGCCCCGGCCCCGGCTGGTAACTGCCGGATGGTAACTGCGGTGCGCGGCGCCTGGCGACGGCCTACCGTGGCGCCGTGGTCACCTATGAATGGCGCAGGGGCTTCGCCAACGACGAGGTCAACGCGCTGCACGCCGCGGCATTCGGGCCCCCCACTGGCGGCTGATCCCGCTGGAGCCCACGGCCCTGTAGCTGCCGCGCTATAGGTAGAGCTGCAGCGGGCCGCGCCGCGACTGTCGGATCGTCTCGGCGCCGGCCGCCCTACCTGGCCGACTGGCCCCGTCCCGCTGGCCGGACTGCCCTGCCCCGCTGGCCGGCTAGCTCAGACCCGGCGCAAGACCGCCACGACCTTGCCGAGTATCTCGGCCTCGTCGCCAGCGATCGGCGTATAGGCCGGGTTGTGCGGCATGAGCCAGACGTGATCCGGCGCGCGCTTGAAGGTCTTAACGGTCGCCTCACCGTCGATCATGGCCGCCACGATGTCGCCGTTCTCGGCGACAGGCTGCTGGCGCACGACGACCCAGTCACCGTCGGCGATGGCGGCGTTGATCATCGAGTCACCAACGACCTTGAGCAGGAAGAGGGTGCCCTCGCCGACGATCTGGCGGGGGAGCGGGAAGATGTCCTCCACCGCCTGCTCGGCCAGGATCGGGCCTCCTGCGGCGATCCGGCCGATCAGCGGGACGTAGGCAGCCTCCTGCGAGGTGATGTCCATCGGCATGTCCTCGTCGACGTCGGCCTCTGGCCGGACCGCGGGATGGCCGGGAAGGCGCACCTCAACCGTGCGCGGGCGGCCAGCGTCGCGGCGCAGGTAGCCCTTGTTCTGCAGAGTAGACAGCTGATAAGAGACGCTGGAGGTGCTGGTCAGCCCGACGGCCTCGCCGATCTCCCGCATGGACGGCGGGTAGCCGCGCCGCTGCACGGAGTCGCGGATGACCTGCAGCACCTTGCGCTGCCGCCAGGTGAGCACATGATCGGGGTCGGGCTTGTCCGGGACATCGGCCACGACAGCGGGCACGCTGCCCCGCGGCTTGCGCCCGGGCCTGCCCCGCTGTCTGGTACCGGAGGGCGGGTCGACATGCCCGCCGGTAGCTGCCGTGCCGCCGGTGACGGTCGCGGCGCCCCGTGTCCCTCCGTCATCAGTCGCGTCGTTCATCATCGGCCTCCGGGCTCGGTGGTTTGTCGTTGCTGCCGACGCTAGCGGTAACGGTCGCGGATCTCAAACATCTGTTCGACCGACGCGAAAGTGTCGGAGTCTTGCGATAGGACTGTACCGCATCTTCGTTCGATCGAACGAAAATACGATAGAACAGAGATGCGATCGAACAGTCATTCGTAACGGAGGCAGTGATGACAGCTCTGAGTATTGCCGAGGCGCGGTCGCGGACCGCCGAGGCGAGTGGGCCAGGCCCGACGAGGCCCCGGCTAGTGGCAGTGCGCACGACGGTACCGCCCGCCGCGACGGCCCCCATTCGGACCGGGCTGCCAGCTCCGAGTGCGGTCCCCATTCAGACTGCGATCCCGGTCCGGACTGCGGTCCCGCTCCGGGCCGTGACGGCCATTCCCGCCCTGGCCCCGCATCCGGCTGGCGCCAGCCCGCGCCGGATTTCCGCCGCGCCGATCAGGCTGACCAGGCGGGGGCGCCTGGTGCTGGGAAGCCTGATCGTGCTGATGGCCGCGGCCATCGTGTCCGTACTCTCGCTCGGTCTGGCCAGCGGAGCGCTGGCCTCCAACCACCACGGGTCAGCGGGGGCCGGTTACCGGGGCATGCGGCAGGTGGTCGTCCAGCCGGGACAGACCTTGTGGTCGATCGCCGCGGCCGCCGAGCCGGCAGCTGATCCGCGGCTCGTGATTGCGGAGATGACGCAGGCCAATTCGCTGGGCGGCGCTACGGTCTACGCGGGCGAGCAACTGTGGGTACCCGCCCGCTAAGCCCCTGTGGGGGGAATGGCGCGGCAGGCGGGGAAAGCCGCGCGACTAGGCAAGGACTGCGACACGCCGGCGGGATCGCTGCGGCACGCCGGCGGGATCGGCCCGGCACGCCGGCGGGATCGGCCCGGCACGGACCTGGCGGACCCTAGCGGCTGGCTCGCGACACGCCGGCGACCATGACCAGAACTCGGGGTTCGGGCAGGTCTGCGGGGACCCGGTCAGGCCGCGGCCGGTGACCTGGTGCCAAGTACTTGCGCCGACGGGTAGCCTGGACCACAATATCTAGTAGTTACATCGCTGTAGTTTCCTGTAGGTTGTGCTTCACGGCAAATGTCCGCTGACGGTCTGGGGGTGATCGCTTGTACTGCCCGTATTGCAGGCATCCGGATAGCCGGGTCATCGACAGCCGGGCTGCGGAGGACGGGGTAGCGATCCGCCGCCGCAGGTCGTGCCCGGCGTGCGGCCGCCGGTTCACCACCCAGGAGAGCGTGATCCTGACGGTCGGCAAGCGCAGCGGCGTTACCGAGCCGTTCAACCGGGACAAGATCGTGCACGGCGTCCAGCGCGCGTGCCAGGGCAGGCCCGTGACCGAGGACCAGCTGGCGATCCTGGCCCAGCAGGTCGAGGACACCATCCGCAGCCGCGGCAGCGGCGAGATTCCCTCGCATGAGGTCGGCCTGGCCATTCTCGGGCCGCTTCGCGAACTCGACGAGGTCGCCTATCTCAGGTTCGCCTCCGTCTACCGCAGTTTTCAGTCGCTGACCGACTTCGAGGACGAGATCGCCGCCTTGCGGTCGGCGCATCTCGGCCAGCGGCCGTCAGCGGACGCGGACCAGCAGCTTGCGGCCCCGCAGGACGCAGCGAGTCCCGCCGGGCGAGGGCAGTCCACGGCGGCCGGGCCCGGCCCGGCCGATCGGCGGCAGCCGGTACCAGACGAGCACCACCTGTCGGCACGCTGAGCCGGCCGGAGATCGAAATCGGGACAGGACCTGACCAGGTCCGCGATGGGGTCCACGCGGATTCCCGAAGGGGGCGAACATGACCGAGACGACGAGCGGGTCGGTGGCGCGCACGGGCAAGGGCGCCAAGAAGGGGCTCACCATGCGCCGCATCTACACCCGTGAAGGCGTCCATCCCTATGACGAGGTCACGTGGGAGCGCCGCGACGTCGTCATGACCAACTGGCGGGATGGCTCGGTCAACTTCGAGCAGCGCGGCGTGGAGTTCCCCGATTTCTGGTCGGTCAACGCGGCGAACATTGTCACGACCAAGTACTTCCGCGGCGCCGTCGGCACTACCCAGCGCGAGTGGAGCCTCAAGCAGCTCGTCGACCGCGTGGTCGGCACCTACACCAGCGCCGGCCGTGAGTACGGCTACTTCGCCACCCCGGCCGATGCCACGATCTTCGAGCACGAGCTGACGCACGCCCTGATCCACCAGGTGTTCTCCTTTAACTCCCCGGTGTGGTTCAACGTCGGCACGGCATCGCCGCAGCAGGTGTCGGCGTGCCAGCCCTACGATGCGCCGGTCAGCACGCCGGATGGCCTGATCCCGATCGGCCAGCTGGTGGCGGCCAACGCGGTCGGCACCAAGGTGCACGATGCGAACGGGACCACCCGGATCGTGGCGACCAAGGCCAACGGCGTCAAGGAAGTCCTGCGCCTGCACACCGAGGCCGGCTACTCGCTCGATGCCACCCCGGATCACCTGGTGTGGCGGGCCACCGACCAGCAGACCGGAGAGTTCACCGTGGCCGGCTTCATCCGGCCCGGAGACTACCTGCTGCACGTGGACCCGGATGTCGGCGGCACCGACCGGCACATGGTCCAGGTCACCAGGGTCGAGCGGCTCGGTGACATGGAAGTCTACGACATCCAGACCGAGAGCGGCGAGTACCTGTCCGGCAGCCTGCGGGTGCACAACTGCTTCATCCTGGCCGTCGACGACACGATGGACGCGATCCTCGACTGGTACCGCGAGGAGGGCCTGATCTTCAAGGGCGGCTCCGGAGCGGGCGTTAACCTCTCGCGGATCCGGTCCAGCAAGGAGCTGCTGTCCTCGGGCGGCACCGCCAGCGGGCCCGTCTCGTTCATGCGCGGCGCCGACGCCTCGGCCGGCACGATTAAGTCCGGGGGAGCGACCCGCCGGGCGGCGAAAATGGTCGTCCTGGACGTCGATCATCCCGACATCGAGGAGTTCATCGAGACCAAGGCGCGCGAGGAAGAGAAGGTCCGCGTGCTGCGCGATGGCGGCTTCGATATGGACCTCGGCGGCAAGGACATCGTCAGCGTCCAGTATCAGAACGCCAACAACTCGGTGCGCGTCTCGGACGAGTTCATGCGGGCCGTTGAGGCGGGCACCGACTTTGACCTCAATGCCCGCACGACCGGCGAGTCGCTGCGCAAGGTCAACGCCAAGGAGCTGTTCCGGAAGATGGCCCAGGCGGCGTGGGACTGCGCCGACCCCGGCATCCAGTACGACGGGACGATCAACGGCTGGCACACCTGCCCAGAATCTGGACGAATCACCGCAAGTAACCCGTGCTTCCCGGCCGACCAGCGCGTGGTCACCGATCAGGGCCTGATCCGGATCGGTGACCTGGTGGCGCGTGCGGCGGCGGGCGAGGCCTTCGCCGTCTACACCAATGATGTCACGTCGACGACCGATCAGCAGGAGCGCGTGGTGGCGACGGCCCCGACCCGCTACCTGGTGACGGGTACCAACGAGGTCGTCGAGCTTCGCTTCTCCGACGGCTCGCGGCTGCGCTGCACGCCGGGTCACCGGGTCTGGACCGCCAACCGCGGCTGGGTGCACGCCGAGGACCTGACGGCCGATGACCGCGTCGTCCGTTCCGCTCAGTATGCCGCGCGCGCCGCCGCGGACCTGCGCGTTCCCGAGCACGCACTCGCGGCCGCTCGGTCGGTGAAGTCGCGCAAGCCGCTCGACCTGCCAGTGAAGTGGGACGAGGAGTTCGCTCACTATCTCGGGTGGCTCACCGGCGATGGCTGCGTGACCGACCAGGGGGCCGTGACCGTCTACGGCAGCGACGACGACCGGGGCGAGGTACTGCCGCGGCACCGTGAGCTACTCGCGGCGATCACCGGATTCGACGCCAAGCCCAGCGTTCAGGCCAACGGCACGCTGCAGCTGCGGGTCACCAGGGACGCTTTCGTCGCCTTCATCCGGGCGCTCGGCGTGTCGTCTGACCGCGCTCCGGCCAAGCGGGTGCCCGATGCGATCTTCGAGGCGCCTGAGGAGGCGCTGACCGGGTTCCTCCAGGGCCTCTTCGACGCCGATGGCTGTGCAGTCAGCATGGCGAACGGCACTCGCTACGTCGGTCTTGGCAGCCGCTCCGAGGAGCTGCTGCTGGGAGTCCAGGAGCTGCTGCTGTCTCTCGGGATCACCAGCCGCATCTACCAGGGCGGCACAAAGTCCGACAGCTTCAGCTACACCCGCAAGGACGGCTCGGTGGTCAGCTACGGCTCCGACGGCCCGAGCTTCGACCTGCGGATCACTGGCCGCTCGCTGCGGGAGTTCGGTGCCCGGATCGGGTTCAGCCTGCCCGGCAAGGCGCACAAGCTGCTGACCATCATCGCCTCGACGACCTTCTACCACACCGACGAGACGGTTCGCCTGGCCAGCAGGATCTCCCGCGGCTTCGAGACCACCTTCAACCTCACCGAGCCGCGCAACCATTCCTACATTGTCAGCGGCACGGTCGTCGCCAACTGCTCCGAGTACGTCCACCTCGACAACTCATCCTGCAACCTGGCCAGCATCAACCTGCTGAAGTTCCTGCGCGACGACGACACCTTCGACGTCCAGCGGTTCCGCGACGTCAGCGAGCTCGTGATCACGGCGATGGACATCTCCATCTGCTTCGCCGACTTCCCGACCGACAAGATCGCCGAGACCACTCGGGCCTACCGCCAGCTCGGCATCGGGTACGCCAACCTCGGCGCGCTGCTGATGGCGACCGGGCACGCCTATGACTCCGACGGCGGCCGGGCGATCGCGGCGGCGATCACGTCGCTGATGACCGGCACGGCCTACCGGCGCTCCGCCGAGCTGGCCGCGGTCGTCGGCCCGTACGACGGATACGCGCGCAACGCCACCGCTCACAAGCGGGTCATGGGCAAGCATGCCGAGGCCAGCACGCAGATCCGGACGGCCGGGGGGATGGACAAGGAGATCATCTCCCTGGCCAACAAGACCTGGCGCGAGTGCCTCAAGCTAGGCGAGACAAACGGATATAGAAACGCCCAAGCCAGTCTGCTCGCCCCTACTGGCACAATTGGGTTGATGATGGACTGCGACACCACTGGTGTCGAGCCAGACCTGGCGCTGGTCAAGTTCAAGAAGCTGGTCGGCGGCGGCTCCATGCAGATCGTCAACCAGACCGTTCCCCGCGCCCTGAAGAACCTCGGCTACCAGCCCGAGCAGTCCGAGGCCATCATCGAGTACATCGCCGAGCACGGGCACGTCATCGACGCGCCGGGGCTGCGGCCCGAGCACTACGACGTGTTCGACTGCGCCATGGGCGAGCGCGCGATCAGCCCGATGGGCCATGTCCGGATGATGGCCGCCATCCAGCCCGCCCTGAGTGGCGCCATTTCCAAGACCGTGAACCTGCCTGAGTCGGCGACCGTCGAGGACATCGAGAAGATCTACTACGAGGGCTGGAAGCTCGGCCTGAAGGCGCTGGCGATCTACCGGGATAACTGCAAGGTCGGCCAGCCTCTGTCGATCTCCAAGAACCAGACGGCTCAGGCTGCGGCGCCCGCTGAGGTCGCCGAGCCCGTCGCGCCGCATGAGGTCCGGCCCGTGCGCCGCCGGCTGCCCCGGCAGCGCGCGGCCACGGTCACCCGGTTCTCGGTCGCGGGCGCGGAGGGCTACATGACGGCCTCCAGCTATCCCGACGACGGCGTCGGCGAGGTGTTCCTCAAGCTCGGCAAGCAGGGTTCCACCCTGGCCGGCGTGATGGACGCGTTCTCGATGGCGATCTCGGTGGGCCTGCAGTACGGGATCCCGCTGGAGTCCTATGTGGCCAAGTTCACCAACATGCGGTTCGAGCCGGCCGGCATCACCGACGACGCCGACATCCGGATGGCCAGCTCGGTGATGGACTACATCTTCCGGCGGCTCGCGCTTGACCACCTCACCTTCGAGCAGCGATCCGAGCTGGGCATCCTGACCACCGCCGAGCGCACCGCCCAGCTGTCGGGGGAGGACCCGGCGCCCGCGGTCGACGAGGACATCGACCCGGTCGAGCTGGCCCAGTCGGTGCCGGTCGAGGAGGTGCATCCGCCCCAGTCCCGCGTCCCGGAGCCGCAGGCGCCGCGCCGCGCCGACCCGCTGCCGCAGCCGCGCAGCTCCACGGAGCTGATCGAATCGCACCAGGGCCGGACCGCCGACGCTCCGCTCTGCCTCACCTGCGGGACCAAGATGCGCCCGGCAGGCAGCTGCTACGTCTGTGAGGGCTGCGGCTCCACCAGCGGCTGCAGCTGACGGCGGAGACCTGGCAACTGACGCAACCATGCCACGAGCGCCCGGCCCTCGAGAGGAGGCCGGGCGCTCGTGCATCGCAGGGACCTTCGCAGATACGAACAGGTCACCGGCTTTCAATTATCTCGAACATGCATTTGGTTAACATCGTTGTGCTGGTAACCTGACCTACCTACAGCCACGGCGGCCGGAGGTCAGACGATGCGACGTGCAGAGCTACCTGATTTCCCCGGCCGGGATCTGAGCCCGCGTCAGCGCAAGATCATCCAGGTCATCAAGGACTCCATGGAGCACGCTGGCTACCCGCCCACCTTGCGGGAAATCGGCCAGGCGGCAGGACTTTCCAGTACGTCAAGTGTCTCTCACCAGCTGTCCATGCTGGAGAGGAAGGGATACCTGAGCCGGGGCGCGGGACGACCGCGCACCGCAGTCATGCGCCCAGTCACTGGTCCGGCCACTGAGCGGCAACCCGATCAGGCGCACGGTGATGCCAGGCAGCAGAGAATCGCCCGGGTGCCGGTGGTTGGCCGTATCGCTGCGGGGAATCCCATCCTCGCGGCCGAGCTGGTCGACGACATCATGCCGCTGCCCAGACAGCTAGTCGGTGAGGGAGATCTCATCATCCTCAAGATCGTCGGTGACTCGATGATCAACGCCGCGATCGCCGATGGCGACTGGGTGGTCGTCCGCCGGGACTCGGACGTCGAGAACGGCGACATTGTGGCCGCCATGATCGAGAGCGACACCTCTGTTGAGGGCGAGGCGACCGTCAAGACACTGAAGAGAAGTGACGGTCATGCCTGGCTGATCCCGCATAACCCCGCCTATGCGCCGATCCTGGGTGATGAGGCCACGATCGTCGGCAAGGTGGTCGCCGTGCTGCGCCGGGTCTGACGGGATCCAGGACCGAACCTACTGGCCCGACGCAGCCCAGCGGCCCCGCCCGGCGGGCTCACTCGTTGTCGGTCCAGCTGAGCAGGCGGGTCGCCAGCTCGCGGTCACCCTCGGTGTCCAGGCCGCCGCGCTGCTGGCGTCCGTAGAGGGCAAGCACGATGTCGCTCGCAGTCCCGCGGACCCGCGCGGCGGCGGCCGCCGCACCCGTTCCCGTTATCTCCTCTGTGGCCCGGGCCCCGGCCGTGCCCAGGTCCACCAGCCAGGTCGGCCCGCCATCGGCCGCCAGCGCGACCCGGCCGGCCTCGTGCGGCCAGGCGCCCATCGTGGCCATCCCGACTGTCAGGAACTCACCCACCCCGTCCGCGGCCACGACGCCCGGCAGCGGCTCGGGCCGTCCGGCCGCCTCCTGGGCGTCGAACGCGTGCACGGCGGCCTCCTGCACCTGGTGCCGGGCAACCGCGCCCGAGTCAGTGGGCGCGCCGGACTCCGGCCACCACGTCCAGCAGGACCGGCCCGGTCCGGCCTCGGTCAGGGCCCGGACCAGCTCGTCAGTGGCGGCCGCTGACCACCCGATCAGGTCATCGCCGGGCTCGCGGTCAGGCACCTGGTCCTCGCCCGGCGGTCCCGCAGCCGGGCCGGCGGCCACCACGGCCGCCCAGAATCGCTGCACCTCGCCCAGGTGCGTGACCAGGTCGCGAACGGACCAGTCCGGGCAGCCCGGCACGCGAGCGTCGGGCCCGGCCCGGCCGGCGGCGGCGCGCAGCGCTGCGGAGCGGTCCTCGATCAGCTTGAGCAGGTCAGCGAAAGTTGGCGTCGGCATGCGCCCAGTCCTACCAGCCGGGACCGACAAGCCGGGACTAAAACCAGCGCCAGGGGGTGCGCGACACGAATGTAGGCCGGGGATGGAAGTACAGTTCGTGACGTTACTCTGAGAGTATGAATACTCTCAGAGTGGATTGTGT
>Ga0208589_1000436_pt1 | contig 19967 bp, 20 predicted proteins | sample NGESurshal092012_2_FD_184486 | JGI IMG/M metagenome (GOLD analysis project Ga0208589, IMG submission 184486) | Arctic peat soil microbial communities from Barrow, Alaska - NGEE Surface sample F53-2 shallow-092012 (SPAdes) | ecosystem: Environmental > Terrestrial > Soil > Wetlands > Peat ... | reverse complement strand
GAAAATCACACCGCCGGACTGACCTCCGTCTCCTTGCCCAAATCCCGCTCGCGCAGGTAAATGTAAAACCCGGCGCCGATGATGATGGCGGCGCCCAGGATCGTCGCCGTCGACGGCACGTCGCCGAACACGGCGTAACCGAACATCACCGCCCAGACGATCATCGAATATTGATACGGCACCACGACGCTGGCCGGCGCCAGTTTCAGCGAACGGTTGACGCACAACAGCGCGCTGACCGAAATGCAGCCGGCCGCCGCGAACAGGCCGAGGCTGGCAAAACTCGGCGTCACCCAGCCGATCGGCGAGAGCGCCGCGCCGAGCAGGAAGGTGCCGACAAATTGCGATGACGCCAGCACGATATCCGGCGTCGCGCGCAGCATCCGGGTGATCAGCATCAAGATCGCGAACGACAGGCTGCCGCCGAGCGCGATCAAGGCCGGCCAGCTCACCGTCTGCGACGAGGGGTGCAGCGCGATCAGCACGCCGCAGAAGCCGATCAGGATCGCGCTCCAGCGCCGCCAGCCGACATGCTCGCGCAGCACGACCGGCGACAAGGCCGTGACGAAGATAGGGCACGCCAGATAATAGGTGACGACATCGGCGAGCGGCAAATAACGCGTCGCAAGGAAAAACGCCGCGACCTCGAGCGTCGAGAGCACGACCCGCAGCAATTGCAGCCACGGCCGTTCCAGCCGCGCGAATTCCCCGCGCTGCCGCCACATCAGCGGCAGCAATACGATCAGCGCCGCGCACGCCCGCAGCCACAACAGCTGCCCGACCGAATAGGTCGCGACCAGGTATTTGCCCAGCGCATCGCCGAACGAGAACATCGAGATCGACAGCAGCATCAGGCCGATGCCGGCAAGCCGCGCGGAGCGTTCGTCGCGATAGGCCGAGATTTTGGCGAACAGGGGCATGGCATCGTTTTAAAGACGTGGATGCCCGGGACAAGCCCGGGCATGACGAGTCCTGTGATTGTTGCAAGGCTGGCTATGCGCTACCGATAGCTCTCGTCCTCTAGCAGGAAAGCAACCATGACCGACTTCGACCCGGCAAAACACCGCATGGTGCCGCAACAGCGCTGGTTCGAGGATTTTGTCGTCGGCGAGCGTTTTGTGATTCCGAGCCGAACCCAGACGTCGGCGGTGTTCGCCGCCTTCCAGACCGCCAGCGGCGACACCCATCCGGTGCATTACGACGTCGAATATTGCCGCGCCCGCGGCATGCCGCATCTGCTGGCGCATGGCTTCCAGACCCTGGTCCACACCGCGCCCGGCGCCGGCCTGTTCCCGTTTCTGGTCGAGGAATCGCTGATCGGCTTTCTCGAGCAGTCGAGCAAATTCCTAAAACCGGTCTATGCCGACGACACTCTCTACCCTGCGCTGGAAGTAACGGAGCTGGTGCCCGGCCGCAGCACCGGCGTGGTCACCCTGCGCTCGACCGTATTCAACCAGCGCAAGGAGCTGGTGCTGGAAGGAACGCAGAAATTCCTGATCCGCCGACGGCCTGCGCCGCCGTAACTGGCGCTACAGCATACCGCGCGCTCATGATCGCGCCAGGATCGACAATCCGACACCGACGACGATCAGAACCATCATCGCGAGGGTCGGCCGGACGGGGGTCTGCGCCTCAGGCCGGAACGCGCGGAATTTGATGGCGACATACAGCATCGGGCCGAGCGCGACGGCCGATATGGTCAGGATCGCCCAGGGCGCCCATCGCGCACCCTCATAAAGCGCAAAGCAGAGCCATAGCAACGTCACGCCAAGGGTAGCGAATCCACTGCCGATGATCTTGAGCATGCCGAGAATGATGATCTGAACGCCAGGATCGAGTTCGGTCCAGGACTTTCCGGCGACCGCAGCGTGATACGGCAAGAAGGCGTCGCGCCGCATATATCTCACGCCGAAAACGATACCTGCGAGCGCCACCAAGAGCACCGCGGCCAGTGCAAGATTAAGCATTCCGATTTCCAAGCATCGCTAGTCCGGACAGTATACGGATCCGTTGCGCGAACAAGCCGCGCGGGTCGAAATTAGCCCTGTATATCCGGCCCCCCGCAGCGGCAGGCGGGGACCATCGCACGACAAAAAACCCGTTAATTAGGGCTTTTCGCTGATTTTCCGCAGGTAGAGGTTGCCGCAACGGCGCCCCTGTCCTACCTACGGAAGATGAAATTCCTTGACGAAGCAAAGGTCTATATCCGCTCCGGCGACGGCGGTAACGGCTGCGTGGCGTTCCGCCGCGAGAAGTATATCGAGTTCGGCGGACCCTCCGGCGGCAATGGCGGCCGTGGCGGCGATGTCGTCATCGAAGTGGTCGACGGATTGAACACGCTGATCGACTATCGCTATCAGCAGCATTTTAAAGCGCAGAAGGGCACCAATGGCATGGGCAAGGACCGCCATGGCGCCAACGGCAAGCAGATCGTGCTCAAGGTGCCGGTCGGCACGCAGATCTTCGACGAAGACCGCGAAACGCTGATCCACGATTTCACCAACCTCGGCGAAAAATTCGTGCTCGCCGAAGGCGGCAATGGCGGCTTCGGCAACGCGCATTTCAAGACCTCGACCAACCGCGCGCCGCGCAACGCCAATCCCGGCCAGGAAGGCGAGGAACGCTGGATCTGGCTGCGGCTGAAGCTGATCGCCGATGCCGGCCTGGTTGGCCTCCCCAATGCCGGCAAGTCGACCTTCCTTGCCGCGGTCAGCGCCGCAAAGCCCAAGATCGCCGATTATCCGTTCACGACGCTGCATCCGCAGCTCGGCGTGGTCGATGTCGACGGCCGCGAATTCGTGCTGGCGGACATTCCGGGCCTGATCGAGGGCGCGCATGAAGGCGCCGGCCTCGGCGATCGTTTCCTCGGCCATGTCGAGCGCTGCCGGGTATTGCTGCATCTGGTGGACGCGACCTGCGAACATGCCGGCAAAGCCTACAAGACGGTGCGGACCGAACTCGACGCCTATGAGGGGCAGCTTGCAGACAAGCTCGAAATCGTCGCGCTGAACAAGATCGACGCCGTGACGCCGGATGAGCTGAAGAAGCAAAAGGACCGGCTGAAGCGCGCCGCCAAAAAGACGCCGCTGCTGATGTCGGGCGTCACCGGCGAAGGCGTGAAAGACGCACTGCGGGCGCTGGTGGACGTGATCGGCGAAGCGCCGGTGTCCGTCAAGGCCAAGAGCGCGGCCCAGACCGAGCCGTGGGCGCCGACCACGCCGCAGAACTGATTTACTTCACAAGCCTGCTTTACTTCAAAAGACCTGATTTACCTTCCAAGCCAACTTGCGCGACCGGCACGCGGCTGCAAAACTGAAAGTATTCCGGAAAATCCACGAGGAGATGTCGATGATCGGCTATGTCACATTGGGTACCAAGGACCTGAAGAAGTCGGCCGCCTTTTACGACAAGATCGCCGCCGAAATGGGGATCGGACGCTTCATGGAATCCGATACCTTCGTCGCCTGGGGCTCGGCCGATGGCGGCGCGGGGTTGGGCGTAACCGCACCGTTCGACGGCAAGCCGATGACCATCGGCAATGGCGTGATGGTCGCGCTGGCCGCCAACGACAGGGCTCAGGTCGACCGCATCTACAAGCTCGCGCTTTCGCTCGGCGGCACCGATGAGGGCCCTCCCGGTCCGCGCGGCGAAGACGGATTTTACGCCGCCTATTTCCGCGATCTCGACGGCAACAAGCTCAACGCCTTCGTGATGGGCTGATCTCTCCCTTTGCTAAAAGCTTCCCCATGGTCCGCCCCAGCCTGAAAAAATTCCGTCGCATCGTCGTCAAGGTCGGCTCGTCGCTGCTGATCGATTCCGACGCCGGCGAAGTGCGGGCGTCGTGGCTCACGGCGCTGGCGGACGATCTGGCCAAGCTGCACCAGGAAGGCCGCGAACTCTTGATCGTGTCGTCCGGCTCGATCGCCTTGGGGCGTAGCAAGCTGAAATTGCCGCGCGGCGCGCTGAAGCTCGAGGAAAGCCAGGCGGCGGCCGCCGTGGGACAGATCGCGCTGGCGCGGATCTGGTCCGAGGTGCTGGGAGATCACGGCATCGGCGCCGGCCAGATTCTGGTGACCTTGCAGGACACCGAGGAGCGCCGTCGCTACCTCAATGCGCGTTCGACCATCGCAAAGCTGCTGGAATGGCGCGCGGTGCCCGTGATCAACGAGAACGACACGGTCGCCACCAACGAAATCCGCTATGGCGACAACGACCGCCTCGCCGCGCGCGTCGCCACCATGGCCAGCGCCGATCTCCTCATCCTGCTGTCGGATATCGACGGCCTTTATGATGCGCCCCCCGGCCGCAATCCGGATGCGAAGCTGATTCCGATCGTGGAATCCGTCACCTCGGACATCGAGGCGATGGCGGGCGCTGCGGAATCGGAATTGTCGCGCGGCGGCATGTACACCAAGATCGAGGCGGCCAAGATCGCCACCACCGCCGGCACGCATATGCTGATCGCATCCGGCAAGATCGAGCATCCACTGCAGGCAATCGCCGATGGCGGCCGCTGCACCTGGTTTCTGACCCCCGCCAACCCCGTCACCGCGCGAAAACGCTGGATCGCCGGCTCGCTGGAGCCGAAGGGCACCTTGACCATCGACGCCGGCGCGGTGAGCGCGCTGCGCGCCGGCAAGAGCCTGCTGCCGGCCGGCGTGATCCGGATCGACGGACAATTCGCCCGCGGCGACGCCGTGGTGGTGCGCGGTCCCGATACCCATGAGATCGGCCGCGGCCTGGTCGCCTACGACGCCGAGGAGGCCGACAAGATCAAGGGCCGCTCATCCCCGGATGCGATGGCGATCCTCGGCATCAGCGGACGCGCCGAAATGATCCACCGCGACGACCTCGTGGTGGGCCCGGCCGGCACCGGCTAAGCTAACTAGGCCAATGGCCGAGCCATCCTGCTATGGGACCCTGCCGCCGCCAGCCATGCCTCAGCCAAACCCCGCCGGGCGTGGATTTCCCTGCGATTTCCATGCTACGACATGACCTTAGACTGGGTCTTAACTGACGCTGGACCGATATGAGCGCGCCGCTGAAGGCCATCGACGGAAACGCCGATCTGCCGGCCCTGATGGCCGAGCTGGCCGCGCAGGCGCGCGCCGCCGCGCGGGTGCTCGGCCTTGCCTCGCCCGAACAGAAGAACCGCGCGCTCGATGCGATGGAGCGTGCGATCCGCAGCCAGGCCGCTGCGATCCTCGCCGCCAATACCGAAGACGTCGCTGAAGTCCGCAACAACGGCGCAACGTCGGCCTTCATCGACCGGCTGACGCTGACGCATGCGCGCATCGAGGCGATGGCCGACGGCATCAGGACCGTGCGCGACATCCCCGACCCCGTAGGCCGCGTGACCGAAAGCTGGCAGCGGCCGAACGGCATGACCATCGAGCGCGTCCGCGTGCCGCTTGGCGTGGTCGCAGTGATCTTCGAAAGCCGTCCCAATGTCGCGGCCGACGCCGGCGTGCTGTGCCTGAAATCGGGCAATGCCGTGATCCTGCGCGGCGGCTCCGACAGTTTCCGCTCCTGCCGCGCGATCCATGCCTGTCTGGTGCAGGGATTGCGCGAGGCGGATTTGCCCGAAGCCGCGATCACGCTGGTGCCTACCCGCGACCGCGCGGCGGTGGGCCTGCTGCTGACCGGATTGAACGGCGGCGTCGACGTCATCGTGCCGCGCGGCGGCAAGAGCCTGGTGGCCCGCGTCGAAGCGGAAGCGCGCGTGCCGGTATTCGCGCATCTCGAAGGCGTCAACCACGTCTATGTCGATCGCGCCGCTAATCTGGAGATGGCGAAGTCGATCGTGCTGAACGCCAAGATGCGCCGTCCCGGCGTCTGCGGCGCCGCCGAGACCCTGCTGGTCGATCGCGCGGGAGCTGCGACAAGCCTCAAGCCGCTGGTCGAGATGCTGATCGACGCCGGCTGCGAAGTGCGCGGCGACGACGCGGTGCAACGCGCCGATGCGCGGGTGAAGCCCGCGACCGAACAAGACTGGGATACCGAATATGAGGATGCCATCATCGCTGCGAGAGTGGTCGATGGCGTCGATCAGGCGATCGCGCATATTCACGACCATGGTTCGCACCACACCGACGCGATCGTGACCGAAGACGACAACGCCGCCCGCAAATTCCTCAACGAAGTCGATTCGGCGATCGTGCTGCACAACGCCTCGACGCAGTTCGCCGACGGCGGCGAATTCGGCTTCGGCGCGGAGATCGGCATCGCCACCGGAAAATTTCATGCCCGCGGGCCGGTCGGCGCCGAACAGCTGACCAGCTTCAAATATCGCGTCCACGGCACCGGACAGACCCGGCCGTGAACACCAAAGCGTTTTCAAGCGAAGTGGGGCCCGGTTCGCGTGAAGAAAACGCGTCACACAACATGATTTCGCGGATGCAGTGGATCCCTTGAAAGAAGCGTCAGTTGCGTCGCGTCCCGTCGCGCAAGGGATTCCGCTCTACGCCCCGGGCATGCGCATCGGCCTGCTCGGCGGCTCGTTCAATCCGCCACACGCCGCCCATCGCGCCATCAGCCTGTTTGCGATCAAACGCCTGAAACTCGACCGGGTATGGTGGCTGGTGACGCCGGGCAACCCGCTCAAGGATCATGGCGGCCTGCACGATCTCGGCGAGCGCGCCGAGGCGGCGCGCCGGATGGCCAACGATCCGCGCATCGACGTCAGTTGTCTCGAAGCTGTCATTGGCGTCAGATACACATTCGACACGATTAGATATCTGCGCCGCCGCACCGCCGGCTTGCGCCTGGTCTGGATCATGGGCGCCGACAATCTCGCGCAGTTCCATCGCTGGCAAAACTGGCGGCGCATCGCCGCCGAGGTGCCGATCGCGGTTATCGACCGTCCGCCGCAAAGCTTCCGCGCGTTGTCCGCGCCCGCGGCACAGGCGCTCGCGCATTATCGCCTCGCCGAGAACAAGGCCAGCCTGCTCGCCGATCAGCGGGCGCCGGCCTGGACGTTCCTGACCGGCATGAAGCTCAATCTGTCGTCGACCGGGCTACGGAACCCGGACGGCAGTTGGAGGAAGTAACGCAGCCAAGGTTACTGGAATATTGAAACCATTAACCCCACATGCGTAGTATAGTGAGCGGGCGCCGGATTCGGCGTTCGCGATACAGTGAAAGGAATGGTCCCTGGCCACGTCTGTATTGTCCAAGTCTGTTTTACCCAAGTCGGGTTCGGTTAAACCCAAGACGCGTAAAACATCGACAAAGGCTCAGGCCTTGAAGGCGCAACCTGCCGCCGACAAGACCCTGAACCTGATCCTCTCCCGCCTCGACGACATGAAGGCGGAAGAAACGGTCACCATCGACCTCCGCGGCAAATCGGCATTTTCCGACTACATGGTCGTCACCACGGGACGGGTTAACCGGCACGTCGGCGCGATCGCGGAAAATGTCGCCAAGGGTCTCAAGGAAAACGGCATCAAAGGCATCCACGTCGAGGGCTTGCCCAATTGCGACTGGGTGCTGATCGATTCCGGCGACGTGATCGTGCACGTCTTCCGACCCGAGGTGCGCGAGTTCTACAATCTGGAAAGATTGTGGACGCAGGATCCGGCGGCGGCGAAGGCGATCTGAGCGGTTAAGCCGATGCGAATCGGCTGCAACGCATGGTAACGTGCGTTAATGCGCCTCGTCGTCGTTTCCATCGGCCGGCTGAAACAGGGCCCGGAGCGGGAGCTGGCCGGGCGTTATCGCGAGCGCTTTGACGACATCGGCCGCAAGCTCGGCTTTCGCGGCCTTGAGATCCATGAAATTCCCGAAAGCCGCGCGCGCGACGCGGCCACCCGGATGGCGGAAGAAGCCGCGGCGATCTCGGCCGTGGTCCCGGAAAAATCGATCCTGGTAGCGTTGGACGAGCGGGGCGACAATCTCGACAGCGCCGGTTTTGCCAAGCATCTCGGCCGCTGGCGGGACGAGGCCGTCGCCCAGACCACCTTCGCGATCGGCGGCGCGGACGGACTTTCGCCCGATTTGCGGCGCAAGGCCAAGCTCAGGATCGCGTTCGGCTCGGCGACCTGGCCGCATCAAATGGTTCGCGTCATGCTTCTGGAACAGATTTATCGGGCCGCAACCATTTTGGCCGGCCATCCCTATCACCGCGCGTGAACTAACTTAGGTTTAATCTTGGGTTCGATCTTGGGTTCGATGCAGCGAAGTCCGGAAACCGATTCACGTTTCGACACCGCCCGTCGCGGTCTTCGGCGTATTTTGCGGATTCCGGTTTCCATCGCATTGCTGTCCGCGGGCCTCGTTGGTTTCACGCCATTGGCCGCGAAGGCCCAAGCCCAGATTCAAGCCCAAACCCCGGTCGCCACCGCGACGCCGGCACCCAGCCTTACGCCCGACGCCATCAAGCAACGCGAGCAGGAACTCGATGCCGCCCGCGCCGCGCAAAAGAGCGCCGCCGACGCCCAGGAGAAGCTGAAGGCCGACATCGCGGCAATCGGACAGGACCGCAGCAAGCTCAATCAGCAGTTGATCGACATCGCCGCCCAGGTGCGCGGCGTCGAGAGCAAGATCGGCGATGCCGAGGCGCGCTTAAGGCCGCTCGATACCCGCGAGCAGGAAATTCGCGGCTCGCTCGACTCGCGCCGCTCGGAGATCGTCGAGGTGCTGGCCGCCTTGCAACGTGCCGGCCGGCGTTCGCCGCCGGCCTTGCTGGTGCGGCCCGAGGACGCGCTGCAATCGCTGCGCACCGCGATGCTGCTCGGATCGGTGGTGCCCGAGCTTCGTGCCCGTGCGCAGAAACTGGCCGGCGATCTCGGCGAACTGGTCGCGCTGCGCAAGACCATCGCCACCGAACGCGACCGGCTGGCGGCTGACCGCGACAATTTGCGAGGCGACCAGACCAGGCTCGCGGCGCTGGTCGACGAACGGCAGCGGCAGCAGAGTTCGGTCGAAAAGGACATGGCGTCGGAAAGCGCGCGCGCCATCGTGCTGTCGAGGCAGGTCGACAGCCTGCAAGGCCTGATCGCGAAGATGGAGCAGGATTCGAAAGCCGCGGCGAAGGCGGCTGCGATCGCCAGCCTGCAAGGGGCGCCCGCCAATCTCAACGGCAAGCCGAATCTGGGGGCGCTGAAGGACCCGTCCCGGCTTAGTCCGGCAATTGCCTTTGCATCGGCCAAAGGCCTATTCGCTTTACCGGTCAACGGCACCAGGATTCGCGATTTTGGCGGTTCCGACGGTGCGGGTGGCGTCGAAAAAGGCATTTCCTTGGCAACCCGGGCCGGCGCGCAGGTCACAACCCCGTGTGACGGCTGGGTTGTTTACGCGGGCCCGTTTCGCAGCTACGGACAACTCTTGATCCTCAATGCCGGGGGCGGGTATCATGTCCTGATCGCCGGGATGGAGCGCATTTCGGTTAACATCGGCCAGTTTGTACTGACGGGGGAGCCGGTTGCGACCATGGGGACGACGTCCCAGGTCGCGTCCATTATCGCGACCAGCGCGAGTCAGCCCGTGCTCTATATCGAGTTCCGTAAGGACGGCGCTCCAATCGATCCAGGCCCATGGTGGGCCGCAAATGAAGGCGAAAAGGTTCGCGGATGATGCGCAAGACGACTTTGGTTCTCCTCAGCGCCGCGGCCGGCGCGGCCACGATGCTGTTCGTGACCCAGCCCCGTTCGGTGTTCATGGGATCGAGCGCGCGTGCCGCGACCTCGGACACCTATCGCCAGCTCAATCTGTTCGGCGACGTATTCGAGCGGGTCCGCAGCGACTATGTCGAGAAGCCTGACGACAGCAAGCTGGTCGAATCCGCCATCAGCGGCATGCTGTCCGGCCTCGATCCGCATTCGAGCTACATGGACGCCAAAAGCTTTCGCGACATGCAGGTGCAGACCCGCGGCGAATTCGGCGGCCTCGGCATCGAAGTCACGATGGAAGACGGCCTGATCAAGGTGGTTTCGCCGATCGACGACACGCCGGCGTCGAAGGCCGGCATCATGGCCAACGACATCATCACCAGTCTCGACGACGAAGCGGTGCAGGGCCTGACCCTCAACCAGGCAGTCGAGAAGATGCGCGGACCGGTCAACACCAAGATCAAACTCAAGATCGTCCGCAAGGGCCAGGACAATCCGATCGACGTCACGCTGGTGCGCGACAACATCCGCGTCCGCTCGGTGCGCGCGCATGTCGAGGCCGACGATATCGCCTATATCCGCATCACCACCTTCAACGAACAGACCACCGAAGGCCTCAAGAAGGAAATCGCCAACCTGCAGGGCCAGATCGGCGACAAGCTGAAGGGCTACATCATCGACCTCCGCAACAACCCCGGCGGATTGCTGGAAGAGGCGGTGACGGTGTCCGACACCTTCCTCGAGCGCGGTGAAATCGTCTCCACCCGCGGCCGCAACGCCGAGGAAACCCAGCGCCGCGTCGCTCATCCGGGCGACCTGACCAAGGGCAAGCCGGTGATCGTGCTGATCAACGGCGGCTCGGCTTCCGCTTCGGAAATCGTCGCCGGCGCGTTGCAGGACCACAAGCGCGCGACGCTGGTCGGCACCCGCTCGTTCGGCAAGGGCTCGGTGCAGACCATCATCCCGCTCGGCTCCGGCAACGGCGCGCTGCGCCTGACCACGGCGCGCTACTACACGCCGTCGGGCAAATCGATCCAGGCCAAGGGCATCGTTCCCGATATCGAAGTGGTGCAGGACGTACCGGACGACCTGAAGGGCAAAGTCGACACCAAGGGCGAGGCTTCGCTGCGCGGCCATCTCAAAATCGCCGATGGCGGCGAGGAAAAGACCGGCTCGCAATCCTACGTGCCGCCGGACGCCAAGGACGACAAGGCGCTGAAGATGGCCGACGACCTCTTGCACGGCGTCAAGGTCAATCCGAGCCCTGCCGCCAACGGCGACAAGGCTGCCAATGACAAGGCTGCAAACGACAAGGCCGCGAACGACAACGCGCCCGACAAGCCCGCGGCCAAGCAATCCAACTGATCGGCTCCAAGAACCAGAGCCGGAAAAAGGGCGGTCCTCGGGCCGCCCTTTTTGCTGCGCGGGTTCCCAAGGCGGTGCCAAATCCTGCACACCCTGACAGGGCAGCAAGCCCCGCAAAACACCGGTCATTCACCGAATGGCCGGGGTTTGGGAGGTGCCGCCGAAATGGCCGGCCGTGGTATCTTCAAGCGGTCTGATTCGGGGAGACCCATGGCAGAGACGGCCGACGATCTGAGCGCACCGCTTGGACAGAATACCGCGCGCGCCAAGCGCCGGTTTCGGCTGCCTTTTACCGGCATGCAGGCGCTGGCCGTGCTGCTGGGCCTGTTCCTGGTCACCTTCGCGGGTTTTGCGATCTTCAACTCCAATCCATTCGGCGGCGAGCCGATCGTGCGCATCGCGCTGCCGCAGGCAACGCCTGGCGAAAAGTCAGCGACAGCGGCGCCCGCCACGGCCGAACCGGCGGTGAAATCGGCAGCCAAGCAAGCCGCGCCTGGCGAGCAGAAGACCGTGACCATCATCGATGGCTCGAGCGGCAAGCACCAGGACGTCCCGATCGGCGGCTCCGTCGACACCACGGATAAGGGCGAGCCTGCCGCTGCGGCTCCCGCGATGATGGCCGGGATCGATCCGCGGCTTTTGGAAAAATCCCGCTACGGCATGATCCCGGTGGTCGCCGATGGCTTAAAGCCCTTCACGGTCTATGCCGCCGAAGCCGATCGCGCCCGGGCCGCCAGGATGCCTGTCGTCTCCATCGTGGTCGGCGGCCTCGGCGTCGGCGCGGCCAAGACGACCGATGCGATCATGAAACTGCCGCCCGCGGTGACGCTGGCATTCACGCCCTACGGTTCGGATCCCGGCAAGCTTGCCGAACGCGCCCGCGCGCAGCATCACGAAATCCTGCTGCAGATTCCGATGGAGCCGTTCGACTATCCCGACAACGATCCCGGCCCGCAGACCTTGCTGACAACGCTCAATTCCGACCAGAATCTCGACCGGATGTACTGGCATATGAGCCGCTTCCAGGGTTATGCCGGGATCGCCAATTTCATGGGCGGCCGCTTCGTGGTTGCGGACGCGGTGATGCAGCCGATCGTGAAAGAGGCCGCCAAGCGCGGGCTCGGCTATTTCGACGATGGATCGTCGCCGCGCAGCGTCGCCGGCTCCGTGGCCGCTTCCCAGGCGATGCCGTTCGCCAAAGCCGATATCGCCATCGATACGGTGCCGACCGCGGTCGAAATCGACCACGCGCTGGCCAATCTCGAAAATCTGGCGAAAGAGCGTGGAACCGCCGTCGGCGTCGCCTCGGCGCTGCCGATCTCGATCGAGCGGATTGGCGTCTGGGCCAAGACGCTGGAAAACCATGGCATTATGCTGGTGCCATTGACAACCGCGATGCTGAAATCAAAATCAAGCCAGCAATGATCCCGAACAGCGCGACTTCGGACCGGCCGCAGTCCCGCCCGCCGGGTCGGCCCTGCAAGCGGCGGTAGAAGGCTTTCACGAATGGCGCGCTACGAAGACCTGCCCTACCGGACCTGTGTCGGCATGATGCTGCTCAACGAAGCGGGGCGGGTCTTCATCGGCCGCCGCGCCGGCGGCATCGAGCATGTCGATGATTCCCACGTCTGGCAGATGCCGCAAGGCGGCGTCGATCCCGGCGAAGACACCTGGGATGCCGCCAAGCGCGAGCTCTACGAGGAAACCAGCGTCCGCTCGGTCGAAAAGCTCGGCGAAGTCGCGGACTGGCTCACCTACGATATCCCGCGCACGGTCGCGGGCCGCACCTGGAAGGGGCGCTATCGCGGCCAGCGTCAAAAGTGGTTCGCGGTTCGCTTCACCGGCCGTGACGAGGAAATCAACGTCGCCAGTCCCGGCGGCGGCCACAAGGCCGAATTCGTCAAATGGCGCTGGGAGCCGATGAAGAATCTTCCCGACCTGATCGTGCCGTTCAAGCGGCCGGTCTATGAGCGCGTGGTGAAGGAATTTTCGAAGCTTGCGGGCGATTAGTTTCTGTTTGACGCGCGAGTTCCGATGACCGAGACAAAACCGTATCGCCCCAATGTCGGCGTCGCGCTGTTCAATTTCGCAGGGCACGTGCTGATCGGCCGGCGTTTCAGGGACGACGGTCCGGAAATCGTGCTGCCCGGCCTGCAATGGCAGATGCCGCAGGGCGGCATCGATGCCGACGAGAATCCGCGCGATGCCGTGATGCGCGAACTCTGGGAAGAGACCGGCGCGAAAGACGCCGCGTATCTCGCCGAGACCGACTGGCTGACCTACGAGTTTCCGCCCTACAGCGGTTCGCCCTCGCATCGATTGGCAAAGTTCCGTGGCCAGCGCCAGAAATGGTTCGCGCTGCGTTTCACCGGACGCGACGATCAGATCGATCCCCTGCAATCGCGCAACGGCCAACCGGCGGAATTCGACCAATGGCGCTGGGAGCGGCTCGACCGCGTTGCCGATCTCGTGGTGCCGTTCCGGCGCGAGGTTTATCGCACCGTGGCGCAGCAGTTTGAGAAATTCGCGCGGTAGCGAGGGTTGAAACGCCCAGCTTCCTAATTCGGCGCGACCACATACGGTCCGATCGCGATGATGTGGCAATTGCTGTCCTGCTTCGCGCAATTGGCGAGCGCGCCGTTGACGGCGTCCTGTTCGCTGGCGGCCTTCAGCGCGATCCCCGGACGGCCGGATGAACCGATCGCGACTGCGTTCCATCCCGTCGATGCCTCCGCGAGCTTGCGGGCAACATCTTCGCGGGCGTCGCTCGCAATCGCGGAATTGTCGGCGGGGTGGAACATCCCGGTGGCTTTCATGATGGTGGGGACCGGGACCACGAAACTATCGTCGACCGCTACGATCCTGCACGGAGCACCCGCGAGCGCACCACAGGTCTCCAGCGCCCGGCGCACCGTTTCCGCGACGCTGGCGCCCTCGGTGTAGAAGATGTCATTGCCGCCCGGCCCCATCGCAATCGCCTTGGGCTTCTTGCCCGGCATATAGACGCTCTCCAGCCTTCCCCGCGCCTGGTCGCGCATGAACGGCATCGCAGCCGGCGCGAACGGCTTTTCGATCGACGGATCGCGCTTGATCCATGGCAATGGCGGCAGCGGCGGTCGGCCATGCGGATAGACCACATTGTTGCCGACCGCATATATTTCGCATTTACGCGGCGAATGGATTGCGTCGGCGCGCTTCTGGCACTGATCGAGCGCCGCGCTTTTAGCGGCTTCCTCGTTGGCCGCGCTGCTGGCCATTCCGATCAGGCCGTTCAGGTTCAAGGCCAGGGCCTTTGGCTCTCCGGCTGCGACATATTCGTTGGCCAGCACGGCGCGGGTCCGATCGAACACGAACGGCACCAGTTCGGCCGAGAACTTCTCGCCGGTCGGAAGCGCGGGTGACGACGCAGGCGGTGCTACCGCCGCCGCCGCCGTCTCCGGTGTGACCGGCGGCGCGACCGAGGTTGCGGCCGGCGCGGCGTTGCTGGCCCGCACAGACTCGCGAGATCTTTCGTGTAGCTCCAGCTTGGTGAAATAGAGGAATCCGATCACGCCGATCGCGGCCAGGCACACCACCGCCACCGCGGCCGGCCACATCCAGTTCGCGCCCGCTGCCGCGGGTCGCGGTTGCGACGGTTTCCTGGATTGCGGCGTCGCGTAGGTCCCGTCCTCGCGCCGCATCGCCACCATATAGGCATGCACCGGCGTCGGGATGTTCTTCACTTCCTGCGCGCCAATGTCGGAGAACTGCACCGACAATTTGTTGGCGACCTGCTCGTGCACCGCGCGCGAAATGCAGATGCCGCCGATTTCGGCGAGGCCCTCGAGCCGCGCCGCGATATTGACGCCGTCGCCGAGCAGATCGCCATCGCGCTCGACCACGTCGCCGATGGTGATGCCGATCCGAAAGCTCATCTGCCGGCTCGGCGGATAAGCCATGTTGCGGGTGCGCAGGCTTTCCTGAATGTCGATCGCGCAGCGTACCGCTTCGACCGCGCTGGGAAATTCCGCCAGCACCGCATCTCCTGCGGTGTTGAAGATGCGCCCGCCGGCCTTGGCGATGAAGTCGTCGGTGACGGCGCGATACGAGGCCAGACGCCGCAGCGTCTCTTCCTCGTCCTCGGCCACCAGCCTGCTGTAACCGGCAATATCGGCAGCAAAAATCGCCGCTATCTTGCGCTTCATGAAGGCTCAGCCCCACGCCACGATCTGGTCCGCAGAATGCCGCCAGAAGTGCCGCGGCGCAACCGGGTTCGGCCGCGCCAGCGTTAGCCGCGAGCGTTGTATTTATCCGGATTTCTGGAAAGTCGTCGGTGACGAAAAGAACGGCGTTTTCGGGCGAGACGACGCTAATGCATCGCCGTCGAATTGACCTCGTGCTGGATGCTCTTGAAGTGATCGAGCCGCTCGATCGCGTGATCGAGCTCGGAGCCTTCCTTTTCGGCGAGCTTGGCTTCCATCCCGGTGATCTGGTCTGCGAAGGCTTGCCGATCCAGCTCCTGGATCGAGGTTGCCACATCCGCGAGCACGGTGAGGCCTTTGTCGGAGACTTCGGCAAGGCCGCCGAGCACGATGATCTTCTGGTGCGTGCCGCCCGATGTCACCACCAGGATCCCCGGCCGGATCGCAGCCACGACCGGCGCATGGCCGGCGAGCACGCCGAAATCACCCTCGACGCCGGGAACGTCAACCTGATCGACTTCGCCTGAGAAGGCGAGCTTTTCCGGGGAGACGAGATCGAAGTGGAAGGTGGCCATGGAAAAATCCGTCTTCGGCTAGCAACAAAAGCAGTCGTCATCCTGAGGTGGCCGCCCTTGCGGCCCTCGAAGGATGATAACCAGCACCCTTCGAGGCTCGCTACGCTCGCACCTCAGGGTGACGGCGCAGCCTGGTTTGTCGGTTACGCTGCTTCCGCGGCGAGCTTCTTGCCCTTTTCGACCGCGTCTTCGATGTTGCCGACCATGTAGAAGGCGGCTTCAGGCAGATGGTCGTATTTGCCTTCGCAGATGGCGCGGAAACCCTTGATGGTGTCGGCGAGCTCGACAAATTTCCCGGGCGATCCCGTGAAGATTTCGGCGACGAAGAACGGCTGCGACAGGAAGCGCTCGATCTTGCGGGCGCGCGCGACGGCGATCTTGTCGTCTTCCGATAGCTCGTCCATGCCGAGAATGGCGATGATGTCCTGCAGCGACTTGTACTTCTGCAACACCTGCTGAACCATGCGTGCGGTGGTGTAGTGCTCCTCGCCGACGATGTTCGCCGACAGCATGCGCGAGGTCGAGTCGAGCGGGTCCACCGCCGGGTAGATGCCCTTTTCGGAGATCGCGCGATTGAGGGCGGTCGTTGCATCGAGATGGGCAAACGTCGTCGCCGGCGCCGGATCGGTGTAGTCGTCGGCCGGAACGTAAATCGCTTGAATAGAGGTGATCGAGCCCTTGGTCGTGGAGGTGATGCGTTCCTGCATCGCGCCCATGTCGGTGGCGAGCGTCGGCTGATAACCCACGGCGGAAGGAATACGCCCCAACAGCGCCGACACTTCGGAGCCGGCCTGCGTGAAGCGGAAGATGTTGTCGACGAAGAACAGCACGTCCTGGCCCTGGTCGCGGAAATGCTCGGCGACGGTCAGGCCAGTGAGACCGACGCGGGCGCGGGCGCCGGGCGGCTCGTTCATCTGGCCGTACACCAGCGCGCATTTGGAGCCTTCGCCGCCGCCCTTCTTGTTGACGCCGGATTCGATGAACTCGTGATAGAGGTCGTTGCCTTCGCGGGTACGCTCGCCGACGCCGGCGAACACCGAATAACCGCCATGCGCCTTGGCGACGTTGTTGATCAGTTCCTGAATCAGCACGGTCTTGCCGACGCCGGCGCCGCCGAACAGGCCGATCTTGCCGCCCTTGGCGTAAGGCGCCAGCAGATCGACGACCTTGATGCCGGTGACGAGAATTTCAGCCTCGGTCGACTGGTCGGTATAGGTCGGCGCTTCCTGGTGGATCGCGCGCATCTCTTCGGCCTTGACCGGACCTTGCTCGTCGACCGGCGCGCCGATCACGTTCATGATGCGGCCGAGCGTGCCGACCCCTACCGGGACCATGATCGGGCTGCCGGTGTCGGTGACTTCCTGGCCGCGCACCAGTCCTTCCGTCAGATCCATCGCGATGGTGCGGACGGTGCTTTCACCGAGATGCTGGGCGACTTCGAGCACCAGGCGATTGCCGCCGTTGGTGGTCTCGATGGCGTTCAGGATGGCGGGCAGGTGGCCTTCGAACTGCACGTCGACGACAGCGCCGATGACTTGCGTGATGCGTCCGGTCTGGTTGGCGGGTGTAGCCATAAAACTCTCTCCTTGAAGTCCAAAACTAAAGCGATCGTCGGCCGAACGACTACAGCGCCTCGGCGCCGGAGATGATTTCGATCAGCTCCTTGGTAATCATGGCCTGACGGGTTCGATTGTAGATCAGGGTTTGCTTGCGAATCATGTCGCCGGCGTTACGGGTGGCGTTGTCCATCGCGCTCATCTGCGCGCCGTAGAACGAGGCATTGTTTTCCAGCAGCGCCCGGAAGACCTGCACCGCGAGATTGCGCGGCAACAGCCGGGTCAGGATTTCATCCTCTTCCGGCTCATATTCGTAGGATGTCGCGGGACCGGCATTGGCAGGCTTGGCTTCGACCACCAGCGGAATGATCTGCTGCGCGGTCGGGACCTGCGCGATCACCGACTTGAAGCGCGAAAAGAACAGCGTGCAGACGTCGAACTCTCCGCCTTCGAAGCGCGCGATCACTTTCTTCGCGATGTCTTCGGCGTTGCCAAAGGCAAGCTGCCGAACCGAGCGCAGATCGACGTGTTCGACGATCTGCTTGTCGAAGTTGCGGCGCAGTTGCTCATAGCCCTTGCGGCCGACGCAGAAGAACTTGACCTCTTTGCCCTGGTTGATCAGAGCCAGCGCGCGATCGCGGGCGAGCCGCACGATCGAGGAGTTGAAGGCGCCGGACAGGCCGCGTTCGCCGGTGCAAACCAGCAGCAGGTGTACCTGATCCTTGCCGGTTCCGGACAGCAACACCGGCGCGCCGGGGGAGCCGGCGGCCGCGGTCGCGATGTTGGAGATCACGGCGTCCATCTTCTCGGCGTAGGGCCGCGCCGCTTCCGCGGCGGTCTGCGCACGGCGCAGCTTCGACGCCGCCACCATCTGCATGGCCTTGGTGATCTTCTGCGTCGCCTTGGTGGAGGCAATGCGGACCCGCATGTCTTTTAGTGAAGCCATTTCCTAGTTCACCCCGGCGATCCGACCTTCAAGGTCCGACCGCTAGCCTCTGTATTCGGCAGGCCCGGCTGTGCGCCAGGCTGCCACGGCGAATCAAGCAAGCGTCTTGGCGTAAGCTTCGACCACGCTCTTCAGCTTGCCGGCGGTATCGTCGCTGAGATCGCGGCTTTCGCGGATGCTGTTGAGAATGTCGACATGCTTGCCGCGCAGCAGCGCCAGCAGGCCGTCCTCGAAGCCGCGCACCTTGGAGACCGGGAGCGCATCGAGATAGCCGTTGACGCCGGCGTAAATCACCACGACCTGCTCTTCCATCTTCAGCGGCGAGAACTGCGGCTGCTTGAGAAGTTCGGTGAGGCGCGAACCGCGCGCCAGCAGGCGCTGGGTCGAGGCATCGAGGTCGGAACCGAACTGCGCGAACGCCGCCATTTCGCGGTATTGCGCCAGCTCGCCCTTGATCTTGCCGGCGACCTTTTTCATCGCCTTGGTCTGCGCCGCCGATCCGACGCGCGACACCGACAGGCCGACGTTCACCGCGGGCCGGATGCCCTGGAAGAACAGGTCGGACTCGAGGAAAATCTGGCCGTCGGTAATCGAAATCACGTTGGTGGGGATGTAGGCCGACACGTCGTTGGCCTGGGTTTCGATGATCGGCAGCGCCGTCAGCGAACCGTTGCCCTGGTCGTCGTTGAGCTTGGCGGCACGCTCGAGCAGGCGGGAATGCAGATAGAACACGTCGCCGGGATAGGCTTCGCGGCCCGGCGGCCGGCGCAGCAGCAGCGACATCTGGCGATAGGCCACCGCCTGCTTGGACAAATCGTCGTAGATGATGACGGCGTGCATGCCGTTGTCGCGGAAATATTCGCCCATCGTGCAGCCGGTGAACGGCGCGATGTACTGCATCGGCGCCGGATCGGACGCGGTGGCGGCAACGATGATGGAATATTCCAGCGCGCCCTGCTCTTCGAGCACCTTGACGAATTGGGCGACGGTCGAGCGCTTCTGGCCGATCGCGACATAGACGCAATACAGCTTGATCTTCTCGTCAGTCTGCGCGTTGAGCGGCTTCTGGTTCAAAATGGTGTCGAGCGCGATCGCGGTCTTGCCGGTCTGGCGGTCGCCGATGATCAATTCGCGCTGGCCGCGGCCGATCGGGATCAGCGCGTCGATCGCCTTCAGGCCCGTGGCCATCGGCTCATGCACGGATTTGCGCGGAATGATGCCGGGCGCCTTGACGTCAACGCGGGCACGCTTGTCGGCATGGATCGGGCCCTTGCCGTCGATCGGATTGCCGAGCGCGTCGACGACGCGGCCGAGGAGGCCCTTGCCGACCGGCACGTCGACGATGGCGCCGGTGCGCTTGACGGTCTGGCCTTCCATGATCTCGCGGTCGGCACCAAAAATCACGATGCCGACGTTGTCGGTCTCGAGGTTCAGCGCCATGCCGCGGACGCCGTTCTCGAACTCGACCATCTCGCCGGCCTGGACGTTGTCGAGACCGTAGACGCGAGCGATGCCGTCGCCGACGGAGAGCACCTGGCCGACTTCGGAAACCTCGGCTTCCTGGCCAAAATTCTTGATCTGCTCTTTCAGGATGGCGGAAATTTCTGCGGCGCGGATGTCCATCAGCGAGCCTCTTTCATCGCAAACTTGATCGCATTGAGCTTGGTGCGGAGCGAACTGTCGACCATGCGGGAGCCGAGCTTGACCATCAGCCCGCCGATGATCGACGGATCGAT
>Ga0208589_1000435_pt1 | contig 20041 bp, 20 predicted proteins | sample NGESurshal092012_2_FD_184486 | JGI IMG/M metagenome (GOLD analysis project Ga0208589, IMG submission 184486) | Arctic peat soil microbial communities from Barrow, Alaska - NGEE Surface sample F53-2 shallow-092012 (SPAdes) | ecosystem: Environmental > Terrestrial > Soil > Wetlands > Peat ... | reverse complement strand
AGGCGGAGCGCCCGCCACGCCGGGCGAGCCTGCCGCGGGCGGCGCGGGCGGCATTGGCAGCCTGATTCCGCACGCTGAGCTTTCCGGCGCCGCGGCAACCGCCGTGGCGGCGCCGTCGGCGATTCATTCGCGCCGCGCCGTTGTCGCGGCCGACACCAATACCAATTCGCTCATCGTCATCGCGGAGCCGACCGTGCAGAAGGTCTATGAGCAACTGATTCACACGCTCGACAAGCGCCGCCCGCAGGTGTTGATTGAAGCCACCATCGTCACGCTCGATACGTCCAACGGTTTTCAACTCGGCGTGGAATTGTCCGGACATTCCAAGCCCGGCGGAAAGAATGATGTCATCACCTTCAGCAATTTCGGGCTGAGTACGCCGAACCCCAGCACGGGGCAGCTTACGCTGGTGCCGGGATTGGGATTTAACGGGGCGCTGATTAGTTCTGATCTTGCAGACGTAATACTGCATGCTTTATCCACCAACAGCCGCACAAAAATCAGTTCGGCGCCGCGAATTCTGGTGAATGACAACGCGACGGGAACTCTGCAAAGCCTTAGCGAGCAGCCCTACACCAGCACCAACATCGGCACGCCGCTGGCCACGACGAGCTTCGCCGGCTACGCGGAGGCGGGCACGGAAATCACGCTCACGCCGCACATCAGCGAGGCGGATTATTTGCAGCTCGAATACGCCGTTGCCCTGAGCAGCTTTACCGGCGCCGCGGAAACCTCGCAGGGGATTCCGCCGCCGCGGCAAACGGATTCCGTCCAGAGCAAGGTCACCATCCCCGACGGCTCGACTGTGATCGTCGGCGGGTTGAACCGCACCAATGACATCAACAACATCGATTCGATACCGATTTTGGGGCAGATCCCGCTGCTCGGCGCTCTCTTTAGCAATCACACGACCAGCCGGGAGAATCTGACGCTTTTTGTATTTCTGCGTCCGGTGATTCTCCGGGATGATCAGTTCGAGGATTTGAAATACATGTCGGATCGGGACGTGAATTCAGCCGGTGTATCCGACGGATGGCCGGCGAGTTCGCCGCAACCGATTCATTGAGGCCAGCCAACTATGTCGTCAACGGCACTGGACCCAATTTCAATGCCTTCCGCGTCGGAAGCCATTGCGCGGACGGCGGGAGTCGCGGTGGTGAATGACCTGACCGGTCTGGCCGCCGCCGCGGAATTTGTGGAGAAAGTGCCGATCGCCTTTGCCCGGGGAAACAATCTGATCGGCCTGGCCCCCGCGCCGCGGCTTCCCGCGGGGGATGGACGGCTGATCCTCGCGGTGGCGGATCTGACGGATTGCGAGCCGATTCAGGTGGTGGCGAATTTCCTCGGCCGGGCGGCGCTGCCGGTGCTGGCGCCGGCGGCGCAGATCGCGGCGGCGATTAATCACGCCTATCAGCAACGCACGGGCCAGACCCAGGCGCTGATCGAACGGCTCGACCGCCAGGAAGTGCTTGCCGACGTGCAGGCGATCGCCGGGCGCGAAGACCTTCTCGATGTCGCCACGCGCGCTCCGGTCATTAAACTGGTTAATCTGATTCTCTTCGAGGCGGTGCAGGCGGCGGCCTCCGATGTTCATATCCAGCCGTATGAAGAATCGTTGGTCATCCGGCTGCGAATTGACGGCGTGTTGTACGATTCGTTTTCCATTTCGCGCTCGACGCACGAGGAAGTCATCAGCCGCATCAAGGTGATGGGCCGGATGAACATCGCCGAAAAGCGGCTCCCGCAGGACGGGCGCGCCACCGTGCAGGTCGGCGATCGGGCCATTGATCTGCGTATCGCCACGCTCCCCACCACGTTCGGCGAGCGCGCGGTCATCCGCCTGCTGGACAAGGGAACGCGGTTGTTCGGCGCCGCCGAATTGGGAATGGCGCCCGCCACGCTCGCCCGCTTCCGGCGGTTGATATTGCGCGAACATGGAATCATCCTCGCCACCGGTCCCACCGGCAGCGGCAAGACCACGACGTTGTACGCCGCCCTCCGCGACATCGATCACAAGGGAAAGAATATTCTGACTCTGGAAGACCCGATCGAATACCGCCTGGAAGGAATCAGCCAGACACAGGTCAGCGACAAAAAGGGGATGACCTTCGCCTCCGGCCTGCGCAGCGTTTTGCGTCAGGACCCGGACATCATCATGGTCGGCGAAATCCGCGACCACGAGACGGCGGTGATGGCGATCCAGTCCGCCCTTACCGGCCACCTCGTTCTGAGCACACTGCATACCAATGACGCCGCCAGCGCCGTCACCCGCCTGCTTGATCTGGGGATCGAGCCGTATCTGCTGGCCAGCAGTTTGATCGGCGTGGTCGCCCAGCGCCTGGTGCGGCGAGTCTGCGCGGGATGCGCCCGCGCTGCTCATCCATCGGCGGCGGAACTGGCGCAAATGGGTGTGCAATCCTCGAACGGTGATTCGTTCCGAAGTGGGTCCGGCTGCGCCCAATGCCGCCAGACTGGGTATCGCGGACGGATCGGATTGTTTGAATTGCTGGTCGTGGATGAGTCGCTTCGAAAGCAGATTCAGGCCACGGCCAACTCCTCCGACATCAAAGCCGCCGCGGTTGCCGGCGGCATGTCCACGCTTCGTGACGACGGCGTGGGCAAGGTTTTATCCGGCGCCACGACAACCGAAGAAGTCGTTCGCGCCACGATGGCTGACGAAGAATTCCCCACGGAGGCCGTCTGAAATGGCTGTATTCGCTTACACCGCCATCGACAACGCCAATGCCGCCACCCGCGGCATTCTCACCGCTGACACACCGCGGCAGGCCCGCGATCTGCTTCGCGCGCGTGGTTTAACCATTCAGCGGCTGGCTCCGCAAAGCGGCCGCACATCCGGCCGGATTTCGATCGGACGCCGGCATGTGGCGCAGGTCGCGCGATTCTCGGGCGAATTGTCGATGCTGCTGGGTTCGGGAATTCCGCTGATGGACGCCATTGACGCGATTGCGCGGGAAAGTCGTGGATCATTTCGATCCGCGCTGGCGGTTTTGCGCGATCGCGTAACGGCCGGCACAAGCCTCGCCGGTGCAATGGCGGAGCAGCCGGCGTTGTTTGACGAGCTGAGCGTCGCGATCGTCGATGTCGGCGAACAATCGGGATCACTCGAAGAAGTGCTGGCCAGACTCGCCGGATTCATGGAGCGCTCGCTGGCGTTCAAAAACCGGCTGGCCATCGCGATGGCCTATCCGTGTTTTGTGCTGGTGATGGCGGTTTCCGTCGCGGTGGGGTTGATGACGTTTGTCATGCCCCGGCTGCTGGACGGGATCAGTGATTCGGGCCGGCCACTTCCGCTGATTACCGTGATCGTGAAGGGCATGAGCGATCTGCTCGTGCAGCGCGGCTGGTTGATTCTCGGCGTTGCGATTGCCGCTCTAATTCTGCTCATGGTCGCGCTCCGCAGCGCCGGCGGGAAAGCCGTCTGGCACCGATTACAGCTAAGGATACCCATCGTCGGCGAAATCATTCGCCGCCAGACCGTGGGGCGGATTGCGGTGGTCATTGCCACGCTCATGGGGGGCGGCGTGGTATTTCTCAAGGCGCTGAATATCGCGCAGCGCTCGACGAAAAACACGGTGTTCCGCGAGGCCCTGGCCCAATGCGAGAAGGCGGTGACGGCGGGGCGGGATATTTCCACCTCGCTCGACGACACGGGAGCATTCGGGCCGGTGGTGGTGCGGGTATTTTCGGTCGGCCAGCAATCCGGTCGGCTGGAAGAAATGCTCGAAAAGCTCGCGGCCGACTATGATCGGCAGGTGGCGCTGGCCGCCGACCGGCTGACGGCGCTGCTGGAACCGGTGCTGGTGTTGTTGCTCGTCGGCCTGGTGGGCGTCATTGCCCTGGCGACGGTGCTGCCCTTGATGGAGGCTGCCGATGTGTTGCAATAGAAAATTCAAGCCGCGTCTTAGGTCTCGCCCGGCCTTTACGCTCATTGAGCTGACGGCGGTGCTGGCGCTGATGGCGATCCTCGCGGGCATTGTCACCGTTAACGTGCGCCACTATCTCGTCAAGGGAAAACAGGACGCCGCCCGAGTGGAGATCGCCACCATCTGCGACGCCATCGAGGCATTTTACACCGCGGAGGGCCGATACCCGACAAATCAGGAAGGCCTCGCCGTGTTGTCACGCCCGGCCGAGGCGGGCGCCGAACCGCTGCTGAAGCACGCGCCGGTCGATTCGTGGGGACATGCGTATCAGTATAATTGCCCCGGCCGGAATAATGAGCCGTATGAGGTAATCTGTTTTGGAGCCGACGGGCGAGAAGGAGGCGTCGGCGCCGACGCGGATATTTACAGTTGGTCGGTCAAACCGCCGCTGAATCATGGCGGGGGCGACGCCTCACCGGGAGCAGCCCATGCGGCCGGGCAATAGGCGGGCGTTTACCGCCATTGAGATGCTTCTCGTTTTGGCCCTGATGGCGATTGTCGCGGCAGGCGCGAGTCTGTCGCTGGCGGAAGTTCAAATCAATTCCGATATGGCGGGCGTGATCGACCGCATCCAATATTTTGATGCGCTGACGCGCCGTCAGGCGGAGCAATCCGGCCGAACGCTGATGCTGGTATTTGATGCGGCTGCGGTTCGACGCGCTGCGTTCACGCCAACGCCGGATGATTCGACTGCTGTCTCGATGCCGCAAATGCGCCTCGCAGGGCCATCGCATAGGCGCGCTGATTGGTCCTCAACCCCCACCCTAACCCTAACCCTGAGTACAAGGGGAGGGAATGAGAGTGTGGATTTCTCTTCATATGCGATTGCCCTGATGCGCCTGCCGGATGGATTCATTGTTGAACGGGTGAAGATCAACGCGATTGATCAATCCGGCGTTCCGATTTCCGCTGACGGAATCTCACCGACCTATGCGTTACTTCTTTCCCGGCACGGCCAGCGCCGTTGGATGATCGTCTCATCCCTCGGCCAGTCGCGGCAGGCCGCTGACAACGGAACGATTGACTATGAAATGGACCAACTGCGGCAACGCTAGAGGCGGCATGACGCTTGTCGAAGTCGTCGCGGGGCTTGCCTTGCTGGCGACATTGATGGCGTCGCTGCTGGCGGTCAAAACGCGCGTCGTGCATCAGGCCGGCCTCACGGAGCGGCGAGCGCAGGCCGTGGCGGCGGCCGACCAATTGCTCAGCGAATGGTGGCGGAATCCGAAGACCTTTCCACGGGCATCGGCAGGAATGTTGCCGTCTGGATTCGGCTGGCGGACGCGGATCGTGAACAATTCGCCGGAAGTCGGCGGGCAGGTCGTTCGGCTGGAAATGTTTGATGGGCCGGACATTGCGCCGACCGTGGCGGTGGAACTCCTGCTGCCGACCTGGAGCCAATGATGGTGAGCCGAATGCGACGCCAAACTTCGCGCGGGTTTACACTGGTCGAAATGCTCGCGGCCATGGCGCTGGGCATACTACTGATGGTGGCGGTCATGGGCGTTCTTCGCTCGTTGCGCGTTGAGGCTTCGCCGGCCGATTCGTCAATTCCACCCGAAGTGTTGCGGCTGGTGCGCTGGGATTTGGTCAACGCCCGGCGATTTGAATCCGGGCAGGATGGGGTCAGGCTGTTCGGTCTGGATTCGCTCGACCCCGCCGACATGCAGGCGATTCATCGGCCGACGACGGTGAGCTATCGCATTTCGGAATTCGGCGGAAAGTCGTGGCTCACGCGGGTGGAGCAGCCGCCGGGTAACGCCGCGAACCGGGCGACTTTCTCGCAGTTGGTCTGCCCCGACGTTTCAGGCATTTCCATCTCGCCGTTACCGGATGCCGCCGGCCCGGAAGGAGATGATGCGCCGTTTGATCGAAATTCGGGCAAGCCGCTGCCGCGTTGCATTGAACTTCATTTTGATCGCGGAACGGGCGCGCCGCTGCAAGCCACCCTCTGCCGGAGATGAACCGAATGAGTCGCCCGCGCCGAAAAGGCTTCGTTCTGCTGATGGTGCTGGTTCTGCTCGCCGTGGGCGCCAGCCTGCTGGCGGGAATCTGCCGTATCGCGATGCGCAACCGCCTGGCAGAAAAAAGTGATGCCGATGAGTTGCAACGCCGCTGGGGCGTGCTGAGTTGCGAGGCGACGATTCTGCCCCATGCCGAGATTCTCCTGCAGCAGGCGGAAGCCGTTCGGCGTCACTCCATCGCGTCGATTGATCTGGATGTGAAACTCGGCGGCCAGGATTTTGCATTGCGCGTCGCCGACGAGCAGGCCAAGTTAAATCTGAATTTTCTATACGACACACGCGGGCGAACCGCCGCCGAAAACGCAGCGCGCGTCGCGGCTGAAAAGCCGGGAAGTCCGCTGCGCGTAAGCTTGCAGCCGCTGGATATTGCTCCGCGGCTGGCAAGTTTTGGCCAGGTTTTTCTTTCCAGGGCCGCTGATTTGCTGCCGCCGGATGTGCGGGCCGCAACCACCGACCTCACCTGCTGGGGCGACGGCAAGCTCAATTGGCGGCGTGCGTCGGCTACCGCGATCAATGCGCAATTGCAGCCCATGGGCGTTGCCGCTCAGAAGCGGCTGTTGGCGCTGCAGGCGGTCAATCCGCCTCCGGGCATTGCACAGATTATGGACGATCCGCAAATCGCCCAGGGACCGCAGCCGGATTTGCTAATTAAGCTGCTTGCTGAACAATCGGCATGTCATTCAATTTGGGTGATTTGTCATGCGCAATCGGGGCCGGCGAGTTATGATCTGGCCGTTCTCGATCAATCGGGCACCGGACCAGCCCGCACAATGCGATTTTCCTGGTAAACAGCGACTATGACCCAACGCACCGCCGAACGATTACTCTGGAAGCTCGCCGCCCTGGCGGGAGCCGCGGCGGTTTTGTCGATTGCGCTGGCGGTTGCCATGCCGTTGGAATTGCCCGCCGGCGATGTGGCGGCGCAGTCTGCATCGGCCGGCCCGGTCATTCATTCACAGGCGGACGATCTTCCCTCCCTGGAGCAATTGGCGAAGGTTTGGTCTTTGAATCTGGGGCATGACATCGCGGCAACCGCGCCGCCGCCGACCGCATCAGACGCCGCGCCGCTAACCGCGCCGCCGGACCTGCATGTGATTGGAACGATCATTGAACCCGGGCATTCGGCGGCGATGCTCATTGGTCCGGAGGGGAAGACTCTGTTCCTGCATATCGGCGATAATATTCAAGGTACAACGATCACCGCAATCGCCATGGATTCCGTCACGGCAACCGTTGACGGCAAGCCAGTGGTTTTCAAAGTGGAAAAACCTGCGCCGCCGCCGCCAAATCCGAAACAGGCCATCATCACCACGCCGGGGGATCAATGAAATCCCGGCGCGGCGCGATTCTCATCTGCGGCCCCCGGGCGTGGCGGCTGGGCGCGGCGACCGATGCCGGTGTGGCCTGGATTGAGACGGGCATCTCGCCTCACGCCGACGCCGCTGAGATCATCGAAAAACTTCCCGTGGCCCTTGAGCGCCTCCCGGCAAGCCGGGATCGCGCGATCGTGCTGGCGTTGTCGTCGGAAGATTGCCTGGCGGCGTCGATCGCCACGAGCGCGCTGCCGCGCTCTGACCGCCGGCGGGCAATGGAATATCGGCTGGAAGGAAAACTTCCGCTGGCGATCGAGGAAGTGGCGGCGGACTTTATCTCTCACAACGGCCGCGCGCTCGGCGTCTGCGTTCGTACCCAGACGATTAACGCGACGATTGACGCGGTTCGGCGCTGCGGCGTTCAGATCAAAACGATTTGTCCCGCCGCGATCCTTGGGTTTCAGGGGGGGTTGTCGGAATCCAAACCGCTTGAATCGCTTGACGCGGTGATCTGGCGGGCGGATGAATCCGCGAATGTCTTCCTGCTTGAAGAAAACTCGCTGGTGCAATGGTATTGCGTGCCGGCCACGCTCGCGGACATCGGCGTTATCCTGGCTTCCAGCGCGATGGCGCGCGGCAGGCCGATGCGGGTGGCGTTGCACGGCTCAGACCCCCAGTGGTCGGCAGATATCGCGGGGCTGGCCAAGACGGAAGTGGTTTCGAGTGATGCGCTTTCGATGGACGACGCGGCGTTTCAAACCGCCGCTCGGGTGCTGAGCGAAAAGACGGAGCCATTGATCAACTTCCGGCATCAAGGCTTGGGCGGAGTGCAACTGCGGCGGCCGATTGTCGCGGCCATCGCGGCTTGCCTGCTGCTTTGCTTCAGTTTGATCGGCGCGGCAGTTTGGCGCGGCAACCGTTATGCGAACATTTCAGCCGGGTACGGCGATCAGGAGCGCCGGCTGTTTCAGCAGCTATTTCCTGATGAGCCGGTTCCGCCTGGTGTTGAATCGCGCCTGCAAAGTTATGCCAGCCAGCTTGTGCATGCCTCGGCGGCCGGTTCCAGCGGCGTGCAGCCTTCCTCCTTGACGTTGCTGTACAAAGTCCTTTTCAATCTTCCGGCGGACATGCCGCTTCAGTTCGACGATCTGCAATTTGATTCCGGCCGTGCCACCCTGCAAGGCCGCGCCGGTTCGCTCGCGCAAGCGTCGGAAATCGCCGCTGGGTTGCGACGAGCCAAAGATATTCAGGTCGATGATCCGCAGACGCAGCAGTTTGCCGACGGCGGAGTTGGATTCACGATTTCCGCGCACGAAGGGGGGCTGCCATGAAACCACGATTTCGGATGTTGATCGCGACCTCAACGTTTTGCCTGGCGATGATTCTGTGCGCCGGCTGGGCTTGGGAATATCTGGATGATCAGCGCACGGCCGCGATTGACGCGGCGCGGGAACTGACCGATTGCCGTGATCTGGCGCGCCAGATCACCGCCGCTCGACTTACGCCGGCGGCTACGCACCGGCGCGGCGATATCACCACGGCGATCGCGTCCGCAGCGGCCCAGGCCGGGCTGGCGGAGGCGAATCTGGATCACATTGATCCGGGTTCCGCCCGAATTAATCCTGACGGATCAATGATTCAAAGACGGATTGATTTATCCATCCGCCAGGGGACATTGCGGCAGATCACCACCTTCGCCCACGCACTTTCGTCGCCCCCCATCGACCTGCGAGCCGCCCGCATCCGATTAAGGCCTTCCGACGCCGAGGGCGGGGGCTGGGCCGCGGAGATGACATTGACTAATCCCGATTCCGGCGATCTAACTCGGTAAGACTTGATGCGAATACGACTTTTGATTCTCTCGCTCCCGGCCCTGGCAGCCTTGATCTCCCTCTCGGCCTGCGCCCCGTCGGAACCGAACTCCAAAATCCCCGACTACCAGACCATCGACAAAGACTCCCATCACGACTCGGAGACTGCCGCACGGCAAAACGAGTTGGCCCTGGCTCAATTCGAGAAAGGGGATTTGGACGCCGCGGAGAAAACAGCCCGGCAAGCGCTGGACGCCGACGTTACCTTCGGGCCGGCACACAACACGCTCGGATTGATTTATTACCGCCAATCTCATCTGTACCTCGCGGCCTGGGAATTCCAATACGCGATTAAACTCATGCCGCATCAAGCGGATGCGCGCGGCAACCTCGGCCTGACCTACGAAGGCGGGGCCAAGTGGGATCAGGCCATTGGCGCCTACGATGAAGCGCTCAAACTCGACCCCGACGACAAGCCGATTCTGGCGAATCTCGCCCGCGCCCGGCTGCGGCGGGGTGATCGCGGCGATGACGTGCGGCAGTTGCTGGAAAAAGTCATGACGAAAGATGACAGGCCCGAATGGAGGCAATGGGCCAGAGAGCAATTGGCTCGGTTTCGCTCACCCGCAACCGAGGGCGCCGGACTTTGAAGAGGTTAAGCCCGGCTTTTACTTGTTGGCTTTTATTTCCATAAACCCTAGTATGGATTTTCCTCACCCCCCCGGATATAAGGTCGTGAAGGATCATTCTCGAGATTAGCGAAACCAGGAGATCATACGATGATTTTCACCAATCGATTTGTGTTGGGTATTTTAGGGCTTGCGGGAATTTCATTCGTTGTATTGCCGGCGCGGGCCGCGGATCATGGCGACGCGCCGCTGGTTTCTCAGGATCAGGGAGCCGATATCGGCGACTCTTACCTTTTCCTCGATCCCAACGACAATTCAAAGGCGATCCTGGCGTTTGACGTTCACGGCTTTATCGTGCCGGGCGAGAACGCGAATTTTGGCAATTTTGATTCCACCATCCGATTCCGGTTTGACATTGAGAACACCGGCGACGCAGCTCCGGACCTGTCCATCAACGTCAGTTTTTCGCCATTGATTAGCAAGTCGGTGGGGCAAATTGCGACTGTGCGCATCCAGCCCGGCCAGCAGGTTTTCCATGCTCCCGCCACCGTCTCCAGCGCGGGCGCGGACGCGGCGCCCGCGCAAGTCGTCACTACCGACCCGACCACGGGAATCAAGTTTTTCGCCGGGCTTGTGGATGATCCGTTTTTCTTTGACGCAGTGGCCTTCAGCAAGTTCGTGGCGTCGGTCAATGCGGGCAGCCCGAATGCCGGCGTCTTTAGCCGCGGCCGCGATACCTTTGCCGGTTACAATATAAATATGATCGCCATGGAAGTTCCGCTGACCCTGATCCGCGGGGCGGGCAACAACACGAAAATCGGCCTGAGTGTCGAGACACAGCGTCGCCATATCACGGTGCTTGCCGCCACCACCAAGCCGCTCAGCGACGACCCGACCGCGGCAGGCACGACGGATTCCGGCTATGAAACCGAAAGGGGTACCTTCCGTACCCTGGATCGCGCGGGCATTCCCGCCGTTAACATCGTTTTCATTCCCCAGAACATGAAGGACCTTTATAATCGCTCCTCGCCGATTGATGATGCCGCCGGCGTATTCGCGCCCTTTATCGTCGCATCGGCTCAGCACCTTGGCGTCGACCAGGCCCATATCAACACGCTCGCGGCTGTCGCCGTAACCAAAGGCGACTATTTGAGGCTCGACACTACAATCGCCAACACCGGGACAGGCGGAGGCAGCAACGGCGCCGCCGCTTTCCCCAATGGACGCCGGCCACAGGATGACGTAATCGACACGCTTCTGACGATCATTAACAACGGTAATACGCTTGGCGATAACGTGAATGCCAACGATGTGCCCTTCCAGAACTCATTCCCGTTCTTTGCCCTGCCGCACCAGGGGCTTCCGAACGGAACTGTAGACGACAATACCCGCAACTAAGGGAAAGTGGTCGTGCATATTCCCGACGGCTTTCTTGACGCGAAGACCGCGGTGGCGGCGGGTATTCTATCCGCGGCAGCCGTAGCCATGTCGCTGCGGCAGACGCGACTCACTTTGCCGCGCAAGAAAGTTCCGCTGATGGGGCTTTCCGCCGCTTTCATTTTCTCGGCTCAAATGCTCAATTTTCCGGTCGCCGGCGGCACATCCGGCCATCTGGTTGGTGGGGTGCTGGCCTCCGTGCTGCTTGGACCCAGCGCCGCGGTATTGGTCCTGACCAGCGTTCTCATCGTGCAATGCTTTCTCTTCGCCGACGGCGGCCTGACCGCGCTCGGAGCGAATATCTTCAACATGGGCGTCATCAGCTCGGTTGGAGGTTATTACCTTTATCGCGCCTGCTGGCGTCTGATGCCCAGCCCGCGCGGGCAGATCACATCAATAGCCTTTGCCTCGTGGGTGGCGACGGTTTTTGCGGCGGTGGTTTGTGCCGGCGAGATTGCGCTTTCAGGTCGGGTCGCGTGGTCGGTGGCATTTTCCGCCATGACATTCGTTCACATGTTCATCGGCATCGGCGAGGCGATCCTCACCTGCATGGTCATCGTCGCCATCTCGCAGGCTCGTCCTGACTTGCTTCAATCCGAACCCTCCATTGCCTCGGCGCGCGGCTATCCCGAACTTCTGGTCTACGGGACGCTCATCGCGGCGGGGCTTGCGCTCTTCATCTCGCCGCTGGCTTCCAAGTGGCCCGATGGACTGGATCACGTTGCCATGCAGCTTGGCTTTGCCGCGCGGGAACTGAAGACGCCGCTGGTCCACGCTCCGATCGCGGATTATCGAATGCCGGGAATTAAAGGAGCCTCGCTCGCCACGTCGCTGGCGGGCGTCGTTGGATCATTCGTCGCATTCATCCTCGGCCTCGCGCTGGCCCGCATTCTGGTTCGCGATGATTCAGCGGTTGCTTCCGCCCAAACCCCGCCGCCGGCGCAGGTATTGTGATTCACCACCACGGCTTTCTCGCTGATTACAGCTCGCTGGATTCGCCCGTGCATCGGGTTCCCGCCATGGCGAAGGTTCTTGTCGCGACGTTCGCCGTTGTCGCGGTTGTGGCGTTTCAACTCAGTCCATTTGCGCAACTGGCCATAGCCGTGGGGCTGGTGACGGTTGCCGCCGTCAGCCGCATTCCGCCTTTTTTTTTGGTCAAGCGCATCGCCATGATTGAGCCGGTGGTTTTGGGAGTGGCGGTCCTCGCCCTCTTCCAGCCCGGCGGCGGGCGTATTTTCGCCATGCTATTCGTGCGCAGCTCGCTGTGCGTTTGGACGATGGTTCTGCTGGCCAATACAACGCCATTCCCGGAACTGCTCGCGGTGCTGCGGCGTTTGAAAATGCCGGCGCTGATGGTGACCACCATCGCCCTGATGCACCGCTATCTCTTCGTCCTCGGCGATGAGGCGCTGCGCATGCGCCGGGCTCGAGCCAGTCGCACCCTCGCGCCTGGACGCATGCGCTCGCTGAAAGCGGTAGCCTCGGTGATCGGCCGCCTCTTTGTGCGCGCTCATGACCGCTCCGAGCGAATCTACTCGGCGATGTGCGCCCGGGGGTGGAAATGACGGAACCGAATACACCGGCAAAACCGCCGCCTGCCGTTGAAATCCGCGGGCTTCATTTCCACTACAACTCCAGCGACGGCCAGATTCACGACATCAGCTTTTCCGTCGAAGCCGGCCAGTGCGTCGCGCTGGTCGGCCCCAACGGCGCGGGCAAATCCACCATCCTGCTGCATTTGAACGGGCTGCTCCCGGAAAGTTTTAACGGCGTGAAACCCGCGGTCTTCGTTCACGGCCGGCCTGTTGCTCCGCCATTACTCGACGCCATCCGCCGGGAAGTGGGGCTTCTCTTTCAGGACGCTGACGATCAGCTTTTCTGCCCAACCGTTCTGGAGGATGTCTCGTTCGGCCCGGCGCAGCTCGGACTGACCAAGCCGCAAATCACCGCGATCGCGGCTGAATCGCTGGCGTCCGTCGGGCTGGCCGGTTTTGAAACGCGATCCCCCCACCGTCTCAGCGGCGGCGAAAAACGCCGGGTTTGCCTGGCGGGCATTTTGGCCTGCCGCCCCACCATTCTCGCTCTTGACGAACCCACCAACGGACTCGACCCGCGCGGCCGGCGTGAGCTGATCGCGCTGCTCCGCACTCTTCCCTCCACCAAAATCATCGCCACCCACGATCTCGACCTGGTCGTGCAAATCTGTTCGCACGCCATTCTTCTCGATCACGGCGCGGTCATCGCCTGCGGCCCCACCGCCCAAATCCTGGGCGATGAGCCGCTGATGCTCGCTCATGGCCTGGAAATGCCGGCGGCGCTGAGAAGAGCCTGAACCGCGATCCCCAGCCCCAGGAGCGCCACCAGCGCGGATGAAAGCAGCGGCAGCCGCCGTGTGAACCCGATTGAGCGATGCCAGTTCAATCGGCTCAGGAATTGCCTGGCATGGACCGCGACAAATCCCAGGCCCACCAGCGCCGTCGCCATGCCGATGCTGAAGGCCACAATCAGAACCAACCCCAGTCCAGTCCGACCCAGCGAAATCGCGCCCAGCAGCACGAGCAGCGCCGAGGGGCACGGCACCATTCCGCCGCTCACGCCCATCGCCACCAGATTCCCCAGGGAAATTTGATCCGGCAGCGCATGGCTGTGGCCGCCGGAGGTTACATCGTGATTCTCTTCGCTTGCGATTGCGCCGCGCAAGGCCGCCGAGCGAATCACCCATTGCTGAACTCCAACAATGAAGATCATCATCCCCGACGCGAAACTCAGCCATGGATACAAATGTTCCGGCACGACATATTTCGACAACAGCAGGACAATAATCCCCAGCAGGAAAACGCCCGCCACATGCGTCACCGTCACCACGCCCCCCAACAGAAGGGCATGGCGCGACGTGCCACGTGACCCGACCAAATAAGCCGCCACCACTGTTTTGCCATGCCCGGGTGACATGGCGTGAAACGTACCCAGGAAAAAGGCGATGCCCAGCGCGACGACCAGAAACCCGGCTGAAAAATGCGGCGTCATGATCAATTGCGTGAAGCGATCGCGCGGCGTCGAAGCGCCGGAGCCTGACGCGGTCTGCGCGCCCGCCGGTTGGATTGCGTCCGATGGAAAATCGCCCGGCTCCAGCACAATCCGCGCGGTCGTTACCTGCGGCGGCGCGGAGATCAGATCGGCCGGATAATTCAGCAGGCCGTTGCTCACATCCCGCGCCGGCACATCCGAATCATCGATCTTCCAACCGCCGCGGTTCGAAGCGATGACCTCGCGCCAGCCAGTGCGGGTGGGATAGTTTACGTCGGCATATTCCACGACCTGCCGCCCCGCGCCATGATCCAGCTGCACCCGATATTCCAGCAAAACCAGCAAAATCGGCAGCCCCGCCGCGCCCGGCCGGATTTGCAGATCGGCCCCGGAAACCGCCAGCGGCACGGGGCGCCCATTCACGCGAACCGATAATCCCTTCGTCAGAGTGGCTCCCTTTGCGGCCAAATACGCGGATTTCTCCTCCGCGGAAATCTGCCCATCGCCGTTGGCGTCGAGCGAACGCATTTCGTCGACGGTGGGCAACTCCGCAATGTCCAAATGATAGGAAAGTTGAAGTTCCCCGCCGGCGGGCAGAAGTGCCGCATAGTGATTGATCGAAAAATTCCCCATCGGGTGCGCCCCCGCCGGTCGCGCCGCGACGGCGCAAAGAAGTGCGGCGAAGATGATTAGCAAGCGATTCATGGCGACAGCTCGCTCAAAACTTCCTTCGCTTCCGGCGCATGCCGCACGTCAAAATGTGGATTGATTTCCAGCGCCCGCTTCAGCAGCGCAACCGCCTGCGGAGCGTGGCCGCGCTTTCGCTCAATCATACCGGCATGAAAATAGAGCAGCGCGTCATGCGTCCCCAGCCGCCGCGCTTGTTCACTGGCCAACGCCGCTTCGTCATAAAGTTGGTTTTTGTAAGAAGCCCAGGCCAGCGCATCCATCGTCTTGATATCCTTGCGATCGGTCGCCTCCTGGCGGGCAAGTTGCAGGGCTTCGGCCAAATTTAGATCATGATCCGCCCAGAACTGAACCAGCAGCCAGCCCGGCCGCACATGGCTGGCGCGCAGGATTTTCTCGATGGCCTCCATCAGCGCGAACAGCCCCGTCGTGTCGGCCGTTCGATTCTCGTGCAGCAGAAGATCGATCAGCCCCACCATCGTCTCCTGGTACGGCGCGACATCCAGCGCCCGCCGGTACAACACTTCGGACTCGGCCAATCTGCCCTCTGCCATTCTCACGCGCGCCAGCCCCGCCAGCGCCAGATGATAATTCGTAAACGCCACCAGCGCCGCGGTGAAGTCGGCGTCGGCCGAATCGATCCGGCCGGTGTTGAAATAAAAGTTTCCGCGCTGCATCAGCGCCCACGCCAGATGCTCCGGATAATCCGAGCGTGAAGCCTCCACGGCGTCGTTCATGGCTTCAATCGCCCCGTCGGGATTGCCAAGAATCTCCCGCAATCGCGCCACCCGCGCCAGTGCCGCCGAATCCGGCTGATAGGCGTTCATTTGATCATACGCCTGCCGCGCCCCGTCATAGTCGCCCAACTCCAGCAGCGCGTCGCCGAGCGTTCCATAATTCCAGGCATCCGCGGGAATCATATCCCGCGCCGCCCGCGCGGCGACCGCCGCCTCGTCAAAGCGATGCTGCGCATTGAAAATCCAGGGAATCACCTGCATCGCATCGTATAGCCCGGGATGAAGCGACAGGGATTTCTGGCACGCCGCCTCGGCGCGCAGCAGGTATCCCGCGTCGGCGGTCTCGCGGGCCTTCTGCATATAGACCACGGATAATTCGACATAAGCCGCCGGCGATTGGGGGGCGGCGCGCACTTTCGCATCCGCCTCGGCCATCGCCCGGTCGGTTTGCTTCATCGGATCAAGCAGGCGCGCGCTGAACGCCTCGTGAGGGGGGGCGTAAAGCTCGATCTCGTTCGAGGTCGGGTGCGCGTCAGCGACCGGGGCGCCGGCATTGGCGGCCGTTTTGCCAACGGAATCCCGCTGCATGGAATAGTGATAAACCCCCATGCCGATCGTTGCGAACGCCGCAACGGCCACAATCTGCTTGATGCTTTGTTCGGACAACCATTTCATCGTTTTGGCCCGGCGCGAATGCTGGCGTGCAGACAGTATATCACCCGTCGATGAAGCGGCGGCATAGGGGTTTGATGTCCTGGTCGCAAGGCAATCGCATATGGCCGTTTCCGCTCTGGTCCCCTCTCCCGGTACTCTGGGAGAGGGATAGGGTGAGGGTCTTGTTCCTACGATCAACTGCTTTTGACATTGGGAAGAACCCTCACCCCTGCCCTCTCCCAGAATACCGGGAGAGGGGGAAATGCCAAAAGCGAATGCCCTGGCCTTGGTCGGTGAGGGCCGTCAACAATGTGGCGTCAATGCCGGCGTGACTTACGTTCAATAGCAGCGACAGGACTCGAACCTGTGACCCGGGGCTTATGAATCCCCTGCTCTGCCAACTGAGCTACGCTGCCTTATGGAGGGCATATTAATGCAGGAGAGTTGCACAAGTAAAGTTGAGCGTGTATTTGACGGAGTTCCCGCGTTGGAATCGCGGTATTTTGAGCAGCCACGCCACCGGCGCCTCATCGGTTCCGTCGATGCCCCCGGCTACCTTGGAAATCAATGAACAGGGAATTACTTGAAGGCGATCTTGCGGAAATGCCCGATGATTCACCGCTCGCGGTGAAGCAAAGTCTTCGTGGTCGGGCGGCGGGTGCGTTCGTTATTGGCCTGAGCCTTTTCCTGGTTGTGCGATTCTTCCGCCTCATCAACCAATATGCGGTGGATGTGCCGTTCCAGGATCATTGGCGGTTCTATTTCGTTCTTGCCGATCATCCGAGCCTTTGGACGCTCTTTACTCTGCAACACGGGCCGCATCGCATGGGCCTGGGGATGCTGGTGTCGAGAATTCTCAGCCGCGCAACTCGATGGAACATGCGAGCCGAATCTTTCGCATTCGGCGGATTCCTGACCGCCGCCACCGCGATCGCGCTCCTGCTGAAACGGCGGCTCTTCGGCGCATTGGCGTGGTACGACGCGGCCATCCCTCTATTTTTATTGACGCCCGCGCAGTGGAAAGCGTGGGTGCCGACACCCATCCCCGCGGTGGAGGCGATTCCGCAATTCCTTCTGATGGTCTACGCATTGGCATTCACGATCAAACGAACCGGACTGCGCTGTCTTTGCATCGGAACGATCACTTTTTTAGGCCTTTTCACCGGCTTTGGCCTGTTCCTCGGGCCGGTCACGGTCGGCCTTTCGGTGCTTCACCTGGCCGGCGCGGTTCGTCGCCGCGATAAGCGCGACGCGATTTTAATCAGCGTCACGTGTGTCGCGGCGATGGGGATGGCCCTGCTGTTCCTCGTGGGGTATCGCTTCAATCCGGGAGCGCCGGGGTTTGTGTTTCCGTATCCGCACCCCGGTCTGTATCCGTACGCGATGGCTCTGGTGATGGCGCGGGCGTGCGGTCTGCTGGGGACGGATTGGCCGGTCGCCATTGCCGGAGGTTTGGTGATGGCCGCCGCCGCCGCGGCCTGGGTGTGGCACATTCGTCGAGCCGGGGCGTTGCGAGCCAGAAGCGTGGTGATCGTCGCCCTCATTTCATTCACGCTGCTGTACGTCGCGAATGTGGTGGTGGCTCGCATAGGAGAAGGACTCGCCGACGTTTCCGACTCCCACTACGTAACCCTGACGGCACCTTGCCTGCTGGCTATTTACCTGGCGTGCCTGGACATCAACGGCCGCCGGCTCCGTACGGCTTGCGTGGCGGTCCTGCTTTTAACCGCGGCCTACTCCGGCCTCTTGGTAAAGAACGCCGATCGAGACGCCATGAAATGGTATGCCGACGGCAAGACGAAATGGATTCAGACCTATCGGGCGACGCTCCGCATCGACCTGGCCAACCAGGCCGCGGGCTTTCCGGTTCACAAGAACGTCGTGAATGTACAACTTCAATCAAAGCTGGATTATCTGCGCGAGCATCATCTGAGCTTTTTCAGAAATTCGCCGTGATCTCGCTCCTTGGTCAGACCGGATTGTTCACCGCCCGCGAGTACGCTTGAGACGCGGAGGACGCGGAGAGGAGTTTTGGCCACAGATGAAAATCAGATGCACACGGATAAGAATTTGAAATTTGAAATTTGAAATTTGAAATTCATTCGTATTTTTATCTGAATTTATATCTGTGGCTAAGTTCCTCTCCGCGTCCTCTGCGGCTCCAGCGTACTCGCGGGCGGTGACTTTTGCGTACTTGCGGGCGGTGATTCCTGCATTTTCCGGCGTTAGCCGAGTTTGGCCTTCGCTTCGTCGGGGACGGTGAGTGTCGTGGAGCCGACGTCTTTGACCTCGGAGGTATTGGTGATGTCCAGGTCGGTGTCCTGGCCGCCGCGACTGACGGAGCCGGTGAAGTGGGACTCGATCTTGGTGAGCACGCCGTCCTTGACGGTGAACTTCACGGAACCTTTTGCGTTGGTGACGGCCGGCGCGCCGCCCGCTCCTCCGCGACCGCCTCGTCCGCGGCCGAAGGTGAACAAGCCCTTGGCTCCTTCTTCGTTGAGTGTGACGGTGAAGCCGTCGTCGGTCTTTTCAACCTTGTCAGCCTTGGCCAGCGCGTCAGTCGCGGTGGCCACCGGGGTCTTGAAGGTGGATGCGCGATTGGCGGCCATGGTGTTGGGATCAAACCCGCCGCCGCCGTTGGGGTCGGCCGGGGCCGCCAGAATTTCCGAGGCGAGTTTCCAGCCATCGGCGGTCTTGATGACCTGCTTGTCGCCTTTGATGACAGCTGGCGTGGGGTCGCCGCCGCCGAAGCCGGGGAAATCGGTGGTGATCAGGCCGTCCTTCTGGGTCTTGGCCGTCTGCGGATCAATATTAAATTGCGAGTTGGCGATGGCCACCGTCACCGTCCAGGTGTAATTATCGCTGCCGGCCAGTTTATCGACGGCCGCCTTCAAATCATCCTTAGGTTCGGCCTGGGCGATGAGGGCGGCGCCGGCGATGAGAGCCATGAAGCAGAAGAGGGTGCGGGGAAGCATGGCGTTTCTCCTTCGGTTGGGGGATATATGGTTCGATCCGCTCAAGGGGAATGATATTGTGCGGGGGAAGGGGTGACAAGGTGGGAGTGAGGATGAGTTTTCAGTTTTCAGTTTTCAGATAGGAAGGAGCGAGGGGGTTTCGCCGCTTGGGTTTTTGGGCTTGGGCCAGACACGTCGTCGCCACGCGCGGTGGTGGATGGCGGTTCGCTTGTCTGGCTATAGCCTGTCAGCGGGTTCGAGCCGGTGACGAGGCTTACCGCGGGTAATCGGGACTAATCTGAACGCCTTCGAACGCGGGAGACTCGCGAGCAATCGCAGGAGGTTTTTTAGCCACAGATGAACACAGATTCACACAGATAAGACAGGGACGATTCTGCTTTGAATGATCCGTGTGCAGCGGTGTGTATCTGCGGCTAAGTTCGGATTGTCCTCGTTCTGCTTTGGGTCCTCACGCCATTGCGCGGCCAGGCGCAACTTGAACTGAATCGTGCGGGGGAAGCAGAACCGGCGCTTGCGTCAGGATTGGCTTTGGGTCGATCAACTCGCCTGACGCTTTTTGAGAAGTGGCGGAGACACCGTCGGGGCAACAATTAAGTTGCCGGTCGCTCAGTCTTTTTAGCCACCGAGGGCACAGAGGCCACGGAGGGGATAGTGGATCGGACTGATGCCGGTGTGAATTTGCGCGCCGGCCGGGAAGCTGCGGTTTAACCCGCATTATTCACGGGCATCTGTAATTCGAGGGCAACTTGCAATTTGCTGCGGTCTTGAGTCATCTTGTGTGCTCAAAGAACCAAAACCGACGG
>Ga0208589_1000434_pt1 | contig 20054 bp, 19 predicted proteins | sample NGESurshal092012_2_FD_184486 | JGI IMG/M metagenome (GOLD analysis project Ga0208589, IMG submission 184486) | Arctic peat soil microbial communities from Barrow, Alaska - NGEE Surface sample F53-2 shallow-092012 (SPAdes) | ecosystem: Environmental > Terrestrial > Soil > Wetlands > Peat ... | reverse complement strand
CTGGATGGTGCGCTGGTCACGCCCGGACTGATCGACTGCCATACCCATCTGGTGTTCGGTGGCGATCGTGCGCAGGAATTCGACCTGCGTTTGAACGGTGCCAGCTACGAGCAGGTTGCACGCGCCGGCGGCGGCATCGTTTCAACGGTCAATGCCACCCGCGCAGCGAGCGAGGAACAGCTGTTCGCGCAAGCATTGCCGCGCGCGCAGACCCTGCTCGCCGACGGCGTGACCACGCTGGAGATCAAGTCCGGCTATGGCCTGGATCTGCCGAGCGAGCGCCGCATGTTGCGGGTGGCGCGACGCCTCGGCCGGGAACTTGGCATCAGCGTGCGCACCAGCTTTCTCGGCCTGCATGCGCTGCCGCCGGAATATCAGGATCGTCGCTCCGACTATGTGGCACTCGTCTGCGACGAGATGCTGCCGGCGCTGGCCGCCGAAAACCTGGTCGATGCGGTGGATGCGTTCTGCGAAAGCATCGGTTTCACCCGCGAGGAAACGCGTCGCGTGTTCGATCGCGCGAAACAGCTCGGTCTGCCGGTGAAACTGCATGCCGAGCAGCTGTCCGACCTCGACGGTACCGCGCTGGTTGCCGAATATGCCGGCCTCTCCGCCGATCATCTGGAGCATCTGAGCGAATCCGGCATCGCGGCGTTGGCGAAGGCCGGTACCGTCGCCGTGCTGCTGCCCGGCGCGTTCTACGCGCTGCGCGAAACGAAACTGCCACCGATAGCGCTGCTGCGCGAGCACCGTGTGCCGATCGCAATCGCCACCGATTGCAACCCCGGCACCTCGCCATTGCTGTCGTTGCGGCTGGCCGCCGGCATGGCCTGCACGCTGTTCCGGCTGACACCGGAAGAAGCATTGCGTGGCATCACCGTCAACGCGGCACGCGCGTTGGGCCTGCATGATCGCGGTTCACTGGCGATCGGGCAGCGCGCCGATCTGGTGGTGTGGAACGCACGTCAGCCTGCCGAGCTGTGCTACTGGATCGGCGGTCAGCTGGTGCGCGAAATCTGCGTCAGCGGTGAATCAGTGGCGGTGTAACGCCTCGATGCGTGCGCACAAGGCAGCATAAAACGCTTCCGGCAAATCGGCGTGCACTGGCACCCGCCACCAGTGCGGCTGCGCGAAGTACTGGCATTTGACCGCATCCTTGTCCGTCATCAGCACCGGCAGAGCATCGTTGAAATCAAGATCGGCCGGTACGAAAGCATGGTGGTCGGCGAATGCATGCTCGATCAGCTCGATGCCGGCAGCACGCAGGCTTTCGAAAAACCGTTGCGGGTTGCCGATCGCCGCCACCGCATGCACACGCTGACCGTTGAAAGCCGCCAACGATTGTTGCCGACTGTCGCCCAGGGCAACCACATTAGCACCACGCAGTTGCATCGGGTATTCGCCCTCTTCGGCGATCCCACCATTGCAGACACGCAAATCCACCCGTTGCAGCCGACTCAACGGTTCGCGCAACGGGCCGGCCGGCAACAGTCGCCCATTGCCGAAACGGCGTATGCCATCGATCACGCAGATTTCCACATCGCGCGCCAGTCGGTAATGCTGCAAGCCATCGTCGGCAATCAGCACATTGCAACCGGCAGCGAGCAGCAGTCGTGCTGCCGCTGGGCGATCGCGACCCACGGCCACCGGCACGCCGCTGGCGTGAATCAGGCATGGTTCGTCACCCACACGCGCAGGGTCCGGCGCATCGCCCAGCAACAGCGGATCGCGCTGGCTGCCGCCATGACCGCGGCTGACCACACCTGGCCGATAACCGCGGGCAAGCAGGGCTTCGACCACCGCGATGGTCAGCGGTGTCTTGCCGGTGCCGCCCACGCTGAGATTGCCGATCACGATCACAGGTACCGGCAGTTGCACGCTGGGCAACCAGCCGGCACGGTAAAGTCCGCCACGCAGGCGTATCACGCCGCCGTACAGCATCGCCAGCGGCGACGCCCACCACGGCACCCGACCGTTGCCGTACCAGGCTGACTCGAGCGTGTCGATCAGCGCCATACGATGATTCTCAGCCGGCGTTCTGGTCGTGGACTGACGGGTTGACTTGATCGTGGAACTGCATCCGGTGCAAGGCAGCGTAATGCCCGTTGAGCGCAATCAGTTCCGCGTGCGTGCCCCGCTCGACAATGCACCCAAGATCCATCACCGCGATCTGATCGGCGTGCTCGATGGTGGACAACCGGTGCGCGATCACCAAGGTAGTGCGATCCTTCATCAGCCGCACCAATGCCTGCTGGATGAGTCGCTCCGATTCGGTATCGAGTGCGCTGGTGGCTTCGTCCAGCACCAGGATCGGTGCATTCTTCAGGATCGCACGGGCGATCGCGATGCGCTGACGCTGGCCGCCGGAAAGCATGTTGCCGCGCTGCCCAATCTGGGTATGCAGGCCCAGCGGCATGCGCACGATGAACTCCATGGCATTGGCTGCCTCGGCGGCGGCGATAATGTCCGCTTCGCTGGCGCCAGCCAGTTCGCCATAGGCGATGTTGTTGGCCACGGTATCGTCGAACAGCACCACACTCTGTCCCACCCAGGCGATCTGACGACGCAGCGAGGCCAGCGTATAGCTCTGATAATCCTGATCGTCCAGCACGATGCGGCCAGCCGTAGGGACATGGAAGCGCGGCAGCAGGCTGACCAGGCTGCTCTTGCCGCCGCCGGAGCGCCCGACCAGTGCGGTCACCGTACCAGGGGCGCAATGCAGATCGACCCCGCGCAAGGCCTCGAAACCACCGCCCGGATACGCCAGGCGGACGCTTTCGAATCGCAGATCGCCGCGCGTGCGCTGCAGTTCGTGGCTACCCTGATCGGCTTCCGCGGGCAGATCGATGACGTCGAACAAATCATCGGAAGCCGACAACCCGCGCTGAATGCTCGCCTGCACGCCAGTCAAACGTTTCAACGATGGCAGCATTCCACCCATGGCTGTCAGCACGGTGAAGAACACGCCGGGCGTGATGCTGTCGATCACCTGCGGTCGTGTGCCCAGAAACACCAGCACCGCCAGTGCGAAAGCCGCGACGGTCTGAATCGTGGCGCTGGACATCGCACTGGTCGCCGCGACTTTCAGATTGAGCCGACGGGTGCGATTGGTGATGGCATCGAATCGGTTGGCCTCGTATGTCTGGCCACCATAGATGCGCACTTCGCGATGCGCGCTGACCGACTCTTCCACCGTACCGGTGATCGAACCCATCATGCCCTGGATGCGCCGACTGATCTGGCGATAGCGCCGGCTGACCACGGTGGCGATCAGCGTGATCGCCGGGATCATCACCAGCAACGCCAGCGCGAGATAGGCACTGTTGGACAGCATCACATACAGCATGCCGATGACCGTGACCCCTTCGGTTACCGAGACTTTCACGGCATCGGTGGATGCCGAAGCCACCTGTTCGCTGGTATAGGTAATGCGGGAGATCTGCTGACCGGATGGTTCGGCACCGAAGAAAGCTGCCGGCAGGCGCAGATAGGCCGCAAAGACCTCCTGCTGGATCCTCTGCACCACATTGCGGCCGATGTAGGAAATGCCGTAACTGCTGGCGAAGGTGCCCATGGCGCGCACGACAAAGATGCCGATGATCCAGATTGGCATCCAGAAGATGTAGTAGGCGTTTTTCCTGGCGAACATCTGGTCGATCATCGGCTTCAGCAATTGCGTGAAGACCGCCAGACCACCGCCCTCCACCGCCATGCCGACCAACGCGATCAGCACCATCGGCCAGTAACGGCGCGTATAGCCGAGCAGGCGCTTGTAGACACGCCAGCTTTCGGCATCCAGCGCATCGGCTTTCTGGCTGCTCACTGATCCGCGCCCGACTGGCTCGGCGTGGTGGCGATCGACAACCGGGTGAAGCCGAGCTGGCCCAGCGCGTCCATCGCCGTCACCACGTCCTGGTTTGGCGTCATCGCATCGGCGCGAATCGTCACCTGGCGATCGTGGTCGGTACCGGCGTTGCGTGCGATGGCCTGCTTGAGTGGCTCGATGCCCTCGCCCAGCACTTCGTCGCTGCCCACGTAGAAGCGGCCGTCACGGTCGATCATGATGGTCAGCGCCGGGCTGTTCATGTCGCGATCCTGCGTGCTGGCCTTGGGCAGCGTGACCTGCAGGCGCGAGTGCTGCACGAACGTGCTGGTCAGCACGAAGAACATCAGCAGGGTCAACAGCACGTCGATCAACGGGATCACGTTGATCTCGAAATCGTCTCCGCGGCGATCATTGCCGATACGCATCGGTCCGCGCTCAGCCCGCGCCCGGCGCGGCAGGCGCCGATGCTGCCGGCGCACGACGCGTCCGCGCCGGTGTTGCCGCGACGGCAGGCAAGGTCAGATCGTCGAGCAAGGCAGTGGCCTGCTTCTCCATCTGCACGCAGTAGCCTGCCACGCGCGAACGGAAATAGCGGTGCAGCACATAGGCCGGAATCGCCACGGTCAGACCCGACGCCGTGCAGACCAGCGCCTCGCCGATGCCTCCGGCCATCTTGGCCGGGTCGCCGATACCGCCGGCCATCACTTCCATGAACATGCGGATCAGGCCGATCACGGTACCGAACAGGCCCAGCAAGGGACCGATCAACGCGATCGTGCCGAGGGTGCTGAGGTAACGCTCCATCCGGTGGATCACATGCCGGCCGGTATCCTCGATGCGTTCCTTGATCAGTTCGCGCGAACGATTGCGCACGGCCAGCGCCGAGGCCAGCAATTCGCCCAGCGGCGAGCCATTCGCCAGCGTTTCCAGATGGCGCGGGTCAAGCTGGCCCGTGCGCGCCCACTCACGCACCTCGTCGCCCAGGCCCGGCGGCAGCACCGACTTGCGGCGCAGGGTCCAGCAACGCTCGAGCACGATCGCCAGCGCGACCGCCGAACAGATCAGGATGGGCACCATCGCCCAGCCACCAGCCATCAGGATTTCCAGCACTTTCGACCCCGTCGCACGACCTGTCAGGAAGCGCGCATGATAGCAGTCCCGCCCCGATGTACTGCGGCACGCGTGGCATTCCCGGATTCGCTCAGGCCGTGGTTCACTCGCGCCAATAGCGCGGCTGGCGCAGCCGCCAGCCCTGTTCACGCTGTGCGGGAGCATCAGGCGGAAAATCCAGCGGTATCGCACCCTGCTCGGCCGTATTGAACACCGGCACCTGCGCGTCGGCATAACGCGCCAGCACCTCGGGTTTCGGGTGACCGAAGCGGTTACGCCAGCCCGCCGACACCACCGCCAGCGGGGCTCGCACGGCGGCAATGAAGGCCGCGCTGGACGAGGTCTTGCTGCCGTGATGCGGCACCAGCAATACCGGCGGCACGCCCGGCCCGAGTGCGGCGGTCACTTCAGGTTCAACTTTCGCGCTGATATCGCCAGTCAGCAGCAGGCGCCCACCGCGGCCCTCAATCAGCAGCACGCAGGAGCTGTCGTTGTTCCGATCCCCCATGCCGTCGGCCGGGCTCAGCACGCGAAAGCGTACGCCGTCCCATTGCCACGACTGCCCGGCGACACACTGGCGCATCGGCAACTTCATCCGCGCCATGCGTGCCGGTTCGCCGGTATAGCGCTGCGCCTGCGGGAACGCGGTCGCGACCGCCTCCGCGCCACCGGCATGATCATTGTCGCCGTGGCTGATCATCAGCATGTCCAGACGCGTGATGCCCAGTGCATGGATCGACGGCAACACGGCCGCCTCGCCGAGATCGAAGCCTGACGGGTAACGCGCACCGGCGTCGTACACCAGCGTGTGCTCTCGCGTCCGCAGCAACACCGACAGACCCTGCCCCACGTCCAGCACCCATGCCTGGAACGCGCCATCGGCCGGCAACTGGCGCGGTGGCAACAGCAGCGGCAGAAACAGCAAGACGCCCAGCCAGCGCAACGGTACGCCACGCGGCAGGAACAGCCAGCACGCACCCAGCAGCGCCAGCAGCAATGCCCACAGCTGCACAGTGGGCAGATACCAGTGCGCGCCGGGCCAGGTCGCCATCTGTTCCAGCAACCACCATTGCGCGTGCGCCAGTTGCGCGGCCAGCCACAGCACCGGCTTGGCCAGCGGCGGGCACAGTCCCAGCAGCAGCATGCCGATCAACGCGCACGGCACGATCACGAAACTGACAAACGGCACCGCGATCAGATTCGACAACGCGCCCACCAGCGATGCCTCGCCGAAAAACCACTGGGTCAATGGCAGCAGCGCCACCGTCATCACCAGTTGCCCGGCCGACAGTTCATGCATGAACGCGAGCAGGCCGCGCCCGCGCGCCTGCAGGCACAGCATCAGGAACGACACACCGACGAACGACAGCCAGAAGCCGGCCGCCAGCACCGCCAGCGGATCGACGAGCAGAATCGCGATCAGCGCCAGCGCCAGTGACTGCGCACCGCTGCTGCCACGCCGGCTGCAACGCGCGAATGCCACCACCGCGATCATCAACAGCGTGCGCACCGTGGGCAGGCCGAATCCGGCCAGTGCGCTGTAGACACCGGCGACCAGCAATGCACCTGCGGCCTGTGCCTGTGGCCGCGGCAACCACAATCCCAACCGCGGCCACAACCCGTAACCCAGCATGGCCAGCCAGACGCCGAATACCGCCGCCACGCCCACATGGAAACCGGAGATCGCGATCAGATGCGGAACCCCGTTCGCCCGCGCCACTTCCCAGTCATGCTGGTCCAGCCCCCGCGTATCTCCCACGGAAAATGCCTGCAGCAATGCCGCATCATGCGGGTCATGCACGCGTGCGGCAATGCCACGGACTACCGCATCGCGCACACCGTCCACGCACCAGCGCACCCCGCCCAATTGCGTATTGCCGGCGTTCTCACGCACATAACCGGTGGCGATGATGCCGCGCTCCAGTGCCGAACGCTCGCTGTCGGCGCCGCCGGGATTGAGCAGGCCGCGCGGCCGCTTCAGACGCAGCAGCAACTGCCAGCGGGTGCATGGCTGCATCGAAGGCGCATGGTCGTACCAGGACACGCTGATCCGGCCACGCAACGCGACGGGTTCCCCATCCAGGGTCGCCTGTTCGACCCGCAGATTGAAACTGCTGGCATCGCTGCGTATCTGCGGCAGATCGGCGATCGTGCCGACCACCACGAAGTCGCGGCCTTCCAGTGCGCGCGGCAGACGCGCGTCCATCGCCAAGCCGCCGCGCCATGCCGCCCAGACGATGCCCAGCAACAGATAGCCCAGCCAGCGCCCATGCGGCAATCGCCAAACCAGCAGCACGGCAACCAGCAATAACAGGCCGAGGCACCCATGCGGTGGCAACGTCGGGAGCCATTGCACCAGCAGCACGCCGGACAGCAGCGCCACAGCTGCCATGATTGTCGCCGTCACTCGTGCCAATCCCCGCACCTCGCGCCATCCCGAATGACATCGAGCCTAGCGCGGCATCTGCGGCAGCGAGGATGAAAAGCGTGTAGGTGCACGCCTGTACGAGAGAACCCTCATGTCGTCACTGTCTGCCTGGAAGCCCTGGATCAATTCCCTCCCCTGCTGGCAGGGGAGGGTTGGGGTGCTCTTGATCTTTCCCGCAAGCTCGGGCAACCCCCTCCCACCCTCCCCCTGCACGCAAGGGGAGGAGCCGGCACATCAAGCCTTGACGGGTTCCTGCAGCACGCCGTTGTGCAGCACCAGCGTGCGATCCATCCGTGCTGCCAGTCTGGTGTCGTGGGTGACCAGGATGAAGCTGGTGCCAATTTCCTTGTTGAGCTCCAGCATCAGCGCATAGACCTGCGCGGCATTGGCCTCGTCGAGGTTGCCGGTAGGCTCGTCGCCCAGCACGCAGGCCGGTCGCGTCACCAGCGCGCGCGCCACGGCGCAACGCTGGCGCTCGCCGCCGGACAGCTCCGACGGCTTGTGATGGGTGCGCGCACCCAGACCCACCCGCTCAAGCAGGACGGTGGCCTGCTGCTGCGCCTCGGCGATTGCCGTGCCACGGATCAGCAGTGGCATGCACACATTTTCCAGCGCGGTGAACTCGGGCAGCAGGTGGTGAAACTGGTAGATGAAACCGAGTGAACGATTGCGCACGCGGCCACGCTCGGCATCGGAGAGTTTCGACAACACGCGGCCGTCCACTTCCACCTCGCCGGCGGTCAGCGTGTCCAAGCCGCCGATGAGGTGTAGCAGCGTGCTCTTGCCCGAACCGGAGGCGCCGACGATCGCCATCGTCTCGCCACGCTTGAGCGTAAAGCTGACGTCGCTCAGCACCTCGGTACGCAAGTCGCCTTCGGCATAGGTCTTGGCGACATGGCTGGCGCGCAGCACGTTTTCACTGGCCTGATTGTTGGGGATGGGGTTCATGGCGGTCTTATTCATAGCGCAGCGCCTGCGCCGGCTGCGTGCGCGAGGCACGCCATGCGGGATACAAGGTTGCCAGCAGCGAGAACGCAAACGTCAGCAATGCGACCCAGCCCACGTCGTGCCAATCCAGTTTGCTGGGCACTTCGCTGATGTAATAGACGTCCGGCGACAGGAAAGTGACGTGGAAGGTGTGCTCGATCCACTTGATGATGCCCGGCAGTTTCCACGACAGCAGCGAACCGAAGCCCACGCCGAAACCGATCCCGACAAACCCCACCAGCACGCCCTGCACCATGAACATGCCCATGATGCTGCGCGGCGTGGCGCCGAGCGTGCGCAGGATCGCGATGTCGGCCTGCTTGTCGGTGACCAGCATCATCAGCATCGAGATCAGGTTGATCACCGCCACCAGGATGATCAGCGACAGGATCACGAACATCACCATCTTCTCCATCGACAGCGCGGAGAACAGGTTCGCGTTCGTATCCATCCATGTCTGCATCCGGTACACCTGTCCCAGCTTGTCCGCCAGCTCGCGTGCCACCGGCCGGGCATTGAACATGTCGTCGAGGCGCAGCCGAATCCCGGTGGGGCCGCTCAGGCTGTTGAGCTTCTCGGCATCGCTCATGTTGACCAGCGCCAGACCGGAATCGAATTGTTCCATCCCCAGTTCAAACTCGCCCACCACGTGGAAGCTGCGCATCCGTGGCATGCCACCCATCGGCGTGGCACGCAGTTGCTGCACCACCATCGTCACCCGGTCGCCGACGCCGACGCCCAGGGTCATGGCCAGATCCTTGCCCAGCACGATGTTCCAGCTGTCCGGGGTCAGATCGCCGAGCTTGCCTTCGAGCATGTGCTGGTTGATATCGTCGACTTTCGGTTCCTGCGCCGGCTCGATGCCGCGTACCTGCGCGCCGCTGGAGTGCTGCGCCATCAGCATCGCGTCGGATTCCACATACGGAGCGGCGCCCAGTACATGCGGGTTCGCCTCGGCGATCTGCAGCGCGCGCGGCCAAACCTGCAGGCTTTCACCCACGCCGGAAACGGTGGCATGCGAGATCGCGCCGAGGATGCGCGATTTCATCTGGTAGTCGAAGCCGTTCATCACCGACATCACCGTGATCAGCGCGATCACGCTGATCGCGATGCAGACGATCGACACTGTTGAGATGAACGAGATGAACTGATTGCGTCGCTTGGCACGCGTGTAACGCAGGCCGATGAAGAGTTCGAGCGGTCGAAACATGGGCGGGTCGCTTGTGGGGATCGCAGGGCGGGCCGCCCGGACGTGCATTATCAGGTATTCGATGAGACCGTGCTGCGGTGACGAAGTTGCCGGCGAATCAGGTCATGCGATCAGATCATGTGGATCAGAGTCGCGGCACCGCCTCACCCGGCTGCACCGTCGCCAGCCGCATGCGCAGTCGACGGCGGATATCCGCGTCGCTGTTGTCCGGTGCCAGCAGCAACACCTGCGTACCCTGCTCCGCGGTCTGCAGGCGCAGCAGCACGAACATGCCCAGCACACGAAACGATGCCAGCGTGGCAGGCACGTCCACATGCGAAACCAGGTGCAGGGTCCAGCTGTTGTCGGCACTCCAGCCTGCGGCCGTGACCGGCGAGTCCATGGTCCTGCGGACGGACTGCCCTGTCGTCAGCAACACGCCTGCGATCAACAACAGTTTCAGCACAGGCGCCAGCGCAGACAGTGCCACTGCAAGCACGGCCAAGGCGGCGACGATGACCAGCAGTCGCCGGAAGATCCGTGACGGCCGGTATTCAAAGCCGATGGCGGGTGCGGATGTCATCGATGATCGCCTGCCAGTCCTGCCGCGCCGGACGCGCGTGTCCCATCACCCAGTCCCACAGGTCCGGATCCTGCACGTCGAGCAACTCGTCGAATGCCTGTTGCTGCGCTTCAGCGGCGCTGGCAAAGCGTTCGTCCAGCCAGCCACCGAACAAGGCATCCAGCTCGCGGGTACCACGGCGGGTGCGCCAGCGCAGGCGCTTGAGATGGGCAGCTTCCATAAGATCAATTGCGCGCAAGCGCCTCCATGGCCTCCTCTCCCCTGCGGGAGAGGATTGAGGTGAGGGGCCAATCTTGCGGGACACCTGCATCGAAAGGAAGCTTCGATCAACATCCCCGCGAGCACCCGCCCCTCACCCTGCCCTCTCCCCGCAGGGGAGAGGTTATAAAGCGTCGCCAACACGCGGCGACAACGCTTTCATGCCGAACGCCGCTCCACCATCAGCTTCTTGATCTCGGCAATCGCCTTGGCCGGGTTGAGACCCTTCGGACACGTGCGCGTGCAGTTCATGATGGTGTGGCAGCGATACAGCTTGAACGGATCTTCCAGGTCGTCCAGTCGCTCGCCGGTGGCCTCGTCACGAGTGTCGACGATCCAGCGATACGCCTGCAACAGGATCGCCGGGCCGAGATACTTGTCGCCGTTCCACCAGTAGCTGGGGCAGCTGGTCGAGCAGCAGGCGCACAGGATGCATTCGTACAGGCCGTCGAGCTTTCTGCGTTCGTCCGGCGACTGCAGCCGCTCGCGATCCGGTGCCGGACTCTGCGTGCGCAGCCACGGCTTGATCGAGGCGAACTGCGCGTAGAAGTGGGTCAGGTCCGGCACCAGGTCCTTCACCACCGGCATGTTCGGCAACGGATAGATCTTCACGTCACCCGCGGCGCACTCCGCAATCGCACGGGTGCACGCCAGTGTGTTGGTGCCGTCGATGTTCATCGCGCACGAACCGCAGATGCCCTCGCGGCAGGAGCGGCGCAGCGTGAGCGTGGGATCGATCTCGTTCTTGATCTTCAGCAGCGCGTCCAGAACCATCGGGCCGCACGCGGCCAGATCGACCTCGTAGGTGTCGATACGCGGATTCTGGCCGTCGTCCGGCGACCAGCGATAGACGCGGAACGTGCGCGGGTTCTTCGCGCCCTTTGCCGGGTAATGCCTGCCTGGCTGGACCTTGGAATTCTTCGGTAGCGAAAACTCTGCCATGTGCTGAACCCTTCAATCTTCGTGCAGGAGGGGCTTCAGCCCCGACCACAACTTATTGGTGATGTGACGCCATCGGCGCCCGCAAGATCAGTAAACGCGTTTCGCCGGCGGCACGGCCTTGACGTCGTCGGTCATCGGATTCATGTGCACGGGACGGGAATCGAAGCGCGACTTGCCGGTTTCGTCGATCCATACCAGCGTGTGCTTCATCCAGTGGACGTCGTCGCGCTCAGGGAAATCCTCGCGCGCATGGCCACCACGACTTTCCGTACGCTGTTCGGCCGCGTGCATGGTGGCGACGGCCTGATCCAGCAGGTTGGCCAGCTCCAGCGTTTCGATCAGGTCGGAGTTCCACACCAGCGAACGGTCGCTGACGCGGACGTCCTTGAACGATTCGCGCACGGCGGAGATTTTCCTGGAGCCTTCCTTCAACGTGGTGCCGGTGCGGAACACCGCCGCGTCGCTCTGCATGATGCGCTGCATCTCCAGGCGGATCTGTGCGGTCGGCTTGCTGCCGTTCGCGTTGCGCAGGCCATCGAAACGTGCCAGCGCCTTGTCGAGGATGCTGGTCGGCAGATCCCGGTGCGGCGTCTCCGGCTTGATCAGCTCGGCGCAGCGATGCGCCACCGCACGACCGAACACCACCAGGTCGAGCAGCGAGTTGGAGCCGAGACGATTCGCACCGTGCACCGACACGCAGGCGGCCTCGCCGATTGCGAACAGGCCCGGCACGATCGCATCGACATCGTCGCCCTTCTTCTGCACCACTTCGCCGTGGTAGTTGGTCGGAATGCCGCCCATGTTGTAGTGCACGGTCGGGATGACCGGGATTGGCTCCCTGGTCACGTCCACCCCGGCGAAGATGCGCGCCGATTCGGCGATGCCCGGCAGGCGTTCGTGGATCACGTCGGCGCCGAGATGCATCAGATTGATGTAGAGATGGTCCTTGTGCTCGCCGACACCGCGACCCTCGCGGATCTCCAGCGTCATCGCGCGGCTGACCACGTCGCGCGAAGCCAGATCCTTCGCGTTTGGCGCATAGCGCTCCATGAAGCGCTCGCCTTCGGAGTTGGTGAGATAGCCGCCCTCGCCACGCACACCTTCGGTGATCAGGCAGCCGGCGCCGTAGATGCCGGTCGGATGGAACTGCACGAACTCCATGTCCTGCAACGCGAGACCCGCGCGCAGCACCATGCCGCCGCCGTCGCCGGTGCAAGTGTGCGCCGAGGTGGCGCTGAAGTAGGCGCGGCCGTAGCCGCCGGTGGCCATCACCACCGCGTGGCCACGGAAGAAATGCAGGGTGCCCTCGTTCATGTCGAGCGCGAGTACGCCGCGGCAAACGCCTTCCGCGTCGAAGATCAGATCGATCGCGAAATATTCAATGAAGAACGTGGCGTCATGCGCCAGCGCCTGCTGGTACAGCGTGTGCAAGATCGCATGGCCGGTACGATCGGCCGCGGCACAGGTGCGTTGCGCGGTGCCCTTGCCGTAATGCGTGGTCATGCCGCCGAACGGACGCTGGTAGATCTTGCCTTCCTCGGTGCGCGAGAACGGCACGCCGTAATGCTCCAGCTCGATGATCGAGGGAATAGCCTCGCGGCACATGTACTCGATCGCGTCCTGGTCGCCGAGCCAGTCGGAACCCTTGACGGTGTCGTAGAAGTGGAAGCGCCAGTCGTCCTCGCCCATGTTGCCGAGCGCGGCCGAGATGCCGCCCTGCGCCGCCACGGTGTGCGAACGGGTCGGGAATACCTTGGTGATGCAGGCCGCCTTGAGGCCCTTCTCGGCCAGGCCGAACGTCGCGCGCAGGCCGGCACCACCGGCGCCGACCACGATCACGTCGTACAGGTGTTGCCGGATTTTGTAGGATTCCAACCTGGAGCTTTCCATGAAATCTCTTCCTCGCGTCTTTATGGAGTCAGCGCAATGCGCAGCACGGCCAGCACGCTCGCCAGCGCGCCCAGCACCGCAAGGAACTTGATTGCCACCAGCAGGACCACTTCCTTCCAGCGGGTGTGCACGTAATCCTCAACCACCACCTGCAGGCCGAGCACGGCATGCCAGAACATGGTGAGCACGAACGCGATCAGCAGCAGCGCATTCCATGGCTTGGCCACCGCCGCATGGGCAGCAGCGTAGTCGGCGTGCAGCATGCACAGCACGAAGACGACAAACCACACACCTAGCAGTACCAGTGCGGCGGCGGTCACCCGCTGGGTCCACCAGTGGCTTACCCCGGACTGGGACGAGCCCAGACCACGGGCGACTTTCAGCGGATTGCGCTGGTCTTTGATGGCGATGTCCTTTGCGCTCATGCCGCACCTCCGGCCATCAGCACATAAGTCCAGACCAGCACCGTGAGCACGATGCTTCCGGCCACCGACAGCCAGCTGGAGCGCACGAACTGGGGAATCGCGTAACCGGCGCCGGCATCCTGGATCAGATGACGGATGCCGTTGCACAGGTGATAGAACAGCGCCCAGCTCCAGCCAATGAGCAACAGCATGCCAACCGGGCTGCCGATGATGCTCTTGAATCGATTGAAGCTGTCTTCACCCGCCGCCAGCTGCAGCAGCCCGCAAATCACCACCACGCTGCCGACAGCCAGGGCGATGCCGGTGGCGCGATGCAGGATGGAACTCACCATCTGCACCTGCCATCTGTAGATCTGAAGATGCGGAGACGTCGGTCGTTGCGTATCTGCCATGACGGCTATCCTGAATGGAATCGCTGGTGTCCGTGCCGCGTCAGCCACTGTCCTCACACGCGGCGACGAGCGTCGCGGCGATGGTTCAGAAGTCGATACAGCGCCCGTTCTTTTCCCAGTCGCCGTAACGCGTGGGATCAGCAGCCGACCGCTCCACCAGCGCCTTGTCCGGCACCGGCCTGACAGGCACGGCGACTGCTTCCGCTGGAACGGAAGCAGGTGTGGATTCGGCTGAGGAGAAAGTATCGGACATGAGTTTTTGCAAGCCGGCAAAGGTTAATACTTGCGGCAAAGCAGCACAACCTCGATGACTCCCGCAGCAAACGCAATACCGGTCCGAATACTTGCGCTTGGCACCGATCGCCCCAACCCTGATGGCCTTATGCCGACACCTTGCCCTGCGGAAACCCTGCTGATCGAAGGCCCCGACGCCATCGCGTTTGCACACGCCCAATTCAGCAGCAAGGTCAACTCGCTCGCGATCGGCGAATGGCAATTCAGTGCATGGCTCAATCCGCAGGGCCGCGTGCATGCGCTGTTTCACCTAGCCAGAATCACCGACGATCGATTGCTGCTGCTGCTGCGCGGCGGCAATGCCGCAACGATGGCCGATGCGCTGCGACGCTTCGTGTTTCGCTCGAAACTCACGCTGACGGCACTGCTGCCGCGCGCGCTGGCTACCGGCCCTGCGCTGCCGATGCATGCCATCCGCGTCGACACCGATATGCTTTCGCTCGGCTGCGGCACATACAGTCTGCAGATCGCTGCCGTCAGCAACGGTGACGACCGCTGGCGCTGGTCGCAAATACATGAGGGCTGGCCATGGCTGCCCGAGCAGGCATTGGACGAGCTGCTGCCGCCGGCGCTATCGCTGCACCGCCTGCAGGCGGTCGCTATCGACAAGGGTTGCTATCCGGGTCAGGAGATCGTCGCGCGCATGCATTATCGCGGCGGTCACAAGTTGCACCTGCACAGCATCCGACTGTCGCAGGCAGCGACCGCTGGCGAACCGCTGCATGCTGACGTACGTGAAGTCGGACGCCTCCTCGATGTCATCGCCACGGATGCAGGAATTGAAGCCCTGGCTGTTTTGAGCGATGACGTTGTCGCGCGGGCAGTCGATGGGAAACTGAATCCGTTTAACAATAATCTCATGATAAATCTCGGCACATCATGGCCGGCATGAGATAGATAAGTTCTTGCATCGAGCTGATTTTTCTGCATATTTTTCATGCAAACGTGAGCGCAGCCTAAACCTTTTCCGCCTGGCACTTGTCAGCGGCGCATTCGCCCCACTAGGCTTTCACGGATCAAATATCGCGGCATCCGATACACGGGATGCCGAAGTACGCGACGAACCGGAAGAGTCCGGATCAGCGCGACCCGGCAAACAACGCCGGATGGCATATCCGCATCGCAACCACGAAGCGGAGCAGTTGCAGGCATCACGACCGATCCGGCCGCGCAGCGCCCTTGCAGCACCCAATCCCGATCGGCATCGCACGCGTCGTTCGAATCGCCACAATCCCGTGGCAAAACGTCCAACCCAAAGTTTCGGTTGTGGCGATTGATCCAGGTGGAACGGCCTGCCCGCCCGTCCACCGCAATGGCGCACAAAGCTTGCAGTCTGCTTTGCGCGTACAGCACGTTGGAGGCAGAAATATGAAACTTTCCATGCTGTTGTGGCTGACATCGCTGATGCCGCAGCCCATCGCGGATCAGGCCTGTCTGGCCACTACCGTGTACCTGGAAGCCCGTAGTGAATCGACCATCGGCCAGCTCGCCGTGGCCGAGGTGGCCCTGCGCCGCCGCAACCAGGGCCATTGGGGCAATACCGTGTGCAAGGTGGTGACTGCGCCGCATCAGTTTGCAACCACTACCACGCCCGGCTCGTTTGACGTCAACAATCTGGATGCCTTCCACAAGGCATGGGAGGTTGCCAGTCGATCCATCCACAACTGGCAGTTGCCGGTTGCACAGCGCCACATGCTGGTGCCGCGTGCGGATCATTTCGCCACGATCGCCATCGCTCCGGCCTGGTCACGCAACCGTCCAAGCGTCACGATCGGCGAGCACGCGTTTTATGCGGTGAATTGATTCCGCCAAACGCGATAGATCGTCCATCAATGCCAAAGAAAAGGCCCTCAAGTGAGGGCCTTTTCTTTGGACGTCCATATGTATGGACATCCGCATGTTTCGACCAATCAGCGCGCGTATACCTGATTGCCGCGTACCTCGACATAGTCGCCATTGCGTACGCCGGAACTCTCGCGCTGGATCACGGTGGCATACTGGCCATCATCCAGCCGAACGACGATACGCCACGCTTCACCGTTGCGGTCCTGGCGCATGAGCGGTTTGCCCCGCGCACCCACATCCACGGCGCTGATCACCACACCAAACACACCGCCGTTACCGGCATCGACCTGCTGCACATCCTGCACCACGCCGCAACTCCGGCAAGGGTTGTTTCGATCGCCATGAGCCACGCCGCTGTTGGCGTGGGGTCCGCTGGCGCAGCCAGCCACGGCAATCGCCGTCATCGCGGTTATCAGGGCAAGCTTGCGTGATATGGCATTCATGACGACGCGCCGATTCAGTGAACCCGCTCAACGAACAGCGGAAACAGCCACCACGCCTTCCGGTACCTGCACCTGGCTGCCTGGATCGTGATCCATGCGCACCGTACGGGTGACGCCGTTATACACGTAATGCACGTCATAGCCGATGACGTTGCCGTTCGCGCTGCTGACGGTATCGCAGCGGCGCTGCACCGTGGAGACCACCTGGCCACGCTGGTGATTGGCCTCGATACGATTGCCGGCATAACCGCCGCCGACCGCACCGGCCACGGTGGCGAGCGTGTTGCCTCTGCCGCCACCGACCATATGGCCGAGCAGGCCACCCGCGACGGCGCCAATGGCGGTGCCGGCAATCCGGTGCTGATCTTTCGGCGGTTCAGTGTGGGTGACCGTGACATCGTGGCAAACCTGACCGGGGCTGCTTGCCCGCACCGGGTCCACACCGACGACCCGGGCGTACCTCACGCCATTAGCCGTGCCGCCACTTGTGTCGGCGATGCCGGCACCATTCGAGGCGCCTGACACGCTGGCGATAACACCGGGAGTCCCTGCATCACCGGAGTTCACTGCACCCGCGTTGCGGTTGCAGGCCGACAGGCTTGTCGCGAGTGCCGCCGCGATGCCGACATTGAGCACATTGATCATCAACCTGTTCATTACGATCCCGTCCTCTGTTCAGCCGGTAATACCGGATGCGTCGTGCTTCCGCGCAATTACCTGCGGCACCATTGGAACGTTATCCAACTGAATCGGGCCTAGCTCGCCGCCGTTACGGTATCTTCACGTCGATGCCGCAGAGTTCCTGCGTCGCCATGGGATCAAACAGATCATGCTCGCCCTCGTCGACAGCCACGTTCACCTCGACGATGCGGCCTTTGCCGCAGATCGGGACGCGGTGATCAAGCGTGCGCACGATGCCGGTGTCGGCACGATGATCGTTCCGGCCGTCGATGCCGGCAGCTGGCCGCGGATCAGGACACTCTGCGCGGATCATCGCCAGCTGTTCCCGGCTTTCGGCCTGCACCCGATGTATCTGGAACAGCATGCACCTGAACATGTCGATGCACTGACCTCATGGCTCGATGACGCCAACGTGGTCGCCGTCGGCGAGATCGGGCTGGATTTCCATGTGGACGGGCTCGATCAGCAACTGCAGCGGCATTACTTCACCAGCCAGCTGATGCTCGCACGCGAGCGGGAGTTGCCGGTGATCGTGCATGCCCGTGGCGCGCTGGAGGAAGTGACCTTGACTCTGCGCCGTATCGGCGGGCTGCGCGGTGTCGTGCACAGCTTTTCCGGCAGCGAACAGCAAGCCCGGCGTTTATGGGACATGGGCTTTTGCATCGGCATCGGCGGTCCGGTCACCTACGAGCGTGCCCAGCGCCTGCGCCGCATCGTCGCGCAGATGCCGATCGAATTCCTGCTGCTGGAAAGCGATGCGCCAGACCAGCCCGATGCCGTTCACCGCGGCCAGCGCAACGAGCCGGCGCGCATCACGGAAGTACTGCGCTGCATCGCAACGCTGCGCGGTGAATCGGAGGCCACGATTGCCGCAGCCACTACGGCCAACACTCGTCGCCTGTTCGATCTGGAGCGGCACGGCAACTGACGCATCCGCCGTACTCCCGGCTGACACTTGCGATGATGTTTCGATCTTGCTATCTTTTATTTCATTAGTGAAATATAAAGTGGTGAAATGATTCATCTGACAAATTGCATCGCGATGATGGACGAAGGTATCGAGCGGGTAAACCACATCATCCCGCAGATGCCAGCCGTCGAGGCGCGGCTGTGCCGGTTGATGCTGATGGTGGGCAGCAGTCTCGAGGAGGAGCTCGAGTTCAAGCTCAAGCCGCACAAGCTCAACCACAGCGACTTCCTCACCCTGATGATCCTGTACAGCCGCCCGGATGGCAGTTCCACGCCAGGCGAACTGTGCGAGTTCGCCACGCAGGGCGCCACCAACATGACGCGCATCGCGAACGCGCTGGTCAAGCGCGGCCTGATCACCCGCGGCGCCAGCGCGGAGGATCGGCGCCGGGTGCTGATTCGCATCACGTCGGCTGGTCGGCGTTTCGTGCAGAAAATGCTGCCGCCAATGTTCCCCCGCGTCAGCGCGATGTTTGCCGACTTCAGCGAAACCGACAAACGCCACCTGAGCCGCCTGCTGCGCAAGCTCGCCCACAATCTCGATCAGCTGGATCCGGACATCCAGCCATGAAGGCCACGAAATGAAGAAGGTCCTGATGAAACATCTTCCGCTTCATCGTGCCGCCATCGCGACGGTATTGACTCTGCTGCTGGCCGCATGTGCGATACCGGCCAGGCTGAATCACCCGAACCTGCGCGACGATGTGCCGCTCGCCGGTTTGCAGGCCCCTGCCCGCGTTGGCTGGCCAGATACCGATTGGTGGCGCGCCTATGGCGATCCACAGCTGGATCAACTGATCGCCATTGCGATGAAGCAGTCACCTGATCTGGAACAGGCGCAAAGCCGCGTGGTCAATGCCGAACAATCGGTGCGACTCGCTGCCGCCCAGGCCGGCCTCAACGTCAATGGCAGCGCGCAGTTCGAGCGTCAGCGCCTCAGCGAGAACGGCATCATCAGCCTGCTGCCAAAAACCATCGGCATCGATCCCTGGTACAACCAGACCGATCTCGGCCTGCAGGCGAAGTACACCTTCGACTGGTGGGGCAAGAAGCGTTCGAGCATCGAGGCAGCGCTCGATCAGGCACACGCCGCCGAGGCGCAACGCAGCGCCGCAGCGCTGACGATCCAGAACGCCGTAGCCGACACCTACTTCGGTTGGCAGGGAGATCAGGCTCGACTGGCACTCTCCACTCAACTGCTCAGCGCGCAAGAGAGGTTCACACGCATCGCCGAGTTGCGCGTGGCGCAGGGCGTGGATCTCGCCGATACCGCGCAGCAGGCCAAGGCGCAGCTCGCGGCGGCACGCGAGATGCATGTGACCCTGCAGGGTTCGGCCGCCATCCGCAAGGTGGCGCTGGCTTCCCTGCTCGGCATTGCGCCGGCGGATCTTCCTGTGTTGCAACCGCGGCCGCTGCCGGAAGTGCCGGGAGTGCCCCTGCTCGGCGGACTGGTCGGCATGGATTTCGTGGCCGTGCATATGGCCTGGGGTGCGGCGAATGAGTGGTCGGCGAACGCCGCGTACCTGCGCATGGCCAAGCAGGAGAATCACCCGGTGCTCGGTGAGCTGCTCAAGCGGATCGCGGCGCAAGAGACCAAGCACGTCGCGTTCTACGCATCGCAGGCACGCGACCGCCTCGCCGCCAGCAAGAAGGCGCGCGTCATCGCCCGCTTCGCCCTCAAAAAGTTCTGGGGCCCTGTCGGATCGACGATTTCCACCGACGAGGAGGTCACCCACGTGATGGGCGAGTTGTTCGGCGGCGAGGAGGGGCGCAAGTTGATTCGCGACGTGGA
>Ga0208589_1000433_pt1 | contig 20054 bp, 19 predicted proteins | sample NGESurshal092012_2_FD_184486 | JGI IMG/M metagenome (GOLD analysis project Ga0208589, IMG submission 184486) | Arctic peat soil microbial communities from Barrow, Alaska - NGEE Surface sample F53-2 shallow-092012 (SPAdes) | ecosystem: Environmental > Terrestrial > Soil > Wetlands > Peat ... | reverse complement strand
CCGCACGGGCGCGGCCAGCAGCGCGCCGTAATGCTCCCGGTTCGGTGGCGAGGTTACCGGCAGCACCCGGGCCAGCACGATGGCCAGGATCAGCATGAGAACGGCGGCGGCCAGGTACGGCGTCCGCCAGTCCAGCCAGTCACCCAGCGCGCCAGAAAACGTCCGGGCCAGCAGGATGCCGCCCAGCAGGCCGGACAGCAAGGTGCCGGTCACCGCGCCCCGGCGCTGATCCGGGACCAGCCCGGCAGCCATCGGCAGCAGGATCTGCGGGACCACGGTCGTGATGCCCACCGCGGTACCCGCGACCAGCAGGACCGCGAGGGTCGGGGCGGTCCCCGCGCCGACCAGGCCGAGCGCGGTGAGGATGATCAGGGTGACGATCAGCAGCCGCGGGCGCACCTGGTCGCCCAGCGGCACCAGCAGGTACAGCCCGGCCGCGTAGCCGAGCTGCGTGGTGGTGACGAGCAGCGCCGCGGTGGCGGGCGTGGCGTGCAGCTCCCGGGCGATGAGCGGGCTCAGCGCCTGCGGGAAATACACGTTGGCCACGCATACGCCGCAGGCGATGGCGAAGACCAGGATGACGGCGCGGGTCAGGCTGGCGGGGGCTGCACGGGCAGGGTCGGTTGAAGGCGTCGGGGGCACATCTGCCTTCCGGCTCGGGATCAGGGAGTAACCAGCACTGTGGTTACTTCTCCGCAACGAAAACCATCATGGGGCCCGTGACGTTCCCTGGCCGGCGCCGGGCCCGGTACAGCGGCCGGCCACGCCTCGACGTCGTGAACTGCCGCCGGAACCGGGAGGCCGGCCGCCGGTTTGAGCGTTAACAACGATCTTGTTTATTTCATCACGATTGGGTAGCCAACTGTTCGCGGGAAAGGAGCATGCCTTGGCTCGCATCGAGATACGGACAGACCGGCCGGTAGGCACGGTGGATGAGCGGATCTTCGGCGGCTTCATCGAGCACCTCGGCCGCTGTATCTACGGCGGCGTGTTCGACGAGGGATCGCCCCTGGCGGACGCGCGGGGATTCCGCACGGACGTGCTCGGGGCGGTCCGCGACCTGGGCCTGCGGCATGTCCGCTGGCCGGGCGGGAACTTCGTCTCCGGGTATCACTGGACCGACGGCATCGGCCCTCCTGATCAGCGGCCCCGCCGCACCGAGCTGGCCTGGCACAGCGAGGAATCCAACCGGTTCGGGACCGACGAGTTCATGGCCTGGTGCGAGGCGGCCGGGGTCGAGCCGGTGCTCTGCCTGAACATGGGCACCGGGTCCCTGGACGAGGCGCTGGCGTGGGTCGAGTACTGCAACGGCACCGGCGACACCTACTGGGCCAACCAGCGGCGGGCCAACGGGCACCCCGAGCCGTACCGGGTCCGCTACTGGGGCCTCGGCAACGAGATGTATGGCGACTGGCAGCTCGGGCAGCGGACGGCGGCGGACTACGTCACGACCGCGCGCCAGTGGGCTAAGGCCATCAGGTACCTCGACCCCGCGGTCTCGCTGGTCAGCTGCGGCCAGACCGGCGTGGATGACTGGGACCAGGTCGTGATCGACGGCCTGGCCCAGTACGTGGACCTGCACAGCATCCACCTGTACACGGGCTCTGGCGACTACTGGTCCAACGTGCTCGCCCCGCAGTTCGCCGAGCGGACGCTGAGGGTGACCGGGGCGATGATCGAGCGGGCCCGGTACGCCCAGCAGATCAGCCACGAGATCGGCGTGGCCTACGACGAGTGGAACGTCTGGTACCGCACCGACGACGGGCAGCTGGAGGAGCGGTACACCCTGTCCGACGCGCTGGCCGTGGCGACCTACCTGAACGTGTTCGTGCGCCAGTGCGCGGTGCTGCGGATGGCCAACCTGGCCCAGCTCGTCAATGTGATCGCTCCCATCGTCACGTCGCCGGACGGCATGTTCCGGCAGAGCATCTACCACCCGCTGCGCCTGATCTCGACCGCCACCCAGGAGGTGGCGCTGGACACCTTCGTCGACTCCGGCACGCACGCGCACACCGACCAGGCGGGGGAGCGCTGGCCCTACCGGGTCGCGGACCTGGGGCCGTTCCAGTTGCTGGACGTGGCGGCGACCCGGGACGCGGGGAGCCAGCGGCTGACGATCTCGGTGGTGAACCGGGACCCGGACCAGGCCCTGGACACACGGATCAGCCTGTCTGGCGCCCGTGCGGCCGGCCCGGTCATGGTGCACGAGGTCACCGGGGAGAGCCCGGACGCGGCCAACACCGCCGCCGAGCCGGACGCGGTCACGACCGTGAGTACCAAGCGCGACGTGAGCGGCGACGTTCTCGACGTCCGTTTCGCGCCGCACTCCTTCACCCTGCTGGAGGTGCAGCTGGCATGAACGCGGGTCGTCATGAACACGGCTTCAATGAAGACAGCGCAGTGGGCATGAACGCGACCAGGCTGGTCGGGAGGCGCGGCTTCCTGGCCGGGGCGGCGGCGCCGCAGGCGCTGATCGTGCCGCTGTTCCGCGAGTTCCAGACCGTGCACCTGATCAACACCTACTGGGCGCTGGTGCTGCCGCAGGTCCCCGCGCCGATCGCGGTGTTCATCTTCAAGAAGTTCTTTGACGGCATCCCGATTCAGCTGGAGCAGGCCGCCGAGGTCGACGGGGCCAGCTGGTGGACCAGCTACCGGAAGATCGCGATGCCGCTGGCCCGGCCGGCCATCGCGGCGGTTGCGATCTTCACCTTCGTCTGGACCTGGAACAACTTCCTCTGGCCGTTCCTGGCGGCCACCAGCCAGACCATGATGACCATCCCGGCCGGGATCGGCACCGTGGTCAGCGGGGTCGGCATCGTGAACGCGCTGCAGATGGCGTCCGCGGTGCTGGGCGCATTGCCGCTGGTGTTCGTGTTCCTGCTGGCCCAGCGGCACATCGTGGAGGGCGTGGCCGGGACCGGCCTGAAGTAGACCGGCTGATGGAAAACGGTTCGCCGGGAGGACCGTTAGGGAGAGAGAGTGGGGACCGCGCGGTCCCCACCACCCACGGAGCCCCATGGACATCCTGCGCCAGCACGAGATAGCCGAGGCCGGCCACCGGATCCTGAACCCGTTCACTGACGCGAAGCTGGAGCTCCTGGGCGAGCTGTGCCGCTGGCGGCGGGACATGCGGCTGCTCGACCTGGGCAGCGGCAAAGGCGAGATGCTGTGCACCTGGGCCCGGCGGTACGGGATCCGGGGCCTGGGGGTGGACCTCAGCGAGATCCACGTGGCGGCGGCGCGGGCACGGGCCTCTCACCTGGGCGTGGCCGACCTCGTCCGGTTCGAGCGGGCCGAGGCCAGCACGTTCGGCGTGGGTGAGAACTCGTTCGACGCGGTCGCGTGCATCGGGGCGACCTGGATCGGCGGCGGGCTGGCGGGCACGATCGACCTGATGCGGCCGGCCCTGGTCCCGGGCGGCCTGCTGCTGATCGGCGAGCCATTCTGGACAGAGCCCCCTCCCGAGGAGGCGTACGCCGCGCTGGGCTTCGCCCCGGAGGAGTTCGTGTCGCTGCCCGCCACGCACGACCGGTTCGCGGCCGCCGGGCTGGAGTTGCTGGAGATGGTGCTGGCCGACGAGCACAGCTGGGACCGCTACGTCGCCTCGCAGTGGTGGACCGTGGCCCACTGGCTGGACGAGCATCCGGATCACGCTGACGCGCCCGGGATGCGCGACTATCTCAAGCGTTCCCGGTGGTCACATCTGGCCTATGGGCGCCGCTACCTTGGCTGGGGGGTGTTCGTGCTGCGGGCCGCCCCGCGTTGAGCCCCCAGGAGGGCGGGCAGCACGTGGCGGGCGAAACGGACGTTGCTGCGGGCGAGCCGTTCGGGGTCGGTGTCCCGCGATCCGGGGACGACCACGATCCGGTCCAGGCCGAGCGCGATGAGCTGCTGGAGCCGGTCAAGGCACTGCTCCGGGGAGCCCACCACCGCGAACCTGGTGAGGAACGCGTCGTCCAGCATCTTGGTGTGGGCGGCGTGGCTGAGGCCGTGCCGCGCCTCGTCATAGGCCGTCCCGACCTCCCGCACCGTGGCCGCCTCCTGCGGGCTGAATCCGCTCGCCCCGGATCCGGTGGTGCCGGGTCCCGTGGTGCTCGATCCGCCCATGCTGGAGAAGTGGGCGAAGATCGCGGCGCTGCCGCGGATCAGGCCGCAGGCCACGGCCAGGTCCGGATCGCAGGCCACGTTGACGTAGGCACCCATCCGCAGCCCGGCCGGGTCCAGCCCGGCGGCGGCCCGGGCCTGCCGGGCCACGCCGGCTGCCCAGGCCACCCGGGACGGCTCGGCGCCCACGGTGAACATGACCCGGTCCGCGAGCGTGGCCGCGAGCCCGATCGTCCGCGGGCCGGTCGCCGCCAGTTCCACCGGCACGGGGGGCTGCCCGGTCTCCCCGATCCAGCTGATCCGGCTGGCGGTGCCGCCTGCCTTCACCTCTTCACCGCGTAGATAGCCGCGGACCTCGGTGACGAGGTCCCGCAGCCGGGCTGCCGGGGGAGCGGCCACCCCGATCCGCGCCAGGGAGGAATCACCCCGGCCGACCCCCAGCACGGCCCGCCCCCCGGACTCGACCTGGACGCTGGCGATCGCGGCGGCGACCACCGCGGGATGCCGGGTGACCAGGTTGACGATCCCGGTGCCCAGCCCCATCCGGTGGGTCACCCCGGTGACCACGCCCAGCTCTACGAACGGATCCCCGACCAGGTTCTGGCTGTCCGCCAGCAGCAGCCCGTCGAAGCCGGATTCCTCGGCCTGCCGGGCCAGTTCCGCGGTGCGCCCCGGAACCGGGAACCCGTGCGTCCAGACCTGGCATGCCCCCGTCGTTTCCCCCATAGCTCCTATATACCCAGTCCGGCCTGCACTTTGATCTTGAATGGCGCGGAGCCCCAGGGATTGTGAGCCGCATCGAGCCATTTTCTGTCGGACCCCGTCGGTAGCTTGGCCGGCATGAGTAGTACGGAGCAGGCGGCAGGTAGCGGGCCCGCCGGATCGTCCGGGCAGGTCGTGGCCGATTACTGGGCGGCGGCAGAGGCCAGGGACTGGGCGGCGTTCGGGGCGCTCCTGGCCGAGGACGTGGTGTACGAGGCGCCGCAGACCCGGGAGCGGGTCAGCGGCCGGGAAGCGTACCTCCGGTTCAACTCGGAAGGCTTCCCCGGTGACTGGCACCTGGCGGTGCAGCGGATCGTCAGCCAGGACCGCGCGGCGGTGAGCATGATCCAGTTCTCGGAGGGAGAGCTCACCCAGCCGGGGCTCTGCTTCTTCGACCTCGATGAGGACGGCAGCATCGTGCGGATCACCGATTTCTGGCCGGACCCCTACGAGGCTCCGGCGGGCCGGGCGCATCTGGCCGGCCGGTACTGACCCGGCCGGTACTGGGCTGGCCTGATCCCTGGCGGGCCTGGTACTGAGTCAGCCGGGGCGGCCGGCGGGCACTGACCAGCCGAGAGGCCAGTGCCCGCCGACCGGCCCGGGGCAGGGGTACCGCTTCGTGGCCGTCATCGCCACAGCTGGTGAGGACCGACCGCTAGCCGCTTATCGTGCGAACACGCCGTCCCGGGGAAAGGCCCCGGCCTTCATCGCGGTGCGCGTCATGGCCTTGCCGATCCGCACGACCTCCTCGGTGCGCTCGTCGCCCAGATGCTGCCATGGTGCCGCGGCCAGACGATCGGTCTGGTCCTCCACCTGGGCGCGGAGCGCCTCGCCCGCCGGGGTCAGTGCCCCGTCGGCGCCGAGGAGGCCGCGGGTGGTCAGCGCCTCGACGGCGCTCTTCCACGCCTCCTCACTCCAGCCGCGGCTGGCCTGGGCGAACCCGGTGAGGAATCCCTGGCCGGTGGCGGTATGACTGACCAGGGCCTCGAGGCCGGAGAGTTCCGCGGCGACCAGGGCGCAGATATGACCGTCGCCGCGGTGCTCCCGCAGCAACGACAGCGCATGCCACATCACGAGGTGCGGCGCTTCCGGCCAGTCCAGGCCGGCGTGGCCGGCGTACAAGGGCCGGCCTTCCGGGCGGCAGGCCACCGTGGCTTCCCGGGTCAGCTCCGCCATCGTGATCATGTCCGGGGAGGCGATGACGTCCGGGCCGAGCAGCCGGGTCAGGGCGGCGTCAGCCGCCGCGAAACGGGCGCCGATGATGACGTCCGGGCGGGCGAGGTCCCACGCCTGCGGGATGCAGCGGGCGACCAGGCCCGGGCTGAAGTTGTAGAAGGTCGCGGTGACGACACCGCCGCTCACCGCGCCCATCGGTGCCGCCCGCCCTGCGAAATAGCACATCCGGCCGGGCTTGAGACCCACGCTGGTGAGCTGCTGCTCGGTCTCAGGCGCGAAGTAGATCAGCGAGTGCAGGGCGTTGGTGGCCACATGCGCACTTCGGACCAGCGGGAAGCTCATGATCGCACCATAACGGGATGTCTCCTGATCCGGCAGGGCGGGCGGCGCGGCCAGGAGCGCGGCGGGCCTCAGCTGGTCACGTCGGCGGTCGTGAACCGGGCCCAGGTGAAGGCTCCGAAGATCACCAGGTACATCCCGAACGACAGCAGGCCGCGCATCAGGGTGCCGGTGTCGATCGGGACGCGGAGCAGGGAGTCGAAGGAGGTCCACCAGTGCGTCGGCAGGTACGGATGGATCGCCGCGAACTGGGGCACGTTGTCCACCACCTCGCTGGTCACCACCACGATCGCGGTCGCGCCGATCGCGCCGACCGCGTGCTCGGTGAGGGTCGAGATAGCCATGCCGACCATGCCGAGCGAGGCCATCGCGGCCGACACGTACATCATGACGAACAGCAGGCGCAGCATCGCATCGGCGATCGGCACGGTGGTCCCGGACAGCAGCGTCACCGGCCCGATGGGGAACAGGGCGGCGCCCGTGGCCAGGGCCACCGCCGTCACCATGAAGGTGACCGTGACGGCAAACACCACGATCGCGGCGTACTTCACGCTGAGCAGCCGGACCCGCCCGGCCGGAACGGCCAGCAGGGAGCGCAGCGTCCCGTAGCCGGCCTCGCCGGCCATCGAATCCCCGGACACCACCGCCACGGCCAGCGGCATGACGAGGATGAGCAGCAAGGACAGCGCGATGAAGCTGAGGAATACCCCGTTGCCGGCGAGCTGGCCGATGAACGCCACGCTGGGGCCTCCGCTGTTCCCTCCCTGGTCCGCGAGTCGGAGCCCGATACCGATGACGAGGGGAAAGAGCGCGACCACGGCCAGGAGCGCCTGATTCCGGCGGCGGCCGAAGACCAGCCGCAGCTCCGACCCGAAGAAACGCAGCCACGCCCAGACGGGGGTATCGCGTCCCTGGCTGGCCACCATCGCTCCGCCGTCGTAGCCGGCCCCGGCGGGGGGTGCCCCGGCTACCGATCCCGGCGCCGGCGACCCGGCCAGCAGCGGCTCAGCCATCGATATCGAACCCCTCTCCGGTGAGTCCCACGAAAAGCTCCTCCAGGCTCGGGGTGACCACGCCGAGCCCGCGGACCCCGACGCCCGCCCCGACGAGTTCCGCGCAGATCCGCTCGGGCTGATCGTCTGCGAGCTGCGCCGATACCTCGTTTCCGGTGACCCGGGGGTCGGTGAGACCGAGCCGTTCGAGGACCACCGCGGCCGCGGCCGGGTCCGCGGTCTCCACCCGGATGCGGGCGGCGCCCGTGGCGCGCAGCTCCTCCAGCGGGCCCTGGAAGACCAGCCGGCCGGTGCGCATCACGCCGACGTGCGAGCAGACCTGCTCGACCTCGGCGAGCAGGTGCGACGAAACGAACACCGTGATGCCGTCGGCGGCGATCTGCCGGATGAGCCCTCGCACCTCGCGGGTGCCCTGCGGGTCGAGCCCGTTGGTCGGCTCGTCGAGCACGATCAGCTCTCGCGGCGTGAGCAGGCCGGCGGCGATGGCGAGCCGCTGCTTCATACCGAGTGAGTAATGGCGGTACCGTTTCCGGGCGGCAGCCAGCAACCCCACCCGGTCCAGCGCCTCGCTGATCCGCGCGGCGGCAGTCCGCGGATCGGCGGTCCGGTCCGCGGCGTCGCAGCGGGCCAGGTTGTCCCGGCCCGTCAGGAACGGGTAGAACGCCGGCCCTTCGATGAGGGAGCCCACCCGGGGCAGCACCCGGATGGCACCCGACGGCATCGGCACGTCCAGCAGCTCCGCGCGGCCAGTGGTCGGGAAGGCCAGCCCCAGCAGCATCCTGATCGTGGTCGTCTTCCCGGAGCCGTTCGGGCCGAGGAAGCCATACACCGAGCCGCGCGGGACGGCCAGGTCGATGTGGTCGACGGCCACCTGACCGCCCCGGAACCGCTTGGTGAGATCGCTGCTCGCCACCGCCAGCGCGGTCACTTCGACCTCTCCGCAGCGGCCGCGTGGTGTCGCAGGGTTGCTGGGCTGTGGCCTGCCTGCGTGGCCGCCTGGTAGAGGACGTCGGGCGTGACGGCCCCGATCAGGATCCGGCCCTGGCTGGTGATCAGTACCGACAGCAGGCTGGTCCGCAGCAGGCGCCCGCTGCCCCAGGGTCCGCTGACCCGCTCGGCGGACTGGAGCACGGCGCCGAAGATCGCGCCGGTGTCGCCGCCGAGGGCCGGGCTACCGGAGCCGGCCGGTCCGCTGGCCGGTCCGCCGGACCCGGGAGCCGCCGATGCGCTGGAGCTGCGGAACGGCCCGAGACCCGAGCCGCCGGGACCGCCGGGACCGCCGGGGCCGGTCAGCGACGGCAGTGCGGACTGCGGCAGGGCGGCGACGGCCAGCCATCCCTGGCCGATCACGGCCAGCCCCTTCGTCATGCTGGTGCTGCGCGCCGCCTGGCCGGAGGCCTGCCTCCCGGACCCGGCACGCTCCTGCGTGACCTTCGCCCCGGCGGGCGGCCGGAACGCGAAATTAGCCGCGGCCGGCTGGACGAACGACACCGAGGTGAAGCCCACCTGGATCGCCGGGCTCTGCGCGCCCTTCGCGAACACCTGGACCCGCAGCGGCACGTTGTGCTGGGCGTCGATGGCGATGCGCACCTGCCCGACCAGCGAACGGGAACTCTTCGGCGCGAGCACGAGCTGGTAGGCGGCCTCGCCGGCGACGGTCAGGTTGCTGTCCACGCTGACCGCCGTGGTCGGCCCGACCCGGGCGAGCACCTGGCCAGCGGCCTGCTGCGGCGTCAGGGGTATGGACGGCACCCGCGGGAGCGGTGCGCCGGCCGGCAGCGCGATGTGCGTCACCGTGTTGGTGGAGCTATCCCACAGCCAGGCGCTGCTGCCGTTCCTAATGACGTCACTCTCGCTCATGCTCTGCGGGACGGCCAGCCGGAAGTGCGCCGGGTCCGAGAACCACACCTTGATCGTGTGCGAGCCGGTGAGCAGCGACGGCAAGGATGCCGGGCCCCCTGTAGACGGCAGCGCAGGCAGTCCGAGCGACGCCGTTTCCACCACGGTCCCGGTCAGCGGCGGCGCCGATGTCTTCCCGGCCAGCGCGGCGAGCAGCTGGGCCGGCGTGCGCGACGGCAGCAGCGGCGCCGCCTGGGCGGCCGGGATCACCGATGCCGCCAGCACCCCGCCGGTCACGGCCACGGCGCCGGCGGGAACCGCCCACCGTGCCCAGCGGGGCAGATTCGCGGACTGCTTCATGACGCTTCGCCTGTCCTTTCCCATGTTCCCGGATTCACTGATGTACCGATTCACTGTTCGCTTGGTTCACGGCCTGGTGGTCAGGCGTCGCGTAGCCGCAGGAGCAGGCCGCCGCCCAGAACGGCGGCCGAGGCCCAGGCGGCGAGGACGCCCAGGCCGGCCCAGGGGCTGATCGGCAGGCCGCGGAGACCCGTGGTGGCCTGGATGGCCAGCCCGGCGCTCATCGGCGCGTACCGCTCGATGTCGTTGTGCCAGTGCGGACTCCGCACCACGGCGGCGATGATCGGGGAGAGGTAGAGCAGGCCGAGAACAGTCCCGATGGCCGCCCCGGAGTCCCGGATGATCGTGGCGATGCCCAGGCTGAGCAGCGCGATGAGGGCCAGGTAGAGGACCGAGCCCGCGGCGGCGCGCAGCACCGGCCCGTCGCCCAGCGACAGTGACGGGTAGCCGTGCGCCGGGGTGAAGCCGTGGCTGGACAGAAAAAGCCGCCCGGCCAGCAGGGAACCAAGCACGGCGATGGTCCCCGCCGCCAGGACCAGGCCGGTGACGACGGCCGCCTTGGCGGCCAGCATGGTGGTCCGGCGGGGCATCGCGGTGAGGGTAGAGCGGATCATCCCGGTGCTGTACTCGCTGCTGATCGCTGCGACGGCCAAGATCGCGACGACGGCCTGGCTGAGGTCGATCCCGGTGAGGCTGAGCTTGGCGGGGTCAACGCTGCAGCCCCTGGATGGGCAGCTCATGGCAGCGGTCGCTGCGGAGCTGACCGCCACGGTCGCCGCGATGATGCCGGCCAGCAGCCAGATCGTGCCGGGCAGCGTGCGCAGCTTGGTCCACTCCGCGTGCAGTGCCTCCCGCAGGCTGGTCCATCCGGCCTGCAGCGCGTTCTGCGGGCCGTCCGGGTCCGCCGGCCGTTCGCCCAGCAGGCTGGCTCGCTGCGCGGGCGGGGCCTGGCTCATGCGTCCCTCCGGCGGAGCAGGACGGTGGCCAGGGCGAGGGCGAGCGCCGCCCAGGCGCACAGCACGGCGAATCCGGCCCACGGCGCCAGCGGGAAGTAACCCGCCGTCGGCGTGTAGCCGGCGTTGACCTGCGGGTAGGCCGGGAGGCTCTGCTGGACGGCGAAGGCGGCGGCCGGGGTGACCCGCAGCAGCCAGTTCTCGGCGCCGACCGGCAGGACGGAGGCGATCCCGAGGATGTACGGCAGGACGATCACCACGATGACGGCGGTGACCGCCCCGGCGCTGCGCCGCAGCACGGTGCCGATGGCCACGGCGAGGACGGCGGCCACGGCCAGCACCGCGGCGGTGCCGACGATGACCCGTATCTCGGTCAGCGAGGTCACCGGGAGCACGTAGCTGCCCTTGGCGCGGTCGAGGCGTTGAGCGAGCGGGACCGTGACGAGGGCGGCGGCCAGCCCGGCCGCGAACGTGACGGCCCCGGCCACGATGGCCTTGGCCGCCAGCACCCGGCCGCGTCGTGGGCTCGCCGCCAGCGTGGTGCGGATCATGCCCCGCCGGTATTCGGCGGTGATGAACATGACCGCCACGACGACCACCGCGATCAGCCCCGCGAAGGCGCCTTGCAGGCCGCGCTCAATGGTCGAGGTGGGGAAGCCTGAGCCAGCCGGATCGAAAACGAGCGGCGCGATGTCGCCAGATCCGGTCACGGTGAACCTGCCGTCGGCCTGGTGAAACCCCTCGGCCGCCCCGCTGCTGGCTGCCCCGCCGGTGGCCTGGCCGCCGACCGCGTCGCCAGTCCAGGCGGCGCCGGGCGACGTGCCCGACAGGCTGACGTGGTCGAAGACGGCGGTGTCCAGGCTGGGGCCGCCGGAAGTGCTGCCTCCGCCAAACGACTTGGATATCACCGTCGAATGGGCAGGCGAGGTGGCGAACAACCCAGCCTGCACCGTCGAGGGCAGGCCAGCCAGGCGAACGGTGCCGACCCGGGTCCAGTGCGTGCCGTCGGCCGAGTCGTAGCCGGTGAGCGTGTCCCCGGAGCGGGTCAGCCGCAGCCAGCGCGGGGAAGCCGCGGAGACGGCGCCGGGCAGGCCGGCCGTGTCGTGGGTGTAGTCGTCCTGCATCCGCACCCCGCGGCGGCCGGTGACCATCATCGCCCCGTACGCCGAGCCCGGCCGGGTGCTGGCCTGGATGATGACCCCGGCCTTGGACCAGGGCTGAAGGCCCCTGGTCATGGGCGAGCCAACCGCCGTGGCGCCGTTCGCGTACAGGCCGGTCAGGGCGGGCACCCGGACAGTGATGCTGCCGTTACCGGCCAGCGGCTGGCGGACGAAGTAGAACTGGTCGGTGACCGCCTGGCCACCGGGCCCCACCGGAACGGGCGGTAGGCAGGCCGCGCCGCTCAGCACCGGGCCGGTGGGGCTGTTCTGGCAGGTGCTGCTGCCGCCCCCGGCGATGAGCAGCCCGAGCCCCACCGTCACCAGCGCCGCGACGACCATGCCGATGACCCAGCCGCGGACGGTCCGGAACTTGGTCCATTCCGCCCGCAGCAGCTGCGCGAACCCGTCCCGTGCCTCTTCCCGGGGCGGCCGGTAGGGCGTCGTTACCTGCGCGGTCATGGCGCCACTTCCCCGGCCGGCTCCGCGCGGAACTCGACCTCGTCCCTGGTCAGCTCCATGTAGGCCTCTTCGAGGCTCGCGTGGTGCCCGGTCACCTCCGAGAACGGCACCGCGCTCTCGCCGAGCAGGGACACGACCCGTTCCGCGGGCAGCCCGGAGATCGTCAGCGTGTCGTGGCCGGTGGCGGCGACGGTGGCCCCCGCGTGGGCCAGCACCGTCATCGCCTCCGACCGCGCGGACGTGCGCACCGTGATCCGGTCGCGGGACGCGGCCGAGAGCAGCGCCTGGACGCTCGTGTCGGCGATGACCTTGCCCCGGCCGACCACGACCAGATGGCCGGCCGTGTCCTGCAGTTCGCTCATCAGGTGGCTGGACACCAGCACCGCGCGGCCCTGCCCCGCCAGCGACCGCAGGAACCCGCGCATCCACACGATGCCCTCGGGATCCATGCCGTTGAACGGCTCGTCCATCATCAGCACCGGCGGGTCACCGAGCATGGCGGCGGCGATCCCCAGCCGCTGGCGCATGCCCAGGGAGAACCCGCCCGCCTTCCGCCGGACCACCGACTGCAAGCCGGCCTGCTCGATCACCGCATCAACCCGGCGCGCGGTCAGGCCCTGCGAATGGGCCAGCCACAGCAAATGGTTGCGGGCGCTGCGGCTGGGCTGCAGCGCGGCCGCGTCCAGCAGCGCCCCGACGTGGCTCAGCGGATGCCGCAGGCTGGCGTACGGCTGGCCGCCGATCAGCGCGGTGCCGTCGTCGGCGGCGTCCAGGCCAAGGACCACGCGCATCGTGGTGGACTTCCCGGCGCCGTTGGGGCCGACGAAGCCGGTGACCTGGCCTGGGTGGACGGTGAACGTCATCCCGTCCAGCGCCAGGTGGGGCCCGAACTTCTTGCGCAGCCCCGATATCTCGATAGTCGCTTCCATGCCAGCCACGCTAGGGAACGGGACCCCTCCGGGTCGTCCCGCCGGGGAGCGGTCTTGCCGGCCGCCGCCCCGGGGGAGGCGGCCGCCGGCGCATCCCCCGCAGGAGGGACAGCGGGATACCTGCCCGGAGTGACGCCAGGGCGCTTGAGCGGCAGCGACAATGAGTGACATGGGCCGAGTGGATGACGGGCGCGGCGGAGGAGCCGCCGCGTGGCGGCGACCCGCCGCGTGGCCGTACGCCCCGATCACGGCGAGCGTGCTGCTCGGAATGCTCGCGGTGGCCCAGGCGATTTGGGTGGCGGTGAGCCCGCACGGCAGCCTGGCCGGCCAGAGTGCGTCCACGGACTGGCCGTTTGTGCTGGTCGTTCTCGTGCTGGTCAGCCTGGCCACCACGCTGCCGCTCGGGTTCCTGTGGTCGAAGCCGTCCGGGGCCGCGCTGGCCCTGTCCGCGGCCAGCGTGCTGTCGCTGGCCGCCTTCCAGACGCTGACCGTGCCCGGCCTGGTCGCGCAGCTGGCCGGGGCGTACCGGCTCGGCCGCCGCGGATCACCGCTGCTGGCCGCCGCGCTCGCCCTGCCGTTCCTCATCCTCGCGCTGGCGTCCCCGGCGGGCTCGTCGGCCAAGATCCCGGCCGTCTTGCTGGCCTCGCTGGGACCGGTAGCCGGACTCGCCGGGAGCGCGAGCCGGGTGCATCGTGAGGCGATCGAGCACAGCGCTGCCCGGCAGGCCATCGCGGGCACCCTGCTGGAGCACACCGCGCGCGGGGAGCGCGCCCGGATCTCCCGGGAGCTGCACGACGTGGTCGCGCACCACATCTCCATGATCGCCGTGCAGGCGGAGACCGCCCGGCTGACCACCCCGGGAATGCCCGCGGCCGGTGCGCAGCGGCTGTCCTCGATCGGGGACACCGCGCGGGCCGCGCTGACGGAGATGCGGCGGCTGCTCGGCGTGCTCCGGGAGGACACCGAGACCGACGTGGCGGACCGTCAGCCGCAGCCGGGACTGCGCCAGCTGAACGAGCTGCTGGACGAGGCCCGGGACGCGTCAGGTACCGGTGCCCGGCTGATCCTGCGCGGTGCCCCGATCGCCCTCGATCCTGGCGTTGAGCTCGCTGCCTACCGCATCGTGCAGGAGGCCCTGACGAACGCCCGGCGGCACGCGCCTGGTGCGGCCGTCGACGTGGAGCTGCGGTACGCCGAGGACCAGCTGTGCCTGCTCATCCGGGACAACGGGCCGGGTCCGCCTCCAGCCCGGGCGGATGAGGCTGTCCTGGACGCGGGCCACGGGCTGCTCGGCATGCGCGAACGGGCTGTGGCCGTCGGCGGTGAGCTGACCACCGGCGAGGCGGCCGGCGGCGGCTTCCTGGTTTCGGCCAGCCTCCCTGGCAAGGTGGAGGCGGCATGAGCAGCCTGACGCTGGCGATCCGGATCGTCGTGGCCGACGATCACCAGGTGGTCCGGACTGGCTTCGCCGAGCTGCTCGGCACCCAGCCGGACTTCGAGGTCCTGGGCACCGCCTGCGACGGGGCCGAGGCCGTGAAGATCAGCCGTGAGCTGCGGCCCGATGTCGTGCTCATGGACGTCCGGATGCCCGGCATGGACGGCATCGAGGCCACCAGGCAGCTGGCCGGCCCAGGCGCCGGACCGGGGCCTGGCGGACCGCGCATCCTCATCCTGACCACGTTCGACCTGGACGAGTACGTCTACGATGCGCTGCGCGCCGGGGCCAGCGGTTTCCTGCTCAAGGACGTGACCGCCGAGCGGCTCTTCGACGCCGTACGGATCATCGCGGCTGGTGATGCGCTGCTTGCCCCGACCGTCACCCGCCGTCTCATCGGGGAGTTCGCCCTGCTGCGGCCCAAGCCGGAGACGGCCCCCTCGGGGGCTGCCTTCGCCGCGCTTACCCCGCGGGAGACGCAGGTCCTGCGGCTTGTCGCGGAGGGCCTGTCCAACCCGGAGATAGCGGCCCGGCTGGTGGTCACCGAGGAGACGGTGAAGACCCACGTGAGCCGGGTGCTCAGCAAGCTCGGCCTGCGGGACCGGACCCAGGCCGTCGTGGCGGCCTACGAGTCGGGGCTGGTCGTGCCCCATTCCCGGGAACCGGGTTAGGGCGTGTCCGGGTCAGCCCACAGGCCAGCCTGGGTCAGCCCCAGGCCAGCCCGAGGTCGGCTCAGCCCAGGAAGCGAAGCAGCTCACGGTAGATCAGGCCGGGCGCGGTGTCGGTGGCCTCGTGCCCGACGCCCGGCAGGACGGCCAGGGTCACCTGGGGGAGGGCGGCGTCCACCGCGTGCGTGATGTCTGCTGCCCAGCCGGGGCTGGCCTCCCCGAGCAGGAGCAGTACCGGCGCGGTGACGTCGCCCGCGAGGGCCAGCGGGTCGGCTGACGCCAGAGCTTCGGCCTCACGCGGCAGCGTGGCCGACACGATGGGCAGCACATCCTGCGCGCCCGGAACGTTCCTCAGCTCGCTGACCTGCGCCATGCTCAGGCCGATGATCTCGGTCAGGAAGCTGATCATGGCCCGGCCGGGCTGGCCCCCTGCGGCCAGGGCGCTGGCTCGTTCCCGCCATTCACGCGGGACGGTCTGCGGTCCTGGCGGCTCGTACAGGGCCAGGCGCCGCAACGGAGCGCCGCGGGCGGCGGCACCGAGCGCGCAGAGCGCGCCATAACTGTGCCCGAACACATCGGCCGGGCGACCGTTGCGGTCCGCCAGGCTCGTGGCGACTGTGGCGACGTCGTCGTATTCCTTGCTGAGCCGGTACGGCTGGGTGTCGCCGCTGGAGCCACGGCCCCTGCGGTCCATGGCCGTGACCTGCCAGTGCTCGGTCAGCAGTCCCCAGAGGGGTTCCCATCGCTCCAGGCGGCCCATGCCCCCGTGCACGAGCAGCAATCCCGGGCCCGTTCCCGCGGTGAGCAGACCAATCTCAGTGCCGTCGCTGCTGGTGACCCTATGCCGGCGTCCCTGCACGGCGTCTCCTTCAGATGAGCCAGCCCGGTGAGGCTGGCCACCATGATCGCCCGCGGCGCGGGCCATTGAAACGGGTTTTACCGGAGCGGCATACTCGGCGGCATGCGCCAGGTCACGCCAGTCGATGGGTTCCGCCTCGCCTACGACCGGGCCGGCCGCGGCCCGGCGGTGCTGCTGCTGCACGGCTGGCCGGGGGACCGGACGGACTACCGCGAGGTCGCGCCCCTGGTCGCGGCCACCGCCGAGGTCATCACGCCGGACCTGCGCGGGTTCGGCGAATCCGGCAAGCATCAGGCCGACCCGGTGGCCGGGTACAGTGCAGCCGCCCAGGCGCGCAGCGTGGCCAGGCTCATCGAGGAACTGGGGCTCGCCCGGCCGGTGATCGCCGGCTACGACATCGGCAGCCGCATCGCCCAGACCCTGGCCGCCGACCGCCCGGACCTGGTCCGCGCGCTGGTGATCTCGCCTCCGCTGCCCGGCATCGGCGACCGGATCCTCAGCCCGGACGCGCAGCGCGAGTTCTGGTACCAGCAGTTCCACCGGCTCGAGCTGGCCACGGAGCTCATCGACGGCAATCCCGGTGCGGTGCGCGCCTACCTGCGGCACTTCTGGGAGCACTGGTCCGGGCCGGGCTTCGAGTTGCCCGCCGCGCACCTCGAGCACCTGGTGGCGGCCTACGCACCCAAGGGTGCGTTCGCGGCGTCGGTCGGCTGGTACCGGGCGGGTGCGGGATCCGTGGCCCGGTCTCTCGCGGAGCAGCCGCCTGCGCCGGCGGACCGGATCACGGTGCCCACCACGGTGCTGTGGCCCGCGCACGATCCGCTGTTCCCGCCGGCCTGGTCGGACCGGATCGGCGAGTTCTACGCTGACGCCCGGCTGATCCACCTGGCCGGCGCGGGGCACTTCACCCCGCTGGAACGGCCGGGCGAATTCGCCGCAGCCGTCACGGCCGCCCTCTGACCCCGGCCGCGATGCCGTACGGGTCAGGCCCGGGCGGGTCAGGCCCGGGCGGGTCAGGCCCGGGCGGGTCAGGCCCTGCCGTAGGAGAACCGGGACGCCCGGTTCACGGCGTCCGTGCTCGCCGGGCCCAGCATCAACCCCATGCCCCCGCCGGCCATGATGACGTACCACTGCTGCGCGCCGAAGTTCAGGTCGGTCACCTTCCCGGCCCACAGCCAGAATCCCACCGCGGCCAGCGCGCAGCCCAGCAGCACGGGCCGCTTCGCCCCGATCCGGTCGAGCATCCGGCCGCCGATCTGCGCCGCGATGACGAACCCGATGAAGAAATACAGCAGGTCCAGCCCGGCCTCGGAGGACGACTGGCCGAGCGCGACCTGGGCGTACAGGCTGGCGAAGAAGAACACCGGGACGAAGGCCAGCATGGCCACGCCGAGCACGGCGTTCTCAACCAGGAATGGCCGGATGCGGAAGATGCTGACCTGCATCAGCGGCGACCGGGTGTGTACCCAGGACCAGTCCCAGCAGGACCAGGGCAGCGGCAACCAGGGTGATCAGAACTCCGCCGGCCAAGGTCAGTAACCGGCTGCCCGGGCCGTCATGATGGGCGGGTGAGCGACGACATCACCCCGTTCCGGATCGACGTCCCCGAGTCCGACCTGGACGACCTCCGCCAGCGGCTCCGCCTGACCCGGTGGCCCGAGCCGGCGACGGTGGCCGACTGGTCCCAGGGCATCCCGCTGGACTACACCCGCGAACTCTGCCAGTACTGGCTGGAGGGCTACGACTGGCGGGCGTGCGAGACCCGGCTCAACGGCTTCCCGCAGTTCCGCACCGAGATCGACGGCCTGGACATCCACTTCCTGCACGTCCGCTCGCCCCGCGAGAACGCGCTGCCCCTGGTCATCACGCACGGCTGGCCCGGCTCCATCGTCGAGTTCGGCAAGGTCATCGGGCCACTGACCGATCCGGGGGCGCACGGCGGCGACCCTGCGGACGCCTTCCACGTGGTCTGCCCGTCGCTGCCGGGCTACGGCTTCAGCGGCAAGCCCAGCCGGCCCGGATGGGGGACCGAGCACACCGGCGACGCCTGGGACCAGCTGATGACCCGGCTCGGCTACCCCCGTTACGCCGCCCAGGGCGGTGACTGGGGTGCCCAGGTCACCACGGCCATCGGGGCCCGTCACCCGGATCACGTGGTGGGCATCCACCTCAACATGCCGGTCGTGGCCCCGGATCCGGCCACCCTGGGGGACCTCAGCGAGCGGGAGAAGGCCGCCATCGCGACCATGGACTACTACCGGAAATGGGACTCCGGGTACTCCAAGGAGCAATCCACCCGGCCGCAGACCATCGGCTACAGCCTGGTCGACTCGCCCGCCGGCCTGTGCGCCTGGATCATCGAGAAGTTCTGGTCCTGGACCGACTGCGACGGCGACCCGGCCAACGTCCTGACCAGGGACGAGATGCTCGACAACGTCATGCTGTACTGGCTGCCCGGCACCGGCGCCTCGTCGGCCCGGCTGTACTGGGAAAGCTTCCGCCAGCCGATCAGCGGGACGGTGACCGTGCCGGTCGGCTGCTCGATCTTCCCGAAGGAGATCTTCCGCCCGTCCCGCCGGTGGGCCGAGCGCAAGTTCCCGGACCTGCGTTACTGGAACGAGCCCGGCAAGGGCGGTCACTTCGCCGCGTTCGAGCAGCCGGAGGCGTTCGTGCACGAGGTGCGCGCCGCGTTCCGCACACTTCGCTAGCTCATTTCCGATCAATAACGAAAACCGCCTGGTGCCGACCACCCCGGTCTGTACTCGCGGGGAAGATGCGCACGAACGGGCCCCTGCGACTGGGCCACACAATCGTCCGGTATTCGAGGGCCGGCGGGCCGCGTGGGCCGGGCCGAGGCCTTGATCGGTCCAATTATGAAACAGTCCGATCCCTCCGGGTGCGATTAGCGTCGCATTAACTACCAACGGAGGTGGCCATGAAAGCGCTGGTGTATCACGGGCCCGGGCAGAAGGCCTGGGAAGAGGTACCGGACGCAGCGATCAAGGAACCGACCGATGTGGTGGTCCGAGTGGACACCACCACGATCTGCGGAACCGACCTGCACATTCTCCAGGGAGACGTGGCCGCGGTCACCGACGGCCGCATCCTCGGCCACGAGGCAGTCGGCACGGTCACCGAGGTGGGTGAAGCGGTCAAAGGATTCAGTGTCGGTGACCGCGTGCTGGTCCCGGCCATCACGAAGTGCGGCCGCTGCGAGTACTGCCAGCGGGGCATGCCGTCGCATTGCCAGACCGTCGGCGGTATCGGCTGGATCTTCGGCCACCTCATCGACGGCACCCAGGCTGAGTCCGTGCGGGTGCCATACGCCGACACCTCGCTGTACGCGGTCCCCAGCAACGTCACGAACGAGCAGGCCATCTTCCTCGCCGACTCGCTTCCGACCGGGTATGAGGTCGGGGTACTCGCGGGACAGGTGCGGCCCGGTAACACGGTCGCCGTAGTGGGCGCCGGAGCGGTCGGCCTGTCGGCCATCCTGACCACCGGCCTGTGGGGCGCCTCGAAGGTCATCGCCATCGACTCGAACAAGTTCCGCCTGGACAAGGCGCTGGAATTCGGGGCGACTGACGCGGTCGAGGCGGGAGCCACCACGGTCGCCGACGTGACCGCGCTCACTGACGGCCTCGGCGTGGACGTGTCCATCGAGGCGGTCGGGTATCCCGAGACGTTGCTGACCGCGGTCTCCCTGGTCCGGCCGGGTGGCACGATCGCCAATATCGGCGTGCACGGCGTGCCGGTCGAACTGCCCATGCACGAGATGTGGATCCAGAACGTCACCCTGACCATGGGGCTGGTCGACACGGTGTCCATTCCCACGCTGCTGAAAATGGTGGCCAGCGGCCGGATCCCGGCCGAGAAGATGGGGACGCACACGTTCACGTTCGATCAGATGGACGACGCCTACGACGTGTTCAAGAACGCGGCCTCGAACTCGGCCCTGAAAGTGGTCATTACGCCCGCCTGAGTCCCCGGCCCCGCGC
>Ga0208589_1000432_pt1 | contig 20064 bp, 14 predicted proteins | sample NGESurshal092012_2_FD_184486 | JGI IMG/M metagenome (GOLD analysis project Ga0208589, IMG submission 184486) | Arctic peat soil microbial communities from Barrow, Alaska - NGEE Surface sample F53-2 shallow-092012 (SPAdes) | ecosystem: Environmental > Terrestrial > Soil > Wetlands > Peat ... | reverse complement strand
GGTATGCCTCGGCGTTACCACGCCTATCCGCCGGAATTTCAAGTGCTCAACGTGTTGTCGACTGCAGGGGCATCTGTACTTGCGATCGGCTACCTGTTGCCAGCAATCTACTTGATCTGGTCCTTGAAGTACGGCAAGGTCGCGGGAGCGAATCCGTGGCAGGCCGCTGGGCTGGAATGGACCGTACAGTCCCCCCCTCTGACGGAAAACTTTGTAGAAGTGCCTATCGTGGATTTCGAGGCTTACAACTACGGCGAAATGGATGCCCCTCCTGTCGAAGTAGCTCACTGAGCCGGACGCCGGTTTACGAGAGGTTTGATTTCCATTTCCGGTAATGTGGACGGAGATACTCACCGTGCGCATCGGGTGCGAAGACGGTGTGGCCGACTGATTCTCCGGTAGCTGTAGCTGAAGTTCAGCGCGGTTGCCGGAGTGAGTGGGCTGACGAAGAATCCCCCCTTTGCTTCGACGGTGCCTTCGACCGGCGAGTTTGCGAATCGATATCCTTTCGAAAAAGAGATCATTGTGATCTGATATTTCTATTTCACAAAACATCTATCAGCCGCCTATAGTAATCAGCGAGCACCTGGACTGCAGCGCGCTTGGCTTGCAGAGATGAGCCAGGAGCAACGCTGGATCCTTCACGGAGGGAACATTGCGCGGATTTTTTACGGTGATTGCAATTCAAGCGTTGGTATTGGCTTCGTTTGCCAGCGCTCAAGATACCGTTTCGATTCATACAGGCCGAATCCAGGGATCAACCGAAGCGGGTGTGACTTCGTTTAAGGGCATTCCCTTTGCTGCCCCGCCTGTGGGCAAGCTACGCTGGCGTCCGCCGCAGCCTGCAGCCAAATGGAGTGGCGTGCGCGAGGCAACGCAGTATGGCCACGATTGCATGCAACTTCCGTTTCCAAGTGATGCGGCGCCGCTTGGCACTGCGCCCTCGGAAGACTGTCTTGTAGCAAACGTCTGGGTTCCCTGAGCACCATAGCGGGAAGCTGCCGGTGATGGTGTGGATCTATGGCGGCGGCTGGGTGAATGGAGGAAGTTCGCCCGCGGTCTATGACGGAAGTCAGTTTGCCCGGAAAGGGATTGCTTTTGTCAGCTTCAATTACAGGCTCGGGCGGTTCGGTTTCTTTGGCTTTCCGGCGTTCACTAAGGAGAGCAAAGATGGATTGCTGGGCAACTATGGCTATATGGACATCATCGCTGCGCTTCAGTGGGTACAGCAAAATATAGCTTCCTTTGGCGGCGATCCGCACGATGTCACCGTTTTTGGCGAATCTGCGGGAGGGTTTGCCGTCCACATGCTGATGACTTCCCCGCTGACGGACGGACTTTTTCAGAGGGCGATGGTTGAATCCGGAGGTGGCCGGGTGATGATGAACAGCACTGGCCTAAGCGAGGGTATGAACGGGCGGCCATCTGCTGAGCAAATTGGCGTTGCCTTTGCCAAGAAGAATGGTATCTCCGGCGAGGACGCTGCAGCGCTGAAAAAGCTGCGGGCGCTTCCGGCAGAGGCCGTCGTGGATGGAATGAACATGGCCTCCATGCAGGCCGCAGCGTCTACCTATCCAGGGCCGATGATCGATGGGAAGATCGTTGTCGGCCAGATGCAAACCTTGTATACGGAAGGAAAGTATCATCACGTGCCGCTGGTTGTCGGAACAAACAGCATGGACATCGGATTCACCAGTGCGAAAAACAAGGAGGAGTTGTTTGCCTCCTTCGGCAAAGATGCGAAAGCTGCGGAAGAAGCTTACGACGCTGCAGATGCGAAGAATTTTTTTCTTCTGGGAATGAAGGTAGGTGCTGACGCTTTCATGATTGAGCCCGCGCGATTTGTAGCGCAGACTCTTTCCTCCCAGGGCGATTCGGTATGGGAGTACAGGTTCGGTTATGTTGCCACTTCGATGCGTGACAAATGGCCGGGAGCGCCTCATGCCACGGAGATCCCGTTTGTTTTCGACACAGTCAAAGCGAAGTATGGAGGGGCGTTGACTCCGGAAGACGAGAAGATCGCGCAGGAGTCGAACACCTACTGGGCGAATTTTGCGAAGTCCGGAAATCCTAATGGCGACGGTTTACCGGATTGGCCGAACTATCACTCGAACACCGATATGCTTATGTATTTTTCGGAGAAAGGGCCGATCTCAGAAGCGGACCCCCTGAAAACCCGACTGGATCTTACCGAGAAGCTGGCTACGGAACAGCATGAGGCGGACACGGCTCAATGAGCCGATGCAGATTGTGAACGCCAATAACTCTCACTCGGTCTTGTCAGACTCTGTCGGCTCACTTGCTCGCCGGCTCATCAATACGAAGGATCTGATCAGCCTTCACGTCTGTCAAGACCTGATGAATGCCACTGGGCCAATCGATCTCGATCGTCTTAGCCTCTGCCTCCGATCCCATCCCAAAGTGTGCCCGTTTGTCGCTCGAAGATAAATAACTTCCCGCAGTCGACACCGTCCACCACTGCGAACCCTTCGTTGTCGTGAGCTTGATCACCGCTCCAATTCCGTCCCTGTTGCTCTTGTGCCCCACCAGATCGAGTTCCAGCCAGTGGTTATTGGTTGGCGTCTCGTTCATGATGACGTGGGCGGGGCCGTCATTCGTCGTTACGACGAGGTCCTCGCGGCCGTCGTTGTGGATGTCGCCCACTGCAATTCCCCGCCCTGCCCACGCTTCTTGAAATATGGCTCCCGAGTCCTTCGACACATCCACAAACCTGCCGCCGCCAACATTCTTCATCAGGAGCATCGGCTCCTTATAGCGCAGTTGCGGATACGAAAGCTGGACGTTGTCCATATCGTGCCCTTGCGCCACAATCAGGTCCTTCAGTCCATCGTTGTCATAGTCAAAAAACTTCGTACCCCACCCTGAATGCAGGAGAGTAATTCCTGCCACTCCAGACGTGTAAGACGCATAATCAAACGTGCCATCGCCATCGTTCTTGAAGAGCGCGTACTTCTGATCCGCCAAATCAGTAATAACCAGGTCGGGATACCCGTCATTGTTGTAGTCCTGGAAGTCGATCCCCATCCCGGCAAAGGTGCGGCCATCGCCGTCCACCGCGACCTCAGACATCAGGCCATCTTCTTCGAATGTCCCTTTGCCCTTGTTGTGATACAGGAACTCCGGCATGGAATCATTCGCCACTGCAACGTCGATGTGCCCGTCGCGATCATAATCGGCAATCGCGATACCGAGCCCATGCCCTGGTTTATCCATGCCCACCTTCGCTGCCTCTTCCGTAAAATGCCCATTGCCATCGTTGTGATAAACGAGCGGAGTAATTGCCGGAAACACGGTAGGCAAACAATAGGATCGGTAACCCGGCCGCTTCTCGCCGCACCACAGATCATCGAAGTCCCACTTCGCATACCGAAGCACCACGAGATCAAGCAGCCCGTCATTATCCAAATCAACCCAGGCCGCACTCGTCGACCAGCCTGAGCCTGCCGTCCCCGATTGCTTCGTCACGTCTGTAAACGTGCCATTGCCATTGTTGTGATACAGGTGGTTGCCGCCTACACCGGTCACATAGAGGTCTTCATAGCCATCGTTGTCGTAGTCCCCGACAGCGACGCCCATATCGTAGCCAGTACCTTCGAGCCCGGCCTTTTCAGTGACATCTTCGAATGTTCCGTTCGGAAGCTGATGATAGAGACGGTTCCAATACTTCGGTCCCGTTTTTTTCAGGATTGTCCCGGGCGGCGTGGGGTCCTGCAGCGGTGCGCCATTCGCGAAAAAGATATCGAGACGCCCATCATTGTCATAGTCAAAGAGCGCCACGCCTGATCCTATGGTCTCAATCAAATACTTCTTGGACGTGCGCGATGCCTGTCCGACGAAATCAATGCCACTTGCCGCAGTCACGTCTACAAACTTGCCGGGAACATTTTGTGTAGAGACTGTTTTAGTCTGCGCACTCAGGGTGACTGCCATCACAACCGCAATTACCAGCGCACTCGCCCAGCCCACTCTCTCCAGTCGTAGCATCCACCGCGCCCTTATCACCACTCGCGTTGCCCACCTTGCACCACCTACGGCAGCCGCCTCGCGGTTGCGCAGTCGCATTCCGTCTGTCGTACAGAAAACTCTCAAAAATGGCGGTGCAATCGCTTGCATTCCCAACGATTGTACGCCTCGGCCGCTCTTTCATTTGGAATTGAAATACTGCGCATAGAACCCTGCCGGAGACCAGTTGTCCGCGCGGCACCGATCTGGATTATTGAGCCGTACTCGGTTTGACATCGATATATTCGGAAATATTCAGCGGGGATTAAGCTTGTTCTTGTAAAAAGGATTATGCGCGTTCTTGTGATTGAAGATGAGCGTCGACTTGCCGAGAATATTGCAGGAGCGCTGAAGGAAGGTCCGGGATATGCGGTCGATCTCGCGTATGACGGCGCGGAAGGCGTTTATCTTGCAGAGTCGAGCGAGTACGACCTGATCGTGTTGGATCTCATGTTACCCAAGATCGACGGCGCGTCGGTGCTCAAACGTCTGCGGGCCAGCGGACGGCAGACTCCTGTGATGGTTTTGACGGCGGCCACGGCCAAGGGGTCCGTGGTTGATCTTCTGAACAGTGGCGCCGATGACTACCTGGGCAAGCCTTTCGATCTTGGCGAGTTGATTGCACGGACGAAGGCACTCATCCGCCGGGGAAAAGGCGTGAGCCATCCGGTGCTGCGCGTCGGCAACCTGGTTGTCGATACGATTGAGAAGACCGTGCGCTGTGACGGCCGCGAGCTAGAGCTTTCGCCTACGGAGTACCGCATTCTGGAGTACATGAGTCATCGGCCCCGCGCGGTGGTCTCAAAAGAGACGCTGCTGGAGCATCTCTACGATTACACCTGGGAGCACCACTCAAACGTGATTGAGGCGCATATCTCAAACCTGCGCAGAAAGCTGAATCGAGCATCACAGATGGAAGACCCGAAGGCGTATTTCTTAGAGGTACTGCGCGGACGCGGGTATCGACTTCTGGCGTCCTCGGGTCCCTCTTCCTCTGATCCGATATGAAAACCTATTCACTCAGCCGCCGTCTTATTGTGACCGTCCTTCTGGTAGAGACACTGCTCGCCGTATGCACGACTTCGGTCGCGCTCCTGTATGTACGGCGACAGCAGATGCAGGTCTTCGACGCGATGCTGCGTGGACGCGCCGATTCTCTTCTGGGTGCGGTGCAGGACGCCGAAAACGCAGTCGACAGTGTCATGCTTGCTCCTGAATCGATTGATTTAAAGCGCGGCGATCTCTACCAGGTACATGAACCATCCGGGCGAATCGTAGGCCAATCGCCACAATGGGACGACCAGATCGAAAGTGATTTTCGCGAAGGCGGGCGAGGACATAACTTCCGCTTCCGGGGGCATGCCTACCGTGGAATTGTCCTGCGCGGGGTGCGCCAGGTGGATGCCACAGACCGCAACCCCGGAATCTCCCGCCCGGTTATTATCGACTACGCTGCGCCGCTAAGGCCCGCACTGAGGGCGATGGGGGATGCTGCCAGGTTCTTACTCTTATCTAATCTCCTGGTGCTTTTGCTGACTGGAATCACGATCTATTTCCTACTGCGACGAGGCATGGCACCGCTGGAGATGCTGGCAACGCAGGCAGGCGCCATGGCTCCGCCGTCGTGGAAATTTGAGGCTCCCGAGCCGGCACTGGCAATCAAAGAGCTGTCTGTCCTGGCGCGGGCTCTCGAAGGGGCCATGTGCAGGCTCGGGGATTCTCTGGATCAGCAACGCCGCTTTGTTAACGATGCAGCCCACGAGCTAAAGACAGCTGTGACGATTATCAAGTCGTCGCTCCAGTTGCTCAATTCGAGATCCCGGACTCTGGATGAATACCGCTCCGGCCTCGAGTCGTGTCTCGGCGATTGCGCACGGCTTGAAGAACTGGTGCAGAAACTGCTGACGCTGGCGCGGCTGGAACAAAGCTCCTCAGGTGAACTCGCTTCCAGCAGTCATACGGACCTGAGCGAGTCGCTGCGTACTATCGCGACGCAAGTGGAATCATTTGCGACGTTACGCGGAGTCAATCTCGAACTCAACCTGGAAGACAACGTTCAGGCGGCGCTGCCTCGTGAAGACTGCGAAACGCTAGCTTTCAACCTCCTTTTGAATGCTTTGCAGCATACCCCTCGTGGAGGCGGCGTTATTCTGCGCACGGAGTCCGTTGAAGGCCTGGTGCGGATAGGCGTTGAGGACACCGGCGAAGGCATTGATCCAACCGATTTGCCGTTTATCTTCAACCGTTTCTATCGCGGCGACCATTCGCGCGCCAGATCTTCGGGAGGAACCGGTCTAGGGCTGGCGATCTGCAAGGCAATTGTGGATGCCTATGGCGGAACGATTGAGATTCAAAGCGAGCCTGGGCGAGGCACTCGCGTTTATATCAGCCTTCCAGGGACTACAGATTTTTCTCATCTTCAGACTATCTTCAGCCATGACCGCTAGGATGTTTAAGTCTCGAGATGCATTGAATTCAACGCGGAGGAATGTGTGAACAAGACTTTTACAAATCGATGGGTCGGCTTGCTGGCGGCGTGCGCCGCTATTTTTATGATCGGCAACAATGCGATGGCCCGAGCACAAGGGCCATACCACGTGGCCGCACAATGGAAGATCGGCGGCAACAGCTGGTGGGATTATATGGCGGTTGATCCCGCGAGCCATCTTCTTTACGTGACGCATGGCGATCATGTAGCGGTAGTCGACACTGCTACAGGCAAAGTTAAGACGAATATTACCGGTCTCAAAGGCGTCCATGGCGTGGCCTTTGACACGAGCGGAAGATTTGGATACATCAGCGATGGCGGGGCTAACGATGTTGTAGTCTTCAATCGCAAGACGGACGCTATTGTGGCGCGCGTGCCGGCCGGCACCAATCCGGATGGCATTACGTTTGAACCGGTGACGCAGACGGTCTGGGCATTCAACGGACGCAGCAACAGCGCAACCGTGATCAGCGACAAGACGCATGAGGTTGTCGCGACTGTATCGCTACCGGGCAAGCCGGAGTTTCCGGTTGCCGATGGCAAGGGATCGGTCTACGACAATATCGAGAGCCTGAGCGAAATTGTGCGTATCGACGCGAAGACACACACCATTCTCGCGGCGTGGCCGATCGCTCCCTGTGAGGGACCGTCGGGGCTTGCGATAGATAGAAAGCATGATCGCCTCTTCGCGGTGTGCGATGGCGTGATGGCCGTTGTGGATGCTGGGAACGGTAAGATTGTCGCAACACCGAAGATTGGTAACAGTCCGGACGCGGCACGTTTCGATGCGCGGCATCAGTTGGCCTTCAGCTCGAATGGAGAAGGCACGCAGACCGTGATCCACGAAGATTCTCCGAACTCGTATCGCGTGCTGCAGACGCTGCCTACGAAGCGGGGTGCGCGGACAATGGCTCTCGATGAGTCCACGGGCACGATTTATACGGTGACCGGGGATTTTGGTCCGCGTCCAGCAGCCACTGCTGAAAACCCGCATCCTCGTCCCAGCCTGGTGCCGGGGAGCTTCGTCGTTCTGGTGATCAAGCGGTAAGCGAGTATCGCCGGGGTAAGCTCAGTGCTGCCCCGGTTTCGCTGCACTCGCTTCGACAACTCAGGCGTTTCTGGTGAGGAAGTAATACACGGCAGGCGTCACGACCAGCGAGAGAAGCATCGATAGCAGAAGGCCTCCAACAACGGCAATCGCCAACGGCTGGAGCATTTGTGAGCCTGAACCAATGCCCAGCGTCAATGGCAGCATTCCGGTAATGGCGGCAACTGCAGTCATCAGGATTGGACGCAAACGCCGCTGTGCGGCTTGCATCATGGCGTCGTGCGGCTGCATTCCGCCTGCTCGATACTTCTCATCCGCATCGAGCAGGAGAATGCCGTTCTTGGCGACGATTCCGATGACCATGATCAAACCCATGAACGATGCGACGTTGAAGCTGGTATGCGTGATCAGTAGTGCTGCCACCACTCCTGCCGTAGAAAGTATGGATGAGACCAGAATCGCAGCGGGAGCCGAGAAGTTGTGAAACTCCGCCAGGAGCACGCCAAAGACCAGGACCAGTGCCAACAGCAGCACACGGAGAAGTTCGTGGAACGATTTTTGCTGCTGCTGGTATGTGCCACCGTACTCGACGCGTACGCTCGCGGGAAGATTCAGGTCACGAACTGCCTGCTTGACGCGCTGGATTGCGGAGCCGAGGTCCGATCCCTGTAGGCTTGCCGTGACGGTGACCAGTAACTGCTGATTCTCGCGCAGAATTTCGTTCTGCGGCGGCAACTGCTCGACGTTCGCCAGTGAACCCAAACTTGCCAACCTGCCGCTACCGCTATTGAAGACTGTATTTTCGATGGCATCGAGTGATGCGCGGTGCGCTGCATCCAGCCGGACACGGATGGTATACGCTCGGTCATTTTCGATTAGGGGTTGACTTGAAGGGATGCCGTCGAGAATCGCGGTTGCATCGGTGGAAATTTCCTCTGGTGTGAATCCGAAGCGTGCGGCGAGGGCTGGATCGGCCCGGAAGCTGGTTGCCGGGCCGCTGATCGTGTTATCGACGCCATTCTCCACGTCGACAATTCCGGGGACCTTGCTGATGGCATCGCCAACGCGCTCACCAAGTTGGTTGAGCAAAGCCTGATTACTGGAAAATATTTTGATCTGGATGGGCTCGGGCGCATTGGAGAGATCCCCAATCATATCCTGTAGAACCTGCGTGAACTCCACATCGAGTGCTGGCTCCGTCGACTTGATCTGACGACGGACATCATCCATTACGGTCCAGACGTCACGGCTGCGATGATCTTTCAGCTTGACGGTGATGTCTCCAGTGTTGGCCTCGGTGACGGCGGCGAGGCCAAGTTGCAACCCGGTGCGGCGCGACGTGCCCTCTACTTCGGGTGTACGCTTCAGGATTCTCTCCACATGCTGAAGCACTCGATTGGTCTCTGCGAGTGAGCTGCCAGCGGGCATGATGTAGTCGAGGATGAATCCGCCTTCGTCCATCTTGGGAAGCAGGTCAGAGCCGAGACTGCGATAAGCGAAAAATGCGCCGACGATGAGCAGAAGACAGCACCCAAGCAGTTGCCAGGGCCGCGCCAGAGCGTGATTGAGCAATCGTCTGTGGCCCTCAATGATCCGGCGCATGAAACCGCCCGATGGTTCCTCAGCTCGATGTGCAGGTCCCTTTCTTCGACGCAGCAAAAATAAGCTCAGACCGGGGGTCCATGTAAGAGCGAGAAGCAACGAAGTGAGCAGCGCTACAGTCATGGTCACGGCGAGTGCGCGGAAGAAGGTTCCGGTAACACCAGTGACCGAGATCAGAGGTAAAAAGACAACAATGGGCGTAATCGTTGAGCCGATCAAGGGGACCACAAGCTCACGCAGAGCCTTTTGTACTGCAACACCGCGCGATTCTCCGGAGTCACGATGCAGAACGATGTTTTCAACCATGACGATGGCATCGTCGATCACCAATCCAACGGCTGCAGCCAGACCGCCGAGGGTCATGAGGTTGAAACTTTGACCGGTAATTTTGAGAAAGAGAAACGTGATGAGGATGGTGATGGGAATGACCAGTCCAGCGACGAGCGAGGAGGACCAGTCCCCAAGAAAGATAACCAGCACCGCGGAGGCCAGTACGATTCCAATAAGAATTGCGTCGCGGACGCTGTCTATACTGTCGCGCACGAGATGCGACTGATCGTAGAACGGCTCCAGGGTGACATCGGGTGGCAGCGCCTTCTTCAGCTCGACCATCTGCGCGGCAACTTCATTGGCGACGGCGACGGTGTTACCCGTGGGCTGCCTCACGATGTTGAGGAGCACGGCCGACTGTCCGTTGGCGGTGACCACGGTGTACACCGGCAGCGTGGATCGGACTACGCTTGCGACGTCAGCAATGTGAATCGGCACTCCGGCCGGCGTAGTTTTAATGACGATCTGATCGATCTGCTGAGTGTTCTGAACCTGTGAACCAACCAGCCCGAGCACCAGTTGATGGTTTGCTTCGTAGAGTCCGGGTGATTCAAGTCGATTGCTGGAGTTGATTGCATTGACAATATCGGAGACCGTCGCGGATGTAGCCTGTAGCCGAGTGAGGTTCGGGATGACGTGGAACTCCGGAACCTGGCCTCCCTGTACCGTTACCGAGCTGACCCCGGGCAAGCGGTTTAACGGCGGCTTGAGATCGTAGGTGGCTATCTCCCATAGGCGCGTTTGGGAAACTGTCGTTGAAGTCAGGCTGTATCCAAGAATGGGAAAGCTGGCGAATGTGAGCCGGTGAGTGGTGATACGCGCGGTGGAGGGCAGTGTTTGCGCAATGCCGGACAGCGCTGCATCGACCCTCTGAAGGGTTTGGAACATGTCTACATTCCAGTTGAAAAAAAGATCAACCTCGGCTGATCCGCGGCTCGTAGTGGAGCGCACTGTCTCAAGTCCCTGGACGCTGTTGATTGCATCCTCGATCGGCTTTACGATGGTGACCTGCATCTGCTCGACAGGCATCACGCCGTTGTCGACACCGACGACAATGCGCGGAAAATTCGTTTCTGGAAAGACGGCGATCGGAATTTGAAAGGACAGGTAAAATCCAGCGGCGGCAAGGGCCAGGGTGAAGAAGAAGATCGTGCGAGCATAGCGCACCATCCAGAACGGCCTATCGGTACTCTCCGTCGCCATCAGTTGTTGTCTCCCGGTTGGCCGGACTCGCCCGCAGTACCAGAGACAATTTTTACCCTGGTGCCATTATCCAGCCCGTACGCACCCTCTGTTATGACCTGATCGCCGGCTGAGATTCCACTCAGAATCTGAACACGTCCGTTGTCCTGAATTCCGACTGAAATATCTCTCATATGGGCAACGCCGTCTGCGCCGACTATGAGTACGGCTTTTTTGCCGGCTGGCGTTGTCACGAGCGATTCGGTTGGAACAACGAACGCATTTGGTACGGTCCGACCTGCAAGCAGAAGATGCACCGCGGTACCAGGCCTCAAACTGCCGTCGCGATTGGACAGGCGTACCCAGACCTCAACCGTCGTGCTGCCGGGATCAAGAGCCGGGCTGATGAGCGTGACTTCGCCGGAGATAGGTTTCTCGATACCAGGCACTGTGACCGAGACTGAATCGCCAACCTTGAGCTGCTGCGCCTGAGGCTGGGTCAGGTGCACCTTCGCGAGCAGTGAAGAGGTATCCATCACGGTGAGCAGCGGCGCGCTAGCAGCCGCCGTTTCACCGGCATACAACGGCCTTTCCGTGACAACTCCGCTGATCGGGCTGCGAATCTCGGAGTATTGCAGCTGCGCTTCCGCGCCGAGATACTTTCCTTTGGCCGATTCAAGCTGACCCTGAGCGTTCTTGAGTGCAGCTGCGCCACTCACCTCCTGAACCGCCTGGAGATGCTGCACGGCCAGTTCATAATTTGCCTGCGCCTGCACGAGCGCGGCCTGCGCCGTATCCAGGTCGCGACCGGGAATGGCCCCTTGGGCAAACAGCTCTTTGCGGCTCTTCACAATTTGCTGGTTCAGAGTGAGGTTTGCCTTGGCTTGAGCAAGATCGAGCTTTGCCTTCTGCAAATCCTCAGGAACCGTGGCCTTCGTCGCAGTTTGATACTGCGCCTGAGCCGCGTCGTAGCTTCCCTGGTTGTCGAGAAGCGCGGCCTTCAGGCTGCGATTATCCAGCGTGGCCACCAGTTCCCCCTTGTGTACCCGTGACCCGCGCTGAACATAGAACTTGGCAATCGGAGCAGAGATTTGCGTGGAGATGACCGCCTGGGAAAGCGGGCTGAGGATTGCGTCGGCGGCAATATGCTCTGTGATTGGCTCACGATGGGCGATAACGGCGCGTACTTCTACCTGAGCGGACGGCGCAGGTTCACTCCTGCTGCATCCGGCAAGGAAGACCAGCGGCAAAGCGGCAAAGAAGACAAGGCGAGCAGAATGACGAGTCATGGGTAATCAGAGCTTTCCGGTAAGAGTCTGTAAGTTCGCGAGCGCCACCTGATAGCGCACTGCGCCGTCAGCACTTGCGGTTTCTGCCTGCGTCGCAGCATTCTCGGCATCGACGACCTCAAGCGCTGTGGCCTCTCCCGCACCATAACGCAGTTTCGTAAGACGAAGACTTTCCTCGGCAGTCTTCACACTGCGGTTGAGCGAAGCCAACTCATCGTTTGCGGTTTTGGCTTCACTGTAATACTCATCCAGGTTCGCCAGGAGCTTCTTTTGTGTGAACGTGAGTTGGACCTGCGCGACTTGCCTCTGCAACTCACTTTGTTTTATCCGGTCATGAGTCGCAAACCAGTCCCATACGGGGATATCAAGCGAGGCATAAGCGGAATACCCGAGATTCCGTACGCCGGCGGGTCCGTTGACGGCAAACTGTGGAGCGTCGATTCCATAGGTGTAATTGAGTGCGAGCGCCGGAAGATACGCGGCGCGCGCCGCAGTTACTTCATACCGACTCATATGCAGGTTTTCGAGCGCGCTCTTCAGTTGCGGATTATTTTTTGCGGCACCCACCTCTGAGTCTGCGCGCGAAGGCAATGCAGGTAGAACCAGACTGCTGTCAGCAAGGCGGTACGGTGCACGCGGATCGGGCAGGATCAGCATACCCAGTTCCAGACGAGCTTTTTGTGCCGCGAGCTGAGCTTCGGCCAGATCGCGCTGCCGTTGCTGGAGAGCGAGATCGGATTTGACGACATCGGCGTGCGCTACTTCGCGCCCTGCCTCAAGTTTCTTGGTGAGATCCACGAACGACTGAGCCTCTACCTCGGCGCGCTGCGCCACGCGCACGCTACCCTCTTCGGCCACCAGAGTGTAATACGCACTGGCAACAGCCACTACCAGGTTGCGTCGTGCGATTTCCTGGTCTGCAATTGCCTTGGTCGCCGCTGCACCGGAACGCCTGAGGACAGCGAAATTTGCAGCGCTGAATGTTTCAGTAATCAACGCCTGGCTTTCGTATTCGCGAATCGCGTTATTGGCAATGAAGCGAGGAGCGTCCTGCGCCGCAGACCCCTGTCCGGCCTGGTTCTTCAAACCATTGGGCTGCGTGTACAGGTATTGATTCTGATAGGTGACGACCGGAAACAGCGCAGAACGGCTGATACTGCGATCCAGTTTGGCCACCCCGCCATTGGCGACGCTGGCAGCGTAGTTCGGATCATTGACCTCGGCTCGCGCGATCGCGTCCTGAAGAGTAAACACTGGAACAGAATCCGTGCCTGCCGCCCGAGGTGCAAGCGGGGCTTGCGGCAATGCTGTCGGCAGCGCCAACAGGAGTGCCGAAATCGTCGCGGTCATGCGAAGCGCGGCTGAGAGCAAAGCTACCTCAAGGAGACAAGTTGCAACAACAGTCCGTTGCTGATGTGCCCCTCATTAGATTAGCGAATCGACATTAAGACAAGCTGAAGAGAGCAGAATCTTGTCGATGCACCGGAGCATGCATGTGGACGATGGCTTTACGGACTTTCGCTAAGGGCTACGCCCACATGCAAGGTGTCATGGGAACGCCTCTATAGTTAACCCACGTTTTTCCAGTCGAGAATAACCTTTCCCGAGTTTCCCGACCGCATTGCCTCGTAGCCCGCTTCAAACTCCTGCCATGGTAGTCGGTGCGTAATGACTCCGCTAATATCCAGCCCCGATTGCAGCATCGCAGTCATCATGTACCAGGTCTCATACATCTCCCGTCCGTAGATGCCGCGCAGAGTAAATTGATTGAAGATCACCTTCGCCCAGTCGATCGACATCTCAGAAGGCGACGGAATCCCAAGCATGGCGACCTTGGCGCCGTGGCTTAGATTGTCCAACATATCCCGAAACGCATTCGCATTTCCCGACATCTCCAACCCCACATCGAAGCCTTCCTGCATGCCCAGCTTTTTCTGTACGGCATGGAGCGTCGTCTCTCTCGGATCTACCGCTTCCGTAACCTTGGCCGCCTTTCTGGCGAGATCAAGACGATAGGCATTCAGATCGGTAATCACCACATTCCGCGCACCGGCATGGCGCGCGACGGCCGCAGCCATAATACCGATCGGGCCAGCTCCGGTTACGAGAACATCTTCTCCTAATACTGGAAAAGCGAGCGCCGTGTGTACCGCATTGCCGAACGGATCAAAGATGGCCGCGATGTCGAGCGGAATCTCCTTGGCATGATGCCAGATATTGGTCACAGGAAGGACGATGTACTCCGCGAATGCGCCCGGACGATTGACACCGACTCCTTGAGTATGCGCACACAGATGCCGTCGGCCAGCAAGGCAGTTGCGGCAGCGGCCGCACACGACATGCCCCTCGCCGCTGACCTGATCGCCAATCGCAAAGTCACTGACGTTCGAGCCTGTTTCGACGATCTCACCAGCAAACTCGTGCCCAATGACGAGCGGAACAGGAATCGTCTTCTGCGCCCAGGAGTCCCACTCGTAGATATGGAGATCGGTCCCGCAGATTCCGGTCGCAAGGACTCGAATCTTCACGTCGTTAATGCCTACTTGTGGCTCGGCAACTTCTTTTATCCAAAGACCCCGTTTCGCTTGCGACTTTACCAGTGCTTTCATGCGGTTGAGGTCTCTTTCTTTCTGCCGATGCCAGCTTATTGCCGAACTTCTTCCTTAGAGCGGATCTGAACTTTTCTCTCTTCCGCAACTCTGTTTCGCACGCGTGAGCCTGGAACAGGAGCAGTCGAATTGCGCAACACCAGGGTTGGCTGAATGTCCTGGTCTGTCCCGACATGCGGCTTTTTGCCATTGGATTCGGTTTGACTCGCGTTGAAAAGCGCACGGAACGCCGCAGTCGCAATCTGATCGCGAGGCAATCGCAATGTAGTCAAGGAGGGTTGTGTGTAGGCGCTTAGAATGATGTCGTCATATCCCACAATGGAGATATCGTCCGGCACCCGCATGCCGCTGGCGTGAATCGCGCCCAAAGCTCCAATCGCGGTCAGATCGTTCGATGCCACTACCGCCGTCAGTTGCGCCCCTGAACTCAAAATCTGCTTCATCGCCGCCTCGCCACCGTCGGCGCGATGGTTTGACTCCACCACCAATTTCGGGTTCAGCTTGAGCCCATGCCGCTTAAGGCTCTCCTTGTAGCCGCCCAGCCGTTCCCGTGCGGAAAATAGATTCAACGGCCCGCTGATAAATGCAATCTGCCGGTGGCCGAGATCGACCAGGTGATCCATCGCCATGGAAACGCCCGCCGCATGGTTCACCACCACGCGGCTTACGCCCGGACCGGGAGCGCCCACATCCATAAAAACGAGTGGAATGTCTTTGTGATTCAACACCTGGATCAGGTGGTCTTCCATCTCGGACGTCATAATGGCAACGCCATCCACCTTGCGTTGAATCATCCGGGTGACACAGCCCTCCATTCGCTTCGGATCGTAGTTCGTATTTGCAATCAGCACTTCCTGCCCGTGTTCGACCGCAATGTCTTCAAACGCTTTCACCAGTTCCGGGAAAAACGGGTTTGTAATATCCGAAATAATCAGGCCATACATGCTGCTGCGTCCAGACCCAAGAGACCGGGCATTCGTATTCGGATAGAAATGCAGAGCCTCGATCGCTCGGCGTACACGTTCCGCCGTCTCTGGCGTCACCTTGTCCGATCCGTTAATGGTGCGGGAGACAGTCGCTGTGGAAACTCCAGCCTTCTTGGCTACAGCTTTTATATTCATATTTCGTCAGATCCTGCCAGCATCCTCGAAAAGCGATTAAGTCTTTATACTCCATTGCATATCACAAGCCACTCCCATACACTAAAACGTGTTCTACCGCAGAATACGGGCGGTTAGCTCAGCTGGTTAGAGCGCCTGCCTTACAAGCAGGATGTCGGGGGTTCGAGTCCCTCACTGCCCACCATCCCTTCCTCACCTTTCTGGTTTTCAGACAATCTGTCGAACAAAGCCAACCAGCCCACGCTAACCCTTGAGGGATTCGTGTAATCTGGGCTGGCTGCTACCCCTTGACGATTGGAAGATCGACCTGACTGCTTCCGCTCTATCGACCGACGAAATTCAAGTTCCCCGGCGACGCTGGCGAATTGCATGGCTTCTCGGGTTCGGCGTTCTGGTGAACTACTTCGACCGAGTCAACCTCTCGGTCTCTCACACTGCACTCGTCACCACCTTCGGCATATCGACGATCACCTTTGGCTATCTCTCCGGCGCCTACAACTGGACCTACGCCATGTGCCAGTTGCCCATCGGCGTCATCCTCGATAAATTCGGCATCAAGCGCGTCGGACGCATTGGCACTCTGCTCTGGAGCCTCGCCTCCTTCGCCGCAGCCATTACCCCAAGTCTCCGAGGCTTTTTCGCGGCGCGTCTGGTACTTGGAGTCGGCGAAGCCCCAACCTTCCCTTCCAACGCCAAGGCCGTAGGTTACTGGTTCCCACCCAAAGAGCGCAGCTTCGCCACCTCCATCTTCGACTCCGCCGCCAAATTCGCCTCCGCCATCGGTGTACCCATCATCGGCGTGCTGCTTCTGCGGGTCGGCTGGCGTTGGAGCTTCGCCATCACAGGAATCATCAGCCTCTTCTACTTCCTGCTCTTCTGGGTCATCTACCGCGACCCGCAGGACGATCCCGGCCTCAGCAAAATTGAGCGGGCCTACATCGCCGGCCCGGTCGACACCACTCTCGCCGAAGACAGGCAGGCCGAACAATCCTCGCTCGGCTTCCTTCTGCGGCAAAAGAAAGTACTCGGCCTTGCGCTCGGCTTCGGCTCCTACAACTATGTCTTCTATCTGCTCCTGACGTGGCTGCCCAGCTATCTCTCATCGGCTCTCCACATCGACCTTCTCCACTCCTTCCTCTACACCGGAGTGCCGTGGCTCGTCGCAACGGCAACCGACCTGATCATCGGAGGCTGGCTCGTAGACGCACTCATCCAGCGTGGATGGAACGCAAATCTTGTCCGCAAGATCGTTCTCATCGGAGGCACGGCTCTCGGCCTTGGCATCCTCGGTGCGGCCCACGCCCACACTGCCACCAAAGCTCTTGTCTGGATCAGCATCTCCATCGGCGGACTCTCTGCGGCCGCGCCTGTAGGCTGGTCGATCCCCTCGCTGATTGCCGCCCGCAACAGCGTGGGAAAGGTCGGCGGCATCCTCAATTTCTCCAACCAAATCTCTGGCATCGCCGCGCCGATACTCACCGGATACCTTGTCGCTGCGCGCCACTCGTACGCGTGGGCGTTCGGAGTCTCGGCTATCTATCTCGTCATCGGCATCGCGGGGTACATCTTTATGCTCGGAAAAATTGAGCCCATGCCGCAAGAGTCTCCGTTAACCTCGTAACCTAAACCGTCGCGCGCATGGCCCCTGTCGAAATGCCACCATCGACCAGAAGCGTCTGCCCCGTAACGTAGCGGCTCGACTCCGAAGCCAGAAAAACAATCGCTCCATCCAGGTCGCGTGGCTCGCCCGGCCGCTTCAAAGGGATGCGGTCTTTCAGATACTCAACCCAAGCCTTGTTCTCATACAAAACCCTGTTCTGCGCCGTCTCGAACCAACCCGGAGCAAGGCAGTTCACCGTGATCCCATGCTTGCCCCAGTCATCGGCAAGGCTCATCGTCAACTGCCGAATCCCCCCACGGCTCGCGCCATAAGGAGCCAGCCCCGCATATCCAAACACACTCGTCACCGAGCCGATATTGATGATTCGCCCATATCCATGCGGCACCATGCGCCGAGCCATCTGCTGTGCGACGAAAAAGCTTCCCCGCAGATTCGTCTCCAACACGAGGTTCCAATCATCCCAGCTCACATCCAGCGCAGGCTTCCGCACGTTGCACCCGGCATTGTTCACCAGAATATGAATCTGCCTAAAAGCTGCTTCAGCAGCAGCGCCCATCCTCTCGATGCTGCCCTCGTCACGCACATCCAGCTCCAGGGGAACCGCCGTGCGGCCAAGCGCTTCGATCTCCTCCACAAAGCTCGCCATGTCCTCACATTTGCGGCTCGTCAGAATCAGGTCTGCACCTGCGTTGGCCAGTGCTCTCGCAAAGTACTGCCCCAGCCCACGGCTCGCTCCCGTTACCAGCGCGACCTGTCCGCTCAAATCAAAGAGTGAATTCCCCATCGTCTTACTTCGCACCTTCCCTTGGGTCAAGAACGATCTTCATCAGATTCGGCTCACGAGCATACAGCCGCGCAAACCACTCCGGCCCATCGCTCAGCGGCGCAACCGCAGTAATCAGCGGCTCAACCTTGATCTTCCCATTCGAGATCAACTCCATTGCTTGCGGATACTCACCCGCCGAAGCGCACGACCCCTGCAACCGAATCTGCCGCGTCACCACCTTCTGCAAAGGCAGCGAGACCTTCGGCGCAATATTTCCCACCAGTGTCACCGTGCCACCCTTGCGAACGCAATCAATCGCCGCGTTCACCGTCTCATCTCGGCCCACCGCTTCGAGCACCAGATCCATTCCCCGCTCGCCGGGGAGCCGCGAAACCTCGCGTATCAAATCTTCACCGGAAGCGAGAACCGTCTCATCCGCGCCCAGGTTCTTTGCAAGCTTCAAACGCGTAGCATCAATATCCGCAACAAACACCCGCGAGCAACCCGCCGCCCGCGCTGCCTGCAACACCAGCAGCCCAATCATTCCAGCGCCAATCACCAGGGCCGTCTCGCCACCACTTACCTCGGAAACCGCGACCGCATGAAGCGCCACCGAAACCGCCTCCAGCATCGCAGCCTCGGCAAACTTCAACCCCGGGGGCAGAGCATACACAATCCGCTCCGGCACCGTTACGTATTCTGCAAACGCCCCGGCCCGTCTGAACTCATTGCACGAGACTCCTACGACCTGCCGATTGTCACAGAGGTTCATCTCGCCTCTGCGGCAGAAATCGCACACGCCGCAATAAACAGTTGAGTCGAAGGTCACACGGTCGCCCTTTGCAAAACCACGCACGTCCGAGCCAACGCCCGCCACAACCCCCGCCGCCTCATGTCCCATCACGACGGGAGGAATCCGGCGCCCTGACGAGCCATCATATCCGTGCACATCGCTGCCACAGATGCCACACGCCGCCACCTGAACAAGAACATCACCCGGCCCCGGCACTGGCTCGGGCATATCCGCAACCGCCAAACGCTTATACTCAGAGAGAAGCAAAGCCTTCATCGAGAGAGACCTCTTTCACTTAAGACTACAGCCTTTTGCGAAGGCATGTCCTCTTGAAGATCGCAGCCTCCAACCATTCATGTCCCGCCTCATCATCAACGCAGACGACTTCGGCCTCACCTCAGGCGTCAACCGCGCCATCGCCGAGCTTTACCAGGCGAATGCCCTTACCTCCGCAACCCTCATGGCCACAGGCCCTGGCTTTGAAGACGCCGTCGCCATCGCCCGCGCGAACCCTGCTCTCGGCGTAGGCTGTCACATCGTCCTCACCGATGGCGTTCCGGTCTCGCCGCCAGAGGCCATCCCCACGCTCCTTGGCTCCGACCGCAAAACCTTCCGCCCATCTCTCGGCGACTTCGTCCAGGCTCTCCTCCGCAACCGCATCCGCAGAGAAGAGATCGAGCGCGAAGCCCTCGCCCAAATCGCAAAACTCCAACGCGCTGGAATTCGCATCACCCACCTCGACACACACAAACACACCCACCTCTTCCCCGCCGTTGGCAGTCCGCTGCTCCGCGTAGCCGAGCGGACCGGCATCCACGCCATTCGCAACCCATTCGAGCAGCCCTGGAGCCTCGCTCTCGGTCACGGCGACCGCCTCCGCCACATCCAGGTAAAACTCCTCGGCAGCCTTCACAAAAAGTTCGAAAACCAACCACAGATTCGCAGCTCCAGCATCCTCACCACCGACGGCACCATCGGCATCTCGGCCACTGGCAACCTCGACGCCCCCACTCTCCGCGAAATTTTCCACGCCCTGCCAGCAGACCCCGCAGCCACCTTCGAACTCTGCTGCCATCCCGGCTACAACGACTCCAGCCTCGATAAAATCACCACCCGCCTCCGCACCCATCGCGACATCGAGCGGAATGCCCTCCTCAAAGAAATTCCTGCCCTCCTCCTGAACCCGAACGCC
>Ga0208589_1000431_pt1 | contig 20128 bp, 16 predicted proteins | sample NGESurshal092012_2_FD_184486 | JGI IMG/M metagenome (GOLD analysis project Ga0208589, IMG submission 184486) | Arctic peat soil microbial communities from Barrow, Alaska - NGEE Surface sample F53-2 shallow-092012 (SPAdes) | ecosystem: Environmental > Terrestrial > Soil > Wetlands > Peat ... | reverse complement strand
CGTTGAGTGTGCCTCAGAGCGTGTCCGAGTACGTGCACGGCCCTCTGCGGGCGGCAGGGCCGGGCCGCGTCTCCCCGGGCGGCCCGGCCCTGTCACCCGCGGTGGATGCCGCAGTGGCGCACCAGGCCGGCGCAGGCGCAGGCGCGGTCGCGGCGGCGGTGGCCATGCCGCTGGCCGACGTGACGGCACTCGGCATCGCCTTCGCCTGCGTGACCATGAGCACGGGGTCGCCTTGGGTGGTCGCGGCGTACACCGCGGCGGTGTTCGTGGCGCTGTCCATCGGCGGGCTGCACCGGCTGCGGATCTGCCTGCGGGTCGCCGATCAGGCCGGGCGCATCGTCATCGCCGCCGCCCTGCCCGTGGTGGCGGTCCTGCCCTGGATGACGGCGGGGGAAGCGCTGCGGCTGGCCGCCGTGACCACCGGCCTGCTGATCGCGGCCCGGATCATGGCGTCGGCCGGGCTGCGCGCGGCGCACCGGCATGGACGGCTGACCGAGCGCGCCCTGGTGACTGGTGACGGCCCGCAGGCTCAGGAACTAGCCCGCCTGCTGGAGGATCATCCGGAGCTGGGGCTGAGCCCGGTCGCTGGGCTGGATGGCTGTCCCGGGCTTGGTGCGCTGGTGGCAGCGCGCGGGATCAGCCGGGTGATCGTGTGCGTGCCTGGCGATCGCGACGATGAGCTGGCCCAGGCCCTGCAGGCGGGCTCGCTGGCCGCCGACGTGTGCCTGGCCCCGCGGCTGCCTGGGCTCGGCGCCGCTCTCGGCGGCGGCCGCCTGGATGAGGTGTGGGGCGTCCCGCTGGTCCCACTGCGCCGCCCGGCCCAGGTGCCACTCGGCCGGGCCATGAAGCGGGCCTGTGACGTGCTGGCCGCGGCGGTGCTGCTGGTCGTGACCGCCCCGCTGGTGGCCGTGGCGGCCCTGGCCGTCCGGCTGACGCTGCGCCGCCCGGCGCTGTTCCGCCAGGTCCGCGTGGTCGGGCAGGGGAACCTCGCCGAGATCGTCAAGCTGCGCACGCTCGGGCGGCACGGCGACCCCGACACGTCCTGGTCGGTGCCGGCCGAGCAGTGCGGCGCCCTGGGCCAGGTCCTGCGGGTGACCCACATCGACGAGCTGCCGCAGCTGGTCAGCGTGCTGCGCGGGGACATGTCGCTGGTCGGGCCCCGGCCCGAGCGGCCGCACTTCGTCCGGCAGTTCCGCGAGGCCGTGCCCGGCTACACCGGGCGCCAGCGGATGCCCGCGGGCCTGACCGGCTGGGCTCAGGTGCACGGGCTGAACGGGGACACCTCGATCAGCGACCGGGCCCGGTTCGACAACTACTACATCGAGCACTGGTCGTTCTGGCTCGACCTGGTCGTGCTGGGCCGCACCGTGACCAGCACCGCGGGCGAGGTGGCCAGGCGGTTGCTGACCATGATCCACGGGGGGAAATGACATGAAGGTTCTGCACGTGATCACCGGCCTGGGGGTCGGCGGCGCCGAACTCCAGCTCCGCTCGATCCTCCAGCACACCCGGCACGACAGCGAGGTCGTCACGCTGTACAACCCGGGGCCCGTCGCGGACATGATCCGGTCCGACGGCGGCCGGGTCCGCGACATCGGGATGTCCCGCAACACCCAGCTGTCCGCGCTGTTCCGGCTGCGCACGCTGATCCGCCAGGGCCGGTACGACGTGGTGCATGCGCACCTGTACCGCTCCCAGGTGTACGGCCGGTCCGCGGCCTGGCTGGCCGGGACGCCCGTGGCGCTCAGCACGGAGCACTCGATCGGCGAGACGCACCTGGAGCGCCGGAAGATGTCGCCCGGCGTCCGGGCCCTGTACCTGGGCACCGAGATGCTCTCCGACATGACCGTCGCGGTCTCCGGCACCGTCCGGGAGCGGCTGGAGAACTGGGGGGTCCGTCCGAAGCGGATCACCGTCATCCCGAACGGCGTCGACCTGCAGCGGGTGGCGTTCGACGACACCGCCCGGCAGCGGATCCGCGCCGAGTTCGGCGTCGGCCCGGACGTCTACCTGATCGGCGTGCTCGGCCGGCTCGACCCGAACAAGCAGTTCGATCTGGTCATCGAGGCGGCGTCGGGGCTGCTGTCGGACCAGGTCAAGCTGCTGATCGTGGGCAAGGGCGCGGAGCAGGAGCACCTCGAGCAGGTGGCCCGCGAGCACGGGGTGGCCGACCGGGTGATCTTCGCAGGCGAGCGGCATGACGTGTCCGCGATGCTGTCCGCGATGGACCTGTTCGTGGCGTCGTCCAGGCAGGAGACGTTCGGCCTGTCCGTGCTGGAGGCGCTGGCCAACGGGGCCCCGGTGCTGTACACCACCTGCCCGGCGCTGGACGGCCTGGACGCCAGCCGGGCCCGCCAGATCCCGTCGGCCGTGGCGGGCATGCGGGCGGCGATGGCCGACGAGGTGGCCGCGGGACAGCGGCCCCGGATCGCCGAGCCGGCCGTGGAAAAGGAGTACAGCGTGGAGGCGGTCACCGCGCGGATCGACGATCTTTACGAACGGCTGGCCAGCCGGCGTCGGCTGAGGACGATCTGGCGGAGCCGCAGGGCCTTGACCATCACGGGGGAGAGCACACGATGAGGGTTTTCGTCACGGGCGCGGCCGGGTTCATCGGCTCGCATCTGACCGAGGAGCTGGTGGCTGCGGGCCATCAGGTGACCGGGCTGGACAACCTGAGCACCGGGCGGCTGGAGAATCTCCGGCCGGTCCTGGGCCATCCCTCGTTCCGCCTGGTCCAGGGCTCGATCCTGGACGCCGCGACGGTGACGGAGCTGACCGCTGCGTCGGACTGGGTCTTCCACCTGGCCGCCGCGGTGGGCGCGTTCGTGATCCGCGACCGCACCCTGGACAGCCTGCGCACCAACATCCGCGGCACCGAGAACGTGGTCGAGGCCGCGCACCGCAGCGGGGCCCGGCTGCTGGTCGCATCGACCAGTGAGATTTACGGCAAGAACACCAAGATCGGCCTGCGTGAGGACGACGACCGGGTGATCGGCTCGCCGCTGAAGTCGCGGTGGAGCTACTCCGAAGCCAAGGCGATCGACGAGAGCCTGGTCGAGGCGTACGTCCGCGAGCTCGGGCTGAGCGCGGTGATCGTGCGGTTCTTCAACACCGTGGGGCCCCGGCAGACCGGGCGGTACGGGATGGTCATCCCGCGCTTCGTCCGGCAGGGGCTGGCCGGCCAGCCGCTCACCGTGTTCGGCACCGGCCAGCAGGTGCGCTGCTTCTGCCACGTGCACGACGTGGTGCCCGCGCTGACCCGGCTGATCGCCTCGGACCAGGCCAGCGGCCGGGCCGTGAACCTGGGCAGCACCGAGCAGGTCACGATCGAGGGCCTGGCCGAGCGGGTGATCGCCGCGACCGGGTCCGGCGCCGGGATCGAGCGGGCCTCCTACCTGGAGGCGTACGGCTCCGGTTACGAGGACATGCAGCGCCGGGTGCCGGACTGCACCCTGGCCGGCGAGCTGGTCGGGTTCCGGGCCACCCGGAGCCTGGACGAGATCATCCAGGCCGTCATCGAGGACCAGCTGGCCTGGCGGGCTCCGGCGGCCGCAGCGAGCTGAGAGCTGGCGACGCTGGTGCGAACGAGGACGGCCCAGACAAGGAAGGCAGAGCCAACGAAGGCGGCATACAACGGCAGCCAGGCACCGGCGACGGTGCCGAAACGGCCGCGGCACAGATTCGCCGGTGCCGTGTGGCTGGTCGTTGTCCTGGTCGGGGCCGCCGGTGTGGGACTGACGATGGTGAATTTGCAGGGCAGCGCGCCGCGGCACACGCTGGTGGTGGCGTCCATGCCGTACTGGAACATCAGCCACGGCACCACGGTCGTGCTCGGCCACCGGGCGGACGTGACCGAGGTGTCGCCGTGGATGTACGGCCTGAGCAGCTCCGGGCAGATCGACACGCAGTACGCCCCGGACCAGGCCGCGTCGGTGACGGCCGAGATCGCCCGGCTGCGCGCGGCGGGCCAGCTGATCGTGCCGAGCATCGCGAACATCACCGGCGGGAAGTGGTCCTACGGCCCGGTGGGCCGGATGCTGCACTCGCCGCGGCTGATGGCCAGCCAGGTCGCCGCGATCGTGTCGCTTGCGGTGACTCATAGGTACGCGGGGATTGACCTGGATTACGAGAACCTGCACGCCAGCGACCGGCAGGCGTTCACCACGTTCGTGACCCGGCTGGCCCAGGCCCTGCACGCGCGGGGCAAGGTGCTGTCGGTCGCGGTGTTCGCCAAGACCACCAACGCGGGCACCGACCCGCGCAACATGGCCCAGGACTACGCGGCCATCGGCCGGGCCGCCGACCAGGTGCGGCTGATGGCCTACGACTACCACTGGGAAACGTCCCCGCCCGGCCCGGTGGCCCCGATCAGCTGGGTCCGCGCGGTGCTGCGGTACGCCAAGACGCAGATCCCGCCCAGCAAGATCATCCTGGGCGTGCCCCTCTACGGCTACGACTGGGTCGGCGGCCACGGCACAGGGATCAGCTGGCTCCAGGCGCTGCGGCTGTCCCGGCAGTACCACGCGACGACGCACTACGACCAGGCCAGCCAGACCCCCTGGTTCCGCTACCGGGACGCGGCCGGGCACGAGCACACCGTGTGGTTCGAGAACGCGGCGAGCTCCCGGGCCAAGTTCGACGCGGCGCAGGGTGCCCAGATCGCCGGCGTGTATCTGTGGATGTACGGATATGAGGACACCGGCACCTGGCCCGCACTCAGTCACGTGCTGCCGACATCAGGTCCGCACGCGCTCAGCACCTCGAAGGCGGTGCCATGATGCCCTGGTGGGTGCTGGCGGTATTCGCGCTGGGGGCCAACTTCGCCCTCTGGGGTTCAGTGGGCTTGCTCCGGCTGGCCGAGTCGGTCGCCCGCCGCTGTCGGCGGTCCGGCCGGGTGCGGGTGACCGGTCTGGCGAGCACGTGCCTGCCTAGCACGGGCCTGCCGATGACGGACCTGGCCGGCCCGGGCCTGGCGGTCAGGGGGCTCGCCAGCGGGGGCCTGGCCAGCAGAGGGGACGGGGAAACGGTGATGGCCGTCACGGCCAGTGGTGGCCAGCCCGGCCGCCCGCGTCCGGCGCCTGCCCTGTCCGCCGCGGACGTGGCCGTGCTCATCCCGGCGCACAACGAGGCCCTGGTCATCGAGGAGAGCCTGCGGTCCATCATGGCGCTTGTGCCCCTGGATAACGTCCACGTGGTCTCCGACGGGTCGACCGACGCCACGGTCGAGATCGCCCGGCGGGCGGGCGCGCAGGTGATCGAGACCCAGGAGAACGTCGGCAAGGCCGGGGCGCTCGAGCAGGCCATCGGCCGGTTCGAGCTGATCAGCCGGTTCCCGGTCGTGATGCTGCTCGACGCCGACACCCGCGTCGAGCCTGGCTACTTCACCGCCGCGCTCCCCATGTTTGACCACCCTGAAGTGGTCGCCGTGGCGGGCTGCGTGCGGACCGCGCGGGACCGGCAGATGACGCTCGGCGGCAAGGTGCTGGTCGGTCACCGCACCCGGATCTACGCCGTGGGCCAGCGGGCGCTGAAGTTCGGCCAGACCTGGCTGCGCTCCAACGCCACGCCCATCGTGCCCGGCTTCGCCAGCCTCTACCGGACCGACGTCCTGCCGCAGATGGAGATGAACCCGCCCGGCCTGGTGATCGAAGACTTCAACATGACGTTCGAGGTGTACCAGAAGGATCTGGGCAAGGTCGGGTTCACGCTGCGGGCAGTGGCGGTCACCCAGGACCCGGACAACCTGCATGACTACGTGCGGCAGACCAAGCGGTGGGCTGTCGGGCTGTGGCAGACCGTGCGGCGGCATCCGCCGCGGGCCAACCTGTTCACGGCCATGCTCACCCTGCTGCTGATCGAGCTGATCACCTCGAGCCTGCTGTTCTTCCTGCTCCCGCTGGCTCTGATCGTGCTGGCCGTGCCGGATCTGGCCGGCGGCGCGCTGACCTGGCCTGGTTTCAGCGAGGTGCACACGGTGGTCGCGGCGCACCTGACGCTGACCGCGGTGCTCTTCGGCGTAGTCCTGCCCGACTACCTGATCACCTGCGCGGTCGCGGTCCTCGAGCGCCAGCCGCGGCTGCTCCTGCTGGGCGTGTTCTTCCCGTTCCTGCGGATGCTGGACGCCGCCATCGGCCTGTACGCGATCCCGGCCGCCTGGCTGTCCCGGTCCAGCGGCCGGTGGAAGAGCCCGGCCCGCCGCGCGGTCGAGACCACGGACGAGATCGAGACCACGGACGAGATCACGGACGAGACTGCGGACGAGACTGCGGTCGAGACCGCGGACGGGGCCGCCGGCCCGGTCGCGGGGCCCGGGCCAGCCCGGGAGCTGGCCACGCTGGTGAATGGGAACCCACCGAACCCCCCGGCGCGGGTGGCGGAGGCGAGTCATGTATCTGGGTGAGGAGAGGCCGGTCGCGACCGTGCACAGTGAACTCATGGATCCCGTGCGGATACTGCTGGTGGATGACCATCTGATGGTCACCGAGGCACTGGCCTCACGGCTGTCCGCGGCCATGGACCTGTGGGTGGCGGGACGGTGCACCACGGCCGACCCCAACCTGCTCGAGATCGTCCGCGGGCTACGGCCGGACGTGATCACGATCGAGGTCGAGCCGCTCGGCCCGGCCGTCGGGGAGGTACTGCAGGGCTTGATGGCCGCCCGGCCCGAGGCCAGGGTGGTCGTGCTGAGCGCCGATCATGACATCGCGCACGGCGTGGAGGCGGCCCGGGCCGGCGTCTCCGCCTGGGTGGCCAAGGAACAGGGTGCCGCGGAGCTGGAGACCGTGATCCGCGGTGTGTGCCAGGGTTATTCGTGGTTCCCGCCGGACATGCTGGGCGCGATCCTCAGCGAACTGCGGGCCGACGTCGCCCGGGCCCGGGAGCACGAGGACGTGCTGGACATGCTCAGTCCCCGGGAGCGGGATGTCCTGCTCAGCATGATGGACGGCAAGCGGGGCCGCCAGATCGCCCAGGACCTGCTGATTTCCACCGACACGGTGCGGACGCATACCCGGAACATCTTCGCGAAGCTGGACGTGCACAGCCGTCTGGAGGCGGTCCGGGTGGCGCGGGCGGCTGGCCTGCGGCCCCCGGAACGGAGTGACGGATGAACGCGGGGGCCCCCGCGGGAGCGGGTTCACCGTGGTAGCCAGATCGGTGGCCACGGTCATCACCCGGCTGGAGGGCGGCGCCGGGCAGCACGCGCTGCGGGGGGCACTCAGCCTGGATCCGGCCCGCTACCAGATGACGATCATCACCGGGAGCGGGGACCCGGTGCTGCTGGACCAGGCCGCCGCGGCCGGCCTGGAAGTCCTCACCGAGCCCGCCCTGCGGGCACCCATCGCCCCGCGCAGCGACCTGCGGGCCCTGGCGCGGCTGCGGGAACTGCTCGGCAGGCGGTCTTTCGACATCGTGCACACGCACACGGCCAAGGCCGGGGTACTCGGGCGTCTCGCCGCCCACCGCGCCGGGGTGCCCCGCCTGGTGCACACCTACCACGGCTTCCCCTTCCACGAGTTCCAGGCGGCTCCGCGGCGCCAGGCGTACGTGCAGATCGAGCGGAGCCTGGGCCGGATCACGGACCTGGCGCTGTGCGTCGGCACCGGCGTGGCGGTCGAGGCCGTCCGCCGCCGGCTGATCTCTCCCGAGCGGATCCGGACCATCGGGGTGGTCGCCGACGGTCCCGCTCTGTCCCACGGGGCCTCAGGCAGCGGTGCGTCAGACGCCAGCGCGTCAGACGGCGGTGCGTCAAGCAGCGGTGCCCCCGATGCCGGTGCCCCCGATGGCGGTGCCCTGAACGGCGGTGCCCTGAACGGCAGTGCCTGCAACGGCGGTGCCCGGGCCGGGGCCCGGGCCCGGGCTCGGGCACTGCTCGGCCTGCCCGCCGACGCCACCGTGGTCGGCGCGGTGGGACGGCTGACCTACCAGAAGGCTCCCGGGGACTTCCTGGCTGCGCTGCAGGCGCTGGACCGGCCGGACGTGACAGGAGTCTGGGTCGGCGATGGGGAACTGGCCGCGCAAGTCGCCGCGCAGGCCCGGGAGACCTCCGGCGTACGGGTGGTGCTGGTCGGCCAGCGCGCCGACGTCCCGGAACTGCTGCCCGCCTTCGACGTGTTCGCGCTGCCCAGCCGCTATGAGGGCCTGCCCACGGCCGTGGTCGAGGCCATGATGTGCGGCATTCCGGTGGTGGCGACGGCGGTGAACGCGGTCGGGGACGTGGTAGTGCCGGGTGAGACTGGCCTGCTGGTCCCGCCGGGCCGGCCGGGACTGATGGCCGACGCCGTCCGGTTTCTCCTGGATTCGCCCGAGGCTGCCGCGCGGATGGCCACGGCGGCCCAGGCCCGGCTCGGCCAGCGGTTCGGCGAGCAGGCGCTCCGGCAGGCCCTCACGGCGGCCTACTCCGGCGCGGGTGCCGCAGCCTAGCCAGGGCATGGTTAACTGTCCGTAATGCGCTCATCCGGTGACTAGTTAGCGTCGGAGGGTGAGCGTAAGGATGGGAGAGGACTAAAGGGATGGGGGGAGAACTAGGGGTAACGAACCAGCTAAGCCCGCCCGGGGGACGGTGTGGGAGCGCTGGGGAACAAAGTCGGGGGGAATACGTGGAGCCGTCGTTGGACCGGCGACGGGGCCGGGGGCGCAGGCGGTCAGACGTTGAGCAACCGCTCGCCGTACGCGGCCTGCTGCATGATCTTGGCCACCAGATGACCACGCTGTCATACCTGGTCGAGGCGGTGCGCGGGGACGTGGAAATGCCCGGGGACGCGGGCAGCCGGCTCGAGTTGCTGTCGCTGGAGATGTCCCGGCTGCTGGACATCATCGCCCAGGAGATCCCGGGCGGGACGGGGGTCCCGGCCGTGGCCGAGGTCGAACTGCGCGCGCTGGCCGGCCAGGTCACCCAGCTGGCCCGGATTGCGCATGAGACCGCGGTGATCCTGGAGCCGGGACCGCCGGTGACCATCGAGGCCAGCCCGGCCCTGCTGTGGCGCGTGCTGACCAACGTGGTGGACAACGCGGCCCGGGCCGCCGGACCGGACGGCCGGGTCGAGGTCGCGGTCGCGGCCCGGGGTGACCAGGCCGTACTCGACGTGATCGACGACGGCCCGGGCTTCGGCAAGGGCCCGCCTGGCGCCGCGTCGCTGGGACTCGGCGTGGTGACCACGCTGCTGGAGTCCTGCGGCGGGGCGCTGGAGATCCGGGCGCCTGAATCGGGCGGCGCGCACGTCCGGATCATCGTCCCGGTATGGCCGGGCCCGGCCGATCCCGCCGCTCACCGGACCGGCCAGGTGGCCCCATGACGGAGCTCGTGATCGGGGATGACCACAGCGTCTTCCTGGACGCGATGTCGGCGGTCCTGGAGCAGCGCGGCTACGTGGTCACCGTGGCCCGCAGTGTGGCGGACACCATCGAGACGGTCGGCCGGATCCGGCCGGACGTCTGCCTGATCGACCGGAACTTCGCTGGCGACGACGGGCTCACGGCCATCAGCCCGATGCTGGCCGTGAGCAGCCAGACCAAGGTGCTGGTACTGAGTGCCGACCCGGATACCGAGGGAATCCGCCAGGCCCTGCACGCCGGGGCGTCCGGCTACCTGCACAAGACCAGGGGCGTGTCCGCCCTCACCAGGGCCATCGAGCGGGTCCAGCGCGGCGAGGTGGTCGTCGACGTCCCGAAGCCCGCCCCGGCCCGGCTCGCGGTCCCGCAGGACGACGCGCACCGGCTGGCGGCATTCCTGACCGCCCGCGAACGGGAGTGCCTCCAGCTGCTGGTGGAAGGCCTGGACACGGCCGGGATCGCCACCAAGCTCGGGGTCTCCGCGGCCACGGTCCGCACCCACGTCCAGTCGCTGATGACCAAGCTCGGCGTGCATTCCCGGCTGGAGGCCGCGTCCTACGCGGTCCGCTACCGGCTGCTGGATGACGACCTGACCCGCTTTCCCTCGGCCGGCACCGGGTTAGCTGGCCGCCAGCGGCGCCGGGCCGCCCGGGCCGCCACTATCAGGGCCGCCGCGGCCGCCATGGCCACGAGGATCCAGTCCACGATCCGCCGGGCCGCGTCCGGCGGGGTCCCGGCGAAGCTGTAGGAGTCTGTGGTCAGCGAGCCGTTTGAGAACAGGCTCAGGCCGAAGCTCAGCCCGCTGGCGCCCGCCGGCACGGGCGGCGTGGCCCACCGGGCCTGAGCCCAGCCTGAGCTGGCCGGGAGGTACGGGCTCGACGTCCAGTAGACCCAGCGTCCCGTCCAGGTCCGGTAGTACACCGAATACTGCGTCTGGGCCGTGGACTGGTACCACGAGCCCAGGGTGTACGACCGGCCCGGCCGGACCGGCAGAGAGCATTCCCCCAGGTCGAACTGGGGCAGCAGCTTGGCGTCCCCGCTGTGGTAGCCGGTGACGGTGAGCCGCTCCGCCCAGTGCCCCGAGTGACTGTCCGCGGTGCGCTGCCAGTGGCTGGTGTTGGCTCCGTAGCCACCCTCCATCCAGCACTGCGGGGTGTTGGCGGGGGACGCGGAGGTGGTCTCCAGCGAGGCGCTCACCGCGCCCGAGGCGGCGACTGACTCCAGCGACGGGTTGACGATCCCGTGCGGCGCGGCCGGCGCGACCCGCGGCGCTGGCTTGGCCGCGCTCCGGCCGCCGATCACCTCGCCCACAGTCCGGACCGCCGTGCCGTGCCGCTCCCCCTGGACCAGCCAGCGGGCGAAGGCATCCAGCATCGTGGCCCGCACGGCCAGGCCGCCGCAATGGCTGCCGCCGCACACGTGGTGGAAGACCAGCGGCAGCCAGCCACCGTGGCGCTCGGCCGCGGTGACGGTGCGCTCCAGGTCGCGCAGCGTCCAGGAGCTGTCCACCTCGCCGGCCGTGCGCAGCGCCAGGGGGTGGCCCGGCGGGATGCTCTCGGTCAGGGCGCAGCCGGGACACCCCGGGGCGCGGAGCCCCACCACGCCCCGGGCGCTGGTGTACCCGCAGCCGCGGACGATGGCCTCGGTCCGCGGGCTGTCGGCCCCGCCCGGATAGGCGAAGGAAGTTGCCTGGTAACCCCACCGGGCCAGGATCGAGCGGCTGCCGCAGACCTGCCGCCGGGCTTCGGCCGTGGTCAGCGCGGTCAGCCGGAGATGTGACACGGTGTGCCCGCCGATCTCGTTCCCGTCCGTGGCCAGCTCGTGCAGGTCGGAGCGGGTCACGTAGCCCGGCGTGCCGACCGCGCCGGTGATGATGTAGAACGTCGCGGGCAGCCGGTAGTGCCGCAGCACGCGGGCCGCGGCCATCTGGTCCGCATCGCCGTCGTCGAACGTCAGGCTGACCACGGTCCGCGGGGCGTGCGCTGTCCCGTCCTGGCCTGGCCCCTGCTGGCCTGGCCCCTGCTGGCCTGGCCCCTGCTGGCCTGGCCCGTGCTGGCGTGGCATGGCCAGGCCGCCGGCGGGGGTGGCCGTGCTGCCCTGGGCGGGGACCGCCACCAGCAGGGCCAGGGACGCCGCGGCCAGGCCGGCGGCCAGCACCCGGGCCAGCCCGCCGCCCCCCTGGCTGCCCGGCCACCGGCGTGACCTCCAGGCCTGCCGCAACGCGTCCCCCTCGGGGAGAAGCACTGTGTCCCCCCCACCGCCGACGTGAGCACCAGGCTAGGCAGGACGGGCGGCGATCCCTTCCCCCGTCAGGGTGAGTTCGGGTACCCCATCGGCGGGACCGGCCGGGGGGATCGCCCGGAGCAGCGCACCCCGCCAGGTGCCCGCGACGGTACGAACGCTGACTACCGCCCAGGCGGCCACCAGGACCAGGTACAGGCCGACCGCGGCCCAGCGGAACACGCTATCCCCGGTGTGCAGGGCCAGGCTGGTAGTGCCGGTGACCAGGGTGCCGACCGGGAAGGTGAAGGACCACCAGGTCAGGCTGAACGGCAGGTGAGCCCGAGCCGACCGGATCGTGATCGCGGTGGCCAGGGCCGCCCACAGGACCGCGAAACCCCAGACCGGGACGCCGTACACGACCGCGAAGGCCTGGAACGCCGGCCCGTAGGGGTAGGGCAGGACCAGTCGCGCGGCCCCGCCGAGCAGGCCGGCCGCGGTAATGGACTGACCGAGCGGGCCGAGCACGATCCAGAGCGTGGGCACCATCGCAGCCGGGCCGATGGAGTGATGGACCAGCCGCTGCCACAGTTGCGTGATCACCACCAGGCTCGCGATCAGGCTGATCCCGAACAGGGCATAGCAGGCCAGCAGCAGGGTCAGCCGGGCCTGCCCGGCGGGCAGGTGCGGAATAAGCAGGGCCCCGGTGGCCGCGCTGACCATGGGCGGCACCACCGGCATCAGCCAGCCACCGAAGGCACCGTCCGGCGCGGCCCGCAGCCGGGTGAACATCAGGTACGGCACGGCCAGGCTGCTGGCCAGGCCGGCCACCGTGCCCAGCGGCCACAGCACGGCGTCGACGATCAGGGCCGCGTGCGCGCCGATCAGCCCGGGGCCGAGGAGCAGGGCCCCGGCCCCGACGGTCAGCAGTGCCATCGGCGGCGCGCCGTAGAACTGCACCATGACCGGGTTCCGGGCGTGCCCCAGCGCGGCCTCGCGGTGCCTGGCCCCGTGCACGGCCTCGGCTGCGGTGAGCACCACCAGCCAGGCGGCCGCCAGCACCCAGATGGCCGTGGCGAACCCGCGCAGCCCGGGCCACTGGACCGGGAGGGTGACCGCCGCGGTGGCCACGATGCCAGTGCCCATCACCGAGGCGAACCAGTTGGGCCCCAGGCTGGCGAAGGCGTCGCCGGCCCGGTCCAGGTCGCGCAGCGGCCCGCGGCGGCCGGGCCGGTGCGGGGCCGCCGGCGCGGCCGCCCCAGGGCCGGCACCCCCAGGACCGGCCGGGGCGGGATGGGTGGCGACGGGAAGGGCAGGCGTACTCGTGCTCATGCCATCAGCCTCCGCCGGAACAGGCTGTCCCGGTAGCGGCCCTGTACCTGTTAACTCACAAGCACAGCTTGTGCCTGCCCACAACCATCCCCTGTGCCCGCCCACAAACGCGCATTGTGGGCAGAGTTATCGTGGTTGCGTGCCGTTGAGCCCGCACATTCCCGATCTGGCCGCCCTTGAGCTGTTCGTGGCCGTGGCCCGGTACGGCAGCATCGGGGCGGCGGCGCGGCACGCCGGGATCAGCCAGCAGGCCGCGTCGGCCCGGCTGCGTGCCATGGAGGCCCAGGTCGGCACCGTCCTGCTGGACCGCGATCCGCGGGGGTCCCGGCTCACTGCGGCCGGGGCGCTGCTGGTCGACTGGGCGGCGCCGCTGCTCGCCCAGGCGGGCGAGCTCGACAGCGGTATCGCCAGCCTGCGGCGGGCCCGCGACGCCCAGCTGCGGGTCGCGGCCAGCCTTACCGTCGCGGAGCACCTGCTGCCCGCCTGGCTGGTCGCCCTGCGCGATGAATACGAGCGGGCCGGCCGCCAGCCCGCGGAGATCACCCTGGTCGCGGCCAACAGCGAGGCGGTGGCGGCCACGGTGGCAGAACACGGCGTGGACCTCGGTTTCGTGGAGGGCCCCTCCCCGCCGCGCGGACTGCGGTCCCGGGTGGTGGCGGCTGACCGGCTGGCCGTGGTGGTCCGCCCGGACCATCCGTGGGCCCGCCGCAGATCTGCAGTCCGGCCGGCCGAGCTGGCCACCACGCCGCTGGTGGAGCGGGAGGAGGGATCCGGCACCCGGCAGGCGCTGCGCGCGGCCCTCACCGCCTGCCTCGGCCAGGGCACTGAGCTGGCCGCGCCGGCCCTGCGGCTGAGCACCACCACCGCCGTGCGCCAGGCGGTCCAGGCCGGCGCGGGACCGGCCGTGCTGAGCCTGCTCGCCGTCCGCGAGAACGTGGCCGCGGGGCTGCTGGCCGCGATCCCGGTCCCCGGTCTCGACCTGGGCCGCAGGCTGCGGGCGGTCTGGGTAGGCGCTGCCCAGCTGCCGGCGGGCCCGGCCCGGGACCTGCTGGCCGTGGCGATGCGGCTCGGTGCGCCGCCCGAGCCCGGGTGAGCCGCGGCCGGGGTTGGGCGGCGCAACTGAAGGGCCGATGGGCCCTCGTCACGATCACGGTGACGTGGTTGACTCCGAGGCAGACAGGGGGTGCAGTTAACGATGGTCCGCAAAGACACCGCGGTGGCATCCCCGCCGCGTAAGAACCACGCCGCCAAGGCCGCTAGTGCCGCCAAGGCAGCCAAGGCAGCCAAGGCAGCCAAGGCAGCCAAGGCAGCCCGGCTGCCGCGCCAGCTGTACGAGGACGAGCTGTACCGGCTCCAGGCTGAGCTGGTGAAGGCCCAGGAGTGGGTGCGCGCCGAAAAGGCCCGGATCGTGGTGATCTTCGAGGGCCGCGACGCGGCGGGCAAGGGAAGCACCATCAAGCGCGTCACCCAGTACCTCAACCCGCGGATCGCCCGGATCGCGGCGCTGCCCGCACCGACCGAGCGAGAGCAGAGCCAGTGGTACTTCCAGCGCTTCGTCGAGCACCTGCCCGCGGGCGGGCAGATTGTCCTGTTCGACCGTAGCTGGTACAACCGCGCCGGGGTGGAGCACGTTATGGGCTTCTGCTCCAAGGAGGAGTACGCGCGATTCCTGCATCAGTGCCCGCTGTTCGAGCGAATGCTGGTCGAAGAGGGCATACTGCTGCGCAAGTACTGGTTCTCGGTCAGCGACGCCGAGCAGCAGGAGCGGTTCCGGTCCCGCCTGGAAGATCCCATGCGGCGGTGGAAGCTGTCTCCCATGGATCTGGAGTCGGTCACCCGGTGGGAGGACTACAGCCGGGCCAAGGACGAGATGATGCTGCACACCGACATCCCTGAGGCGCCCTGGTTCGTGGTGGAGAGCGACGACAAGCGGCGGGCCCGGATCAATATGATCGCCCATCTGCTCTCCACCATCCCTTACCGCGACGTCAAGCGGCCGCCGCTCGCCCTGCCGCCACGCCCGCCGGCAAAGGGCTACGTGCGGGTGCCCCGGGAGATGCAGACCTACGTGCCGGACCATGCGGCTGTCCTGGAGGCCCACCCACGTGAGTGAGAGCAGCGAGCCGGACGCTGAGCAGGAGCGGCCGACCCCCCGGCCGGCGGTCGCCGCGTCCATCTGGGCCCTGGAGCATGCCCAGGACTTCGTGACCGTGGCCGTGGGTGTGGTGCTCATCGTCCTCGCCGCCACGCTGGCCGTCTCCGGGGTGGTGAGCTTTGCCGAGGACATGCAGAAGCACCACACGATCGCCAACGCCGCCATCAACCTGCTGGACCGGGTCCTCCTCGTGCTGATCCTCGTCGAGATCGTGCACACGGTCGTGCTGTCGCTGCGCGCGCACCGCCTCGCTGCCCAGCCCTTCATCGTGGTCGGGCTGGTCGCGGTGATCAGGCGGATCTTGTTCCTGCTCAGCAACGAGAACTCCATTCCCACCACCGAACTCGCTCTGCTCATCGGCATGGTGGTGGCTTTCGTGGCCGCCTACCTGGCGGTCAGCTATTTCGAGAAGCCCAGCCTGGAAGAGGAAAGCCCGCTGCCCCGGGCCCGCGGGAAGAAGAACCCCACTGGTAAGGTTGAGACATTAGGCGGCTGAAGATGCCGTCACTTCCGCGGGCGAGTGGCCCGCGTGGTCGCATCTGTGAGCAGTCCGCTTCCCGGTGAGCCTCGGTTTAGCCTGCATGGCCTTGGCCAGCAGGTTCAGGAACCTGGTTCGCCGCTGTCGTGACGCTGGTCCCGCGGCGCGGCCCCCGAATCATGGATGGAGTTCACCGTGCCCCAGCGCCCCCGTGCCTCTGGATCCGGCCAGTCTGCCGGTTACCAGCGGCGGAGGCCGGCCAGCACCGGTCGGTCGGCCGGCCCGCGCAGGCCCTCTCACCAGGGTCGGCCGCACCGCGCCGCCCCGCCCCGCACCAACACCTCTGAGCTTGAGCGTGCCCTGAACGCCGCGCTCAGCGCGCCAGCGCCGCCCGAGGCGACGTTCGCCGAACTTGGCCTGCCCGGCCCGCTGGTCGCCGCGCTCGCCGAGCAGGGCATTACTGCCCCCTTCGCCATCCAGACCCGGGCCCTGCCCGACGCGCTGGCCGGCCGCGACGTGCTGGGCCGCGCCCAGACCGGGTCAGGTAAGACCCTCGCCTTCGGCCTGCCCCTGCTGGCCCGGCTGGCTCACGCCGCCGGTCCCCGCCAGCCGCGGGCCCCGCGCGGGCTCGTCCTGGTCCCGACCCGGGAACTCGCCCGGCAGGTCGCCGAGGTGCTCGCCCCGCTGGGCCGCCGGCTCGGCGTGCGGGTCACCACCGTGTACGGCGGCGCGCCGATGGGCCGGCAGATCGAGCAGCTCGCCCGCGGGGTAGACATCGTGGTCGCCACGCCCGGGCGGCTCATCGACCTGATCGGCCGGGGCGCCGCCAGCCTCGCCCAGATCGAGATTGCCGTGCTCGACGAGGCCGATCACATGGCCGACCTGGGCTTCATGCCGGCCGTGACCGAGCTGCTCGACGCGACACCGCGGGACGGGCAGCGGCTGCTGTTCTCGGCCACCCTGGACCGGGACGTGGACCGGCTGGTCACCGCCTACCTGACCGACCCGGCGCTGCACGCGGTCGCTCCGGTGTATGAGCCGGGCCAGGCCGCCGACCACCAGGTGTTCGTGCTGCCGGCTGAAGACAAGGTGACGATCGCGGCTGAGATCGCCGCCCGGCCGGACCGCACGCTGTTCTTCGTGCGGACCAAGCACGGCGCGGGCCGCCTGGCCAAGCAGCTCAGCCGGGCCGGGGTCGAGGCTGCCGCCATCCACGGCGACCTCAGCCAGAACCAGCGCCAGCGGGCCCTGGACGGGTTCGCTGCGGGCTACCCGCGGGTGCTGGTCGCTACCGACGTGGCCGCCCGCGGCCTGCACGTCGATGACGTCGGCCTGGTGGTGCACTTCGACCCGCCGAACGACCACAAGGACTACCTGCACCGGTCGGGCCGCACTGGCCGGGCCGGCGCGACCGGGACCGTGCTCGCGCTCGTCGATCCCGGCCAGGTCCGCGACGTCGCGCGGCTGCAGGAGGCGGCCGGGATCAGCCCGGCCCGCCACCAGGTGCAGCCGGGCGCCCCGGCGGTCCGGGACATCGCGACGTCCGGGACGCCGATCCCGCCGCCGCCACCGCGGCCGGAGCGTGCGGCCGGCGCGGCCGCCGGCCAGCCCGGCCGGGGCCGTCCCGGTCGCAGCCGTCCTGGCCGCCCGCGGTCCGGCGCCCCCCGAGCTACCAGCCGGGACTCCCGCGGCCGGGGGCAGCGGACCCGCCTGCCCGAGGCCAGCTAACCGCGGTCCGAGGCCAGCTAGCTGCCTCACGGGCCCGCCTGCGATGGGCAGGGAGGTCGCTCCACAGGAGTGCCCTTCCTTGCCCATCACTGGCAGCCCATGCGACGATCCGAGTACGTAGCACGGACTTAGTAGCACGGACTTAGTAGCACTGGGAGCGCCCGTTGGCTCAGCCCGGCACGCCGTGACCGCCGCACCTGCCCAGGATGCCCGCCTGCGTGGCGAGCCGGTGGCGCGTGCCGTGTTCGAGGGACTGCCCGACCGGTACGACCGGCTCGGCTACCTGCTTTCGATGGGCCAGGACCGGCGGTGGCGCCGCGCGGTGGTCAGCCGCACCGCGGCCGGCCAGCCGGGCCTGGCGCTGGACGTGGCGACCGGCCCGGCCGGGATCGCCCTGGCGGTCGCGGGCCGGACCGGGGCCAACGTGGTCGGCGTCGACCTGAACGAGCCCATGCTGCGTGCGGGCGAGGGCCGGACCCGGCGTCCTGGCGGCCCTGGCCGGGTGCGGCTCGCGGTCGGCCGGGCGGATGACCTCCCGTTCCCGGACGCCACCTTCGACGCGGTGACCTTCTCTTACCTGCTGCGTTACGTGGACGATCCAGCCGCGACTATCGCCGAGATGGCCCGCACCCTGCGTCCCGGCGGCACCCTGGCCAGCCTCGAGTTCTATGTGCCGCCGCAGCCTGTGTGGCGGGCGGCCTGGTGGTGCTACACCCGGCTGGCCCTGCCGGTGCTCGGCGGCCTGACCGGCGGCGCGGCCTGGTACCGGGTCGGCCGCTTCCTCGGGCCCAGCATCTCCGTCCACTACCGGCGGCGTTCTCTCGACGACCACATCGCGGCCTGGCGGGCGGCGGGCCTGACCGACATCGGGGTCAGCGTGATGAGCCTGGGCGGCGGGCTGGTCATGTGGGCCCGCAAGGCCGCGCCGTCCGCGGGACCTGGTTCGTGAGCGCGCGGACCGAGAAGACCGCCTTCTACGCGATGGGCCGCGGCACCGGGGGGTTCCGCGACTGGCTCACGCTGCTGCACCCGCCCTACACGCTGTGGCACCTGTCCTACGTGGCGATCGGTGCGGCGCTGGTCCCGCACCCGGTGCTGTGGCGGCTCGGCGCCACCATGCTCGCGTTCTTCCTGGCCGTCGGCATCGGCGCGCACGCGCTCGACGAGCTCAACGGCCGGCCGCTGAGCACCGGCATCAGCAGCGTCGTCCTGGCCATCACCGCGGCGGTGTCCATCGCCGCCGCGGTCGTGATGGGCCTGATCGACGGCGGCCTGCGGCTGCTCCCGTTCGTGATCGTCGGCGCGATCCTGGTCTGCGGATACAACCTGGAATTGGCCGGCGGCCTGCTGCACAGCGATTTCTGGTTCGGCGCGGCCTGGGGGGCCTTCCCGGTCCTGGTCGGGGCCTACGCCCAGCACTGGACGCTGCCACCCGCCGCGCTGGTCGCCGCGGTGGCCGCGTTCTTCCTGTCCCTGGGCCAGCGCTCGCTGAGTACCCCCGCCCGGGCCCTGCGCCGCCGGATCGCCTCGATATCGGTCCACGTCACCTGGCGTGACGGCAGCCAGCAGGAACTCGGCCGGGCCGAGCTGCTGGCGCCGCTGGAGCGCGGGCTCCGGTACTTCACCTGGGCCACTGGGACCCTGGCCGTCGCGCTCGTGATCGCGCGATGAGGCCCGGATTGTGAGTGAAGCCCCGTTCGATGTCGTGGTGGCCGGCGCCGGGCCGGCCGGGAGCGTGGCCGCGCTGGTCCTGGCCCGTGGGGGCGCCCGCGTCGCGCTGGTGGACAAGGCCGCCTTCCCCCGCGACAAGGCCTGCGGTGACCTGGTCGGCCCGCGCGGCGTAGGCCTGCTCGACGAGCTGGGCGTGTCCGTGCCGGATGCCGGGCAGGGCGCGGATCTCCTGGTCGTGGGGCCGTCCGGGCACCGGGCACGGCTGCCGGCCTTCCCTGGCCGGACCTATCCGGGCCACGGGGTGGTCATCCCCCGGGTCGTCCTGGATGACGCGCTCCGCACGGCCGCCCTCGAGGCGGGCGCAGAACCCATCCGGGCCCGCGTCAGCGGCGTGGACCGGGAGCCCGGCGGCCCGGTCCGGGCGCTGATCGCCAGCGACGGGCGGCGGATCACCGCGGACGCGTTCATCGGCGCGGACGGCGCGCTCAGCCCGGTCGCCCGGCTGGCCGGGATGCTCGACCCGGACACCGCGCTGTGGGGCTTCGCCATCCGCGCGTACATCCCCGCCGAGGTACCGTTGCCGTTGCTGGTCCTGCTGGACCAGGCCCCGTGGCGGATCTATCCCGGGTACGGCTGGCTGTTCCCCGGCGCGGACGGGCAGGCCAACGTGGGCATCGGGGTGGGCCTGGGCACCCGGCGGCGGCCGACCCGGCTGCGCGGCGACCTGGACCGGTTCACCGCCTTGCTGCGGACCTCGGGTGACCTGGCCCCGGGGGCCCGGCCTGGCCAGGTGACCGGCGGCTGGCTGCGGATGGGCGGTACCGGAACCCCGCCGGCAGTGGGAAACCTGCTCCTCGCCGGGGACGCGGCCGGGCTGATCAACCCGCTGCAGGGCGAGGGCATCGGCCCGGCCATGGTCAGCGCGCGGCTGGCCGCGCAGTGCCTGCTGGCCGGCCCCGGGCAGGCGGCCGCGGCCTACACCGAGGCGGTCACGGCGGCGTTCGGCCCGTATCTGCCGGGGGCTTCGGCTCTCCAGGCCACCCTGCTGCGCCGGCCGCGCGCCGCGTCAGCCGCCGTGCGGCTGCTGACCGCGCCCGCGGTCCGCCGGGTGCTGGGCGGTACCTGGTCGCTGTACTGGAACGGCCTGGTGGACGGGGCCAGCCCGCGGCCGGCCGCGTGGGCCGCCGCGGCGGTCCAGCAGGTGGCCAGCCGGC
>Ga0208589_1000430_pt1 | contig 20150 bp, 14 predicted proteins | sample NGESurshal092012_2_FD_184486 | JGI IMG/M metagenome (GOLD analysis project Ga0208589, IMG submission 184486) | Arctic peat soil microbial communities from Barrow, Alaska - NGEE Surface sample F53-2 shallow-092012 (SPAdes) | ecosystem: Environmental > Terrestrial > Soil > Wetlands > Peat ... | reverse complement strand
CGCGAGCAGATTCGCGGCCATCACGTCCCGGAGATCGTCAAGAACCCCGGACGGATCAGGCGCGCTGCCCAGGACGACCGGCAGGCTCGGGCCGTCCGCGAGGGCGGCCACCAGGAGAAGGTCCCGGGCGCTCGCCGGCAGCGAGCTGATCCGGCTGGCGACCAGTTGGCGCAGGGAAGACGGGATGTCGGGCGGCCGCCCGGCGAGCACGGACTCGATGACCCCGGGCCGCCCGGCCAGTTCCAGCAGGAACATCGGGTTCCCGCCGGTGAGCTGGAGCAGGTTCAGCAGCGCACGCCGGCTCAGCCGGACGGCGGTCCGGGAGGTGACCAGGTCCCGGGCTGCCCCAGGACTGAGCGGGCCGAGGACCAGCCGGTCCAGCCGCCCCGCTGGGATGGCATCGGTCGCGAGAGCAGGGTGGCCGCCGGCCCAGCCGGTCCGGACCGAGGCCAGGAAACTGACCCGGGCCGGAGGAAGCCGGCGCAGGACGAAGGCCAGGACCCGCGCCGACGACAGGTCGAGCCAGTGAAGGTCATCGACGATCATCAGCACGGGCTGGGAATCAGCGACCCTGCGCAGGATGGTGACCGCGGCCGTGGCGACGGTCCGCAGATCGACCGACGGTTCGGGTGCTTCCTCACGCAGGAGAGCCACCCGAATGGCCCGGCGTTGTGGTGCGGGGAGGGCATCAGCCAGCGAACCCGGCAGCGGATCAAGCAAATCCGCGATCCCGGTGTACTCCAGTGGCATTTCGAGTTCGGCCGGGTTGGCGTTCAGCACCAGCCAGTCACGCTCACGGGCTGCTTCCTGCGCGGCCGTCAGGACGCTCGTCTTGCCGATGCCTATCTCACCCTCGACGAGCATGACACGTGAGTTCTGCCTGGCCCGCCCCAGGAAACTGGCCACGGCGGCCACTTCAGGTTCCCGGCCCACAAGTTCTGGAGCCATCTCATCCCCAACCCCCAGATTGAGTATGGAGTCCGGCGGCGTCTTGCGCCATCGGGTAACGGGCCGGGTTTACGGAATTGCGGTCTCACCGGAGTGACCGCCGGGTTAGGTCATCGGCCCCGATTAAGGAGCCAGGATCACGCGCACCGGCCGCCGGGGCCCGGCCCCGTGGCTGCTCGCGGCGCCCAATCCACGGGCCCGCACCTGGGTGCCCAGGCCTGGGCCAGGCTGGGCGGAGCCGGGCCGAACCCGGGCCGGGCCGGTGCGGGGCCGGGCCGGCTGGCGGGCAGCGCCCGTCACCCGGGCAGGCTGCTCAGGCCCGCGCGGACGCGTTCCGCGGTGGCGTCGAGTTCATCCCGCCCGGGGGTGCGCGGCCTGGCCTTCAGCCGGAAGCCGTCGCCGGCGGTCCGCGGGATCACGTGCAGGTGCACGTGGAAGACGTCCTGGCCCGCGGCCACCCCGTCGGCGAGGAAGAAGTTCACGCCCTCGCAGGGCACCGCGCTGTTGCGCAGCGCCCGGGCCAGCTGGTGGGCCACCGCGAACACGCCCCTCCCGAGGTCCTCATGGAGATCCTCCAGGCTGGCGGCGTGGACCCGCGGCACGACGAGCAGGTGCCCCAACGTCAGCGGCCGGACATCCATGAAGGCGACCACGTGCTCGTCCTCGTAGACCCCGCTGGCCGGCAGCTGACCGGCGATGATGCCGCAGAAAACGCACGCCTGCGCCGGGGGGGAGGCCATGCCGATAGTGTGCCTGACCAGCGGCGTGAGCCCACGCAGGAGGACGGGTGCCGCGCCGGCCGGCGCGGGACGTGGCCCGGTATGGCCAGGGATGGGGTCGATCACGTGGACGGGCGGGCGGTCCTGGTGACCGGGGCCGGGCGGGGCATCGGGGCGGCCGTGGCGCAGGCGTTCGCGGCCGCGGGGGACCGGGTCGCGGTCCACTACGGCCGCTCGGCCAGGCCGGCCGCCGATGTGCTGGCTGGGCTCCCCGGCGGCGGCCACCTGATGCTTCAGGCCGACCTGGCCGACCCGGACGCGGTGCGCCGCATGGTCGATCAGGCCGCGGAGGCGCTCGGCGGCCTCGACGTGCTGGTGAACAACGCGGGGGTCTACGCCGCGCAGCCAGTCACCGAGGGGACATATGAGGACTGGCAGGCCGCCTGGCAGGACACGCTGGCGGTGAACCTGACCGCCGCCGCGAACGCAACCTGGTGCGCGGTCCGGCACATGATCGCGGCGGGCGGCGGCCGGATCATCAACGTCTCCTCCCGCGGCGCCTTCCGCGGTGAGCCCGACCATCCGGCCTACGCGGCCAGCAAGGCCGGGCTGAACGCGCTGGGCCAGTCGCTGGCCCGCGCTCTCGGCTCGCACGGCATCGCGGTCACCACCGTGGCGCCGGGGTTCGTGGCCACGGACATGGCGGCCGGCAGCCTGGCCGGGGCGGGCGGCGACGAGATCCGCGGGCAGAGCCCCTTCGGCCGGGTGGCCAGCGCCGGCGAGATCGCCGCCGCCGTGCTGTACCTGGCGTCCGCGGACGCCGAATGGGCCAGCGGGGCGATCCTCGACCTGAACGGCGCGTCCTACCTCAGGACGTAGCGCCGGGCAGGTTCATCACGGCGGCCCGGTTCAGGGCTTGCGGCCGGCGCCACACCAGATCGTCACGTCCGGCGGGACCGGCTCCCCGGGATCGGGCCGCCACTGCGGCGGTTCGACCACGCCGGGTTCCAGCAGCTCAAGCCCGTCGAAGAAGCGGCTGATCTGCTCACGATCGCGCATCGTGGCTTTCGGCCCTTCCAGCCGCTGGTTCAACCGCCGGGTCATCTCGGCCACCGAGTCGGGGCGGATGTCGCTGGCCGGATGGGACACGACCAGGTAGCTCCCCTCCGGCAGCCCGGCGAGCAGGGCCTTGACCACGTCGTGCGGGCCGTCGGCCTCCGGGATGAGATGCAGGGTGAGAAGCAACAGCAGCGCCACCGGGCGGCCCAGGTCGAGGGTCCGCGCGGCGGCCTTCAGGATCAGCGCCGGATCGCGCAGGTCAGCGTCCACGCAGTCACAGCTGCCGTCCGGGCCGCTGACCATCATGGCGCGGGCGTGGGCGACCACGATCGGGTCGTTGTCCACATAGACCACGCATCCGGACGGATCGGCGGACTGGGCGACCTCGTGCGTGTTCGGGGCGGACGGCAGCCCGGCGCCGATGTCGAGGAACTGCCGCACGCCGCACTCAGCCGCCAGGAAGCGCACCGAGCGGGCCAGGAACGCCCGGTTGGCCCGGACGGCGGTGACGATCCCGGGACTGGCCGCGATCGCTTCCTCCGCGGCGTCCCGGTCGGCGGCGAAGTTGTCCTTCCCGCCGAGCCAATAGTCGTACACCCGGGCCGAATGCGCGCGCCGGACATCTATCTGGGCGGCCTTACGGCGGCTTGAAGCCGACCTTTGCAGCCATTGGCCTGCCACCCAGCACTCCATTTGCGTCGTCGCGCCGCCTGAAGCGCAGCATAACGGGACACGTCCCGGCAAATAAGGCCCAGGGACGGGAATGAGGACACCGGCTCCCGTACGGGCGGTGAGCAGCGCTGCACCAGCAGTTGCCGGAGCGCACAGCGAACGTCTTCCGGTATACGATCATCCGAACCAGGCCCGGAGGCCGCGGAGCGGCGGCGGAGTCCCGGGCTGGCTGGCAGTGGCAGGATGGCCGCCCCGGAGGACGACCGCAGCGGATGAAGATACCCCGCCCTCTCATCAACGATCCCGGCTTGGTCTCGCTGAAGAGCGCGGCGCGGGCGGCCATCGTGATGCCTGCGGTCTTCGCCTTTGCCGACCAGGTGATCGGCCAGCCGCAGACCGCGCTCTTCGCCGCGTTCGGGTCGCTGGCCCTCCTGGTGTTCGTCTCGTTCAGCGGGTCCGCCCGGAGCCGCTTTCTCGCGTACCTGTCGCTCGGGGTCAGCGGCGCGGTCCTGATCGTCGCGGGGACGGCGTGCTCGGGCAACGCGTGGATGGCCGCCGGGGCGATGGCCGTGGTCGGCTTCCTGATCTTGTTCTCCGGGGTGATCAACGGGTATTTCGCGGCCGGGGGCACGGCCGCCGTGCTGGTTTTCGTGCTGTCCGTCACGGTGCCGTCCCCGATGTCGGCCGTCCCCTGGCGGCTGGCCGGCTGGGGCCTCGCCGCCGCGGTCGCCATCGCCGCCGTGATGCTGATCTGGCCGCCGCGGGAGCGCGCCACGCTCCGGGCGGACACCGCCCGGGGCTGCCTGGCCCTGGCCGCCGTGGCCGACTCCGTCTGCGGTGACGGGCCCGCCGAGGCCGCCACCCTCGCCGCGGCGGGAAAGTCGATCAGCGGCCTGCGCGGCCGGCTGACCGCCACCCCGCACCGGCCAACCGGGCCGACCCGCCCCACGGCCGCCCTGGCCGGGCTCATCGACGAGCTGGGCTGGCTGTACCAGTCCCTCGAGATCCTGGCCGGGACCCCGGCGGGCGAGCTGTGCGTGGCCGAGAACACCGCCGCGATCCGCGCCGTGGCCTCGGTGCTGCGGGCCTGCGCCGCGGAACTGGACGGCCGGCCGGACCTGTCCGTCCGTGACCAGACGGGCAGGCAGCCGGTCGAGCGGCTGGAACGGGCCCGGGAGACCGCAGCCCAGCTGCTGGCCCGGCGGGTCGCCGAGCTGCCGCACATCCCGGACGAGCAGGCGCTCCAAGCCCAGGTGGACCGGGGGTTCCGGGTCTACACGATCTCCTACACCACGCGCCAGATCGCCGGGTACGCGCGGGCGGCCAGCCCGCGGCCGGACGGACCGCCCATCGAGGGGCTGCCTGGTCCCGCCGAGCTGGCCGCGGCCGCCAATGCCGCCGCGGCCACCGCCGAGGTGGGCCCCGACCCGCTGACCGGCGCGGTCCCGGGCTCGCGCCGCTGGACCAGATGGATGCGCTCCTGGCTGGTCGGCGCGGAAGGGTTCACCGCCATCCACGCCGACTACCGCTCGGTCTGGTTCCGCAACAGCGTCCGCGGCGCCGTGGGCCTGGCCATCGCGGTGTTCATCGCCCAGAAATCGGGGCTTCAGCACTCCTTCTGGGTCGTGCTGGGCACGCTGTCCGTGCTGCGCTCCAACGCGCTGGGCACCGGCCGGTCGGTGATCAGCGCGCTGGCCGGGACGGCCGTGGGCATCGTCATCGGGGCCGCGATCCTGATCCCGCTGAACGGCCACACCACGGTGCTGTGGGGCATTCTTCCGGTCGCGGTGCTGCTGGGTGCCTACGCGCCCCGGGTGATCTCCTTCGCCGCGGGCCAGGCCGCCTTCACCGTGGTCATCCTGGTCCTGTTCAACATCATCGCGCCCACGGGCTGGCGGGTGGGGCTCCTGCGCATCGAGGACGTGGCGGTGGGCTTCGCGATCAGCCTGGGAGTCGGGCTGGTGTTCTGGCCGCGGGGCGCGGCCGCGCTGTTGCGGCAGAACCTGGCCGCGGCTTACTCGCGGACCTCCGACTACGTGGCGGCCATGGTCGAGCAGCTCAGCGGGCTGGACGGCGGCGCGAACCCCTCACGAGCCGAGCTGGCCGCGACCACGGCGGCGCACCGGCTCGATGACTCGTTCAGCCAGTACCTGGCCGAGCGGTCCGCCCAGCGGGTCGACCCGGAGCGGGTCAGCCGCATGGTCGGCGGCGTGGCCAAGGTCCTGCGCGCGGGCCAGTCGCTGGCCGCCCTGAACGCGCTGGCCGACGGGCCGCCCGTGCTGGGCCAGCCCGCGCCCGGCCAGCCCGAGGGACAGAACGGGGACCCGCCGCGCACACGGCTGCCGGTCACCCCGGCGGGCGCCCCGGGTAACGGGTCCCGCAAACCCTGCGCCGAGAACCTGGAACAGAACGTGCTGGCTCTGCGGGCCTGGTACGTGACGCTCGGCGACTCGCTGGTCAACGGCACGGCCGTGCCGCCGCCGGAGCAGCGGGACCCGGCGGCCCGCAAGCGCCTGCTGCAGTGCACCCGGGCGGCGATCAGCCGCGGGGAGCCGGGTGAGGCACGCAACGCGCTGCTGGTCCTGTGGGCCAGTGAGCACCTGGACATGCTGTGGCGGCTCGAAGACCGCCTGGGCCGTACGCCGGAGCCCGCCCCGGAGGCCGCTAACCGCCCGGCGGACACGCCGGCCGCAGCCCCCGCGGATTAATCCCGGAAGTTCTTTCCGCAACGAAAACCGGGCCAGGGTCGCTCCCCCTGCGCGGGAGCTGGCTGCACGGGAGCTGGCTGCACGGGGCTCAGCAGGGGCGGGTGGTGCGCAGCCGGATCGTGACGTCCAGGCCGCGCAGGCTGGCCAGCATGTCGCCGGGATATTCGGTGCCGATGTCGGTCAGCACGTAGCCGAGGTCGTCCCGGGTGCCCAGGAGCTGGCCCTCGATGTTGGCGCCGTGCTCGGCGAGCAGCTGGTTGATGCTGGCCAGCACGCCCGGCACGTTGCGGTGCAGGTGCACCAGCCGGTGGGTCCCGGGAGTGTGCGGCAGCGCGACCCGCGGCATGTTGACGCTCAGCGAGGTCGTGCCGCAGCTGACGTAGTCGTGCAGCTTCCCGGCCACGAACTCACCGATGTCCTGCTGCGCTTCCTCGGTGGAGCCGCCCACGTGCGGGGTGAGGATCACGTTGGGCAGGCCGCGCAGATCGGAGTGAAACTCCTCGCCGCGGCTGCGCGGCTCCTGCGGGAACACGTCCACGGCCGCGCCGGCCAGGTGCCCGGACTCGATGTTGCGGCGCAGCGCGGCGTGGTCCACCACGAAGCCTCGGGACAGGTTCAGGAACAGGCTGCCCGGCTTCATGGCCGCGAACTCGGCCTCGCCGAACAGGCCGCTGTTCCCCGGCCGCCCGTCCACGTGCAGGGTGACGGCGTCGGAGATCTCCAGCAGCTCTTCCATGGTCCCGCAGCGCTGCGCGTTGCCCAGGGCCAGCTTGTCCGCGGTGTCGTAGAAGTACACGGTCATGCCGAGGCTTTCGGCGAGCACCGAGAGCTGGCCGCCGATGTTGCCGTAGCCGATGATGCCCAGGCGGCGCCCGCGCACCTCGTGGCTGCCCGCGGCGGACTTGTCCCACAGGCCCGCGTGCATCTGGGTGTTCTTGTCGGTGAGCCGCCGGGTCAGCGCGATGATCTCGGCCAGGACCAGCTCGACCACGCTGCGGGTGTTCGAGAACGGGGCGTTGAAGACCGCAATGCCGCGCTCGGACGCCGCGGCCAGGTCGATCTGGTTGACGCCGATGCAGAACGCGCCGACCGCGAGGAGGTTCGGCGCGGCGTCCAGCACCCGGCCGGTGACGTTCGTGCCGGACCGGATGCCGAGCACCTGGACGTCCTGCACCGCGGCGATCAGCTCATCCTCAGTCAGCGCCCCGGCCCGGGTCTCGACCTGGTAGTCGGCCTTGTTCAGCCGGGTGGCGGCGTCGGGGTGAATGTTCTCCAGCAGCAGGACACGGCCGTGCCCATCGGTGCGGTCCAGCGTCAACACCCTTCCGATCCGGCGGCCAGCCCCGTGCTCCGCCGGCCGCGTACTTCGTCAGCAAATACCGCTCACCAGCCTAATCGCCACCTCGTGTGCCCGGGTCGGAGCGCCCGGCCCGCCGGGGGGGCCGTCGGGCCGGTGGGAGGCTGGGCGGCGGCGTGGCCCTTGGGCCCTCGCCCCGGTGATCCTGGGCGGGGGAGGAGCCGGGGCGGTTTTCGTTGCGGAGAATTTTTGGGTTTTGCCCGGGTCGGTCAGGTCTCGGTGAGCCGGCGGGCGACGGTCGCGGCGTGGCCGGGATCCAGGACGAGCGTGTAGTGGTTGGCGCCGGGCACCGTCTCCACCGTGAGCATCGGGGCCTGCGCCGCCCAGTACTCGCACAGTTCCGGCGGGAGCATCCCCGGCGGCTGGCCGAACATGCCCGCGGGCGCGGTGAGCAGCCGGACCGGGCGGCTCAGCCCGCGCAGCGCGGCGCCCAGCCGTTCGCCGCTGCCCAGCAGTTCCCGGCCATCCGCGCGGGCCGCCTGCTCGGACACCCGGGAGCGCAGCACGCCGTCCTCGCCGGTCAGGTCGTAGCGCAGGTAGTCCTCCAGGTAGCCGTTCCAGGCGTCCTTCATGGCCGGGTGGGACCGCCAGAAGTCGAAGTACGCCTCCACGCTCGGGTACGTCTCGCGCAGCCGGGCCAGCGCCGGGCCCAGGCCCGCGTCCAGCAGCGCGTCCAGATCGGCACCGTCGGGGACCGGCAGCGGCAGCCCCCCGTCGACCAGCAGCAGCCCGCCGAACATGCCCGGCTCCTGGTCCGCGGTGAGCAGGGCCAGGTAGGCGCCGAGCGAGTGCCCGGCCAGCACCGGCTCCTCCAGCTCGAGGTGGGCCACCGTGGCCAGGACATCCTCGATGTGGCGGCCGAACCCGTACGGGCCGGGCAGGTGCGCGCTGTGCCCGCGGCCGCGCAGGTCCACCGCGAACAGGGACCACTCGGTGGGCAGGGCCTCGGCTACGGGCTCCCAGGCCATCGCGGACGCGGTGATGCCGTGCAGCGCCACCCCGTGCCGTGGGCCGCGGCCCCAGCGCAGCACCCGGAGGGTGCCGTCCGGCCGCGGTACGCCGAGCTCCGCCGGGTTTGTGCGCACGGGTTCCTCCCTCGCCGTCCCGGGAGCCGCCGCGCTTCCGGGTCCACTGATATGCCGTGATCCACTGCCGTGTCCGTGTCCACGGTACGTGCCGGTTGCGGCAAGTTCCCGGCCCGGCCGGGCCGGGCTCGCTACGGTGACAGCGGCCCCGCCGCGGGGCAGGACCGGCCGGGTAGTGGGCGGGTAGTGGGCGGCCCAAGCCGGGCGGCCCAGGGAGTGAGAACGTGACTGCGCCGTTTGCGACCGCCCTGCTCGGCTGGAAGCCGAGCGGGAAGAACAAGCTCGGCTGGCCTCTGGTGCCGAATTTCGCGGACGTGGACAGCGCCGAATCGATGCGCATCGCGGCGGGAGTGCTGGATTACCTCGCCGTGACCCGGGGATGCGTCTCTGACGTCCCCAAGGACCCGGGCGGTCCGCTGGAGCAGGAGGTCTGCGATCACCTGGGCTGGGTGCTGCAGCGCAAAGACCCCGAGCGTGGCTGGCGTATCGAGCGGGGTGCGGTGATCACGCGATTCGACCAGTACGCCCACCTGTCCGAGGTGGACGCGCTCGTACGGGCGAACCCCCAGCTGCGGGTCACGATTGGCACGGACTACCTGATCAGGCCGGATGTGACGGTGTCGCTGGCCCGGGTGCGGACCGCGTCCGGGCTGCCCGTGCTGCACGCGGCGGTGTCCTGCAAGTGGACGATCCGGTCCGACCGGGTGCAGAACATCCGGCATGAGTGCCTGCAGATGATCCGGCACCGCCGGGGCCGGCAGCCGCACCTGGTCACCGTCACCGCGGAGCCGCTGCCGACCCGGCTGGCGTCCATCGCCCGCGGCACCGGGGAAGTGGACGCGGTCTACCACATCGCCTACGACGCGATGGCGGCCAGCGTGGCCGGTACCGCGAACTCCGAGCAGGCCGAGGCGTGGCATGAGGTGACCGGGCAGCGCCGGGTGCTGAGTTATGAGCTGCTGGTGGACACGCTGGCCTCGTGGTGATGGCCAGGGTGGTCACGGGATGAATGTGGCCACGGCGTGGGGCGGTGACGGCGTGGGTCAAGCGAACTGACGGTGCCTGCGGGCACAATCAGCCGGAGGATGAGGCTGGGGGCGCGGTTCTGGTGGCACGGTGGAAGAGGGGCAGATGGTGGATGAGCTGACCTCCCTGGAGATCTGCGCCGGGGCCGGCGGGCAGGCCCTCGGCCTGGAGCAGGCCGGGTTCACCCACGAGGCCGTGGTCGAGCTGGACGACGCCGCCTGCGAGACGCTGCGCCGCAACCGGGGTGACGCGTGGAAGGTCATCGAGGACGACGTGGCCAACGTAGACGGCCGCGGGTTCGCGGGGGTCGACCTGTTCTCCGGCGGTGTGCCGTGCCCGCCGTTCTCCATCGCCGGTAAGCAGCTCGGCCGCGACGACGAGCGGGACCTGTTCCCGCAGGCGCTGCGCCTGGTCGAGGAAGCCAGCCCGCGGGCCGTGCTGCTCGAGAACGTGCGGGGGCTCGCGGCCCGGCGGTTCGATGGCTACCGGACCCAGGTCCTGGAACGGCTGCACGACCTGGGTTACCAGACGTGGTGGGACGTGGTCCAGGCCAGCCACCACGGGGTGCCGCAGCTGCGGCCCCGGTTCGTGCTGGTCGCCGTGCGGCAGCCGTGGGCCTCGTGGTTCCGGTGGCCGTCGGCCGCGGTGACGGCGCCGCCCACGGTGGGGGAGATGCTGGCCGACCTGATGGGCGCGGGGGGCTGGCCCGGCGCTACGGACTGGGCGGCGAGGGCCTGCGGGATCGCGCCCACGATCGTCGGCGGGAGCAAGAAGCACGGCGGGCCGGACTTGGGGCCCACCCGGGCCCGTGAGGCGTGGAAGGGGCTGGGCGTGGACGGGCTGGGCATCGGTGACTCCGCGCCTGGTCCTTTGTTTCCGGTGGACCAGCGGCCCAAGCTGACCGTCCGGATGGTCGCCCGGCTGCAGGGCTTCCCCGACTGGTGGGAGTTCTCGGGCCGGAAGACCGCCGCGTACCGGCAGGTGGGCAACGCCTTCCCGCCGCCGGTGGCCCGGGCCCTCGGCGAGGCCATCCGGGCCGCGCTGACCCACGCCGCCCCTGCGGTCGCCGCGCCTGAGCCGGATCTGGCCGACGCGGGCCACCACGCCAGCCCGGCCTGATCGGGCCGCGCCTCCCAGCGTTGACGCCGGCCCCACGGCCCTCCCGGGATCGGGCCGCCACGGCCCTCGCGGGATCGGGCCGCCCCCGGCTCGGGACGCCACGAGAAGGCAGACCCGCTAGCCAGTCCCAGCAGCCCCACTAGTCCTACTAATCCCACTAGTCGCGTCTCTCCCCACCCCTGGGCGCGCCAGACCAGGCGCAGCCTGTGGATAACCATCAGCAGTTAAGATCCGACCCCCTCTAGGGGGTCTAAATCGAACTGGAGATGAAATGGGCGGGTCTTAGATGGCGGTGAAGCCGCCGTCGACGGAGATGATGGCGCCGTGGATGTTGGCGGCGTCGTCGCTGGCCAGGAAGACGGCGGTGGCGCCGATCTGGGCCGGGGTGCTGTAGCCGCGGGACGGCAGGGTGGCGATCAGCGGGTCCAGGAACTCGCGGTGGGCCTGGGTGATGTCGGTCAGGGTGGGCCCTGGGGCGATGGCGTTCACCCGGATCCCGGCCGGGCCGTACTCCGCCGCCAGGGCCCGGGTCAGCCCGTGGACCGCGGACTTCGTGGCGCTGTACAGGGCCGTCTTGGCCATCCCGGCGATCCCGTTGATGGAGCCCATGTTGATGATCACGCCGCCGCCGGCCGCGGTCATGGCCGGGACCAGGGCCGCGGTGAGCAGGATCGGCGCCTTGATGCTGACCGCCAGGGCCGCGTCGATCATGGCCTCGGTCGTGTCGGTAGTGGTCGTCTGCCCGACCAGGTAGGCCGCGTTGTTGACCAGGATGTCGATGGGGGCGCCGGCCAGATCCGCCGCCCGGGCGGCCAGGGGGGTGATGGCGCTGGCGCCGTCGGCCAGATCCGCGGCCACGAAGCTCGCCGCGCCGCCCGCCCTGATGATGCCGCCCACCACCTCGGCCCCGCGGGCCGCGTTCCGGCCGTGGATGATCACGTGCGCGCCCGCCGCCGCCATGGCCTGCGCGACCCCCTTGCCGATCCCGCTCGTCGCCCCCGTGACCAGTGCGGTCCGGCCCTTAAGCTCAGCGTTCACGGCAGGTCTCCCAAGAAATGGACTGTATAGTTCAAACAGCAGGAACGGTACGAGCTTAGGAGTGGACTGTCAAGTCCATTCTCGGATCACCGGAGGATGTGGATGGGGTCGACGCTGACCCGGAAAGGGCTGGCCACCCGGCAGCGGATCGTGGCCGGGGCGGCGGAGCTGTTCCGGGCACGCGGAGTGGCAGGTACGTCGCTAGACGACGTATGCGAGGCCACCAGCACGAGCAAGAGCCAGCTGTTCCACTACTTCCCGGATGGCCGCACCCAGCTGATCGCCGCGGTGGCGCAGCACGAAGCGGACCGGGTGCTCGATGACCAGCGGCCCGAACTGGACCAGCTGACGTCCTGGGCGGCCTGGCGGGCCTGGCGGGACCGGGTCGTCGGGCGCTACCGGGACCAGGGCCAGTCCTGCCCGCTGGCCGTACTCACCTCCCAGCTGGGGCCGGGCTCTCCGGAGCACCGGGAGGTGGTGGTCGGGCTGCTCCGCCAGTGGCAGCAGAAGATCGCTGACGGGATCCGGAGCATGCAGGCCAGCGGTGACGTCGCGTCCTCGGTGGACGCGGACCAGCACGCTGCCGCGCTGCTGGCCGGCATCCAGGGCGGGGTGATGATCATGCTGGCCACCGGGGAGATCTCACACCTCGAGGTGGCCCTGGATCAGGGCATCGGGGTGCTGCTCGCAACGCCGGCCCAGAGCGGGACGCCGGCCCAGAGCGGGGTGCGGGCGTGAGCGGGCTGCGCTCCCGGGTGCGGCGCTTCCTGCAGAAGCCCGGATCAGCCAGCCTGGGCGGCTACGAGGAACTCCTGCCGGACATCGCCGGGCGGGAGGAGGCGCTGCGCGAGCTGGACGACGCCGCGCTCACCGCGGCAGCGGCCGACGCTACAGACGACGCGGAGATCTGCGCGCTGGGCCGGGAGGCGGCCCGCCGGGCGCTGGGGGAGCGCCCGTTCGACGTCCAGCTGCTCGGCACCCTGGCCCTGCTCGCCGGCCAGGTCGCCGAGATGGCGACCGGGGAAGGCAAGACCCTGTCCGGGACGCTGGCCGCCGCCGGTTACGTCCGGCGCGGGCACCGGGTTCAGGTCATGTCGGTCAACGACTACCTGGCCCGGCGGGACGCGGAGTGGATGGGCCCGGTGTACGACCTGCTCAGCGTCAGCGTCGGCTGGGTCACCCAGGCATCCACCCCAGAGGAGCGGCGGCGCGCCTACGCCGCCGACGTCTGCTACGGCTCGGCCAGCGAGATCGGCTTCGACGTGCTCCGCGACCGGCTGGCCACCAGCGTGGCCGAGCAGGTCACCACGGAACCGGACGTGATCCTCATCGATGAGGCTGACTCGGTGCTCGTCGACGAGGCTCTGGTGCCCCTGGTGCTCGCCGGCTCGGCTGGGGCGGCCGATTCCGGGCGGGAGATGGCTGAAATCGCCGGGCGCCTGCTGCCCCGGCTGCACTACGAGGTGGACGACGAGCACCGCAACGTGTTCCTCACCGACGCGGGCACCCGCATCGCGGAGCAGTCCCTGGGCGGGATCAACCTCTACGCCGAGCAGAACCTCGACGTCCTTACCCAGCTCAACGTGGCGCTGCACGCCCGCGCCCTGCTCCAGCGGGACGTGGACTACATCGTCCGGGACGACCGGATCCAGCTGATCAGCGCCTCGCGCGGCCGGGTGGCCCGGCGGCAGCGCTGGCCCGACGGCCTGCACGCGGCCGTCGAGGCCAAGGAGGGACTGCGGGCCAGCGAGAGCGGCCAGATCCTGGACAGCATCACGATCCAGGCCCTGGTCCGGCGCTATCCGGTGGCCTGCGGCATGACCGGCACCGCGGTAGCGGTGGGCGAGCAGCTGCGCGAGTTCTACGGGCTGGAGATCGCTGTCATCCCGCCGAACCTTCCGTGCGTGCGTGCGGACGAGCCGGACCGGCTCTACCGGGCCGCCGCGGACAAGGAGGACGCGGTGGTCCGCCAGGTGAGCGGCACGCACGCGGCTGGCCGCCCGGTCCTGATCGGCACACTCGACGTGGCGGAATCCGAGCGGCTCGCGGAGCGGATGGGCGAGGCCGGGCTGTCCTGCGTGGTGCTGAACGCCAAGAACGACGCGCAGGAGGCCGCGATCGTAGCCGAGGCCGGCGCCCGGGGGGCGGTCACGGTCTCCACCCAGATGGCCGGCCGGGGTACCGACATCCGGCTCGGCGGCACCCATGGCGACCGTGACGAGGTGGTCGGGCTGGGCGGGCTGCTGGTGATCGGCATGGGCCGGCACGCCAGCAGCCGCCTCGACGACCAGCTGCGCGGCCGGTCCGGGCGGCAGGGCGACCCGGGCGGCTCGGTGTTCTTCCTCAGCATGGAAGACGAGCTGATCACCACCTGCGTGCCGGATGCCCCACCGGTGGACGCCGGGCCGGACGGCCAGGTGACCGACCCGAAGGCGCACTGGACGGTCGGCCACGCCCAGCGGGTAGCCGAAGGGGTTCACCTGCAGATCCACCGGGACACCTGGCGCTACAACACGCTCCTGGAAGATCAGCGGCGCACCGTACTGCGGCACCGTGACGAGCTGCTGCGGACCGGCGCCGCGCTGAGCACGCTGGCAGCGGCCTTCCCGGAACGGGCCGCCGCGCTGCGCGAGGCCGTCCCGGAGGAGGTCCTCGAAGAAGCGGCCCGGCAGATCAGCCTGGCCCAGCTAGATCACGCCTGGGCCGAGTACCTGGCCCAGGCGGCCGAGGTGCGGGAAGGGATCAACCTGCGCGCCCTCGGGCACGGGCCGAACCCGTTCGGCGGGTCGCTGAACCCGGTGCAGGAGTACAACCGCGAGATGACCCGGCTGTTCAGCCAGTTCCGCGACGACATCACCACGCTGACCGGGCACGCCTTCCAGACCATCACGATCACCGCGGACGGGGCCGACCTAGCCGGGGGTGGCCTGGCCCGGCCCAGCGCCACCTGGACCTACGTGGTGCAGGACAACCCGTTCGGCACGGATTTCGGCCGCGCGGTGAAAGCGATCAGCCGTCTGCTCGGCCAGCACTGATTAGCCAGCACTGATTAGCCAGCCTGGCTAGCCAGGCTGGAGCAGCGCGGCGGCCCGGGCGCGCACGTCGCCGAGGAGCCCCGAGGCGCCGGCGGCGGTCAGGCCCGGGTTCACGATGCAGGCGCGCAGGGCGAAGGCGCCGTCCACGGTGGTGCCGGCCAGGAACGCCTGGCCGCCCAGCTGGACGGCCTTGAGCACGGCCTGGTTATGCCCGTCGAGGGAGGCCGGGTCCTTCCCGCCGGGCCGGTGCCGGAAGCAGACCACGCTGAGCCCGCTGGCCAGCAGCTCGAAGTCCGCGGACGCGGCCACGGCGCGGCGCAGCTCCGCCGCCGCGGCGAGGTCGGCGGCGATCAGCCGCCGGTAGCCGTCCCGGCCCAGGTGGCGCAGCTGCATCCAGACCTTCAGCGCGCGGAACGGGCGGGTCTGCTCGAGTCCGTACTCGGAGAACCACACCGGGCCGCCCGGGCCGTCCTCGTCCCCATCGGTCCGCAGGTAGGCGGGCACCAGGCTGAATGTGTCCCGGGCCGCGCCTCCGTCGCGGAGCAGCACCAGGCCGGCGTCCACCGGGGCATAGAGCCATTTGTGCGCGTCCACCGCGACGCTGTCCGCCTGGGCCAGGCCGTCACGGGCCGCCTCATACCCGTCCAGCAGCAGGATCGGCGGGGCCCCGTAGGCGGCGTCCACATGCAGCCACAGCCCGTGCCGCGCGCATACCCCGGCAATCTCGCCGAGCGGGTCGATCGCGCCGGTGTTCGTGGTGCCCGCGGTAGCTACCACCGCGACTGCGAGTTTCCCGGCGGCCTGGTCGGCCCGCACCAGCCGCTCCAGCTCGTCCGGCCGCATCCGGTGGCCCGGGTCCGAGGGCACGATCCGGATGGAGGCCGAGCCGAGGCCGAGCACCTCGGCGGCCTTGGTGACGCAGCTGTGGCTCTCGGTGCCCGCGTACAGCACCAGGCGCCCCTCCAGCCCGGCCAGCCCGTCCCGGCGGTCATCGGCGCCGGCCCGGGCGGCGGCCCGGTGCCGGGCCACGGTGAGCGCGGTCAGCGTCGCCGCGGAGCCGCCGCTCACCAGCTGGCCGGAGTACCCGGCGGGCCAGCCGAGCAGCCCGGCGAACCACCGGATGACTTGATGCTCCACGTGCACGGCGGCGTGGTTGCCACCGGCCACGCTGGGGTCCATGGCCGCGGCCAGCGCCTCGGCCAGCACGCCGAGCGGATGCGGGGGAGAGTTGACCCAGGCCGCGAAGCCGGGATGCCCGTTGCCGAACGGGTACGGGGCGACGTGCGCGGAGAACTCCGCAAGCACCGCGTCAGCGGGCTCGCCCTGCTCGGCCCACTCCGCGGCGCGCATCGCCTCAACCACGGCGCGGGGTGGCGGCTGGTAGGCCGGGCCGCCCGGCAGGCTGGTCAGGTAATCGGCGACCAGCTCGGCTACCTGGTGGCTGACCCGGCGGATCTGGGCCGCGTCCCAGAACGCGGGCGGCTGGGCGGCCGACTCCGGGGCGCCCGGATCTGGCGGCCCCGGGGCCGGCGCGGTCATGGCCGGGGGGTCAGCCGGCTCAGCACCTCGGGGACCGGGCTGGGATGGACCACGCCGAGCCGCTGGGTAGCCCGGGTCATCGCGACGTACAGGTCGCTCAGGCCGCGCGGGGACTCGCCCAGGATCTGGGCCGGGTCGGCGATCAGCACCGAGTCGAACTCCAGCCCCTTGGCCTGGCTGACGGTCAGCACCACGACCTGCTCGTCCAGGTCCGGGCCATCCCGGTCGGCCGCGCCCTGCTGTCCCGCGCTGTCCGGGCTCGCGCTGTCCGGGCTCGCGCCATCCGCGCCGCTCGGCCGGTGACCGTTGGCGCTGGCCCGCAGGGCGGCCCCCACGGCCTCGGTGACCTCGTCGAGCAGAGCCGGCGGGACCAGCACCGCGACGTTGCCGCCCCCGGCCTCGGCGGCCTCGCTGACGGCGGCCACCGCCATCTGGTGGGCCAGTTCGTCCGCCTTGACCTCCTGACGCCACGGTGTGGTCCCCGTCTCGCGCACGGACATGGGCACGTCGACGTCGGCCTCGATCTTGGCCAGCACATCGGCGGCCACGGCCATGATCTCCGCGGGGGTGCGGTAGTTGATGGTCAGCCGGTCCAGCCGCCAGCGGTTGCCCAGGTGCGGAGTCAGCACCTGATCCCAGGACGTCGCGCTGGCCAGGTTGGACGACTGGGCGATGTCGCCGGCGATCGTCATGGACCGGCTCGGGCAGCGGCGCATCAGCATCCGCCACGCCATCTCGGACAGCTCCTGGGCCTCGTCCACCACGATGTGCCCGAACGCCCAGGTCCGGTCGGCCGCGGCCCGTTCCGCGGTGGTCAGGTAGCTGAGCTCCTCGTGCCGCCCGGCCAGCCGGTCCGCGTTCAGCAGGTCGTAGGCCATCAGGATCTCCGGGTCGTCCTCCAGGTCACGGGAGACGATGTCCAGCACGCCCTGGGCGTAGGTGACCTGCTGCTGCCGCTCGCGCCGGGCCCGCTCGCGGGCTGCCCGGTCGTCCTCACCGAGCAGTTCGGCCGCCTCGTCGAGCAGCGGCACGTCCGCGGAGGTCCAGCCACCCCCGGGATCGCGGCGGAGCAGGTCGCGCTCGGCCGCGGACAGCCGGGGTGCGGCGGTGGCCAGCCGGCGCGGCGAGGCGAACAGGTCGTCGAGCAGCCGCTGCGGGGTCAGCATCGGCCACAGCCGGGTGATGGCGGCCCGCACCTGCCGATCCTCGCGCAGCTCGGTGCGGATGTCCTCGGTATCGGCCGCCCCCAGCACCGTGCTGTCGGTGGCCGGGACCTCCTCGCCGAGGATCTCGGCAACCAGCTTGTCAGCGTCCTGCAGGCCGGCCGTGAACTTGCTGGTGACCTGCTGGACCAGGGCGTTCATGATCTCCCGGACGAAGATCGGCCGGGCCTGGTTGTGCGGCCGGCGCGACCGGCGGGCGCGTTCCCTGGCCTGCTGCACGGTCTTGCGGTCCAGCTGCAGGACCTCACGCTCGAACGTGATCTCGAGCGGCTCGGCGGGCAGTTGCTCCCGGTCCCGTACCGCGGCGGCGAGCACGCCGGCCATGGTGTGCCGGCCCTTGATCTCCGCCGCTTCCGGGGTTTCCTCGCGCCGTGCGCTGATCCCCGGGTAAAGGTCGCTGATAGTGGACATCAGCACCCCGGTCTCGCCGAGCGAGGGGAGCACGTGCCCGATGTAGCGAAGGAAGGTCGGGTTCGGCCCGACGATCAGCACGCCCCGCCGGGATAGTTGCTCCCGGTACGTGTACAGCAGGTATGCGGCCCGGTGCAGGGCGACCGCGGTCTTGCCGGTGCCCGGAGCACCCTGGACGACGGTCACGCCGTTGTGCGGAGAGCGGATGATCAGGTCCTGCTCGGCCTGGATGGTTTCCACGATGTCTGCCATCCGGCCCGTCCGGGTGGCAGACAGCGCCGCGATCAGGGCTGCCTCGCCGGTCAGCCCGGCGTGCCCGGCCACCTGGCCCTGGCCAGTCTCGCCGTCGGGACCGATGTCGAGGACCTCGTCATCCACGCCGGTCACCTTGCGCTGGCGGGTCCGGATATGCCGGCGCCGCAGCACCCCCTCGGGCGTGAAAGCGGTGGCGATATAGAACGGGCGGGCCGCGGGTGCCCGCCAGTCCACCAGCAGCGCCTCGTAATCGGAGGTGTCATCGAGAATGCCGAGTCGGCCGATATAGCGCCGGTCACCCTCAGCCAGGTCAAGCCGGCCAAAGCACAGCCCGTTCTCGGCCGCATCGAGCTGGGTGATCCGCTGGGAGTACATCTCCACGAAAGCGTCACGTTCTGACCTGGCCGCCGGGGTACCGCCGGCCTCGAGCAAAACCTTGGACAACCGGCCAGACGCCCGGTCCCGGAGGTTGTCGAGCCTGCCATAGAGCATGGAGATGTATTCCTGCTCCTGGTCAGTATCTCCGTTTGACAACCGTACTCCCTTTAATTTATAATGCGGCCTATTCGGGCCCCATTAAAGCCGTCTAGATTAAACTCTAGGCGGTTTTTCTTTCTTCCCGGCCAGGGGCGCCAGCCCCGGGAAATTAGCCGCCTTACACGCTCAGCTCCGGCCGGAGCAGGTCCATCAGCAGGCCGTCGTGGAACCGGCCATCCGGGCTGCGCTCATACTGGCGCAGCACGCCCACCCGGCGGAAGCCGACCTTCTCGTAGCAGCGGATAGCCCGGTGGTTGGCGGCCGCCGGATCAATGGTCAGCCGGTGGTGCCCGCGCTGCTCGCACAGGAACCTGGCCAGCAGGGCCACCGCCTCGGTGCCGAGGCCCTGACCCTGGCCGCGGGCGCTTAGGTAAATGTCTATACCGGCGTGACGGTACATCGGATTGTTCTCCTCGTGATACTCGATCCCGCCAACCACCTGGCCGGCCGCCTCGACCACGAGCAGCACGCTCTCGTCATCTCCGCGCAGCTTGGCCGCGACCTCGCCGGCCGGCTCGGGGTCACCCCACCAGCAGGCCACCTCCGGCTCAGCCAGGATCGCGCACAGGGCCGGCGCGTCCCGCTGGTCCCCGGGGCGGAGCCGGACCCGCGGGCCGGCCAGCTCGGGGCGCGGCGGCCGGACATGGTCGTCGGCGATGGTCATGGTCGCCCGCTCCTCCCCGGCCTGCCCGTACTGCCGGGCAGGCCCGGCCGTATCCAGGCCGCTGCTGACATCTTGCCCTGGCCTGCATGCCGCCGGGCCGGCTGGGGAAGGGCGCAGGTGAGACGGTCCGTGGGGAGCGTCGTATCGGGGAGCGCGGTCCAGTGCAGGATCAGCCAGTGCAGGATCAGCCAGTGCAGGATCAGCCAGTGCAGGATCAGCCAGTGCAGGATCTGCCAGTGCGGGATCTGCCAGTGCCGGATGAGCCGGTGCGGGATCAGCCGGGGGAGTCGGGGCACTGGGTGCTGCACGTGGACCTGGACCAGTTCATCGCCGCGGTCGAGATCCTCAGGCATCCTGAGCTGCGCGGCCGCCCGGTCGTGGTCGGCGGGGACGGCGACCCCGCCAAGCGGGGTGTGGTCAGCACCGCTTCTTACGAGGCGCGCGAGTACGGGGTGCACTCGGGCCTGCCGCTCCGGACCGCGGCGCGGCGCTGCCCCGACGCCGTGTTCCTGCCGGTGGACCGCGAAGAATATGAGGCGGCCTCGGTCACGGTCATGGACACGCTGCGCGGATTCGGCGCGGTCACCGAGGTGATGGGCTGGGACGAGGCGTTCGTGGCCGTGGAAACCGCGGACCCGGAGGGGTTCGCGCGGGACATCGCGGCCGGGATCCGCGCCGCGACCCAGCTCGACGCCACGGTCGGGATCGGGCAGAACAAGCTGCAGGCCAAGCTGGCGACCGGGTTCGGCAAGCCG
>Ga0208589_1000429_pt1 | contig 20259 bp, 16 predicted proteins | sample NGESurshal092012_2_FD_184486 | JGI IMG/M metagenome (GOLD analysis project Ga0208589, IMG submission 184486) | Arctic peat soil microbial communities from Barrow, Alaska - NGEE Surface sample F53-2 shallow-092012 (SPAdes) | ecosystem: Environmental > Terrestrial > Soil > Wetlands > Peat ... | reverse complement strand
ATATTCGTCGCACCACGCTTTGTACTTCTGATAGGACGCCACGCCGTTGTGGCCGCCGCACGCGCTCTCCATCGCCGCGTGAAACGCGATCGTGTCGGTATCCTCCTGGGTCCGGCGCCGGTCGAGCAGCGGCGTCAGGTCGGCGCCGCCGCCGAACCACGCCTTGGTGGTGACGACGAAGCGGGTGTTCATGTGCACCGCGGGCACATGCGGATTGCGCAAATGCGCAATCACCGAGATGCCCGAGGCCCAGAACGCCGGATCGTCGGCCGCGCCCGGGATTTGCGTGCGGAATTCCGGCGCGAATTCGCCGTGCACGGTCGAGCAGTGCACGCCGACCTTTTCGAACAGCCGGCCGTGCATCATCGACATCACGCCGCCACCGCCGGGCTCGCCGCCATGGTCGGTGCGATCCCACGGCGTGCGCACGAAGCGGCCTTTGTCGCCCGGATAGAGCGAAGCGGGTGCGTCGTCCTCGAGTCGCTCGAGGCTTGCGCAAATCTCGTCGCGCAGCGATTCGAACCAGCTCCGCGCGCGTGCCTTGCGATCGTCGGTCACGGTTATGTCCATGCGAAATTCCCAATCAGTCGTCATTGCGAGCGTAGCGAAGCAATCCAGAGCAGCAAGGGAAGACTGGATTGCTTCGTCGCTTCGCTCCTCGCAATGACGATAAAATTATTCCTGCGGGCCGAAATAGCTGCAGCTTTCGTTGCAGCTGTCGCGATGCACGCTAACTCTGGTAATCCGGCCGGCATGCTGCACCCGTTCCCAGATGAAGCGCGACAGATTTTCGAGCGTCGGCGCGCCGAGCGCCGCAACGTTGTTGAGCAGTTTGTGGTCGAGCAGCTTCTGCACGTCGGCGATGCTGCGTTCGAGCAGGCCGAGGTCGAGCACCATGCCGGTCGCAGGGTCCGGCGTGCCGCGCATGGTCACCTCGGCGCGAAACGAATGGCCGTGGATTTCCTCGCTAGCCGCGCCAAACGTCGTTCCCGGCAGCGCATGGGCCGCCTCGAACCGGAACCCTTTCGTCAATTCCCACATCGAAAAATTCAAACCTTCTCTGAAGCGATCTGTCTGATGTCGCGAATCTACCTGATACCGAGCGTCTTGTGCGTCTGCAGGCTGAGCCGCCATTGCGGATGCTGCAGACAATATTTCACCGCGCGCGCGGTGTTCTCGATCACTTCGGGTCCGTCCATCGGCTGCAGCGAGAAGCGCTCGAAGGCAAGGCCGGCAAAGCTTTCCGGAACCGCGTCCGCCTGCGGATAGACCAGCTTGAGTTCGTGGCCCTGGCGAACCGCAAGCTCGGCGCCGGCCTTCGGGCTGACGCAGATCCAGTCCATGCCGCCGGGCGGGACGATGGTGCCGTTGGTCTCGACGCCGACCGCAAAGCCGCGGGCGTGAAGCGCGTCGATCAACGCCGTGTCCACCTGCAGCAACGGTTCGCCTCCGGTCAAGACGACGTAGCGGTTGGCGTCGGCTCCGGTCCACTGCGCGGCGATGGTGTCGGCGAGGTCGCCGGCCGAGCCGTAGCGACCGCCGAGCGTGCCGTCGGTGCCGACGAAGTCCGTGTCGCAGAATCGGCAGGTCGCTGACGCTCGGTCCTGCTCGCGGCCGCTCCAGAGGTTGCAGCCGGCGAATCGGCAAAACACGGCCGCCCGGCCGGCATGGGCGCCTTCGCCCTGCAGCGTCAGAAATATTTCCTTGACCGCGTAACTCAACCGTTCGTCTCCCGGATACCAGTGCCGGTTTGCCGCAATGCCTCGCCGAGCGCCATGGCGGCCGCGACAGCCACATTGAGCGAGCGCAGGCCCGGCCTGATCGGAATCGCCACCCGCGCATCGGCAGCGGCTGCGACCTCGTCGGGAACCCCGGCGGATTCGCGCCCGAACAGCAGGATGTCGGCCGCCTGATAGCGATAATCAAGGTAGGAGCCGCTGGCCTTGGTCGTGAACAGCACCAGCCGGCCAGCTCCGTCGTTACGCCATTGCTGGAATTTTGACCACGAATCGTGGCGCGTAATCGTCACCTGGTCGAGATAATCCATCCCGGCCCGGCGGAAATGCCGGTCGGACACCGGAAATCCCGCGGGCTCGATGATATGGGCCGCTACGTCGAGGCACGCGCACAGACGCAGAATCGTACCCGTATTCTGCGGAATGTCGGGCTGGAAAAGTGCGATCTGCATTCGCTAACAGGCCTTGATGGCGGACCTTGACGCGCCGGTCGGGTCGCCCTGAAATGTCTGAATAAATCGCTGCTCGCGGCGGATTTAGTGCATTGCACGTTCCTCAGCCGATAGCGGGCTTGCGCTCTTACGGCAAGGGTGCCAATAGAACGATTCTGGACTGCCTGTTCCGCCTAATTGGCTGGGACCAAGCGGCTCCAGAGTGCCGCCGCGGGGGTCGCGGGCGCCGGCAGGCCTCCTCCGGGTCGTATGGGCGTTGCCTGGGGCGGTTCCACCGGCTGCAGCTGAGAAAGGGTTTGGAATCGTGACGACAGCGTCTTCGGCGGGCTCACGCCGTGATTTCCTCTTTGTTGCCACGGGAGCCGCAGCCGCGGTTGGTGGTCTGGCCACGGTCTGGCCGCTGGTTTCCCAGATGAATCCGGACGCTTCGACGATCGCGGCCGGTGCGCCGATCGAAGTCGATCTCAAGCCGATCGCCGTAGGCCAGGACATCAAGGTGTTCTGGCGTGGCAAGCCGATCTACATCATGAACCGGACCAAGAAGCAGATCGACGAGGCCCGCGCGGTCACCGTCTCCGACCTGCGCGATCCGCAGACCGACCAGTCCCGGGTCAAGGAAGGCCACGACAACTGGCTGATCGTGATCGGCATCTGCACCCATCTCGGCTGCATCCCGATCGCCCATGACGGCAACTACGACGGCTTCTTCTGCCCCTGCCATGGCTCGCAATACGACTCCTCCGGTCGCATTCGCCAGGGACCCGCGCCGCTCAACCTGGCGGTGCCGCCCTATCAATTCGTTTCCGACAGCAAAATCCAGATTGGCTGAAGCCCGGAATTGATGTTCCGAGTATCACCCCGTCGCTTCGCCTTTAATTCCCCAGGGATCGCATCATGAGCGGACCATCCGACTACCAGCCGACCAATCCAGCCCTGAAGTGGATTGAACGGCGTCTGCCCATTATGGGCCTCGTCCATTCCTCGTTCGTGGCCTATCCGACGCCGCGCAACCTGAACTACTGGTGGACCTTCGGCGCCATCCTTTCGATGATGCTCGCGGTGCAGATCCTGACCGGCGTGATTCTGGCGATGCACTACACGCCGAACGCCGATCTCGCCTTCAAATCGGTCGAGTCTCTCGTTCGCGACGTGAACTACGGCTGGCTGCTGCGCAACACCCACGCGGCCGGCGCCTCGATGTTTTTCCTCGCCGTCTACATCCACATGTTCCGCGGCCTGTACTACGGATCATACAAGGAGCCGCGCGAAATCCTCTGGATCCTCGGCGTCATCATCTACCTCCTGATGATGGCAACCGGCTTCATGGGCTACGTGCTGCCCTGGGGCCAGATGAGCTTCTGGGGTGCGACCGTCATCACCAATCTGTTCTCCGCCATTCCCTATGTCGGCGACAGCATCGTGACCTTGCTGTGGGGCGGATATTCGGTCGGCAATCCGACCCTGAACCGCTTCTTCTCGCTGCACTATCTGCTGCCGTTCGTGATCGCCGGCGTCGTCGTGCTGCACGTCTGGGCGCTGCACGTCGCGGGCCAGAACAATCCGGCCGGCGTCGAGCCGAAGACCGAAAAGGACACGGTGCCGTTCACGCCCTACGCGACCATCAAGGACATGTTCGGCGTCTCCTGCTTCCTGATCTTCTTTGCCTGGTTCATCTTCTACATGCCGAACTATCTCGGCGATGCCGACAACTACATTCCGGCCAACCCCGGCGTGACGCCGATGCACATCGTGCCGGAATGGTATTACCTGCCGTTCTACGCAATCCTGCGTTCGATCCCGAACAAGCTCGCGGGCGTCACCGCGATGTTCTCGGCGATCGTCGTGCTGGCGTTCCTGCCCTGGCTCGACACCGCGCGGACCCGCTCGTCGAAATATCGCCCGCTGGCCAAGCAGTTCTTCTGGATCTTCGTCGTGGTCTGCGTGCTGCTCGGCTATCTCGGTGCGCAGCCGCCGGAAGGCATCTATGTGATCGCCGGCCGCGTCCTGACGGCCTGCTACTTCGCCTACTTCCTGATCCTGCTGCCGCTGTTGAGCCGGATCGAGACGCCGCGGCAATTGCCGAATTCGATCGCCGACGACGTGCTGGCCAAGACAGGAAGTAAGACCACGCCGATGGTCTCGACCGTGATCGCGTTGATGGTTGCAGGCGGATTACTGGCCGGCAGCGTGCGCGACGCCAAGGCCGCCGAGGACCTCGTGCCGCCGTCGCAGACATGGTCGTTCTCCGGCCCTTTCGGCACCTATGATCGCGGCTCGCTGCAGCGTGGCCTGAAGATCTACAAGGAAGTCTGCTCGGCCTGCCACTCCCTGAACTACATCGCGTTCCGCAACCTCGCCGATCCCGGCGGTCCCGGTTACTCCGAGGCGCAAGTCGCGGCACTGGCGTCGGAATACAAGATCAAGGACGGTCCGAACGACGCCGGCGATATGTTCGATCGGCCCGGCCGCCCTGCGGATTATTTCCCGGCGCCGTTCCCCAACGAGCAGGCGGCGCGCGCCGCCAACGGCGGCGGCCTGCCGCCGGACCTGTCGCTGATCACCAAGGCGCGGTCCTATGAGCGCGGCTTTCCGCAGTTCATCTTCGACTTCTTCAGCCAGTTCCAGGAACAGGGTCCGAACTATGTGAGCGCGATCCTGCAGGGCTTTGAGGACAAGCCGCCGGCTGGCGTCAGCATCCCCGACGGCTCCTACTACAACAAGTATTTCCCGGGCCACGCCATCAAGATGCCGAAGCCGCTCAGCGACGGTCAGGTGACGTTCGACGATGGCTCGCCGGCCACCCTGCCGCAATACGCCCACGACGTATCGACCTTCCTGATGTGGGCCGCCGAGCCGCACATGGAAGCGCGCAAGCGGCTGGGCATGCAGGTGTTCGTGTTCCTGATCCTGTTCGCCGGACTGATGTACTTCACCAAGAAGAAGGTCTGGGCCAACGCGCATTGAGCGCGAGCGCGGCCTGAATTTGCGAAAAAGCCCCCTGACGGGGGCTTTTTTGTTGAGGCGGCCCGCGTGGCGGGCCGTTGCGTCGCGCCCGAACTGCGGACAAGATGACGGCAAGCGGGCCGGTAACAGAGCTACGGGAGGACCCCATGGGCACCAGCATTACGTTCAAGCGTCCGGATGGCAAGGACGCCAATGGCTATCTCGCCAACGCGGCGCGCGGCAATGCGCCCGGCGTGATCGTGATCCAGGAATGGTGGGGACTGTCGGAGCAGATCAAGGGCCTGTGCGACCGCTTCGCGGTGGCCGGCTTCGACGCACTGGCGCCCGATCTCTACAAGGGCAAGGTGGTGCCGTATCACGACACCAACGCCGCCGGCGCCGAGATGAACTCGCTGGATTTCATCGACGCCACCACGCAAACCGTGCGCGGCGCCGTGCAATATCTCTCGAAGAACGGCGGCAAGGTCGGGCTCACCGGTTTCTGCCTCGGTGGCGCGGTGACCATCATCGGTGCCGCCAGGATTCCGGAGCTTGCCGCTGGCGTGGTGTTCTACGGCATCCCGCCGGAGCAGGCGGCAAAACCCGCCGACATCAAGATTCCGCTGCAGGCGCATTTCGCCAACAAGGACGACTGGTGCACGCCGGAACTGGTCGACAAGTTCGAGCAGGGCATGAAGGCCGCCGGAAAATCGCTCGAGCTGTTCCGCTATGACGCCGAGCACGCCTTTGTTAACGAGCAGCGGCAATCCGTGCACGATCGCAAGGCCGCCGAACTGGCCTGGACCCGCGCGACGGATTTTTTCAAGAAGCATTTGGGGTAGGGCGCTTCCTTCGTCATTGCGAGCGAAGCGAAGCAATCCAGGGGCCAGAAGAAAGACCGGATTGCTTCGTCGCGGAGCCTGTCAACGGGCGCGCGTTCGCGCGACCCGTTGGCTCCTCGCAATGACGAGGGATGTGTTTGCCTACCCCCTGCTGACCCCGTCCCACCACGGACATGTCCCTGCCAGCAGCTTGTAATTGCCGTCCATCACCTGGACCGGCGCGCGCAGGCCTTCGGCCGCGGCTTGCATCCGCATCTCGCGCGCGACGACGCGGTCGGCGGGCGGCAGCCAGACCCGCTCATGGCCCCACAGGCTGGGGCCCGCCGTCATCTCGACCGGCTTCCAGGTCGCGGGCTCGATGTCGCGCCCGCCCCAGCCGCATTCGACCATGAACGATGACGGCGTCCTGGCGTAAAACGACGTCATGAAATCGTTGGTGTGACGGCCGAGCGTGACGTTGATCCGCTCCGGCTCGCTCAGGGCGAGGTCGTAGGACTGCCCGACATCGTCGAGCGAAAACAATTCGACCATCAAATGATGCATGCCGTTCTGGCCGGTCTCGATCAGGGCTAAGCTGTGGTGCCGCGCGTTGACGTGGAAGAAATAGGCGCGGAAAGGCTTTTCGATGTAGTCGCTCAAGCCGAAGCCGAGCACGTCGACATAGAAGGCCATCATGGGGTCGATATTGTCGACCGTCAGCACGACATGGCCGACGCCGAGCGGGCCGGTGCGAAAACCCGAGATCGAGCGGCCCGGGCTGAACGGCGTGTCGGCGATCTCGGCGCCATGAAACGCCTCGAGCCGGTTGCCGGCCGGATCGTGAAACGAGATCAGGCCGCGCACGCGCCTGTTGTCGGCGAGCGTTTGCGGCTCCGCGGTGACCCGCACTTTGGCCGCTTCCAGCCGGGCCGCGAGCGCGTCGAGCGCGGCAGCGTCCGCGACCTCCCAGCCGAAGAAGCGTCCGCCGTCCGGCATCGCCTTGTCGATCACGATGCGCTGCTTGCGGTCGTCCATCCGGAAGGCGAGCAGCGACGCGGAGCGCTCGACCGCCTGAAGGCCGACGAGACCGGTGCCGAACTGCCGCCAGCCGTCGAGATCGGCCGAGCCGAATCCGACATATCCAAGAGCCTGCAATGCCATCGCGCGTCTCCCTGGCTTCAAGAACCCCGATCGTTGATCCCGCCGGGCCTGCTCAAATCCTACGCATTTTTGATCGTGACCGACACCAAAACATCAGCGGTGGGTTCGCTGATCTGCGCCGAGCAGGGCAGGCCCTCTCCCCCCTCGTGGGGTGAGAGATGGAGAGAGGGGGGCCGCGAGCTCGGTGTATGTGGCTCCCCCTCTCCCTAACCCTCCCCCACAAGGGGGAAGGGAACGAAGTAAGCGGGAACGCATCTTGACATTGCTCATCGCGGATGATGTTTTGCAGCCCATGAGCACCGTTACCCGCGAAAACCGTCTGTGGTGGCGCACCTTCTGAAGGTGGCCGTGCGATTTCATTTTTCGTAAAAAATCGTCAGAGGCCGTCATCGCAGCGCGACGGCCTTTTCGTTTGTCCTGTGTGGCGTTCCCTCGGCAAGTTTCGTAAGAGGATCACATGAACAGGACAGCCTTCTCGCTTCCCGCCCACAGCGAATACCGCACCAGCGGCGGCCTTGTGGTGTCGCGCGCGGTCGAGCAATTCACCGGCGGCGCCAGCCGGCTCGACGATCTGATCGACCTTTTGGATCGTCGCCGCGGCGTGGTGCTGTCGTCGGGCACCACGGTGCCGGGCCGCTACGAGAGTTTTGACCTCGGCTTCTCCGATCCGCCGCTGGCGCTGGAAACCGCTGATGACAAGTTTTCGCTGACCGCGCTGAACGCGCGCGGCGAAGTGCTGATCGGCTTTCTCGGCGACACCTTGCGCGACCCCTGCATTGTCATTTCGGAAAAAAGCGCAAAACGCCTTGCCGGCCATATCGTGCGCGGCGAAGCCCCGGTTGACGAGGACCAGCGCACGCGGCGCGCCAGCGCGATGTCGCTGGTGCGCGATCTCGTCGCGGCGCTCGGCGCCAATGACGATCCGCTGCTCGGCCTGTTCGGCGCGTTCGCCTATGACCTCGTGTTCCAGATCGAGGACCTCGTGCAGAAGCGCGCCCGCGAAAGCGACCAGCGCGACATCGTGCTGTATGTGCCCGATCGCCTCTTGGCCTATGACCGCGCTACCGGGCGCGGCGTGGTGCTGACTTACGAATTTGCTTGGGATGGCAAGACCACCGAGGGCCTGCCGCGCGAAACCGGCGAAAGCCTTTATGCGAAGACGCAGCGGCAGGGCTTTGCCGATCACGCGCCCGGCGAATATCAGGCGACGGTGGAGACCGCGCGCGCTGCATTCGCGCGCGGCGATTTGTTCGAGGCGGTGCCGGGGCAATTGTTCGCCGAGCCCTGTGAGCGGACGCCGGCGGAAGTGTTCCAGCGGCTGTGCCGGATCAACCCGTCGCCCTATGGCGCGCTGATGAATCTCGGCGACGGCGAATTTCTGGTGTCGGCGTCGCCGGAGATGTTCGTGCGCTGCGACGGCCGCCGGGTCGAGACCTGTCCGATCTCCGGCACCATCGCCCGCGGCGTCGACGCGATCGGCGATGCCGAGCAGATCCGCCAGTTGCTCAATTCGGAAAAGGACGAGTTCGAGCTCAACATGTGCACCGATGTCGACCGCAACGACAAGGCGCGCGTCTGCGTGCCCGGCAGCATCAAGGTGCTGGCGCGGCGGCAGATCGAAACCTATTCAAAACTGTTCCACACCGTCGATCATGTCGAGGGCATGCTGCGGCCGGGCTTCGACTCGCTCGATGCGTTCCTGACCCACGCCTGGGCGGTGACGGTGACCGGCGCGCCCAAATTGTGGGCGATGCAGTTCGTCGAGGACCACGAGCGTTCGCCGCGGCGCTGGTACGCCGGCGCGATCGGCGCGGTCAATTTCGACGGCAGCATCAACACCGGGCTGACCATCCGCACCATCCGCATGAAGGACGGGCTTGCCGAGGTGCGGGTCGGCGCCACCTGCCTGTTCGATTCCGATCCCGCCGCCGAAGACCGCGAGTGCCAGGTTAAGGCCGCCGCGCTGTTCCAGGCGCTGCGCGGCGATCCACCGAAGCGGCTGTCGGCGGTAGCACCCGACGCGACCGGATCGGGCAAGCGCGTGCTGCTGATTGATCACGACGACAGCTTTGTGCATATGCTGGCGGATTATTTCCGGCAGGTCGGCGCCGCGGTCACCGTGGTCCGCCATGTGCATGCGCAGCAGATGCTCAACAGCAGGGAGTACGACCTGCTGGTATTGTCGCCGGGCCCCGGCAGGCCGGAGGATTTTGCGATGGCCAAAACCATCGACACGGCGCTGGGCAAGAAGCTGCCGATCTTCGGGGTCTGCCTCGGGGTGCAGGCGATCGGCGAATACTTTGGGGGCCAGCTCGGCCAGCTTACCCAGCCGGCGCACGGCCGGCCGTCGCGGATTCAGGTGCGAGGCGGCCGGCTGATGCAGAATTTACCCAATGAGATCGTGATCGGGCGTTATCATTCGCTGTATGTCGAGCGCGACAGCATGCCCGACGTGCTGGCGGTGACCGCGAGCACCGAGGACGGCGTCGCGATGGCGATCGAGCACAAGACGCTCGCGGTCGGCGGCGTGCAATTCCATCCGGAATCGCTGATGTCGCTCGGCGGCGAAGTCGGCCTGCGGATCGTGGAGAATGCGTTCCGGCTTGGCGCTAATTGAAACGAACCGTCATTGCGAGGAGCGCAGCGACGAAGCAATCCAGAGCCACAAGGAAAGACTGGATTGCTTCGCTTCGCTCGCAATGACGAAAAGATGAACATTGGAGCGAGATGAGACCGATGGATTTTGAACACGATCTGAAAGCCACCGTCCGCACCATCCCGGATTACCCAAAACCGGGAATTCTGTTCCGCGACATCACCACGCTGCTCGGCGACGCGCGGGCGTTTCGCCGCGCGGTCGACGAACTGGTGCATCCGTGGGCCGGCTCCAAGATCGACAAGGTCGCCGGCATCGAGGCGCGGGGTTTCATTCTCGGCGGTGCGGTGGCGCATCAGGTCTCGGCCGGGTTTGTCCCAATCCGAAAAAAGGGAAAACTGCCGCACACCACGGTGCGGATCGCCTATTCGCTGGAATACGGTCTCGACGAGATGGAAATGCACGCCGACGCCATCCATCCCGGCGAGCGCGTGATCCTGGTCGACGATCTCATCGCCACCGGCGGCACCGCGGAGGGCGCGGTGAAACTGCTGCGCCAGATCGGCGCCAACGTGGTCGCGGCCTGTTTTATCATCGACCTGCCGGATCTCGGCGGCGCCGCGAAATTGCGCGCGATGGACGTGCCGGTGCGCACGCTGATGACGTTCGAGGGGCATTGAATGCTTTTAAACCTCGCCCCGCTCTTTGCGGGGAGAGGTCGGATCGCCGTAGGCGATCCGGGTGAGGGGCGAGGCAGTGCGCTCAACTCGTCCTCGGAATTCGTGGATAGGCTTGCCCCTCACCCCGACCCTCTCCCCGCAAGAGCGGGGCGAGGGTGAAACAATCACGACTTCTGCAAAATCAAACTCAGCTCCAGCTCGCGAAAGCTGAGATAATTCCGGCGTACCCATTGGTGCAGTTCGGTCGATGAATCCTTTTCGTTACGCAGATAGTCGGTGAACGAGAAGGTCAGCCGGTCGATATAGGTCTTCAGGAATGAGGGCAGGGCGGCCATCCGCAGCAACCGGCCGTGCGACATCGCCGCCGGCAGTTCGCCGCGCACCACATGTTCGTTGTCGATGGTGACGAGGTTGGCCGGCGGAATCTGCTCGCGCAACACTTCATGCCCGCGCGCGGATACCCGGTCGGTATCGGCCATGAACAGGATTACCGGCGCGACCCTGCGCCGCGCGGCCTCCTTCAGGAAGCCGATTTCATCCGACATCTTGAAGAACTCGTCGAAGGCATGGAAGCCGAGGTCGATCACCTTGGCGACACCGTCATCGACGATCAGGCGATCCATCAACTGCATCTTGCCGTAGGTATTGTCGACGTCGGCGGTCTCGGTGATGTCAGGCAGATATTCCAGCAGCGACGGCTCCTTCAGATTGATGTCGAAGGAGGTCACCGCGCCGTTCTTCAGCAGCAGGAATTCGCTGAGCAGCCGCGCCGTCAGCGTCTTGCCGACCAGCGGGCGGGGCGAGCAGATGATGTAGACGGGCGTATGGCTCATCACGGGCTATATCAGGCGGACTGGAGCGTTTTCAAGCGAAGTGGATACCGGTTCGAGTAAACAAGAATAGAGCCCCGCTCCGATTCCATCGCAACGGAAATGGCGCTAGCCGCGCGATCCAGCCTGATCCGCGGCGCGGAGCAATTATTTTTCGCCGCGCGTAGCCGATTTGCCGGCGCCGACCAGGTCGGTCAGCTTGATGCGGTCGAACTCGCTCCAGACATTGGCGAGCCAGTGCCGGACATAGCCGCGCAGCACGAAGGAATAATTCGCGGCGTCGTCATGGGGGCCCTTGTTGGCGACGAATTTGAGGAACGGCACCGAGGCGACCTCGACCTGCTCATAGGCCATTTCGTTCAGCTTGGGGATGATGAGGTCGGTGGCGTCCTTGATGCGGTGGAAATAGGAATTGTAGGTCGCCTGGTCCCACTGGAAGAACTGCGTGTCGTTGATGAAATTCTTCACCAGGAAATACTTGGCGCCATGCATGAAATTCGCGGTCTCGGCGATTTCGTCCAGCGAGGCGATCGAGGGGCCGAGTATGTGGAACACGGCAAAAGTGATCTGGCCCGATTTGGCGGCGTCGAGGAAGCCGATATCGCGCAACGAGGCGAGCGCCGGCGACAATAGTCCGGCGCGGACGTCGATCACGGTGACCGAGGGGCTGGCTGCGTTGAGCGTATCGAAGATCTTCATCTGGTCCGAGGTCGTCGTCATGTCGACGATTTCGGTGATGTCGGGATGGAAACGCTTCAGGGTGCCGCGCGGCGACTCGGTATCGAAAGCCCGGGTCGGAACGTTGTTGGCGCTGAAATAATCCAGCAGGGTGCGCGAGACGGTGGTCTTGCCGACCCCGCCTTTGTCGGCGCCCACCACGATCACTACCGGCTTTGACATGAATTTCCCTTGCGCCCGCGAGCCGCTTCCGGCGACCCGACTGTCCCTGTGCCTGCTTTGGGCGCGAACATGGCAGAAACAAGGGAGAATTCAATTCTTTAGACAGCCGTTAAGGATAATCGCTGCCGATGTCGTTAACGCCGCGAGCGACCCGAAGCGCTAATGGCGACCCCAAGGGCCGGCGGGATTGCCCCAAGGACGATCTGGAGTGCCGCCTGGAATGCCGTTGGGGGCGTCCGTTTGAGGCGCACCGTCCGGGTTTGCGCCCCATGGCCCCGACGGCACCGGGGGCGGAACCTGATCGGTCTGTTGGCCTTGTTCAGGAGCCTGCGGCTGGTCGTCCGGCGCGGGCAACGCCAGCGGTCCGGGGTCGTGTCCTCCGGCATATCTGACCAGCGCCTGCACGCGGCTTTCGACCGAAGGGTGGGTCGCGAACAGGTCGGAAAAACCCTCGCGCGGGTTGTCGAGGCACAATTCCATCACCGCCGACGTCGCGCCCGGCAGCTCGCCACGGCCCTCGATCTTGCGCAGCGCCGAGATCATGGCGTCGGGATTTTTGGTCAATTCGACCGATCCGGCGTCGGCCAGCAGTTCGCGCGAGCGCGACAGCGCCAGCCGCACCAGTTGCGACAACAGCCACGCCAGCGCGATCAGCGCCACCGCGATGATGATGACAAAGATCGCGCCGCCGCCGGAGCTCTTGCGATCGCCGCCGCCCTCCGAGGAATCGGAAGAGGACGATGAAGACCAGGATGAGCCGCGACCTGAGCCCCAGCCGCCATAGCCGCCGAAATTGAAAAAGCCGCGGAACAGCAATTCGGCGAAGAAGCCGACCACGCCGGCGATGACCACCGCGATCACCATCATCTGCACGTCGCCGTTGCGGATATGGGTCAGCTCGTGGCCGAGAACGGATTCGATCTCGGCGTCGTTGAGCGCGTTCAACAGGCCTCGCGTCACGGTGACGGCATATTGCCGCCGGTTCAGCCCGGTCGCATAGGCGTTCAGCGCATCGCTCTCCACGATCTTCAGTTTTGGCATCGGAATGCCGCGGGAGATGCAGAGGTTTTCCAGGAGATTATACAGCCGCGGCTCCTGTTGCCGGGTGACATCCTCGCCGCCAGTCACGGCATCGATGATCTTCTGATGGAAGAAATAGGCGATTACGATCCACAGCAGCGCCGCGCCGGTCGAGAATGGCAGCGTGCGGATCACGTCGGCCAGCGCTACCCGCAGATAATAATCGACGGGGCCGCCTGCGTTATTGACGACCTCGATGATCAGCGCGCCGGCATAGACGATGACATAGACCAGCAGGAACAGGCCGGCGAGCAGCAGCATCGAACGAATCTTGTTCGACTGGATGTGCGTATAAAGACCGTAGGCGGCCATGATGCGCTGTCCTTAGTGCGAGCCCGCCGCGCGTGCCGCAGGTCTGTCTTCACCTCTCCCAGAGGGAGAGGTCGGATTGCATCGCAGATGCAATCCGGGTGAGGGGGTACGGCTTAAAGAGAGGTCGTACCCCCTCACCCCAACCCTCTCCCCATGGGAGAGGGGGCGCGCACGTTTCGTTGACGCGTTTCGACACATATCAGCGGCTAGAACTTCACCGACGGCGCCTGCTCGACTTCGGCGCGGCTGGCGCCGAGGTCGAAGAAATCCTTGCGGGTGAAGCCGAACGTGCCGGCGAACAGGGCGGCCGGCATCTGCTGGATGCCGGTGTTGTATTCCTGGACCGCGTTGTTGAAGAAGCGGCGGCTGGCGGCGATCTTGTTCTCGAGATCGGAGAGTTCGCTGGCCAGTTGCTGGAAATTGGTATTGGCCTTGAGGTCCGGATAGGCCTCCGACAGCGCGATCAGCTTGCCGAGTGCGCCGCTCAACTGGTTTTCCGCCGCCGAAACCTGCGCCGGTCCCTGCGCCGACATCGCGGCACCCCGCGCCTTGATCACGTCGTCCAGCGTGCCGCGTTCGTGCGCGGCATAGCCTTTCACCGTTTCGACCAGGTTCGGGATCAGATCGTGGCGCTGCTTGAGCTGCACGTCGATATCGGCAAAGGCCTGGTTGACGCGCTGGCTCAGCGTGACGAGGCGGTTATAGGCGGCGAAGGCGAACAGAACGATGATGACGATGACGCCGAGAACGATCCAGCCGGTCGACATGGCAAAAGCTCCTGGTGGGACGAATGCGGGCAATCCTGACAAAAATAGCGCCGCGCGGGCGGCCCGCACGACGTGGGTATGCCCATTGGTCGGCGCAAGATAGGTTTAGTTCAAGGCCGGGACGACGAAGAAACCCCGTCGCCCCAACGCCAGCGGCGGGCGCGGGCATAGCCCTCCTTGTCGCGGCGGCGCACCCGGGCCGTGGTGACGCCGCCGGGCATGCAGAGTTTTGCGGTGACCTCGACCTTGCCGACGTCAGGCTGCGCCAGCACCCGAGCCGGACGTGAGGCGAGGGGGTCGCGGCAGAGCGCCACATAACTGAATTTCTCATCCTCGAACGGCAGCTCGGCGCCCTTGATCTGCTTATGCGCCTGCGAGCGCGGCAGGCGCTGGGTGAAATGACACCAGTCCGGCTTCTGAAGCGGACATTTTTCGTCATGCGGGCAGGGCGCTGCGACATGCGCGCCGGCTGCGATCAATTGCTCGCGCAACGCGATGATCCGCGCATAGCCCGTGGGCGTACCCGGCTCGACCACCACCAGCGTGTCGCGGGTCTTGCGCCACATCAGGTCGGCGAGGGCCCTCTGTTCGACCTCGCCCATCTCGCCAATCACATAGCTTGCGATCAGGAGATCGGCGGCGCCGGCGTTGCCAAGCGTCGTGCGGGCTTCGCCAAGCCGATAGTTCATCTCGCGCAGGTGTGTGCTGTCGCGGGCAAGCTCCAGCGCCAGTTCGCGCAAGGCGGTGTTGGCGTCAAATAGCTCAAAGCGCGTCAGCGACGGCCATGTCTCGGCCGCGGCCCATGCCGCCGTCCCCGGCCCGGCGCCAACATCAAGCAGGCTTTGTGGCGCAAAATCCGGCCTGATTTCGCCGAGCGCATTCAGGCTTGCGGAAACCGCCGCATAGGTCGCGGGCATTCGCGCCAGCGCATAGGCCAGCGCATCGGCCTCGTTACGAATCGCGATCGAGCTGCCGCCACCGCGATAGGTCTCTGAAATTCGCGCCGCGCGTTCAGCCGCGTCGTGGCGCGACAGGCCTTGCAGCTTCGCGTCCAGCGCTGCTTTGAGCTCAGTCGGAAGGCCGGGTGGGGTGGTCATGGTAGGCCGTCATCCTTGCGTAACGGCTTCGTTATCGCAGGAGGTGCGAGCCCTTGCGAGCCTCGAAGGACGACGGCCGTGGTCGCAGCCATCCTTCGAGACGCCGCGCAAAAGCGCTGCTCCCTCGGGATGACGTTGTATCACGCCACGTGCTGATCGAGGATTTTGACCGCGTTTTCGAGATCGACCGAGACCAGTTGCGAGACGCCGCGCTCGGCCATGGTGACGCCGAACAGCCGGTTCATCCGCGCCATCGTGATCGGATTATGCGTGATGATGATGAAACGGGTCTCGGTGGTCGCGGTCATCTCGTGCAACAGGTTGCAGAAGCGCTCGACGTTGTGGTCGTCGAGCGGCGCATCGACTTCGTCCAGCACGCAGATCGGCGAGGGATTCGTCAGGAACACCGCGAAGATCAGCGCCAGCGCAGTCAGCGCCTGCTCGCCGCCGGACAACAGCGACAGCGTCTGCGGCTTCTTGCCGGGAGGTTTTGCGATGATTTCAAGGCCGGCCTCGAGCGGATCGTCGCTTTCGATCAGATGCAGCGCGGCCTCGCCGCCGCCGAACAATTCGGTGAACAGGCGCTTGAAATGCGCGTTGACGGTTTCGAACGAGGTCAGCAGCCGCTCGCGCGCCTCGCGGTTGAGGCTCTGGATGCCCTGGCGCAGCCGCTTGATGGCTTCGACCAGATCGTCGCGCTCGGTGGTCAGCGTGGTGTGCTGGGCCTCGACCTCGCGCAATTCCTCCTCGGCGCGCAGATTGACCGCGCCGAGCCGGTCGCGGTCGCGCCGCAGCTTTTCCAGGCTTTCCTCGATCTCGGCGAGCGGCGGCAGCTCGGATTCCGGCGTGATCTCGGCCAGACCGGCCACCGCCTGCGGCTCGACTTCCAGCATGTCGTGGATTTCGCGCTCGACGTCCTGCAGCCGGCGCTTGGCGCCGTCCATGCGTTCCTCGGCGCGGGCGCAGGCCTCACGGGCGCTCGATAGCGCCTCCAGCGAAATTTTCGCGGCGCGATCGGTTTCCGCCATCAGGTTCTCCGCGGTCGCCAGCGCATCGGCGGCAACGCGTCGGGCGCCCTCGGCGGCCTCGATTTCGTTGATCAGCGCGCGGCGCTTTTCCGCGAACAATGCCGGCGCGTTTTCGAGCTCGGCGCGCTCCGCCTTGACCTCGGTGATCCGGGCCTCGACGGTGGCGATTTGCGAGGCCGCGCTTTCCTTGCGCGCCTGCCACTGGTTCTGTTCGGCGATGATCGCCTGCAGCCGGCGGTCGGCCAGTTCCGCCTCGCGCGCCAGCGCCTGCGCCTCGGCGCGGACCTGGGCCGCGAGCCGGCGATGGCCCTCGATATCGCTGCGGACGGCGGAAAGTCTTGTCTCGGTGTCGAGGCTCGGCGGCAATTCCTCCAGCGCCGCCATCGCGGTCTCATGCGCGGCTTGCGCCTCGGCGCGGTCGGCGTCGATGCGGCTGTGCGCCTCGGTCAGTGCCGATTTGCGCGCGGCATGACGGTTGATCTCGCGTTCGGTCGCGGCGTGACGCTCGCGCGCGGAATCGGCCTCGCGCTGGGCGGCGCGCCACGCGTCGCGCGCTGATGTCTCGGAGGCGGAAGCCGCCTTTAATTCGGTTTCGGCGGTCTCCAGCGCCCGGCGCTTGCCCGAAGCATCGCTACGGGCCTGCTCGAGTTCGTTCTCGATGTCGACCAGCCGCGCGCGCTCGGCGAGACGCCGCGCCGCGCCGGTCGGCGCATGCGCCGCGGCGACAAAACCATCCCAGCGCCAGACATCGCCTTCCAGCGACACCAGCCGCTGGCCGGTCTTCAGTTGCGACACCAGCTCGGCGCCGCGCTCCTTGGCCACGACGCCGATCTGCGCGAGGCGGCGCGCCAGCTCGGCCGGCGCATCGACATGGGCGGCGAGCGATTCCGCGCCCGCGGGCAGCGCGGGATCGCCCTCGGTGACGCCGGAGTTGGTCCAGCGCAGCGGCGCCGACGGATCGACCGGCGCGTCGAGGTCGTCGCCGAGTGCGGCGCCCAGCGCCTTCTCATAGCCTTTGGCGACGGTGACGCCGTCGATGATCGGCGGCCACAGATTCTTGGTTTCGCCGTTGACGAGCTTTGAAATCGTGCGCGCTTCGGTCTCGAGCCGCTGCACCCGTTTGTCGGCCTCGTTGAGCGGGGCGCGAGAGGCCTCTAACTTCTGACGCGCGGCGACATGGCCGGCTTCGCTGCTCTGCGCCGCGGCTTCGGACTGCGCCAGATGCTCCTGCGCGTTTTCCATCACGCCTGCGAGTTCGGCGAGGTCGCCAAGCCCGCTGGTTTCCTGCGCGAGCTTTTCTTCGTCGCCGCGGACGTTCGCGATCTCGCGATCGAGCCGTGCCAGCCGTTCCTGATGGGTGCGCACGCCGGCCTCGAGCTGGCGGCGCCTGGCGGTGAGGTCTGCGAGCACGGTGGTCAGCTCGGCGAACAGCCGCTCGGCGCCGGACAGCGTCGTCTCGGCCTCGGATACGCGCTCGTCGACGCCGCTGCGCTTTTCGACGCGCGACTTGATCTCGTCCTTTAATTCGCTGTCTTCGACCCCGAGCCGCTGCAGGGCGGCTTCCGCGTCGGTGGTCTGCTGCTGCTCGCGGGCGATGTCGGCGGAGAATTGCGTCAGCCGGCGGTCGAGTTCGGCGACGCGCTCCCTGGCGCGCTCTTCCTCGCGGTCGAGCGTCTCGCGCGCATTGGTGAGGCGCTGTAGCCCGGCGGCGGCGCGGGCTTCGGCCTCGCGCAGCGCCGGCAGCTCGGAAGCGCGGATCGCCTGGATGCGGGCGGCTTCGGCCTGCTCGCGGGTCTTCTCCGCCATCTCGCGGACGCTGAGATCGTGGACGCGGCCGGCTTCCGCCACGTCGGAATGTGCTTCCAGCCAGCGCAGATGGAACAGCATGGCCTCGGCCTTGCGCACCTTGGCCGCGACTTCGCGGTAGCGGATCGCCTGTCGCGCCTGCTTCTTCAGCCCGTCGATCTGTCCGGCCAGTTGTCCAATGACGTCCTCGACGCGAGTGAGGTTGGTTTCTGCCGCCTTGAGACGCAGTTCGGCCTCGTGTCGGCGGGCGTGCAGGCCGGCGACGCCGGCGGCATCTTCCAGCACGCGGCGGCGCTGCTCCGGCTTGGCCTGGATGATCTCGCCGATCTTGCCTTGGTGAACGAGAGCGGGCGAACGCGCGCCGGTGGCGGCGTCGGCGAACAGGATCTGCACGTCGCGGGCGCGCACGTCGCGGCCGTTGATGCGGTAGACCGAGCCGGCCTCGCGCTCGATGCGGCGCGAAATTTCCAGAATCTCGCGATCGTTCATCGCCGACGGCGCGGTACGATCGGAATTGTCGATCGTCATCACCACTTCGGCGTGGTTGCGCGACGGCCGGTTGCCGGAGCCGGCAAAGATCACCGCGTCCATGTCGGCGGCGCGCAGCGATTTGTGCGAAGTCTCGCCCATCGCCCAGCGCAGCGCCTCGACCAGATTGGATTTGCCGCAGCCGTTCGGACCGACCACGCCGGTCAGGCCCGGCTCGATCATGAAGTCGGTGGGTTCAACAAAGGACTTGAAACCGTGAAGGCGAAGACGCGTGAGTTTCATGGACACGATGCTCTGTTGGCAGGGCACGAATCTCCCTGCCGTGACAATACCATAGAAGGCAATGTCGGTGTGTGGATGAGTCGCCCTCGGCGTCTCTCTGGACCGCGACAATGGCGAGGCCGGGGCCGAAGGGCAACCGCCGCACAGGGCTTTTCCCAAGCCTTTTGAAAGGCTTTGAAAGGCTTTTCAAACGGCTTTATGCGCGTCGGCTGGCACGGCTTTCCACAGGCTTTTTAAGCCGTTAGCCGACCCAGCAATAAGATGCGGTTTGGGACGATCAGCTCTTCAGCAGCGATTTGATTTTCGCGTCGAACGTGTCGAACGATGCCTCGCCCTTGATGACGTCGCCATTGATGAAGAACGTCGGCGTCGAGTTCACTTTCAAAACCTCGGCGGCGTATTTCTGGTCGGCGGCGATCTTGTCGAGCAGCGCCTGGTCCTTCAGGCAGCTATCGACCTGTTCCTGGCTGAGGCCGGCCTGCTTGCCGATGCGGCTCAGGCCCTCGGTGGTGCTCTTGGCGGCGTAGGCCCAGTCGTTCTGCTGCTTGAACAGCACATCGACCACGGCGAAATATTTCGCGGAATCATCCTTGGCGATGCAGCGCGCCAGCATCGAGCCGGCGGCGGCTTTGATGTCGAGCGGGAATTCGCGGAAGATGTAACGGATCTTGCCGGTGTCGATGTAGGTCGACTTGATCTTCGGGAACACCTCGGCGTTGAAGGCCGCGCAATGCGGGCAAGTCATCGAGGCGAATTCGGTGATGGTGACCGTGGCGTTGGCGGGTCCGAGCGCCATGTCCGGCAGCGAGACCGGCTTGGCGACGTCGGTCGCGCTTTGCGCCATCGCGCTCGAAATCAGGCGCAGCGGCGAGAAGCCGGCGAGGGCGGCAAGCCCGGTCAGCGACAGGGCGGCAGTGAAGGCGCGGCGGGTGATGATCAACGGTTTGCTCCCGGGACTGGCGCGTTCACGCCTCAAAAGATCAAAAGAAGAAGCTGTTCGCTAGCTTGAAACCACAATTGTGGCAATGGCGGGCCGCCATGGCCGGGCGTCGCTTGAGGCTCAATTTCGCTTGATCGAGGCGCCGAGCCGGGCCAGCGCGGCGCGCAGTTCCTCGTCCTCGATGGCGGACAGCGTTTCCGCCACCTGCGCCACCGCCCTGGCATCGGGCGCGCGGGGCGCCTTGGGCCGCTCGCGGCGCGACAGCGGCGCCTGCCGCAGCGCCAGCCTGCCCACCGCGCTCCAGCCCAGGAAGCGGTTGACCCGTTGCAGGATGGCGTC
>Ga0208589_1000428_pt1 | contig 20277 bp, 17 predicted proteins | sample NGESurshal092012_2_FD_184486 | JGI IMG/M metagenome (GOLD analysis project Ga0208589, IMG submission 184486) | Arctic peat soil microbial communities from Barrow, Alaska - NGEE Surface sample F53-2 shallow-092012 (SPAdes) | ecosystem: Environmental > Terrestrial > Soil > Wetlands > Peat ... | reverse complement strand
GTGGAGATGGCGTGCGGCGGGGCGAACGCGATCCCTATCCCGAACACGTTGGCGTACCGGGGGGACTGGTAGGTCCGCGGCCAGTCCTCGGCCCGCCACTCGCCGGCTGGTTTCGGCGTGTAGTCGGCGTCGACCTTCAGGAAGCCGCTGGGCGCGAACAGGCCGGCAGTGATGTCCGTGCCGTCCCGGTCAAAGGCCTGATCTGGCTGGAGGACAGGAACCCCTGCTGCCGGAACACCATCCCGCCGACACCGAAGTCGCCCAGTTCGTACTCGTTGCTCAGGTAAATCACGTCGGCCAGATCCCGCAGACCGCGGGTCCGCAGTTCATGCTCGACGTTGAAGGTGTACTCGAACGCCGCCCCCTCGCAGGTGCACATCCCGTGCCCCACCCCGATCACCAGGGTCTGCCGCTGGCCGGCTCTCAGCTTCTCGATGACCCCGTCCAGCGCCTGGGCGGCCTGCTGGGCGTGCCCGGGCGTGCAGACCGACAGTGAGTTCCCGTCCGGCCCCAGGCCGGGGGTGGCAGCGAAGTTCAGCTTGGGCCCGGTCGCGTTGATCAGGTAGTCGTAACTGACCCGGATCTGCTCGCCGGACCGGCCTGGAAGGGTGGAGACGATATCCACCGCGGGCTGCCCGCTGTCACCCTCTCCATCAGGCCAGATCGCTACCGCCCTGGCCTGATGGAACTCGATGCCCTGGCGCCGGTATACGGGCGCCAGCGGGAACGTCACCGCCTCAGGTGACATCCGGCCGACCCCGACCCAGATGTTCGACGGGATCCAGTTCCAGTCCGCGTTGGGTGACACGACCACCACCTCATGGCCCTTGCCGAGCAACCGCCGCAGATGCAGGGCAGCGGTGTGCCCCGAAATCCCTGCTCCGAGAATCACCACACGCGCCATGACCCGCCCCCTAGTGAGCAGTCGCGGGCTCGCCGTCGAGCCGTATAGTCAATATACCCCCAGGGGTATCGTTATGGGAAATTGACTCCTGGTTTCCGGTGCCAGCCCGGCAGTTGCAGCGGCAGTGCCGGCCGCCTGCAGGTCAGGGCGGGGCGTTGCTGCCGCAGGGGCGGGGCCCTGTCCCAGGGCAGGCCCGGCTTATCCGGGAGATACCTTGGCGGGTATATCCATGAGTCGCGGGCGGAGTGGTGGCAGAAGTGGACAGCCAGGAGTGGGACCAGCGCTACGCCGGTGCTGAGCTGGTGTGGACGGCCCAGCCGAACAGGTTCGTCGTGGAGGAGTTGCAGGCGCTGCCACCCGGGCGGGCACTGGACGTCGGTGCTGGTGAGGGGCGCAACGCGGTATGGCTTGCTGACCGCGGCTGGCAGGTTACCGCGGTGGATTTTTCGGCCGTCGGGCTGGATAAGGGCCGCCGTCTGGCCGGGGCGCGCGGTCTGGCCATCGACTGGGTGCACGCTGATCTGCGCGACTACCAGCCCGGGGAAGGCTCCTTCCAGCTCGTGCTCATCGCCTACCTCCAGCTCCGCGAGGCGGAACTGGACGGCGTGCTGCGCCGGGCCGCGGCAGCGCTGGCGCCCGCAGGTGTGCTGCTGGTGGTGGGCCACGATGTGACCAACCTGACGGAGGGGGCCGGCGGCCCGCCGGATCCGGCTGTCCTGTACACGCCGGAATCCATCACGCGCGCTCTCGGCGGGCTCACCGTGGTCCGGGCGGAGCGAGTCCGGCGCCCGGTCGCCACAGGCCAGGCGGTGGATACCCTGGTCCGCGCCGTCCGGGACTGATCAGGAGCAGGCAACCGCAGGCACGTTCCCGCACCCACCGCGACGGCTCATCAGCAGTCGGGCCAGCCACCGCTGGCCGGGTCAGCCATTCCAGGCAGCCCGGGAAATGGCTGATGCCATCCAGGAATCACTGACTGAGCCAGGCTTCCGCGCGGCGGCGGGCTCCGGGGCCCGTTCTTGACATGGCCTGCACATGTTCGCGGCACCGGCTGCATGGCCGCGGCGTGTACTGAAAGTGAGGTTGGAAGGGCGTGAGGATGATGATGAAGCGGACGATGATGGCGCTGGCAGCGGTCCCGGCGGTGCTGCTGGCCGGTGGCGGTGTCGCGGTGGCGCAGGCGGCGGGTGCTCCGGCGGGCACGGCGGTTGTCCAGCAGGCGGACGTGCACCACAGCGGCGGCGCGTGCCGTCAGCACCAGATGGCGCCGGTGGTGACGGTGACGGCGCGGCGCGACCGCGACCATCAGAGCTGCGGAGGCCAGGGAAGTTGCGACCGTGGGCACGCGGCTGACCAGCAGGGTGCCGGGGCCGGCAGCGGGATGATGACCCGTGCGCACCACGGTGATGACTGCGGTGACGGCTGAATGCCAGCCAAGAAGTGAGAGACGATGTCCCGGCCGCCTGGTGGCCGGGACATCAGCATGTCAGGAGGCGGGCAAGGTCAGGGTGAATGCAGTCCCGCCGCCGGGTGGGCTGGTGGCGGTGATGGTGCCGCCGTGGGCGGCAGTCAGTTCCGCGACCACGGCGAGGCCGATGCCGCTGCCGGCCCGGCCCGCTGCGGCGGTGCCGCGCCAGAACCGTTCGAAGATGTGGGGCAGGTCGGCGGCGGGGATGCCGGGGCCGGTGTCGGTGACGGTGAGTTCCGCGTTGTCGCCGGCGGGGCGGGTGGTGAGGGTGACGTTCCCGCCGGGCGGGCTGAACTTGGCCGCGTTGGTCAGCAGGTTGGTGACGATCTGGGTGACGCGGGCCTGGTCGGCGTGCACCATGACCGGGCTGGCGTCCACGGTCAGGTGCACCTCGGCGTCCTCGAACTGGGCCTGGAGTTCACCCGCTGCGCAGGCAGCAATCTTGGCGAGGTCGGCGGGGGCGCGGTCCAGGGTGAGCGTCGCGGACTGGGCGGCGGCGAGCGCGGACAGGTCCTCGACGAGCCGTTCCAGGCGCAGTACCTCGTCGTGCAGTGAGGTCAGCTTGCTGGTGGTGGGTTCAGCGAGCCCGTCGAGCAGTTCTTCGGTGGCGCCGCGCAGGATGGTGACCGGGGTGCGCAGTTCGTGGGCGGTGTCGGCGACCATGGCCCGGCGCAGCTCGTCCTCGCGCTGCAAGGTGCCTGCCATCGCGGCGAAGGCCGCGGAGACCTGCCCCAGCTCGCCGGGGCCGCGGCGGAGCAGCGACACCGCCTCCGGGTCGCCGCGTTCGACAGCACCGGCCGCGGCGGCTAGCGCGGTCAGCGGCCGGGTGGTGCGCCGTGACACCCACAGCGCCGCGGCGGCGGCCAGCAGCACGGCCAGCAGCGCGCCGGCGGCGACGGCCCGCAGGATGGCGTCGCGCGCCTGCCAGGCAGCGGTCTGGGATGCTGCGGGAAAGTCCACCAGCACGGTGCCGACCTGCCGCCCGCCTGCCATCACCAGGACCCGCGCCGTCCCGGCCGCCGAGGTGGCCGTGGCCCCGGGCCCCGGGGTAGCCACCGGGCTTGCCGCGGCCGCCGGGAAGGCGGCGGACCGGGCGGCCAGGGCAACGCTGTCACCTTGGTGATGGCTGTGCGACGGTTCGGTGCTGTGCCCGCCGTGATCCATGCCCGGCATGTCCGGGCCGCCGGTTCCGTGCCCGGGCTCGTCGCCCGGCTCGTCGCCTGGTTCGTGGCCCGGCATGTGGGTCGGCGTGATGGTGGTGACCTGCCGGCCGGAGGCGCCGAGGATGATCAGCCGTGCGCCGGTGCTGTCGGCGAGGGCCTGTGCCCCGGCGAGGTCCGCTTTCTGCCAGGACCCGGCCCTGGCATAGGCAGCGGACAGGGCAGCGGCGATGTCGTGGCGCGCCTGGTCGCGCTGGGAGGCCACCAGCCCGCTGGTCTGGCTGCGCACCGAGACCACGGCGAGCACTGCGAGCAGCGCCACCGCGCCGACCCCGACGAGGGTGAACGCGGCGAACAGCCGCCACCCCAGCGGCCCCAGCAGCCGCCCGCGAGACTTCCCCATACTCCCAGGCAACGCGGCCCGCGGGCCTGCCGTTAGGGGCGTTGGCCCTGGCCGCCCGGGGCGTCCGCCCCTCCCGGCCGGCTCGCCCGTGTGGTCGGATCGGTCTGGGGGAGAAGGTGATGGCAGTGACGCAGTGCGTGCTGGTCGTCGAGGACGAGCGGAAGATCCGCGACCTGCTGCGCACCTATCTCGAGCATGACGGGCTTTCCGTCATCACCACCGGGTCCGGCGCCGAGGCGATCACGCTCGCCGGCCAGTCGCATCCTGACCTGATCGTGCTGGACCTGCGGCTGCCCGATGTGCCCGGTGAGGACGTCGCTCGTGAAGTCCGCACCCAGGCGGCCATCCCGATCCTCATGCTCACCGCCAAGACCGGTACCGCCGACCGCATTCACGGCCTGGAACTCGGCGCTGATGACTACGTCACCAAGCCGTTCAGCCCCCGCGAAGTGGTCCTCCGGGTCCGCGCCATCTTGCGCCGCGCTGCCGGCGAGGCCGATGCTGAACAGCTGGCTTCCTACGGCGGCGGCCAGCTGCTCATCGACGAGACCCGCCACCATGTCACCGCGCACGGCCAGCCCGCGGGCCTCACCTCCACCGAATGGAAACTGCTCACCACCCTGGCCAGCGTCCCGGGCCGGGTATTCACTCGCTACGAGCTCGTCAACCGGGCCCGCGGCTATGAATACGAAGGCTACGAGCGCACCATCGACTCCCACATACGCAATCTGCGCCGCAAGATCGACACCGGTCCCCGCGAGCCTGGGCTCATCGAGACAGTGACTGGTACCGGCTACCGACTCGCCGTCACCCGCGACCGCGCCCCGGCCCGGCCACCCGCGGCTGTGCCGGATCAGGCGGCAGCCGGTTAGCCACGGTGCAGTTCGGCAGCAACTCCCGCAGCCCGGCGGGGAGCCGGGGGCGGCGGATGGACTGGTGGCCGGGACCTCGGTCCCGCCCGAAGGTGCCCTTCGGCGGTACGCCTCTTTCGATATGCCCCATAGGGTATTTACCGGCGGGAATGACCAGGCGCGCTCGTCGCGTCCGGCGCCCCGCATGCACCACAACTGGCCTGGTCGGATGGCTCATTTCCCTCAACCCTTACAGCAAATGGGGAGCATCATGACATCCAGGAACTACGCCGCCGCCGCTGCGACGGCAGGTGCGGCAGTGATAGCCGCTGTGGCCCTCGCCGCTTGCGGCACCGGCGCCAGCCCCGGCACGCAAGCGCCGGTCCGGGCCTCGACATCTGCGACTGCAGCGTTCAATACCGCTGATACCACCTTCACTACCAGCATGCTGGGGCTGGAGGAGCAGGCGGCGGCCATGGCCGGGACCGTCACTGGGCACACGGCAACGCCGGAACTCCAGCAGTTCGCAGCCCACGTGCGGGCGCGGGCGGGCGATGCCCAGCGCATGCGCGAACTCGTGGGCGGCTGGCGCCAGCCCATGCCTGCGCCGTACTCGCCCGGCGCCAGCCTGCCCGCCGGAATGATGGGCGCCGGCATGATGAATGCTGCCGACTGGGCCGAGATCAGCCACGAGCACGGGCAGTCGTTCAACCGCCATTGGCTGGATGCCATGATCAGCAGTTACAACGCCGAGGTTGCCCTGTGCCGGCACGAGCTTGGCTCAGGCGCCAGCACACAGGCCCGCGCACTGGCCCGCGCACTGCTGACGGAACGGCAATCGGAACTCGCCCATCTGCAGCAATGGCACCACGACATGCATCAGATGGGCATGATGGGCTGAGGAATACGCGCTACGCCCGGTATGAGCTGGCCGCACCGCCCCAAGCGCTCCCCAATCCGGGTACAAGCTCGGCCACGAGGTAGCGCACCCTGTCTCGCGGCATAATCTCACCTCGCCGTCTCGCTCGGGGCGCCGGAGCCGCCGAGGAGCGGGCGTGGCGCGACTGGATGCCACCGGGATCAACGAATTGCACGCGCGCGTCTGCCGGGCACTGGCCGACCCTGTGCCGCTCGAAAATAGGATTCCGGCTTTGACCTGGGCCTTCTCGGGTTTCAGGCGGCTGGCTCGTATTCGTTGATCAGACCGCTCAGGATCGGTTTTCGGCGGATCTGGCACGTGCCAGGGTCTGCTGCGGTGACGCGGGGAGCGAGGCCAGGGTCCGGCACGCGCTGGCCGGTGCCCTGATGGGGCCGGGCGGTGTTGTAGTGCTCCTGGTATTCGGCCAGGACGGCGCGCAGGTGGACCTGTGGGGTTCCAGAACTCGGCCGCGACCCTTGACCTGGTCTTTTATGCGGCTCGTTCGTATTCGTTGATGAGGCCGCCGAGGACGGCCCGGCGCTTTGATCCGTTCCTGAGCGAAGTCTGCGATGGGGTGGTCGGGCCAGGCGGGCGGAGCTGGCGGCCGCGGTGCGGTCGTCGTCCGTTGTAGTGCCGGGCGTACTCGGCCAGGACTGACTGGAGGTGTCGTTCGCCGAGGATCAGCATCCGGTCGGTCACCTCGGTCCGGGCGGTGAGCACGAATCTCTCGGCGTGAGCGTTCGCGCGAGGGCTCCGGGGCGGGATCTTCACTGCGGTGATGCCGGTGCTGGCCAGGATCGCGTCGAAGGTTTCAGTGAATTGCCCGGCGCGGTCGCGGACCAGGAACCGGAAGTCCTCGGCGTGATCACCGAGGTCCATCAGGAGGTTGCGGATCTGCTGGCTGGTCCACGGTCCGTCCGGGTGAGCGGTGACCCCGAGAATATGGACGTATCGGGAGCCGACTTCGATGACAAAGAGGCAGTACAGGCGCCGGAGTGTCACCGCGCAGTCCACGTGGAAGAAGTCGGTGGCGAGGATGGTCGCGGCCTGGGCGTGCAGGAACTGCCGCCATGTTGTGTCGGTGTTCCGCTTCGTCGCTGGCGGGATCCGCAGGGCTCTGAGGACGCGACGGATCGTGGAGGCGCCGACCCGGTGGCCGAGCTTGAGCAGCTCGCCCTGGATGCGCTGGTATCCCCAGCTGTGGTTCTCGGTGGCGAGCCGCTCGATGAGCGCGGTGATCTCGGCGCTGACCGGCGGGCGTCCGGTGTGGTTCGGGTAGGTCCACTTCTTTCTGACCAGGCGACGATGCCATCGCAGAACGGTGCCAGGCGTGACTAGCCGGTGTGCCTGCAGCCGTCTGGGCAGGTGCCGGATCAGTGCGGCCAGTACCGCCCGGTCGGCCCAGTCCAGCCGGGGCCGCGGATTACTCCGGCGCAGGACGGCGACCTCGTGCCGCAGCACCAGCAGTTCCGTGTTCTTGGACGCTGGCGATCGGCCGAGCAGGACCAGCCAGCTGCAGAGCTGGACGAAGATCAGGTAGGCAGGCGAAGTGACATGGATGATCATCCTGCCTGACCTTGCCTCGGCCGTCGTCGCAGTTCACAGGTGCAGCCGACTCTTGGAACCCGACAGGCAGGTCGGCCGGTCTTGCCGTGCATGGACCGCGCCGCCCAGCGGCGGCGGACAATGTCGCGGTGCCAGCGCAGGATCGTGTCCGGGGTGACCAGCAGCCGCAGCCCGTGGCGGTGGGCTTTCGGTATCACGCTGAGCAGGGTCGCTAGTAGTGCCCGGTCCGCCCAGTTCAGCTTCGGCTGCCGCCGCTGCAGGACGGCGAGCTGGTGACGCAGGACCAAGATCTCTGCGGTCTTCCATGTCTCCTCACGCCGGGATAGCTGCAGCCACGCGGCTAGCCGCGTGGTCAGGAGGAACATGAACTGCAGGCACATGACCGGTGATCATCACGGCCGGACGGCAGGGAGGGCAACTCTGCTGGTCAGAGCCATGGATGAGATTCTCGGCACGTTCAGGTGTGGGTGGCCGGTCCTGTCGCTGGGCTGGGCCACCCAGTTCCGCTGGAAAGGGTACTGCCGTCGGGGCGCGCCAGACCTGGTTCGCCGCGACCCCGCCGGCGAAGAGCGTCCCCGACCCCAGCGCGGTCACCGCCCCGATTAGGCTGAATCATCGACCAGCGGTGTCCCGTACGCTAGCGGGGCCGGCAGCGCATGGCCATTTACTCCACCAGCGCCACTGCGCGTGTGGGCCCGCCGTGGGCACCCTGGAGCTTGAGCGGGAACCCGATGAACGTGAACCGGGTGTTCACGATCTTGTCGAGGTTGGCCAGGTTCTCGTAGTGGGTGATGTGCTCGCGGCGGCACATCATGTGACACGGGTAGCTGGTGCTTGCGGGGTTGTCCGGCGTCGGGCTGTCCACCCCGAACGTCTTGACCTGCCGCTGCACGATCCACTCGCTGGCCGACTCTCCCAGCCCGGGGAACTCCGACAGGTAGCGCTTGTCGCCTGCATACCGGTTCCACGTCGCAGTGTGGAACAGCACGATGTCCCCCGGCCGCACCTTCACCTTTGACTCTGCCTCCACCCGGTCCAGGTCCTCGGCCGTGATGTCGGTCTGGGGCTTGAAATCGGTGACGTCCAGGCACACTGCGGTGCCGTAGAACAGGTCGAGCGACATCTTCTCGATCGTCTCCGCGGACGGGTCCGGGTCCAGGTGGGAGAAGGAGTCGACATGCGTCGGGCCGTTGTCGTTGAGCATGAACCCGGTGGTCTGGAACGAGAAGCCGCTGTCGAACCGGGGCGCGGTCTCCTCGTGCGTGGCGTGGTCGAACTGCACCGTCTTCAAGTGGCCGGGATAGACCTTCATACCCTCGTAGATGTCCTGCGAAATGTCGATCAGCTGCATTCTTTTGCTCCTAGTACATGACGACGCCGGCGGAGACGTTCAGGTCTTCTCCGGTGATTGATGCGGCCGCGTCGGAGGCGAGGTAGGCGCAAGCCGCGGCCACCTCGTTGGCCTTGACCAGCCGTGCCAGCGGGGATGCTCCGGTGAACGCCAGGAGGGCCTCGTCCTCGGTGATGCCACGCGTGGCGGCCTGGCGGCGGATCACGTCGTCGATCCGAGGCCCGGCGACAGCGCCCGGGCAGACGGCATTGACGCGGATCCCGTGCGGACCAAGCTCCACCGCGAGGGTGCGGACCAGGCCGATCACGCCCATCTTCGCCGCCGCGTAGGGCGTGCGGCCGTGCAGTGGGCGCTTCCCGGTCATCGATGAGATCGCGACCAGTGAGCCCGCCCCGGACTCGATCATCGCCGGGACGAAGGCGCGGAAGGTGAGGAAGACACCATCAAGGTCAGTGGCCAGGCAGTTGCGCCATTCGGCGAGCTGTATCTCGTGTAGCGGCGCCGTCGGACCGGCGATCCCGGCGTTGGCGACGACCGTGTGCACTCGGCCTAGGTCGGCGACGTCCCGCGCCATCGTGGTGACGGACTCCTCGTCACGGACATCGCACGGCACCGCCAGCGCGGTCCCACCATCAGCCTCGATGGCCGCGACCGTGTCGGCCAAAGTGTCGGCGTCGCGGGCCGTAACCGCTACAGCGAAGCCGTCCGCGGCGAGAGCGACCGCGATGGCCCGGCCGATTCCACGGTTCCCGCCCGTCACCACCGCCACTCTGTCAGTCACGGCGCAGCTCCCGAGGTGCGACGGGCCACCCTCATCGCGACTCCCGGGCGGCCCGGATCGCGGCCAGGATCCGGTCCGGGGTCATCGGCAGCTCGGTCAGCCGGACGCCAAGCGGGGCGAGTGCGTCGTTGACTGCAACGTTGATCGCAGCTGGGGCCATCATCCGGCCACCTTCTCCGCCGCCTTTGATGCCGTGCGGAGTCCAGGGTGAAGGCGTCTCGTGGTGTCCGATCTTGAGCTCCGGTACCTCCATCGCCGTCGGGATGAGGTAGTCGAGGAAACTGGAGGTGAGTAGCTGCCCGTCCTCGTCGTAGACGAACTCCTCGTAGAGCGCCGTGCCGATGCCTTGTGCGGTGCCACCCACAATGTGCCCAGCGAGAGAGCGGGGGTTCACCAGCGTCCCGCAGTCGTGCACAGCCGCATAGGACAGGAACGAGACCTGCCCGGTCTCGATGTCCACCTCAATCACTGGCACGTGGCAGGCGTGGCCCATGAACGGGTAGAAGACACCAAGGTCCTTGCGGTCGGCCGAGGGCATCGTCGTGTAGGGGTGGTCGAAGACCTTGCTTTCTTCGAGCCCGGACTCCATGTCCTCGGGGAAGCTGTGCTTGAACAGGTGCAACATGACCGCGATCTCAGCGAGGGTCTTGCGAGCCTCGGGTGAGCCTTTGACCTGGTAGCCGCCGTCGACCCACTCGAGGTCATCGGGGTTGGCTTCCAGCATGTAGCCGGTAGCCCGCCGCGCCTTGGCCTTGATCTTCGCAGTGGCGCCCTCCACGGCGCCGGCCAGCATGACCGTGGTCCGCGACCCGCCCGGTCCCGTGGCTGGCAGCCCGTTCTTGCTGCCCTGGTAGACGATTGAGACGTCGTGCGGATCGCAGTCGAACTCCTCGGCCACCAGCTGTGCCACCATCGTCTCGGGCGAGTTGCCCCAGAACGCGCAGGAGTACAGCGTGGCCGTGATGCCGCCGGTAGCGTCGACCTTGAGGGTCACGCTCTCCGGCATCGACGTGACCGGCGCGCCCGGCGTGTCGAACCAGAACCAGAACTCGGTGGCCGAGAAGACCGACCGCTCCTGCGCGGTGATCAGCCCGATCCCGATATAGCGGCCCTCCTCCCGCGCCTTCACCTGCTCGGAGCGCCAGTGATCGTACTCAGCGAGTTTCAGCGCCTTGTCCAAGACGCCGTCGTAGTCGCCGGAGTCGTAGACGTTCCCGGTCGGGATGAAGTACGGGAAGTCGCGGATGAAGTTGCGCCGCCGGATCTCCACCGGATCGAGGCCGAGCTCCCGGGCGGCCTTGTCGACCATCTGCTCCAGCATCCAGTTGTTCACCTCGGAGCCGAAGCCCCGGTAGGCGCCCTGCTGGTTCTTGTTGGTCAGGGCCGCGCGCACCCGGTATTCAACGCTCGCGATCCGGTACGGCCCCACGACCTGGGCGAGCGCGTTGCCGTGGTGGCCAACACCGAACTGGATGTAAGCACCGTAGTCATCCACGGTGTCGATCTTGATGCTGCGCATGGTCCCGTCGCGCATCAGGGCGAGCTGGACGTCGTAGACGCGGTCGGAGCCGTGATGGTCACAGTTGGAAATGTTGTCGACGCGATCCTCGAGATACACCACCGGCCGCCCGACCGCGCGCGAGCACATCGCGGCGATTACGGTCGGCTTGGTGGCGAACAGCTTCGAGCCGAAGCTCCCGCCCGCGGGCATCGGGCGGATGTCGAGCTTGTTCGCCGGGATCTTCAGTGTCCCGGCCACCATGAACAGGTAGCTGGTGAAGCTCAGCGAGTTCGTATGCACCGTCAGCTGGCCGGTGGCGATGTCGAAGTCGGCTATCGCCCCCACAGTCTCCAGCGGCTGGCCGCCCGAACGCCGCCAGCGCAGGCGGTCGGTGATTACGATGTCGGCGTCGGCGAAGTCGCGGTCGACCTCGCCGAACTGGAAGGTCCGTTCGTAGGCGCAGTTAGATCCGAGATCCTCGTGCACGAGCGGCGCGCCCTCGTCCAGCGCCCGCTCCGGGTCCACGACAGGCGGCAGTGGCTCGTATTCCACGTCGATGAGCGCGAGGGCGTCTTCAGCGAGGTAGCGGCTGTCGGCGACAACCACCGCGACGCCCTCGCCCACGTAGCGCACCTTTTCCACGGCCAGGCAGCGCCAGGTGTGGGCGGCCGGGTTGGGCCCGAAGTCCGGGAGTGGGTCGGTGAGCTCCGCGGCTTGTGCCCCAGTGATCACCGCGTGCACCCCGGGGGCCGCTAGAGCCGCGTTGGTATTGATGCCCGTGATCCGGGCGTGGGCGTATGGGCTGGACAGCACGGCGACGTGCAGCATGCCTGGCAGAGTCATGTCGCCGATATAGCCGCCGCGCCCGCGCAGGAACTTCGGGTCCTCAAGGCGGCGGATGGATTTGCCGACCCAGTTTCGGCCGTCCTTATGGGTGCGAATCGGCGGCGGCGCCGGCCGGCTGGCAGTAGTCATGCCTTTGCCTCCGTTGGCATCGTCGTCTGGTCCGGGCGTTGTTCCTCGCCGCGCATCCGCCCTGCGGCGGCGCACACGGCCTCGATGATGAACTGGTAGCCGGTGCAACGGCACAGGTTGCTCGCAATCCCCTCCCGTACCTGCTCGGGCGACGGATCCGGGTTCTGCTCGATGATCTCGCAGGCCCGCATGAGCATCCCGGGCGTGCAGTAGCCGCACTGCAAGCCCTGCTTGGTCCAGAATTCGTCCTGCAGCGGGTGCAGGTCGGCCCCATTGGCCAGGCCCTCGACGGTGCGGATCTCTGCCCCGTCGGCCTGCACCGCGAACGTGATGCAGGAGCGAATGCTCCGGCCGTTGAGCAGCACTGTGCATGTGCCGCAGACTCCGTGTTCGCAACCTATGTGCGTGCCCTTGAGGCCCAGGTCCTCGCGCAAGACGTCGACGAGCAGCTTGCGCGGCTCGACCGACACGGTCGATGAGTGTCCGTTCACGATCAACGTGATGTCGTGTTTGTCCACCCCGCTCACCTCCGATCCTGAGCGCGGGAGAGCGCCAGTTGGATGCCTCGGCGCAGGCAGTTGCGCGCGATGCCGGTACGGGTAGCGGTGCTGCCGTGCAGGTCCCCAGCCGGAGACAACTCGTCGGCGGCCGCGTCGACAGCGACCTCAATCGTCGCGGCGTCTGCGGAAGTCCCGGCGAGCGCACGCTCGGCTGCGGCTGCTCGAACGGGTGTCGACGCCACCCCGCTCAGCGTGATGGACGCTCCGGTGACAATGTCCTTCTCCATCTCGATCACGGCCGCCACCCCCACCAGTGCGAAGTTGCCGTGGGTTCGGGCGAACTCGACGAACGCGTAGCCGCCGACGCCCTCACGGCGCGGAATGCGTACCTCGGTGAGGATCTCGCCCGGCTCCAAAGCGGTGGTGAACGGCCCGCGGAAGAACTCGGCCGCGGGGATGGTACGAGTCCCCCTGGGGCCGGCGGTGAGGAGTTCGGCGTCCAGAGCGAGCGCGACAGCTGGCAGTTCGGCAGAGGGATCAGCGTGAGCCAGGCTGCCGCCGACGGTCCCGCTGTTGCGGATCGGCGGGTGAGCGACGTAGCCGAGGGCCTCAACCAGCAGCGGCGCCGCGAGCGCCACTTCCGGCGAGCGCTCCACGGCGGACTGGCGGACCATCGCGCCGATCACGAGCACGTCACGCTCCGTGCGAAGCGTCGTCAGGGCCTCGACCAGCCGCAGGTCGACCAGGAACCCAGGCTGGGCGAGACGGAAGTTCATCAGCGGAACGAGGCTCTGCCCGCCGGCAAGGACACGCGGTTCCGCGTCGGCGTTCGCGGCGAGCAGGTCGAGCACCTCCTCGACGGTCGTCGGGGCGGCGTAACGGAACGGTGGCGGCTTCACGGTGACTTCCTCGGCACGTCGGCCTCCTTCTCGCGGAGCAGGGCTGTGATAGGCGGTCGCGTCGGTGTGATCCGAGCCTCAGCTGAGCCGATCCTCGTCACTGCACCTCCGCGGGCTCTGTGTGTAAGGTGCCGGGTGAACCCGCTTGCCTGGATGGCTGAAACAAGGCAATCGCCCGGCTCAATGCGCACCGGTGACGGAGGCGGACCCGGATTCTCTGGACTCGCCGGGCGCCCAGGGCAGGGGCCCGCCGCTGTACTTGGCGACGCGAGCGTCACCGGAACGCGCGTGCCCCTCGAACAGCTCGACCCGACTTGCCCGCCCGCAGAGCCTGCCGAGTTCGGCGCTCGACCGCTCGTCGGTGACCTCCTGGTAGGTCACGGTCCGCAGGTATTTCCCGACCCACAGACCTCCGGTATGGCGCGCCGTCCGCCGGGTCGGGAGCGTGTGGTTGGTCCCGATGACCTTGTCGCCGTAGGAGACGCAGGTCCCCTCGCCGAGGAAGAGGGCGCCGTAATGACGCATCACGTCCAGCGCCTCGCGGGGGCGTTGCGTGAGAACCTCGACGTGCTCGCTCGCGTACTGGTCGGCGACCGCGTACGCCTCGGCGAGATCGTGCACGACAGCTACCTCCCCGTGGTCACGCCACGCCTGCTCGGCGAATTCCCTCGTCGGCATGCCCGGTAGCAGCCGCTCGATGTGATCGATCACCGTGCGGGCGAGCGTCTCGGATGTCGTGACGAGCACGGCGGGCGAGTCGGGACCGTGCTCCGCCTGGCTGAGCAGGTCGACCGCGACGATAAATGGGTCGGCGCGGTCGTCGGCGATGACGAGGATCTCGGTCGGGCCGGCGAGCAGATCGATCCCGACCTCTCCGTACAGCTGCCGTTTGGCCTCTGCCACGTAGGCGTTGCCGGGCCCGGCGAGAACATCGACCGGGTCGATGGTCTCGGTCCCGATCGCCATCGCCGCCACAGCCTGCACCCCGCCGAGCAGGTAGATCTCGTCCGCACCGGCCAGGTGCATGGCGGCAACCGTCGCGGCAGGCACCTTGCCGCGGATCGGCGGGGTGCAGGCGGCGACCCGCTTGACGCCCGCCACCTTTGCCGTCACCACGGTCATGTGGGCGGAGGCGACCAGCGGGTAGCGACCACCGGGCACGTAGGCACCCGACGCGACGACCGGGAGGCTGCGCTGCCCCAGCCGGACCCCCGGTGCCGTCTCGACCTCGAAGTCGCGCAGCGAGTCACGCTGGTGTTGGGCGAACACCCGGACGTTCTCCTGCACGGTCAGGATGTCATCGAGCACCTCACCGGGAACCGTGGCGACAATGTCGGCGATCGCGTCAGTGCCGAGCCGGAAACTGTCCGGACTCCAGCCGTCGAATTTTGAGGAGTACTCGCGGACGGCTCCGTCGCCGCGCGACCGGATGTCGTCGATCACCCTAGCGACCGTGTCGCGCACCACAGGATCCGGTGCGCCCGCGCCGCGATCTGCTCGACCCTGCTTCAAGTACACCGGCATGCGAACACCTCTGGTAAGCGCTCAAACCTAAGTTATCAACCTAAATTGCATACGTATGCGTGTCAACGGTATGATCTCCGCCGCAACGCATCAAGTGAGGTCGATGTGGCAGTGACCAGCCATGACGTTGCGCGACTCGCCGGAGTCTCGCAGCCGACGGTGTCGCGCGCGCTGCGCGACGAGAAGGGGGTCTCGGCCGCGACCCGGAGGCGGGTTCGCGAGGCGGCCCGCAGCCTGGGGTATGTGCCAAGCCAGGCCGGGCGGGCGCTGTCTACGCGGCGCTCGCGCAAAATCGGCGTAATCAGCGCCGAGCTGAGCAATCCGTTCTACCCGGCGCTGCTCGGGCCGCTGCACGATGCGCTGGCGGGCCACGGATACCGGACAGTGCTGTTCACGGACCGAGGCGAACGGCCGGTCGAGCTCGATCCACTGCTGGACGGCTCACTGGACGGGGTTGTCCTGACCACGTCGGAGCGGACCAGCTCGCTGCCCGGCGAGCTGATGGCACGCGGAGTCCCGTTTGTGATGGTCAACCGCACCGTTGATGGGATCGAGGCCGACAGGTGCGTCGCTGGCAACCGGGTTGGGGCGGCCGTGGTCGCCGAACTGCTGGCGCACCTGGGCCACCGCCGCGTTGCGGCGATCCTCGGCCCGGAGTCGACGAGCACCGGGCGGGAACGGGCCGACGGATTCCGTGATGCCCTGGCGCACCGCGGAATCGATCTCCCGCCTGCACGGAAGGTTCATGGTCCGTTCGATCCCGACACCGGCCGGCGCGGCCTCATCCGTCTCATTTCGACGGAGGCCCCGCCGACGGCGGTCTTCTGCGGCAACGACGTGATTGCCCTCGGAGCCCTCAATGCGGCGGCGTCGCTGGGCATTGACATCCCGGAGAGACTCACGATCGTGGGGTTTGACGACATCCCCATGGCAGCCTGGGAGGTGTTCGACCTGACCACCGTGCGGGTCGACCTCTCGGAGATGGCAAGGTCAGTTGCCGCTCTCCTGGTCGAGCGCCTAGCGACACCCGACGCGCCCGCCCGCAGCATCGTTCTGGAGCCCCGGTTGATCATGCGTGGCACGCACGCCCCCCCCGCGGCGTGACGAGGAGGATTATGAGAGCGCTGGGCCGTTGCATCAAATGCAACTCCGCATTGTGCGTGCCGATAACCTCATCCACGTCATGCGACCAGGTGATATTCGTTGATCAGGCCACCGATGTGAGTTTCACCGACGTGCACATTCGCAGGGCTGGGGACCACCTCCGGGATCAGGGATGGCTCACCGCTACGCAGGCCGTCGGATCTGGCTGAGGACTCCTGGGGCGCATGCTTCGTACAGCGCGCTGCGCTGACCGCGGAAAACCAGCGTGCGATCCCCCCGATACTACGGAGTGGGGGCGCGATGCCAGCCGGACATAGTTGGACTGGCGGGCCCGGGATTCGGTTGAGGAGTGGTTGAGCGCATAGGCCGTCTAACGGCGGGACGGTGTTCTTGCAGGCAAATACCAGTGCGTGGCCGTGCCCGGGAGCCCCCTGTAAAACCGTCGGCTAAGCCTACGCTGGTTCGAACCCAGCACCTGCCACTGCCTGCGGAAACGGCCCGTGAGCTGGGGATCCCCGGCCTCGCGGGCTGTTGCTTCCGGGGCCTGCGAGGTCCCGCTGTGTCCATGAGGGTCCGGCTGGGGGGGACCTGGTTGTTCATGAAAGCGCTTCAGGGAAGCCGTCCTTGCTGGCGAGTTCGCCGCTGGCTTGCAGGTAGGCGAGGACTGCGGTCACGCGGCGGTCGAAGCGCTTGGCGTCGGGCACGCGGAGCTTGCGGAAAATACTGGTCACGTGTCCCTCAACGGCCTTCTTCGACACCGTCAGGTGCCGGGCGATCTCGTTGTTGGCGTAACCGTTTGCCATCTCGGCTAGAACGTCGAGTTCCCGCATTGAGAGTGCATCAAGCGAGGAGGGCAGCCGGCGTCGCACGAGCGCGTTCACGATCGAGGGGTCGAGAACGGTGTCGCCCGCGTGGGCGCCGTGGATGGCGCTGAGCAGGGTTTCGAGGTCCCCGACCCGGTCGTCAAGCAGGTAGCCGACACCGGCGGCCCCGCTGCGCAAGAGCTCGAGGGCATACCCGTCGCCGGCTTCAGCGATGACCACGACGCCGATGCGCGGGTGCTCGGCGCGCAGCTGCTGGGCGGCGCCCAGCGCCGCCTCGGCGTTGACCCGGGGGGTGCGGATGCCGACGATGACCACATCAGGGCGGTACTTGCGGGCGGCGATGAGTGTTTCGGGATGGCTGTCGACCCGTGCGACCACCTCGATACTCCGCACTCCGCTGAGCAGGCAGCCCAGGCCCTCCCGGGTGAGGAAGTTATCGCTCGCGATCACGGCACGTAGCGCGGTGGGGGGCTCGGGCATGGCAGGGCGCTCCCGGGTCGGACGGCACGACGGTCTTCGCGCTGCCGGCCCGGGCGACGTGAGATTGCAGCGGCGCCGGACCGCGCGTGGTCTCGACATTCTGGCAGTGCGGCGGGCCGGCTCGCGCGCTGACGATCCGCGCCGTAGGGTACACCCCGCAGATCTGGGGGTGTGCCCTATTTATGGTGGTTTATATCCGGCATATGCTCGCATTTGTGTCCGCCGAGATGGCCGCTGCCGGGTTTCGCCGGGATCCGCCACTCGTATGCTGCGGGCTCGCAGCTGCCTGGGCGAGTGATGTGGGTGAAACCGCACGCGGGCGCACGCCGCAACGATGCCCGGGTCGAGGGGCACGTTCTCCCGGCTGCGAGGCTGTAAGCGCGTCGCAGCATCTACCCGCGTCCATGGGCCATGGCGCACGCACGGCATACCCGTGCGGGCCGCTTCCGGGTGCGCCCGCCCGGGAGTTCCGTCGTCGTCGTCTGGGCTTGGCGCGGCCACCGGCATCCGGCACCGATTCGCCCAGATCCTGATCCTCCGTTCCCCACGATCATCCAGTCTCTGGAGGACCTCGTATGCCCGCAACACGGCACGCTGAAGCTACGGTCTACGTCACCTTCATCCCTCCCGCGGACGTCCGCGGCGACAGCAGGCGGAGAGTTCAACGACTGGCCGGCCAGCAACATCGGGCCCGAACGCGACGGCGACGGCTCCTGGCAGGCAGCCGTCGCCCTCGGGCCAGGCCACCGCTACCGGTACTTGCCCGATGGCAAGCGCTGGGAGAACGCTTCGAACGCCGATGCCTGTATCCCCCATCCATACGCCAGCGACGACTCGGTCATCCCCGTCGGATGACCGGCGCGCATCGCGCACAGGGCGCCATGCCTCGTACCCTTAGCGCAGATGAGCAGGGCACAGCGCTCGCCGCTGACGCCCGCCCGCGCCCTGGCTGCCGCCGTGCTTGAGGACATTTACCCGGTGCGGTGGACAGGGCAGCAGGCGGTCGTGGTGCTCCCCGAGCATGTCGACCTGTCCCATGCCGGCCTGATCCGCGAAGAGCTGTTGTCGGTCATCAACCGCGGCGCGACCGCGCTGATCGTGGACATGACCGCGACGATTTCATGTGATTATGCTGGCGCGGATGCCCTGGTGCGCGTCTACCAGCGGGCCGTGGCCAGTGGCACGGAACTGCGACTGGTGGTCACTGCGCAGATCGTGCGGCGTGTGCTTGGCCTCAGTGGCATCGATCGGCTGGTTTCCATCTACCCCTCCCTAGAGGCATCCGTGGCCGCGCGGGCACCAGCGGCGGATGCCCCGCTAGCCTCAGGCAGGCCGGCTAGGACGGAAACCGATGGGAAGGCGCCGGCGCGGCCTGCCGCCCGGGGGCAGTTGCAGGCGGCCAGGCCATCGAACAGGCCGGGAGCGGCCGTCACCCGTGCCGTGCTGGTGAAACTGATCGACGCTCTGCCTGACGCGGTGGCACTGGCACACAGCAACGGCACGCTCGCGCTGGCCAGCCGGCGGATGGAGGAGATGTTCGGCTATCAGCACGGTGAACTGCCCGGCCAGCCTGTCGAGCACCTGATCCCAGCCGACTTGCAGGCCGCCCACAGCCATCACCGGGCTGTCTACGCGCAGGCGCCCCGGGCGCGGCTGATGGGCTCGGGGACGCGGCTGGTCGGGCTGCGCAAAGACGGAACGACTTTCCCGGTCGAGATCAGCCTCCGCCCGGTAGCGACCGCGACCGGCCAGTTCACCCTGGCCGTCACCAGGGCCTGGCGGCAAGAAGTTATCGCAAACCTGGCCTGGGCCGCAGTCGCGGCAGAACAGGCACCCCACAGACAGGAACTGCTCGACAGGATCAGCACCAGCCTCCTCCACGTTGGGCTGAGCCTGAATGCAGCCATGGATCTCCCCGCAGACGAAGCCAGGGAGCGAATCGCAGAAGCCCTCCAGCACCTCGACGACACAATCCGCCAGATCCGCGACGCCGCCTTCTCCAGCCACACCAGCGACACGTCTCCTGCTCCCGGCTGAAAGCCCGGCACCAGGAAGCCGGTCCTCCAGAGGGCAACCTTGTGCCGCTCGGAAATAGGATTCCGGCTTTGACCTGGGCCTTCTCGGGTTTCAGGCGGCTCGCTCGTATTCGTTGATGTGTGTCACGAACGCTGAGAGGAGCTGGATGTAGGCAGAGCTTCTGGACGCGGTGCTGCGTGGGAGATGAAGGTAGGCCCTTCGGAGTCGCCTTGCGGGAGGAGGCTTCAAACCGCCCACCGGGGCCTTGGCTGAAGACCGTGGTCTTGAGCGGTGTGGGAAAAGGCGCACTTGATGTGTCAGGTAGGGATCAGGAAGGCGAGCGTAAGCGAATCGCTGATGAAGTGTCGAAAAATACTCGGGTGACATCGAAACCGGGGTGTATCAACTATCCCGGGATGAGCCTGGCGGGTGCCCGTTTACTGGCCAGGTGGTGTCCGGCATGGAGGCGACGCGAGCCTGATCAGGCTGCTTTCGCGTGGAACGTGAGAAGGCGTGCCCCGATACCGCTGTCCTCCGGGGATGGCGACAGGGAGTTTCCCGGGCGGCTGAAACCGCAGGGGATTGAGTACCGTCGCGGGGTGCGCTGGCGGACTGGCTCGTAGTAGCTATGAAGTCCCTGTAATGGGGGCGGAGCGAAGGGGCCAGGTCATTCGTGGTTTGTTCGTTCGATCAACCGGAGATCATCCGGGAGGAGTTGCGTGGACAAGCTGAATGCGTCAGGCAAGTCGTTTGATATCTCGAAGCGGGAAGTATGGGAGGCGTGGGAGAGAGTTAAGGCGAACAAAGGGGCACCGGGCGTGGACGGCTGCTCGACCGGGGATTTCGAGAAGGATCTGAAGAACAATCTTTACAAGATCTGGAACCGGATGTCCTCGGGGAGTTACTTTCCGCCTCCGGTGCTGGCGGTGGAGGTGCCGAAATCGCATGGCGGGGGCAGCCGGGTTCTCGGGGTGCCTGCCGTGGCGGACCGGATCGCCCAGACGGTAGCGGCCCGGAGGCTGGAGGCGAAGGTCGAACCGGCCTTCCATCC
>Ga0208589_1000427_pt1 | contig 20284 bp, 19 predicted proteins | sample NGESurshal092012_2_FD_184486 | JGI IMG/M metagenome (GOLD analysis project Ga0208589, IMG submission 184486) | Arctic peat soil microbial communities from Barrow, Alaska - NGEE Surface sample F53-2 shallow-092012 (SPAdes) | ecosystem: Environmental > Terrestrial > Soil > Wetlands > Peat ... | reverse complement strand
GCCGGCGGCCAGCCGCGCGTGCCGGGTCAGCGCATGCATGGTCAGCACCGGTTTCGGTGCCAGCTCGGAGCGACGCAGTTCACCGAACACCTGCGGCAATGGCACCCGCGTGGCCAGCCGGCTGCCCGGCAGACGGTTGCGCAGGCGTCGCCCATGCTCGTGCTTGAGCAGCGGCAGCTCCAGCCAATGGGTTTCTTCGGCCGCCGCCTCGAGCTGGCCCATCGTGGCGCGCTCGACATCGAGGTACCACAGATGATCGAGGCGCAGCAGACGCTGACTGTGTGGCAATGCCGGCAGCAGGCGCTGGCTGCCGTCGGGCTCCATGTGCCAATGCCAGTTGAGCTGATGCGACTTGCCGCGCGACAGCCGCAGCCCGGCCAGACCGCCGAGGAAACATGGCGCGGTGTCGAGAATTTCCGCCAGCAGGGTGTCGCCGACATGACCGCCGAGGCGCGCATAGCTGCGACTCTTGCGCACGCTCTGCGGCAATCCGAGCATGGTGGCGGCGAGGCGTTGTTCGTGCGGCTGCAACGGCGACTGCGCCAGATGTCGGCTGTCCAGCGGCACCGGGCGGACGTAGCGACCGTGTTCGGCGGCCGTCAGCAACACCGGCGCCACATCCAGTCGGGCGAACGCGGCACCTTCCTCCGGCATCACTTCCAGGAAGAAACCAAGTAAGCCGTGATCCTCGGCCACGGCCAGCTTCACCGGCGCGGCCAGCATCCGTCGCCAAGCGAGCGGCAAGGTTTCCTCATCGCCGGGTGGCGGCGTGGCGGCGTGCTGTTTCTCGTCCGGCTGCTGCATGCGCATGCGACCCGTGGCGACAACCAAAACATTGAGCTTAGCAGGCCTTGCAGCGAATGCTCACCGCCGGCGCGCATCCCGGTGGATCGCGTCAGACGCCGCTCATGCACGGCTCATCGCCGCTCAATCGGTGCCGAACAGACCGCGCGGATATTCCGGTTTCTGCTCGCGTGCCATCAGCGCCCGCAGTCCGTCGACTGGCGTGACTTCACCGTGCAGCACGGCGCGCACGCCGGCGCTGATCGGCAGATCCAGCCCGTGCTTGTCGGCCAGCCGGGTCACTTCGTCGGCGGTGAGCACGCTTTCCACCACCTGGCCGATCTGCCGCAACGCCTCGTCGATCGCGATGCCGCGACCGAGCGCCAGCCCGAGCCGGCGGTTGCGCGACAGGTCGCCGGTGCAGGTCAGCACCAGGTCGCCGAGGCCGGACAGGCCGATCAGGGTTTCCGGTCGCGCACCGAGCGCCACGCCGAGGCGCAGCATCTCGTTCATGCCGCGGGTAATCAGGCCGGCACGCGCGTTCAGGCCCAGCCCCATGCCGTCGGCGATGCCGGTGGCCACGGCCAGCACATTTTTCATCGCGCCACCCAGTTCGGCGCCGAGCACGTCGCGGCCGGAATACGCGCGCAGATTCGGCGCATGCAGCAGGCCGGCGAGTTGCTGCGCAAATGCATCGTTGTCCGAATGCACGGTGACGGCGCTGGGCATGCCGACCGCCACTTCGCGCGCGAACGACGGGCCGGTGATCACCGCGGCCGCATGACCCGGCAGCTGCTCGGCCACCAGCTCATGCAGGAAACGTCCGGTGCCCGGTTCGAAACCTTTGGTCGCCCACGCAATCGCGCTGCCGGGGTCAAGCAGCGGCACCAGTTCGGCCAGCATCGAGGCGAACGCGTGACTGGGGACCACGATCAGCACGATCCCGGCACCGCGCACGGCGGTGGCCAGGTCGCTTGCGTAGTCCAGTGTGGCCGGCAACTCCACGTCCGGCAGATAGCGCCGGTTGCAACGGCTCGCCGCCAGCGCTGCCAGCGCCTGTGGATCGCGTCCCCACAGCCGGGTCGGCACCCCATTGCGGGCCGTCAGCGCCGCCAGGGCGGTACCCCACGAACCGGCGCCGAGGACCGCCAGAGTCGGGCGTTCTGAGAGCCTGTTCATGTCGCCGCACTCAGCTGTTGAGCGTGATCGGAGCTCCGTCACCAGCCAGCGTGCGACGCTGCTGTTCGGCATACAACGCATCGAAGTTGATCGGTTGCAGCAGGAACGGCGGGAAACCACCCTCCAGCACCAGCGCGGAAATCACCTGGCGAGCATACGGAAACAGCAGGTTCGGGCAGTAGCTGGCGATGAGTCCGGCCTGGTCTTCCTCGCTGAAGCCGGCAATGCCGAACAGGCCGGCCTGCGCCACCTCGGCCAGATACGCGGTGCGCTGGCCGATCGTGCAGGTCAGCGTGAGGCTGAGCACCACTTCGAACAGACTGTTGCCCAGGTCGGTGGCCTTCTGGCCCAGGTTCAACTGCACCTGCGGCTGATCGTTCTCGTTCATCTCGTGGAAGATCTGCGGCGCATTCGGTACCTCGTAGGAGACATCCTTCACATAGATCTTCTGCACCATCAGCTGCGGCTGATTGACCTGGCCGTTGGCCTGGCCGTTGGCGGTAACTTCTGCCATCGGGAATTCCTCGAGTTTTGTCTGTCAAAAGAGGTCGATTGTTCCATACATCCCTGCAGCGCGCACGCCGATCGAGATCCAGCAGGTCCGGGCAGATTGCGTACATCCCTGTTTTTCTGCGAGAATACGCGGCTCGCCCATGTCGACCCGGAAACCCGGGCAGTCCGCCACGCGATGCGGACCTCACGATGGATGCGTTGCAACAACCTCCAGCATCGCGTGGCGCACAGCGCCGCTGGGCCGATGTCGCCCTGGCTAACGGGCGGTAAACAGAATTACGGAGGTCATCATGGCCCGTGTATGTCAAGTCACCGGTAAGGGTGTGCAGAGCGGCAACAACGTCTCGCACGCCAACAACCGCACCCGTCGCCGCTGGTTGCCTAACCTGCATGAGCGTCGGTTCTGGGTGGCCAGCGAAAACCGCTGGATCAAGCTGCGCGTCTCCAACCACGCGCTGCGCACCATCGACAAGAAAGGCATCGAGGCCGTGATTGCCGAAATGCGCTCCCGCGGCGACAAGGTCTGAGGATTGAGCCATGGCTAACAAGACACAAGACAAGATCCGCATGATCTCCTCGGCCGGTACCGGCCACTTCTACACCACGCAGAAGAACAAGAAGAACACGCCGGAAAAGTTCGAGTTCAAGAAGTACGATCCCGTCGTGCGCAAACACGTGATCTACAAGGAAGGCAAGATCAAGTGACTGCGAAGGCAGGGATCGCTGTTGCTTCTGCATTCGCAACAGCGACACTGATGCCTCCAGGAAAACCCGCCCTCGTGGCGGGTTTTCTTTTGCCCGCTTGCCGCCAGCGCAACGCAGCCGGCATCATCTCGCGATGACCTCGGATCTGGCCCTGTTCCCCGCACTGCTCGGCGAGCGCTGGCACCAGCTAGCCACGCCCGTACAGCAGATGCATGGCGACACACCGCACGTGTTGGCACGCGGCATGGCCGATGTGGAAGGTGCCTCAAACCTACCCATCCGCTGGCTGCGGCATTTGCTGGGATTACCAGAGCCCGGCCTGCAGCAACCCTTGGAAGTGACCATCGAGCGCCGCGGCACACGCGAGATCTGGACGCGCCGCTTCGCCGGCAAGCAAATGCGCTCGGTACTCGATCCCGTGACCAACTCACCGCTGCTGAGCGAACGACTGGGTCCGCTCACGCTACGTTTCGAGTTGCTCTGCGATGACAAGACCATCGACTGGCAACTGCGCAGCGCGCGAATGTTCGGCTTGCCACTGCCACGCGTGCTCTTCGGCGAGGTGCTGTCGCATAGTGGTATGCAGGATGGCCGCTACGCCTTCCACATCGACACCCGGTTGCCGTTGCTCGGCCGCCTGGTCGCCTATCGCGGCTGGCTGGAGATCGTCAATGGCGACTGAAGATGGGCCGGTCATCGTGTTCGACGGCGTCTGCCTGCTGTGCAGTCGCTGGGTCGACTTCATCCTGCGGCATGACCGTGATGGCCGCTTCCGGCTCGCGGCGATGCAGGGCAGTCACGGCAGCAGCTTGCTGCGAAAACATGGCCTGTCGCCGGACGATCCGACATCGTTCCTGCTGGTGCAGGACGGCCACGGCTATACCGATACAGATGCGATCGCGCGCGTGCTGTGCGAACTGGGTCGTGGCTGGACGCTGGTCAGTTCGCTAGTGCGTGCCGTGCCGCGATTCTTGCGCGATCCGATCTATCGCTGGATCGCAAGGCATCGCTACCGGCTTTTCGGGCGACGCGAGCAATGCCGCCTGCCTGATGCCGCATATGCCACGCGGTTTCTGGACTGATTCCGATCAATCCAGCAACTCCAGCCCGGTGCGCAACGCATAGCCAGCGAACCCATCTGTCAGCTGATCCAACGTGAGCAGGCCCATGCATGGCTGTGCCCCTTTCGCCGTTACCAGACCATCCACCAGCCGCTGCGCCAGTACCACAGCAGGTGTCACCGGTACCTGCGGGCCATCGCCTGCCGCCGCATCGAGCCACCAGCGCAGTCGCAACGGCGCACCATCGATACCGCGGCCAGCAAGCTCCACCACCATGCCACCGACATCCGAGCCGAAACGGATGAAGCGTTCACTGAAGCGACGCAGGCGTGGCGCGTACGCGGCGAGATTGCGGACCAAGCCCAGCCGAACCAGCCACGCCGCGCACCAGGTACCCCATTGCAGCAGCGGCAACTCCAGCCCTGCGCGGAACAATACCGTGCGCACCTGCGGGTAACGTGTCGGGAACAGCTCCAGATCCGGCACCTCGCAAACACCGACGCGCCGGCGCCCGAACGGAAGCAACTGCCGCTTGCCGGACATCCAGCCGTAGACATGCTGCCAGCGACCATCGCGCCAGACCCGGATCGGCCGCCCGCAATAGCCGAGGATCGAGGCCACTGTGGCATCACCACGCGGCGTGCGATTGCCGGGATTGATCGAATGTTCAATCGACTTCAAGGCACCGAAGCGCAGCAGCAACGCGTCGACCACCGCACTACTCAGCGCCGGCACGCTCGACGCACCGCTCACCAGCAGTCGACCGGCTTCGCGGGCACGCTCGTTAAGGCACCCGATGCCGCTGACAAAATCGCGACCATCGGCGAGGTCGATGTAGATGTAGTCGCTGCCACAGGCCAGACAGGCCTCGGCAACCCGATAGTCCTGGCTCTGGAACGGGCCGGCGGTATGGATCACCAACTGCGGCGCCAACCGCACCAACGCTGCGGACAGATCGAGAGCGGTAACGTCGAGCGTGGCGACTTCCACCGAGGCATCCCCGAGCTCTTCGCGCAACGCTTCCAGTGTCGACCGCTGCCGACCGGCAAGTACCAGCATGAAGCGCGTATCACCCGCCAGCCGCCATGCGATACGCGAACCGAACACACCCGTTGCGCCGATCAAGACCACCCGCAAAGCCATACCCGCTCCCTGAGAAATGCTCGACATGTGCAGCTTGTTGGCCATTCCTCACAACTCTCGCACGCCTGTAGCTCCGCACAAAAGAAAAGCCGCCATGCGGCGGGCTTGTTCCGATTGCTTCGGTGGTTACGCGATCAGGCAACAGCGACCGCATAGCCCTTGAGCCGCTGGGCAAACTCCTGCAAGGCGCGGATACCGCTTTCCTCGGCCTCGTGGATCCACTGCTGCAGACCCTTCAGCGCCTGTTCGGCACCGCGCTGCTCCATCAGCGCCGCGAGGCGATTGCGAAAATCGCACACGGTGCTCAGGGTCGGGCGCTTGGCCAGCACGGCCTGCATGCGCTCGCGCCCTTCGCTGTCCAGCCAGCGACCACCGTCGGCCATGGCCAGGCGGATGCGGCGCGGCATCGACTTCAGGCTTTCGCCGGCGTGCAGTGCTTCTTCGCCCAAGGTCGGCACGATCACGCCGCGGTAGTAGTCGGTCATCGCCTGGAAGCGATGGGTCAGCACCGCCTTCAGCGTCTCGGCGTCGGGCAGCGGCACGTTCGGGCGCACATCCAGCGTCGGCGCCACACGCAACACCTTGGCCAGTCCGATCGCACGCAGGCCGCAGATCGCGCTCCAGCCGATATCGAACTCCCACTTGCGCAGCGCGAACTTGGCCGAGCTGGGAAACGCATGATGATTGTTATGCAGCTCTTCGCCACCGATCCAGAAAGCCCACGGAATCAGGTTGCGCGCGGTATCGGCGCTCTCGAAATTGCGGTAACCCCACCAATGGCCCACGCCGTTGACGAAACCGGCGGCCCAGAACGGGATCCAGATCATCTGCACGGCCCAGATGGCCGCACCGATCACGCCGAATAGAGCCACGCTGATCAGCAGCATCAGGGTCGGCCCCCAGTACGGGTGCGCGCCATAGACCTTGTGCTCGACCCAGTCGTCCGGCGTGCCGCGGCCATACTGTTCCATGTCCTGCTTTGACTCGCAGGCGTCGCGGTACAGCGACACACCGTCCCAGAACACCTTCTTGATGCCGTAGATCATCGGGCTGTGCGGATCTTCCTCGGTCTCGACCTTGGCGTGGTGCTTGCGATGCACCGCGACCCATTCACGGGTCACCATGCCAGTGGTCAGCCAGCCCCAGAAACGGAAGAAATGCGCCAGCGCCGGGTGGAAATCCACGCCACGATGGGTCTGGCTGCGATGCAGGTACAGCGTCACCGTGAAGATGGTGAGCTGCGTCACGATCAGCAGATAGACCAGCATCGAGCCCCAGTGGGCGCCGCTGAGACCATCGTTGAGGAAATTGAGCACCGCGTTGAGCATGGAAAGCACCGGGCAAGGAGTGAATTCAGTTTAATGGAGGGGTTTCCGTACCCGCCAGCATGGTTTAGCCCACAATTATAGCAGCTCGTCAAGAGGGAGAAGCTAATACGACGTTAGTTCGCATGTCTGGCAATCACCTGTTGTCTAAACAGTAGGGGCGCCGTGACAATCAGGCAATGACCTTGCCAACCGACGTATCCGCAGGACCCGTCCTGCAACTGAACCAGCTCAACCGCCGCCGCGCCGGCCGCCCGGCCGTGCAGAACCTGAGCCTGACGCTGCCACGCGGCCAGGTGCTGGGCCTGCTCGGCGTGAACGGTGCCGGCAAATCGACCACCTTGTCGATGGTTGCCGGCGCGCTGCGCCCGGACAGCGGCAACATCCAGCTGAACGGCATGGATTTCCTGGAACAGCCGGAACTGGCGCGCCAGCTGATCGGCTGGCTGCCCGAACGTGCCCCGCTGTGGCCAGAACTGACGGTGAGCGAACACCTGGACGCGCATGGTCGCTTGCGTGGATTGAGCGGCGCGGCATTGCGCCAGGCGCGCAACTCGATCATCGAGCGACTGGAACTGCAGCCGCTGGCCCGGCGTCTCGCTGGCGTGCTGTCGCAAGGCCAGCGCCAGCGGCTGGGACTGGCCTGCGCGTTGCTGCACTATCCGGCCCTGCTGGTGCTGGACGAGCCGGCCAACGCACTCGATCCGGTACAGGTGGCCGCGCTGCGCACGCTGATCCGCGAACAGGCCGCCAGTGGTACGACAGTGATTCTCTCCACGCATCTGCTCACCGAGGTGACCGCGGTATGCGATCGTGTCGCGATCCTGCACGAGGGCAGCCTGCGGCATGACGGCCCGGTGCACAGCGACGACCATGCGGCACTGGAACGGACCTTCTTCGAGATCGCCATGCACGGCAACTCCAGCCAGGCGCGCGCCGCATGAGTCACGCTTGCATGAACACCATCGCCGTGACCCGGCTGGAATGGCGCCGCATGGTGGTACGTCCGCTGGTCTGGGTGCTGGCGGCACTGACGCTGGCCTGGCTGGCATGGAACTTCACCCTGCTGCTGGGCGGTTTCCTGACCGGACAGATCCAGCGCGCCGCGCTGCCGGATGGCCCTGGCTTTACCGATCTGGTCGGCGTGCCGCTGCTCGGCCAACTCGCCCAGCTGGCGTTCCTGGTGGTGCCGTTGCTGACCATGTCGTTGATCGCCGGTGAACGCCGCAACGGCACGCTGCCACTGCTGTTCGCCGCTGGCGTACCCGCCTCCTGCATCGTGCTGGGCAAGTATCTGGCGGTGTTGGGCTGGCTGCTGTTGTGGCTGGCATTGACCCTGGCGATGCCGCTGGCACTGGCGCACGCCACCAGCTTCGACTGGGGCAAGCTCGCTGCGGCCACGCTGGGACTGGCGCTGATGCTGGCTGCGCTGGCCGCATTGGGTGTGGCTTGCTCGGCATTCGCCTCGCACCCGGCGATCGCCGCGGCCGTCGCCCTGGTCGTCGCGCTCGCATTGTGGAGCGTGAACCTCGGCGCGCAGATGGCCGGCCTCAACGGCGGCGCGATCAACTGGCTGGCAATGAGCACGCACCTGCAACCGCTGCTGCGCGGACTCGTCTCGACCACCGACGTATCATGGTTCGTGCTGCTGATCGTGCTGGCACTGGCGCTGGCCACGCGCCGGCTGACCGCCGACAAGGAGCGTGGCTGATGCGACCTCTATATAGACGTCTGGACGGCTGGCTGTTTGCGCTGCTGCTGCTGCTGGCCGCGGGCGCGCTCGGCTACCTGAGTACGCGCTACGCGCACGAAACCGACTGGACCGCCAACGGCCGCATCAGCCTGTCGGCGGAAAGCCGCGCCGTGCTGGCCCAGCTGACCGGCCCGGTCGAGATCGTCAGCTACGCGAATCCGCAAGGCGACCTGCGCCAGGAGGTGGCCGGCTTCCTGCAACGCTACCAGCAGGTCAAGCCCGACCTGAGCCTGCGCTTCGTCGATCCGCAGCTGGATCCGGCGAAGATGCGCGCACTCGGCATCACCGTCGATGGCGCGCTGATCCTGCACTATCGCGGCCGCGAGCAGCGACTGGATGAACTGTCCGAACGCAGCCTCACCAACGCACTGGAGAGACTGGTGCGCGGCAGCGATCGCATCGTGGCGTTCGTCACCGGCGATGGCGAGCGGCGTGCCGACGGCCAGGCGAATGCCGATCTCGGCACGTTCATCACCCAGTTGGAAGGCCGCGGCATGCGCGCGGTGCCGCTGAACTTCGCTCAGGTCACGGCGGTACCGCAGCATACCGATCTGGTGGTGCTGGCCAGCCCGGTGCTCGCCTTGTCGCCGGGCGCCGTGCAGGCACTCGTCACCTATGTGCAGAACGGCGGCAATCTGCTGTGGCTGACCGAGCCGGCGAACGACGATCTCGGCCTCAAGCCGCTGGCCAGCGCACTTGGCGTGCGCGCGTTGCCGGGCGTGCTGGTCGATGGTTCGGGCGCGGCGCTGGGCTTGCACGACCCGCGCATGATCGCGCTGGGCGATTACCCGCCGCATTCGATCACCCGCGGTTTCACGCTCACCACGCTGTTTCCGCAGGTGTCCGCGCTGGCGCTGGTGTCGCAAGGCGACTGGGCGGTGCACCCGTTCCTGCGCTCGAGCGCGCAGAGCTGGACCGAATTCAAGCCGATCGACAATAGCAAGCCCTCGGACATCCGTTTCGATGCGGCCGCCGGCGAACTGAAGGGTCCGCTGGATTTCGGCTTCGCGCTGAGCCGGCTGTCGCCGAGCCCGGACAAGAGCGAGCAGCGCGTGGTGGTGATCGGCGATGGCGACTTCCTCTCCAATACCTTCCTCGGCAATGGCGGCAATCGCGCGCTGGGCGAACGTGTGTTCGACTGGCTGCTGGGCGACGACAAGCTGGTCGACCTGCCGCCGCGCGGCGCACCGGATCGACTGCTGCAGATTTCGCAGAACGAGCTGGACCTGGTCAGCATCGGCTTCGTGGTGGTGTTGCCGCTGCTGCTGCTGCTCATCGGCGGACTGATCGTGTGGCGCCGGCGTCGCCGCTGAACGATGAAACGCGCTACTCGCCAGCGCCTGGTATTGCTGCTCGCCGTTGTGGCCCTGCTGGCATGGACCGGCTGGCAGCTGCATCGCGATGCGCAGGACGCTCCCGGCAGCCTGCTGACACTTGATCCGGCCAGCATCAGGCACATCGCGCTGAGCTTCAGCGGCGCAGCAGCCACGCATTACGAAAAACGCGGCGGCCACTGGTGGCAGACCGACGGCACTGCCGTACGCGTCGACGACGCGCGTCTCGCCGACTTGACCGACATCGCCGCCGCCAGCGTGTTGCGCTGGCGCCCGACCAGCGATTTCCAGCCCGCGAAGATCGGACTGGCGCCGCCGCTGGCGGTGCTCGTGCTGGATGGCCAGACGCTGGAGTTTGGCGAAACCTCGGTCACCGGGCCACAGCGTTACGTGCGCGTCGGTCCGCGCGTGGCGCTGGTGTCCGTGCGCTACATGCCGCGACCGCCGGACACGAAAGTCACCGAGCTGCACTGAGCCGCGAGAACCACCCTTGCCCGAATTGCCCGAAGTCGAAACCACCCGCCGCGGCATCGCGCCGTACCTGATCGGTCGGCGCGTGCTCGGCGTCACCCTGCGCCGACCCGACCTGCGCTGGCCGATACCGGCGGCGATCAGCGAGCTGCTGCCGGACCAGCGCATCGAGGCGGTGGAGCGTCGCGCGAAGTATCTGCTGCTGCACACCGAAGCCGGCAGCGCACTGCTGCACCTGGGCATGTCCGGCGTGCTGCGCATGCTGCCTCCAGATGCGCCGATCGGCAAGCACGACCATGTCGATATCGTGCTGGAACGCACAACCGCGCAAGCCGATCGCATCCTGCGCTTCACCGATCCGCGCCGCTTTGGTTGTCTGCTGTGGCAGGCGCCCGGCGAAGTCCATCCGCTGCTGGCCGCGCTCGGCCCGGAACCGCTGACCGACGCGTTCGACGGCGACACGCTGTGGCACGCATCGCGTGGTCGCAGCGCGGCGGTGAAGCTGTTCCTGATGGACAGCACGGTGGTGGTCGGCGTGGGCAACATCTACGCCAGCGAAGCGCTGTTCGGCGCCGGCATCGATCCGCGTTGCGCCGCCGGCGCGATCTCCCGCGCGCGCTACGCGCGACTCGCCGCCGAGGTGAAGCGCATCCTCGGCTGGGCGATCGAACGCGGCGGCACCACGCTGCGCGACTTCCTGAATCCCGATGGCACGCCCGGCTACTTCTTCCGCGAACTCAATGTATACGGCCGTGCCGGTGAATCGTGCCGCGTGTGCGGCACGGCGATCCGGCAAGTCGTGCTGGGGCAGCGCTCCACGTTCTGGTGTCCGCGCTGCCAGCGTTGAGATATCGCGACGCGACTTGCTGGAACACACCCCTGCGCGCGAAAACCGGGGCGAGTCGCCGCTCGAAATTCGCGCACAGGGTGCGCTCCTACACGGTTGTCGCAGCCATGATCATTCCGGCCAGTGAAACGCCACATGGGTATTGTTGAACTGCGGATCGTCGAAGCTGCCGCCGGGCTGCGCGACAAGATCCTCGGACAGATCGTCCACCTCGAGCTGCTGACCGTTGCTGAAATGCGCGCCGAGCGCCTGCAGGTCGACCAGGTGTTCGCACAACGCGCCGGCGCGGTCGATCTCACGTTCGGGCACGTTGCGGATGCTGATATCCGGACGGCCAAACTTGCGCATGCCGCGGGTGCGTATCCATGAGCGACCGGCGGCTTCCTCCGCATTGCGCAGGATCAGCACATGATGGCGCGGCGGCGCGCCGCCCTTGATCAGATAATGGCGACGCCAGTGCTCGGCGCTGAACAGGGCGAGGATCTGCGGATCGAGGATCGTGCTGCCACCAATGTCGAGCAGGGCCGCCAGCACACCCAGCGTGTCGCGCAGGTAGTCGAGCGTGTCGCGATCGCCGATCTTTCCGCGCACCACCAGCACATCGGGCGCAATGCGCGCCTGTTCGAACGCCTCGGGGGTTTCGTCCTGCAGGATTTCGCCCAGCGCACCCTTCAGCGGATAGCCCTCCCACTGGCGCAGCGCAAGGTTCTGGTGGCGCATGATCTCGATGCCCGCGGGCAACCCCGGACTGCCGTAACGCATGGCCGGAATCACCAGCTCATGCTCGAACTTGCCGAAGACATAGAACTGCAGCAACACCTCTTCGGCGCTGGGCTGCCAGTGGGGTCGCGGCGATGCGGGAGTCTGGCTTGCTTCGGTCATGCGGATTCCTTGATGGTGGTCGGCAACGGTATGTACGCGCTAATCCCGTTCGCCCAGCGGCAACACCGATTGCTGCAGTTCGATGCACCCGCTGCCTTCGCTGATCTTCTTGAACTCGGCGCGGCTCACCGAGACATAGCGCTCGTTGCCGCCGATCTCAACCTGTGGACCGTCGGTGACGGCGCGACCCTGCTCATCCACACGCACCACCATGGTGGCCTTGCGGCCGGTATGGCAGATCGTCTTGATCTCTTCGAGGTTGTCGGCCCAGGCAAGCAGGTAGCGGCTGCCTTCGAACAGCTCGCCGCGGAAATCGGTGCGCAGGCCATAGGCCAGCACCGGGATGTTCAGGCGATCGACCACGTCGCTGAGCTGCCATACCTGCGACCGGGTCAGGAACTGCGCCTCATCCACGAACACGCAGTGCAGCGGACCATGAACGGCGATGTCGGCCTCGACCAGGGCCAGCAGGTTCTCCGTGCCGCCGAAGCGCCGCGCGTTCGCTTTCAAACCGATCCGCGAAGCGACCACGCCCATTTGACGATCTGCAGCCGCAGGCTGCGCGTCAGGTGAGGGAGCATCCAGCGTGCGCGTGTCCAGCGCCGGCGTGAGGATCAGCGTGCGCATGCCGCGTTCGCGATAGTTGTACGCGCTCTGCAGCAGCGCGGTGGTCTTGCCGGCATTCATTGCCGAGTAATGGAAATAGAGCTTGGCCATGTTCGAGCGTTCGGGTCGTGACCGTGCATGGTAGCGCGACAGCTGACTGACTCCTCCCCCTGCTTGCAGGGGACAAATCGGCAGGACCGCCGATTTGCACGGCGCCAGCCGCCCGGAGGGTGAGGGCCATGGATGGCCCGAATGCAGGCTGGGTGGGGGGTAGGCCCGAGCTTGCGGGAAGATCAAGAGCACCCCTCCCCAACCCTCCCCTGCATTCGCAAGGGAGGGGCGAACTCACACCTTGTCCAGCGGCGTGGTGCCGCCGCTGAACTCGCTGCGTGCCTGCGTCAACCGATACTTGTGTTCGGCACGCCAGCGGCGCCAGTCGAGCAGGGCGCCGATCGCATAGACCAGCTTGAACACGCGCAGCCGCCACAGCACTTTCCGGGTATCGAACAGATCGCCGGCCAGCATCGAGATCACGCCCTGCTCCAGCTGCAACGTGTTGCGCGGCGAGCGGAACATCCGCTGCATCACCGGTCCGTTGAAGCGATAGATGAAGAACGAGAAACGCGCCATGCCGGCGCGCTGGCGCTTTTCCAGCTTGCTCAGCAACGCGAGCTCACATTGCGGATCACGCAGTGCCTGATCGACCACCTCGACCGCCTGTTCGGCGCCGCTCATCGCCAGATATACGCCGGAGGAGAACACCGGATCGAGGAACGCGTACGCATCGCCCACCAGCATCCAGCCCGGGCCGCCCATCCGCGTCGAATCGTACGAATAGTTGCCGGTGACGCGGACCTCGTTGCCGATCAGCTGCGCATGTGCGACGCGTTGCCACAACGCCGGGCTCAGCTTCAGCGTGTCGAGCAGGAACTCGACCGTGCGGCCCTTGCGCTGTTTGAGGTAATCAGGCCGGCATACCGCGCCCACGCTCATCACGCCGTCCGGCAGCGGGATCATCCACATCCAGCCGTGCGCGAAGCTGTAGATGCTGATATTGCCGGCATCCTCGCCGTCTCGCGGTTCGGCGCCGCGGTAATGGCCGAAGATCGCCGCGCTCTGATGCTGATCGTTCTTGCGCCGCAGCTTTTTCTTCGTGGACAGGAACGCCTCGCGGCCACTGGCATCGACCACGTAGCGCGCCTGGATTCGATAACGCCGGCCTGCGTCGGTCACCACATCGAGCCACGATTCGCGTGGCCCGGCCTGCTCGACCTGCTTCACCTCGTGCCCTTCGCGCGCATCCGCACCGCATGTGCGCGCATGCTCGTACAGCATCTTGTCGAAGTCCTGCCGCCACACCTGATACGCATGTGGCGGGCTGTTGCCGATCGCGCGCGCGAACGCATACGTGTTGTAGCCGCGCGCGTTGTCCGCCTCGAAATCCGCGCCGGACTTGAACACACCGAGCTGGCGCACCTTGTCCAGCACACCGAGCCGCTCGAACACCGGCAGGTTCATCGGCAGCAGCGATTCGCCGATATGGAAGCGCGGGTGATGCGCCTTCTCCAGCGCGATCACCCGATAGCCGCGCCGCGCCAGCAGCGCCGCCGCCGTGCTGCCGCCCGGGCCGCCGCCGATCACCACCACATCGCACGATTCGACCGCCATGTTCGCCTGATCCGCCATGCTGCTCCCGCCTGGTGCCGCCATTCCGGCGGCTGTCACAAGTGATTGATTATGGCGCAAGCGGGGCAGCGCGCCAGCGACGCTCTGCTAACATCGGTCGCCGTCTCACGCAGCGTCAGAGCCTGTTTATGATCTCCCCGTAGCTCGCGTTGTCGTTGAGTGGCCGCCAGGTGGTAGTGCGTGGCGCAGCGCCTGACTGGCCGTCAGGTCAAGCCGCGCGCTGCCGCATGGCGGCCACTCAACGGCAACCCATCGGGACGGGTCTGTTTGCGTGCAGGCCAGCGTCATCGCTCGGTCGTGTACGGACGTACACTCCCTCACTCTTCCTTGGCCTGCGCGCAAACAGATCCCGGCGCGGGCTACGGGGAGATCGTAAACAGGCTCCTAGATCCATGCTCAATCCGCAACAACTGGCCGCCGTCGAACATTGCGACAGCCCGCTGCTCGTGCTGGCTGGCGCCGGCTCCGGCAAGACCTCGGTGATCACCCAGAAGATCGCGTATCTCATCGCGCGCCGGAAGCTGGCGCCCGCGAAGATCGCCGCAATCACGTTCACCAACAAGGCGGCGCGCGAGATGCGCGAGCGCGTGGGCAAGCTTGTCAGCGCCGAAGACGCGGCCGCACTCACCGTGTGCACGTTCCACGCGCTGGGATTGAAATTCCTGCAGATCGAACACGCGCGCGTCGGCTTGCGACGCGGCTTCTCGGTGCTGGATGCGGACGACAGCGCCGGCATCGTCAAGGAGCTGTCACCCAAGGGCGCAAAGAATGACGTGTTGTTCGGCATCCGCAACCTGCTCAGCCGAGCCAAGAACGGCGGCCTCTCGCCGGAGGAAGCGCTGGCCGCCGCACGCAGTCCGCGCGAGCTGGAAGCGGCAACGATCTACGATCTGTACCAGCAGCGTCTTTCCGCTTTCAACGCGGTCGACTTCGACGACCTGATCCGATTGCCGCTGCGCATCCTGGAAAGCGACACCACCTGCCGCGACGCCTGGCGCGAGCGCTTCCGCTACCTGCTGGTGGACGAATACCAGGACACCAACGACGCGCAGTACCGCCTGCTGAAGGTGCTGGCCGGCGCGCGCGGCGACATCACCTGCGTGGGCGACGACGATCAATCGATCTACGCCTGGCGCGGCGCGAATCCGCAGAACATCGATCAGCTCGGCCGCGACTGGCCGAACCTGCGCGTGATCAAGCTGGAGCAGAACTACCGCTGCGGCAAACGCATCCTGCGCGCGGCGAACCAGCTGATCGCGAACAATCCGCACCTGCACGAAAAGAAACTGTGGAGCGAGCATCCGGAGGGCGCGCCGATCCGCGTGCTGGAATGCAAGGAAGCCGAACACGAGGCCGAGCGCGTCGCCGCGATCGCCGCCACGCTGGCGGAGAAGCACAAGGCGCGCTGGCACGACATCGCGATCCTGTATCGCGGCAACTTCCAGGCGCGGCCTTTGGAGAAAGCTCTCCGCCTGGTGCGGATTCCGTATCACCTCACCGGCGCGCTGAGCTTCCTCGACCGCGCCGAGGTGAAGGATCTGCTGTGCTACCTGCGCCTGCTGACCAATCCCAGCGACGATGCCGCGTTCCTGCGCGTGGTCAACGTGCCGAAACGCGAGATCGGCTCGACCACATTGGAGAAGCTCGGCCAGCTCGCGCAGAGCGGGCACAGCTCGCTGCTCGACGCCACCCGCAGCGACAGCGTGCTGCGCCAGCTCACCCCACGTCCGGCCGCGGCGCTGGCCTCGTTCTCCGACTTGCTCGATGAACTGCGCAGCGCCTCGCTGCATGAGAGTGCGGCCGATCTGGTCGAGCTGATCCTCAAGCGCACCGGCTACGCCACGCAGATCGCCACCGGCACGCCCGACGCCAGCGTGCGCGAACGCAAGCTGGGCAATCTGCAGGAACTTGCCGACTGGTTCCGTGCCATGCAGAAAGGCGGCAACACGGCGGGTGACCTCGCTTCGCAACTGGCCCTGCTCAGCCACGCCGACCGCGACGAACCGGGCAACGCCGTGCGCATGATGACCCTGCACTCCGCCAAGGGCCTGGAGTTCCGCTTCGTCTTCATTGTCGGCTGCGAGGACGGCACGCTGCCGCACGAAGGCGCGATCGACGAGGGCCGCCTCGACGAGGAACGCCGACTGATGTACGTCGGCATCACCCGCGCCAAGGAACTGCTGACGCTGTCGTGGTCGGCCAAGACCAAACGCTACGGCGACACCCACACCAACCAGCCCAGCCGCTTCCTGCGGGAGCTGCCGCAGGCCGACCTGCACTGGCAGGGCAAGGATCCGGAAGCAGACAAGGAAGTGACGCGCGAGACGGCGCAATCGCACATGACGAAGATTGCCGCCATGCTGGCGGGCAATCAGTCGCACTGACAGGTTGTTGAGAAAGGGCTGGGCAGTTCCTGCCTCTACAACTCGCCGCGTCCGCCGCATGCCCGGACTCGGCTCCGACGAATCAACCACTGGCGTGTTTGACTCGACGCGAGCGATCCATCCGTGGCTCGCGTCAGCAGATTGTTTTTCAACAACCTGCTAAATCAACTTTGCGGCTACCAGTTCGCTCTTCAGGTAGGCGTAATAGATCGGCGCGGCGATCACACCGGGCAGGCCGAATGCCGCTTCCATCATCAGCATGGCGATCAGCAGCTCCCAGGCTCGCGCGTGGATCTGCGTGCCGACGATGCGCGCGTTCAGGAAATACTCGAGCTTGTGGATGACGATCAGGAAACCCAACGCCGTCACACCCACCCACAACGACACGGATAGTGCGGCGACGGTGACGGCCGTGTTGGAGATCAGGTTGCCGACCACCGGCAGCAGGCCGACCACGAAGGTCAGCGCCACCAGCGTCTTGGCCAGCGGCACATGGATGCCCAGAAGCGGCAGCACGCCGAGCAGGAAGATCGCGGTGAACAGCGTGTTGATCAGCGAGATCTTGATCTGCGCGAACACGATGTTGCGGAACGCCTCGGCCAGCCGCAGACAGCGCAGGCCCAGCGCCGCCGCGAGTGGCCCGACCTGATGCGCCGGCCGGGTGCTGTCGCTGAGGGCGATGACCGCGCCCAGCACCAGTCCGATGATGATGTGCACGAACACCCGCACCGCGACCTTGCCGGCCAGTTGCAGGGTCAACGCATGCTTGCGGGCCAGCTCGAGCGCGCCCTCGCGCAAGTCGTCGACGCTGTCCGGCAGGTGATCGACCAGCGCCGCAGGCAATTGCTGGCGAGCCTTTTCCACCAATGGCATCAGCTGCTGTTGCCACAGCAGCTCAGGGTTGCCGATTTCATTGCGGAAAAAGCTGATCGCGCCGAGGATCAACAATATCAACAATCCCACCACGATCACCCCCAGCACGGTGACCACGAGCGCGCGTGCGCGCGCGCCGGAAATGCGCTGGCCCAGCAGCGGTGTCATCGCGTGCACCAGTTCGTGGACCAGCAAGCCGGCCAGCAGCGCCGACAGCATGTGCAGGCCGAGGATCAGCAGCAACGCCGCTGCCGCGAGCAGGTAACTCGCATGGCGGATGGCGGGTGATGGCTCGCTTGAAACGACCGACGGGGAATCCATGCGGAGCGGAACCAGGTGGACGCGGAGCCGCCAGTCTGTCAGCAGCCTGCGGTGGCTGCCAGCTCCGATCAAAGGATGCCGCGAACGCTTGCCGTAAACTCCGGCCATCGTCATGACCTTGAACTTGAGGACTGCCGCATGTCATACCGCCTGTCCACGGCCCTGGTCGCGTTCGCCCTGCTGGGCGATTGCGCGAGCGCACCACGCCAGGCCGCCCATCCTGCAGTCATCACCGCGCCCGATGACAACTTGAACGCGGTGGCATGGAGCCAGACCGCGATCGAACACGACCTGATCTATCTGCAGACTTTTCGCGATGCCGAAGCGCACCTGCCGGGCGCCTTGCACGACCCGCGCTGGGATGCCCTGGACAAGGCGGATCGGGTCGCCTCACTCAAGGGCCTGAAACCTGCCGTGATCCTGGATATCGACGAGACCGTGCTGGACAACTCGCCGTATGAGGCGCGCCTGGTGCGGAGCGGCGGTGAATTCAACGAGGCCGGCTGGGCGGCGTGGTGCCGGGAGCAGCAGGCGCGCGCGCTGCCCGGCGCGGTCGAGTTCACCCGCTTCGCCGCCAGCCATGGCATCGCGGTGATCTATATCTCCAATCGCGCCACCGATCTGGATCAGGCCACCGTGGCCAATCTGCGCAAGGTCGGTCTCCCGGTGAGCGGACCGGAGGCGTTTCTCGGCCTCGGCACGGTGGTCGACGGTTGCGAGCAGGCCGGCACCAGGAAAGGCTGCCGCCGCCAGCTGGTCAGCCGGCATTACCGCGTGCTGATGCAGTTCGGCGACCAGCTGGGCGATTTCGTCGATGTGAACGACAACAGCGTGGCCGGCCGCCGCAAGGTCATCGCCGACTACCTGCCATGGATCGGCAGGCGCTGGTTTGTACTGCCGAACCCCACCTACGGCTCGTGGGAACCGGCGCTGTTCCACAACGACGGGAGCGCTCCGCGCGAGCAGCGGCGACTGCAAAAGATCGACTCATTGCGCTACCAGTAGATGAATTTGAAGAATAATTTCATATTAATCAATAAATTAATGTGCAAATGAAAAGTATTGCCTTAGATTTAACGAACAAGTAATATTTGTCTGCCAATACCTGCTGACCCAACTTTGCAGGCATGGCCATTTCCCTTCCGGCTCTGCCGGATTTCCCCGTGAGGCTCGATGCCCGCGGGGTTTTCTTTTGTGGCGTCGCAAAATTCTGCGGGCGACCCTTGTTTACTGACCGCTGCGGCCCTTACCCTGCCCGGTCACGGTGCCGCACCGGCGCTTGATCCCTCGTCGCCCATCATTGCGAGACCCTAATGCACTTCCCCACCCTTCGCTACGCCTGGCTGCCGCTGTTCGCCGCGCTGACATTGGCTGCCTGCCACGGCAAGGACGACCTTTCGCAGCCGGGCGGCAGCACGCCGGAGGCGGCCGTGCAGACTTCGGTCGATCTGCTCAAGGCCGGTGATTTCAACGGACTGTGGAAACACGCGCTGCCGGCAGCCGATTACGCCAGCTTGCGTGCCGACTGGAAGCAGCAGGAGCAGAACTCGCCGATCACGGCCGAGGATCGCGCCAGGTTCAACGAATCGTTGCAGCAGCTCACCGGTCCCGACGCCGAGAACAAGCTGTACACCGCACTGCAGCCGAAGCTGACCGGCATGCAACAGCAGTATCAGGACCAGTTGCCGGTATGGGTCAGCGTCGGCGCGGCGCTGGTGAAAAACGCCATCGCGCAGAACAAGACCCTGACCGCCGAGCAGAAGGCCCAGACCGATGGCGTGCTCGACGTACTCACGCCGTGGGCGCAACAGGCGCCGTGGTTCGATCAGGCCAAGGCGAAACAGGCCGTCGGGATCGCCGTGGCGACCGCGCGCAAGCTGGATCTGAAGAGCCCGGACCAGCTGCACACGATGGATTTCGACACCACGATGCAGAAGTATTCGATCGGATTCGCCGGTGCGAAGCAGCTGCTGGCCATCTACGGTCCGTCGGTGGACGACACGCTGAATTCTATCAAGCTCACATCCGTATCCAGCAGCCATGGCCACGCCGTGGTGAAGATCGACGGTCCCGCTTCGGACGCCAAAGCGCGTGCCATCGCCGACCACATTCGGGATGCCGTGCGCGGTATCACCGATCCAGAAGCGTTCATGCGCGCCGCCCAAGCGGTCCCTCACGAAGGCGTCGACGTGCGCGTCGAACATCTGCCCGCGGTGACGGCCGACGGTCGCACGTTGGACCGCGACAACCCGCTCACTGATACCGGCCAGCGTTTCGACCTCGACTTTGCTCGCGCGGTGCAGACGCTGACCGTCGGCCAAATCAGCGAACCTACAAAGACGGTGTTCGGCTACCACGTGATCCTGTGCGAAGCCCGGTTGCCCGAACAGCGCGTTCCGCTCGAGCAACGCCGGGTTC
>Ga0208589_1000426_pt1 | contig 20289 bp, 17 predicted proteins | sample NGESurshal092012_2_FD_184486 | JGI IMG/M metagenome (GOLD analysis project Ga0208589, IMG submission 184486) | Arctic peat soil microbial communities from Barrow, Alaska - NGEE Surface sample F53-2 shallow-092012 (SPAdes) | ecosystem: Environmental > Terrestrial > Soil > Wetlands > Peat ... | reverse complement strand
AGTGACGTTTGACCTGGCCCCAAATGGGGCTATTCTTTGACCACAGGTGGCCCCCGATTCGGCGCCCGCACTGGCCCCCAATTCGATTCCCGTTTCCAAAGCAACTTGTTCTTGCTCAGGCGACTCCAACAGGTATATCGAAATTCTGGGATATGAGTGGGTTTTCGAGCGGATTGTTTGGCAATCCTCCGGGCATAGGGAAAGGTGCAGGAACCGCTACTGTTGCGGGCAAAGTATTTGATGAATACGCCATAAACTACTGGCTCGCCGGTCTTATCTACAATTCAATGCAGCCGGAATTTCCTGTTTTTGCGAAAGATTTTGAGTTCGCTGTCCTCACTTACCCGTTAGTTATCGCTGCTCCAATTTCTTATTATGTAAATGGCGCGCCGGATTCTCCATATGAAAAATGGGATTGGTTCTTTGCGGGCGCGGCTGATGATCCTAATCAACCTTTAACACCAAGTTGGCTGGCTGGCGTACAGCCTGGGCTGCCCGGGACGGACAAAATACATTGGACGTGGGGATTCATAACTGGAGTTGCGTAAAATGTCCGATCTCGATCCGCAGGAGCTTTACAAGCTCAATTCGCGTGTGAAGCGAATTTCAATAGTAGTCTTCATCGTTGTCCTGCTGCTGTATAGCGCATGGCGTGTTCTGCCCGATTCTCGTTTCAGAATGAATACGCTTGGTGGGCTCACGCCCGATCAGGTCATCGAGAAGCTAGGAAAGCCTGATTATGATTCGCGGTATGACAAATCAAACCCGTGGAGCATGGAAAGAGAGAAGAATGGAGAAAATGTAAGATTGCAGTTTTTCTACGAAGATCAGGAAAGGTGGGTAGGTTATGAATATGGTGTGGAATTTCGAGATAATCATGTTATCACGGTTCGAGTTGGTGTGAAATAAAGAAGCTGGAAGCTGAAAAAGCTGAAAGGGTGACATCCCAATCCCGTTCGGCACGCCCATTGCCTCCGAGAGGAAATGAAACGGGGACGCACCTAGTTATGGCATACAATGGCAAATGCTTCGCCACGATCACCTGGGGCGGCGGCAAACTCGTTCCGGCTTCAATCGTTCAGAGCGGCAGCGATTTTGACGTGGACGCCACGGGCGTCTTCCCCTCCTCCGGCACGCTTGCTCCACAAATTGATGTTGTATCTCCAGATGGAACTTCCGCGTCGGCAGAAGCTGAAAAGGTGACATCCACCATTTCCGTCATTCCCCTTCATTTTTCGGCCTTCCGTGAAGCTGAAAAGGTGACATCCACCATTTCCGTCATTCCCCTTCATTTTTCGGCCTTCCGTGAAGCTGAAAAGGTGACATCCACCATTTCCATCATTCCTCCTCGTTTTTCGGCCTTCCGCGTGGATTCAGCGTGTATTCCAATCCCAGTCGCTCGGCCATTTCCGTTGTCCATGCGTCGCCGCCCAACGGACGGCCGCGCTTGAAACTTTCCCCCAGCCGCGTCTGCTCGGCAGGCTGAACCGGCTCGTTCACCCGCGTCGGCCATTCACGCGGCCGCCCGAGGGCGGCGGCTAACCATGCGGCATCGGCGCACCCATCCATTGCCTAAAAAATATTCACCGATTTCTCTTGACGTGCAAAATGCGATGCGACATATTACGGCTCCGCGCTCCGCCGCCACCTTGAACCGGTTGGTCGGTGTTTTCCTGGTACCCTTTTTTAAGAGGTAGGCGTCATGAACGCTCGCTATGCGGCCATTCAGTCCATCGCAACCGCCCAGCACAAGCTGGATTTGTACGATTTCAAAACGGCACACGCCAAGGACTTGTACGGAATCAATGTTTTCAATGAGGAACAACAGCGGCAACGTCTGCCCAAGCCTATATTTAAGGCGCTTCAGAAGACGATCAAAGAGGGCGCCCCGCTGGATCCGACGGTAGCCGAAGCGGTTGCGGCGGCAATGAAGGACTGGGCCATCGAGCGTGGAGCCACCCATTACACCCACCTCTTCCAGCCGATGACCGGCATCACCGCGGAAAAGCATGACAGCTTTATCAATCCGACCGGCGACGGCAGCGCGCTGGCGGAATTCTCCGGCCGCGAACTAATCAAAGGCGAACCCGACGCCAGCAGCTTCCCGTCCGGCGGCCTTCGCGCGACGTTCGAGGCCCGCGGCTACACCGCATGGGACCCGACCAGCCCAGCGTATCTGGTTGACCAGCCGAATGGGGCGACCCTTGTCATCCCGACGGCATTCCTTAGCTGGACCGGCGAAGCCCTCGACAAGAAAACCCCCCTGCTGAAGTCAATGGAAGTTCTCAGCCAACAGGCGATTCGCGTGCTGCATCTCTTCGGTAAGGACGCCAAACACGTTTTCACCACCGTGGGAGCCGAACAGGAGTATTTCCTGATCGATAAGAGCCTCTACATGCTCCGGCCCGACCTCATCAACGCCGGCCGCACACTCTTCGGCGCCAAGCCCCCCAAGGGCCAGGAACTGGAAGATCAGTATTTTGCGACTCCGCCGGAGCGCGTGATGGCCTGCATGGCCGACGCGGAAGCCGAACTCTTCAAGCTGGGCGTTCCGGTTAAAACCCGCCACAACGAAGTGGCTCCGAGCCAATACGAGCTGGCCCCGACCTTTGAAAACAGCAATCTCGCCACCGATCACCAGAATCTGATCATGAGCGTGCTGCGCAAAACGGCCGAAAAGTACGGCCTGGCCTGCCTGCTCCACGAGAAGCCTTTTGCCGGGGTCAACGGCAGCGGCAAGCACAACAACTGGTCAATGTCCACCGACGCCGGCGAGAACCTTCTCAACCCCGGCGACAACCCGCACGACAACGCGCAGTTCCTCGTTTACTGCTGTGCCGTTATTCGCGCGGTTTGCAAGTACAGCGATATTCTTCGCCTCTCCATCGCCAGCGCGCACAACGATCATCGCCTGGGCGCCAATGAGGCCCCGCCGGCCATCATCAGCATCTTCCTTGGCGATCAGCTCAACGATGTCATCGAGCAGATCGAAAAGGGCAAGGCCACCAGCAGCAAGCAGGGCGGCTTCTTCGAGACCGGCGTCTCGGTGCTCCCCAAGATTCCCAAGGAAGCCGGCGACCGCAACCGCACCAGCCCATTCGCCTTTACCGGAAACAAGTTTGAGTTCCGCGCTGTCGGCGGATCAGCCAACGTGTCCGGGGCCAACACCGTGCTGAACACCATCGTCGCTGAGAGCCTCGATTACATGGCGACCAAGCTGGAAGCCGACGTCAAAGCCGGCAAGGACCTCAACAAATCCATCCAGGAACTTCTCGCGGGCATCATCAAGGAGAATAGGAAAGTCGTCTTCAATGGTGACGGCTACACCGAAGAATGGCACAAGGAAGCCGAAGCCCGCGGCTTGCCGAATTATAAGAACACAGTCGATGTCCTTCCCGTCGTGAATAAGAAGGAAGTCGTCGAACTTTTCAGCAAGTACAAGGTCTACAGCGCCAAGGAACTGGGCAGCCGCTTCGTAATTCTCTCCGAAGCCTACACCAAGACCGTCATCATTGAAGCCAATCTCACCGCTTTCATGGCCAAGACCTTGATTCTGCCGGCGGCGATTCGTTATCAGGGACAGGTTGCTTCGTCGATCAATGCCGCCAAGACAGCGGGCGTTGATGTCGCGGCACAAACCGAAGAGTTGAAGGCTCTCGCAGGGCTGATCAACGACCTGAGCAAGGGAATCGCCAAGCTCGATAAGGTTCTTCATCATCACCCCGAGGGCGACGCCTACGCGCATGCGAAGAATGCTCGCGATGCGATGTTGCCCGCGATGTTGGACATTCGAAAGCCGGCCGACAAGCTGGAGACGATCGTCGCCGATGATCTCTGGCCGCTGCCGACGTATCGGGAAATGCTTTTCCTTAAGTAATTTCCTTGTACGTTTCTGAATTGAATGCGAAGCCCACGGAGTTAATTCCGTGGGCTTCTTTTTTATCCGGGACAAGTGCATTACTCTTCCGACGCGCGGGGACCGGCGGATGGCCATCCGCCGGCTTTCGCGCGCCGGCATCTCAACCCCATGGATCTATCCTGCATCAATATTCGCCTGGACAGCAGCCTTGCTGACAGCTCATGGACTCTGCCGACTCAACTCACCTCGGCGCGGCGAATCCTTTATTGCGACGCCGGAACCGGTATTTCTACCCTGGCGGGAGTCAATGGGGTCCAGCGGCAATGGCAGGACCCGCTTGCCGCGCTGGATTGGATGGCCCAATCCATCCGCCAGGAAGAGCCGTCATCACGCTGGATCGGCTACCTTTCTTACGACCTCGGACGGCTCTTTGAACGCCTGCCGGAACTGGCTCAGGATGATTTGAGATTGCCGCTCTTTGTGTTCACTTTCCACGATTCATCGCCTGCTACTGCCGCTGACCGGCGCGCTCCCCGAACTGCTTCGCCGGGGACTGTAAAATCAAACTTCACGCGCGCGACGTATGAGGCAGCCGTCGCGCGGGCGATTGAGTACATCCGCGCCGGCGATGTGTTTCAGGTGAACCTCTCGCAGCGATTCACCACAGCGCTAACGGAGGAGCCGGATGCAATTTACAGCCGCCTCAATGCGCGTTACGGAGCACTTCTGGATTACGGCGCGTTCGCGCTGGTCAGCGCGTCGCCGGAGTTGTACCTGCGGGTTGAACCAGACGGCCGCCTTCTCACGCGCCCCATCAAAGGCACGCGCCCGCTGCTCCCGGGCATGGAGATCGAATTACGCGAGAGTCTCAAGGATCAGGCCGAACTGAACATGATCGTCGATCTCGAACGCAATGATATCGGCCGCGTCTGCCGGCTGGGCAGCGTGCGGGTCACTGAACCGAGAATAATCGAGGCACATCCCACCCTCTATCATGCGGCGGCCTCCATCACGGGAATGCTGCGCGAAAACACCGGCTTTGCAGACATACTTCGCGCGGCATTTCCCGGCGGCAGCGTGACCGGCGCCCCTAAAATCCGCGCGATGGAAATTATCGACCAAATCGAACCGGTTCGGCGCGGCCCTTATTGCGGGTCCATCGGGTATCTTGCCGCCGACGGCTCAATGGAATTCAACGTCGCCATCCGCACATTGATCGTTAAAAACGGAGAGGCGCATTTTTCCGCCGGCGGCGGCATTGTCGCCGACTCACTTCCAGCCGCGGAATATGATGAAACACTGGTGAAAGCCAGTGCCCTATTTGCCGCCCTGCGGCTTCGTCTGTAGACTACATACATGTCGGCGATTGAACTCAACTTCGACGGCCTCGTCGGCCCGACCCACAACTACGCTGGGCTGGCCCACGGCAATCTTGCCTCGGCGAAAAACAAGGGGAAAGTTTCCAATCCCAAAGCCGCCGCCCTGCAGGGCCTGGAGAAAATGCGCCTGCTCCATGACCTGGGCCTGAAGCAGGCGGTCCTGCCGCCTCATCTGCGCCCCGATATCGGCGCGCTCCGGCGTCTGGGGTTTGCGGGCAACGACGCCGATGTTATGGAAGCCGCGTGGAAAAACGCCCCGCATCTGCTCGCGGCGTGCAGCAGCGCATCGGCGATGTGGACGGCCAATGCCGCGACAGTTTCGCCGTCCGCGGATACCGCCGATGGGCGCGTCCACTTCACGCCCGCCAATCTTATCTGCCAATTCCATCGCTCGCTTGAAACCCCCTTCACGGCGCGCCTGCTTAAAGCAATCTTTGCCGACCGGCGCAGTTTCGTACATCACAACCCGCTTCCCGCGATCTGGCCGACTTCCGATGAAGGCGCGGCCAACCACATGCGCCTGGCGAGTTCCCACGCCTCGGCCGGCCTGGAGGTTTTTGTATACGGACGCGAGAGCAAAATGGGCCGCAAGGGTTCGTCGCGCCGTTTCTTTCCGCGACAGAGCATGGAAGCATCGCGACAGATTGCCAGGGCGCATGCGCTGGGCGACGGCTCTCTGCTGATCTGCCAAAGCCGCCGCGCCATCGACGCCGGCGCGTTTCACAACGACGTGGTTGCGGTCGCCAACCTCAATGTCCTGCTCTATCACGCGCAGGCGTGGGACGATTCGCCCCACGCGATTGGGCGCATCCGCTGGCGGCTTCGGCGACTGGGCGTGGAGATGGTTGCAATTAAGATAGATGAAAGAGAGATGTCTCTTTCCGACGCGGTTAGTTCTTATCTCTTCAACAGCCAGATTGTTTCATTGCCCGAGGGAGGAATGGCGTTGATCGCGCCGCTGGAATGCCGCCGCGTGGCGAGCGCCCGCCGCTTTTTGCAAAAACTGCCGGGCCTGGATACGCCCATCCGAAAAGTGCTTTACGTCCCCGTTCGCCAGAGCATGCGTAACGGCGGCGGCCCTGCGTGCCTTCGTCTGCGCGTGCCGCTGACGGAGCGGGAGTATTCGCACGTTCATTCCGGCGTGATATTCACGCCGATGCTGCACAATCGCCTGGTGAAATGGGTGAATCGCCATTACCGCGATCAACTTCATCCGCGCGAATTGGCGGATCCCAAACTGCTCGTGGAAAGCAGAACATCGCTCGATGAACTAAGCAGGATTCTGCGCTTGCACCAACTCTACGAAAATCCTTGAACCCCCTTTAGCCCGGCGTGAATACACGCCGGCCCGCTCCACACGCCGGCCCACGCCCCCCACAAAATCTACCCCCCCCCGCCTTCGCCAGCAACTTCGGGCTTACCTTCCCATTCATCACCGACGTCGCCAGCAGCGACCGCAATCCCAGCCCCATGAATGACAACACCCGATACCCGTACCCCACCTGGCTCAGATGGCAGAAATGGCCCACCTTCCCTTTGCCAACTCCCACCACGCGATTCACTTATTATATTACCAATCACTAACTACTCTGCAAGCTCCATCAGACCTGATGGAAATGGTGACTTTATTCGCTTCAACCACCCATTGCCGCGCCTCCGGGCAAACTCACGGCAGCATGGTAGTCTTCACGCCTATGCATAGAAAAGAGGCATCGGCTCGAATTTGGGTGCGCCTTCTTCACGCCCACCCCTTCGATTCGACGCGCAAACGCGCGCTGGATTTTTTCTGATTTCTCATCATTTTGTGGGGAAATCCGTTGTAACTTGGCGATAGACGGCCTAAGGTCCGATAGGAATTAAGAAATTATACGGTGGCCATGGATGCCCCAGAGGATGTTTCAAATGTCTAAATCCAATACCCCCAAGCCTGAAAAGACCGAGACGACTCGCAAGTCCGCAACCCGCTACAGCGCCGTGGCCCCCAAGGCGGCCGCTCCCGTTGCAGCGGTGCCGGCGGCAACTCCGATTGCCAAGCCAGTTGAAGCGGTGATGAAATCGACTCCGGTTGTCGCGCCCGTAACAACGCCCGTGACGACGCCCCTGACGACGCCCCTGACAACGCCCCTGACAACGCCCCTGACAACGGCGGTGACGACGCCGGTCGCAACACCCGCCAAGGCCGTCGCCGCGGTGGAGGCCGCCCCCAAGGCTGCGATTCCAGCCGCCCCGATTATCTCGCACGATGCCATCGCGTCGCTCATCAGCGACCTGCGTAATTTTGACGCAGACATCGCCCGTGACGCGGCCGTTTCGCTCGGCAAGGCCGGCAATGCCGCCGCCGTGGCTCCGCTGATCTCGGCCATTGTCAACGCCGACGGCTTCAGCCATCCGGTGGTTCGCGCCGCCGCCGCCGCCAGCCTCGGACAGCTTGCCGACCGCCGCGCGGTCGAGCCGCTGATCGCCGCCATTCATGACTCAATGGCCGAAGCCAGCGCCGAAGCGATTCGCAGCCTCAGCCTGCTGGGCGATGCCCGCGCCGTGGCCCCGCTGATCACTGTTGTGGATAACCGCGACGGATTTTTCCTTTCCATCACCCGCCGCGCCGCGGTGCTGGGCCTTGCCAAGCTCGGCGGGCCGGAAGCCGTCGTGGCTTTGCGCCGCGTCGCTAATGATGCATCGGAAGACGCGGTCATTCGTGGCGATGCGCAGGCCGCCGTCGCCAAGATTTCCGCGAAGGCTTAATTGTTCCAGCCAATAGATTGCGGCTCTTATCCCCCCTCTCCCGGTACACCGGGAGAGGGGCGGGGTAAGGGTTCTTGTCGTTTTGCCGCCTTATACCGTCGCGTTTCCGCTACTTCCTGAACCGCTCGAGCAGCTCCCCGACCACGCCCAGAACTTTTTCCAATACCTGCGGGCTTGGAACAGGTATCTTCATGTATCGCTCCCCGGAGCGCTCGTCACGGTGAACCAACGACAGTCCCAAGCCCGCATCGGGTGAAGCTTTGGGATCCTCGCGCGCCGCCACCGCGAACTGCTCTAAAAACGCCAATCCGGTTTGCAGAAGTCCCGACCAGGGATCGCGGGATTGTGCCGCGGCGGCCGGCGCCGCATCGCGCCGCTCGCCGTCGCCGTTTTGCTCTTCCGGCGGATCCTGCTCCGCTGGTTCGGGGATCGAGCTCGTCGCCTTTTCCACCGATTCGATGAAGCGATTCAATCGGCTGCCGCCGAGGAAGACTTCCTTTTCGCCGCCGTCCAGCGCGCCGGCAAACAATGACTTCTTGAATTTCAGGATCGAGAGCATTCCCTCCTCGATCGTCCCCTGGGCAACAAAATTGACCACGCGCACCGGCCGGCCCTGGCCGAGGCGGTGGACGCGTCCGATCCGCTGCTCAAGAACCGCGGGGTTCCACGGCAAGTCCATGTTCACCACCACCGAGGCGCGCTGAAGATTCAACCCCACGCCGCCCGCGTCAGTGGACAGAAAAACGCGGCAACCGTCATCCTCGCGAAATCGATCCACCAGCCCCTTGCGCCGCGGCCCCGGCACGCCGCCATGAAACATCACATGCTCCCACCGCTTCTGAATCCGCCGCACCAGCAACTCGTGCATCGCCAGCCACTGGCTGAATATCACCACCTTCACGCCCGGCTGCTCCAGCATCTCCTCCAGCAGTGTCGCCAGTTCGTCGGCCTTCACACCGTAGTCCGTCTCGTGATCCAGCAGGTAGGTGCTGTCGCAGCTCATCCGCATGTTCTGCAGCGCGATCATCAGTCGCCGCTGATCCGACTCGGAGAGAAATTTGAACTTGCGCCATTTCGCCACGATTTTGGCGACAATCTCCTTGTTTTCCTCGTGGTAATTCATCTGCTGTGGAGTCATCGGCACGAACAAATGCTTGTCGAGACGCTCTGGAAGCTCCTTGAGCACTTGGTCCTTTCGTCGCCGGATGAGAACGTCCCCCAAGGTGCGGCTGATGGAGTCCAGGTTTTTATAGCCGACGACGCGGCCGGTTTCGGCATCATGGATTTGGTGATCCGCCAAAAACCGGAAGGTCGGCCCCAGCCGATGCCGGTCGACAAACTGGATGATCGACACCAGTTCTTCCAGCCGGTTTTCCAGCGGCGTGCCGGTCAGCACAATGGCGTAGGGCGACGCCAGCCGCTTCACCGATCGGGCCGTTCGCGTGTTCCAATTTTTGATGCGCTGGGCTTCGTCCAGGATCACCAAATCAGGCGACCAAGCGTGGATAGGCTCCAAATCGCGATGGACGGTGTCGTAATTCGTGATCTTGTAGAAGCTATCGACGCCGTACGCTTGATGGCGGCGGGCGAGCATTCCACCGATTACCTGCGCCGGCCGGCCCGAAAACTTCATGATCTCCCGTTCCCATTGGTGTTTCAGCGACGTTGGACAAACGATCAACACCCGCTCGACGCCAAAATGTTTTGCCATGATTTCAACGGCGGCAATGGCCTGGATGGTTTTCCCCAGTCCCATCTCATCGCCGATCAGGCAGCGTCCGGCCCGCGCGGCGAACAATGCGCCTTCGCGCTGATAATCGTACATCGGCGCCTTGAGCAGCTTCTCAAACGCGGGGCTGCGAATGCCCTGGCTGAACGCCGCCGCCAAAGTCTCCGCCCGCCGCTTCTGGTCGCGCCGTTCGGCAACGAAGCCGAGCACATCATCAAAACATCGCACGGCATGATTGAACTTCGATGATTCAGTGAGGAATTCGTCGAATCGCTCGACCGCGTCCGGCCGCAACGCGCCGCGGATGTCAAACCAGTTTGCCGCCGCCCGCGTCAATTCCGCAGGACATTCGGTCCCGGGCCGAAACCGAACTTCCCGCTGCGCCCCGTAGCGAAGGTAGATTTCGCTATGCGCGGGGTGGAATCCCGCGTGCAGTTTCGCCTTGCCGGCTTTGCGCAGCAGTTTGGCAACGGTGAATTCAATATGCTTGCACGTCCCGAGCGTATTGGTCGTGAAGTCCGGACACGAACAGAAATTATCACCCAACCCGGCGCCGCGAATCGCAACCCGATAGATGCTTTTGCTCTGCGGATTGGCGACTTGAAAATCGGAAAACACCGGATGCTCGCCGAGATTCTTCAATTTGAATTTCTGTTCGCGCCCGAATTGCCGGCGCAACTCGATCTGCCACGCCTCCAGCGACAGGTTCTCCGGTTTGTGAAGCCGCGACAGTTTGGCCGGCTCGCGCCGGCGATTCTTCTTCGGTGCGGGTTTGCTCATTGGGTCTCGCATGGCGGGGATGATACATGCGCCGGCCTGCCATTTCACCGCGCCCGGGCCGCCGGTCAGCCTCGTCGGCTCCTCAACCGAATTCATCCGGAGGTCATGTCAACTTGATATCTCCGCGTCATCGATCATCCTGCTTTCCCGTTGAGTTCGAGAAACGACGCGCACTTTCACGTCCATCATCTCAGCCAGTCGAATGGCGAGGCTGCGCTGAAATGGCCCGCGATCGGTATCTCTGGCGATGGGAAAATAGTCCACGCCGCCATCGGCTCGGGACGCGAGTACACCGGTTTGCCGCGTCATTTCAAAGCCATGCAGGGATTTGTACCAGCGCGTCAATTCGACGAACGAGTCAATCTGCGTCACCGCCAACGTCACACCCAATTGCGGCAGCTCGAATGTCCGCCCAGTCCGGTCCACACGAAAGTACGGCTTCATTGCGCTAAAATGTGCGTTGATCGCATAGACGATTCCCAGCGCCGCCGGAAGAAAGGCAAACCAGATCACCGCGATCAAGACCCAAGCCAGAGAGGCCAATTCCCCTTTGAATAATCGAGGTGCAAACCAACGAACCCCAGTCAGTCCCAAAGCTGCCGTGATGATCACTGTGGCTACTATCTTCAGCGGAATCAGCCGCGGCTTGCCGACAATACCATCGGGGGTTTGCACGATCATCAGGCCGGAATAATCACGCGAACCAAGCAACGCAACGAGCTGGTCATCGCCGGGCGGTGCTGGGAAGCAAAGACGATCGACGCTGAACGCGCTGGGGACTGCCGGCGACGTGCCAATCGTCCCCGTATTTCGTCGCCGATGGCGTGAAACCGCGATTCCAATTCCTGCCGCCAATACCGGCGGCACAACGCCAAAGCCGAGAAACATCCATTTACCCCAGGCAAAACCGCCTTTGTTGAAACGCGGAATAAAATCTTCCTGGCCGAATCGGTAGCCGTCGATTTGCGCACCGACGTTCAGACCGTCGAGGGTCTGCGATTGATAGTATTGGGTTTGCCGCACCGGAGCGTTCGGCGCGCCGCTCACTCCAACGCTCCAGGAATCTTGTTGGGAATCATGCTGAATCGAATTTACAAAAAGTAACTCGCGCGGCACTTGGCCCGCCGCGATGAGCGCCATCTTACGGTCGAATTCATTTCCCCCAAGCTCGAATCTGAAAAAAGCCGACAACGCCGAACGCCATCCAGAGGAAGCCGAATCCGATAAGCGGCAGGATACTCAGTCGATTTAGGTTTGCGCCGGCGATTCCCATGTGGCTTTCCGCCGGCAATTGTAGCGGGCGGCCACTCGAATTGTATGTCGCGACGAACTTACGGCAAACTTTCGGTTTTTCCGAAATCCTTCGAAGAATCCGCCCACGCCTATCCCGCAGCCGCCGGCGTTGGCGTCCGATCAATATGAATCACGCTCCGATCCCGTCCAAATGCCTTCGCCTGATATAGCGCTGCATCGGCCAGGTTCACCAACTGATCCGCGGTCTTCGGCCGATCGGTCTTCAGGGAAGCGATGCCCATCGACATCGTTACCCCTTCGGGTCGTTTCAGCGCCGCCGCGGTGGCCAGTCGGAATTCGTCGCGGATGCGCTGGGAGATCGCGGCCGCCTCTTCGCATCCCGATCGCGGAAGCAGCAGAATGAATTCATCCCCCCCATATCGCGCGGCCACATCCATCCGGCGGATGTTCGTGGAAATCGCCTGTGCGGCCACGACCAGCAGATGATCGCCGACGGAATGGCCGTACTTGTCGTTCAGCAGTTTGTATTCGTCGAGATCGATCATCACGCAGGCCAGATCATCCTGATATCGCGTCGCCTCGGCATAGAGCTGTTCGAGAACGCGCCCGAAATGCCGGCGGTTGTACAACGTCGTCAGCGGGTCGGTGGCGGCCAGCTTTTCAAGCTGCACATTTTTGATTTTCAAATCCCCCAACGCCCGTTCAAGTTTCAGGTCCATCTCGTCCTGCTGTCCCTTGACGGTCTTGGCCATGACGTTGAACGAGCGCGCCAGAGTGCCGATCACATCCATGCGATCGACGTCCACCTGTGTGTCATAGCTGCCGGCAGCCATGCGCTCGGTGGCGCCAACCAACTGGCGAATGGGTTTCAGAATGCGGTGAATGATCAGAAACACCAGCGGCACCGATCCGAGCACCACCAGCCCGGCGATCACGCCCGCGAGAATATTGATGCGGCTCAATTGCGCCTGCTCCGGCGTGAGGCTGACTCCAACGGCAACATACCCCAGCACCCGCTTGCCGCCGGACACCGGGTTCGCGGCCCCGGGATCAGCATTTTCGCCGTCCGGGTATCCCAGGACCGGCGCCCACACTTCGACAAAATCACCCAGCAGCGGCGAAGAGCCTTGCCGCACCTGCATCAGTGCGGCGGGCCGCGTGCGCTGATTGTCCTGCGAGGCCGGAGAGTAATCGGGATCGCGGTGGGATATGGAAATTGGATGAGAATCCGGGTCGTAGAAAATCACGAACAGGTTATTCCGGCTGCGAAGCAAATCCTGCCCGACCTTGCCGAGCGACTCGGTTTGGCGCATTGCCATCGGCTGAGCGCTCGCCATCGCCAGGCCGTAAGCGGTCTGCCGCGCCTGCTCGCCGAGGAGTTCGGTCATGCGCTGCTGCGTTTGGGAGGCGTATATGAATCCGTCAGCTTCCAATCCCAGCATGAGCAGGAGCAGAAACGAAACGATGAGTTTTCCTTGAAAGCCAAGCGGCCAGGAGAGTCCGTATGAATGAAGTACCGGATCCAGCGGCAGCGCCTCCGGGCGCGCCGACACCAGAGAATTCTGAGCCGGTTGGTCTTTGTTCATTCGTGCTGCAAGCAGTGTTGTCTGCTCTGTTTACATCGACTCGGCGGGTTGGCCAGTTAACGAAATCGAGAAGACGAACGTCCTCCCATACGCGATATTTGCTTTAGAAGTCATGCGTGCGACGTAAATGGGATAAAAAGACGGATTGATCGGGCCCCCCCTCTTTCCAAATAGGAGAGGCGGATTTTTCAAATTCGGCATTCCAGTCTTTGATTTTCCGCCCGGGCGGCCTTTTGAATTGATATCGCGCCCATTCCGGTTGCCCAAAGCGGCATTGATGGATATCGTTTTGCCCATCAGGTTCCCGTAGCTCAATTGGACAGAGCGTCGGCCTCCGAAGCCGAAGGTTGTAGGTTCGAGCCCCACCGGGAACATTTGGCTAAGTAAAGGTTTACGAGAGCCGGTTGACCGCTGTAATCCTCATCTCGTTGATTTGAGTTATTGAAGAGGACTTTTCAGCGTCATCTCAATTCGACGACTGAAGCACCGGCTCCCGGGGAATGGAGGCGAAGACTCCTGCCCACCGCCAAACCAGCCACGCCGCAATTCCTCCCACGAAATACGAGACCGCATCCCACGGATCGGCAGTCGAAGTAAACACCTTCGGATATCGCGGGATGATGATCTCAAAGACAATGGAAAAAATCACCGCGTGCTGCAAAACCTCCCACAGCCGGGGAAATCCGTCGTGCTTTCGCAGGCGGAACAATCGCTGCCCATACAAAATCATCGGCAGCAGCAGCGGCAGGCAGATCAGATCATTCACATAGCCCTCGGTAAACCACCCGCCGATCCGGTGCGGCTTGAAATACCAGCGATTGACCGCGTAGAGAATCAGACAGGCGATGCAGATGGGATCGGCAAAGTAGCGGAAGGGGCGAGAAGAGGTGAGGGAGTCAGTGGCCACTTAATTGAACAATTTGAAAGAACGCGACAACACACGGCGCAATCACGCGAAGAACGTTGTCCGAATAATGTGTCGAACGACCCGGCCCGCGCTCGAAAATGGGCGGACCAAATAGGTGCGCCGATTCTGCGGATCAAAGTGCCGAAGGCAATTTGGACAAAAAGGATTCGCCGCATCGAGCCGCTCATAACAATTTCGGCAGTACATGGCCGTCGCTCTTTTCGCTCGAATGCCTAACCATGTCACCAAGGATTCATCGATGCAATCCAGTCAAATACAATCAGGGCGATTACAACACCCCATGCAACCATAGCAAGATAATACCCACCCCGCAGAATGCGCCATTTTCGCGGCCCGCTGATTTCCGGCGTCCTTATATGCCCTTTTTATCGAGTTCGAAACCCTAAATCCCCGCATGCGCATCCACAATCACCCGCGCCGACTTCCCTTTCCCCGCCCGATCCTTCTTCACCGCCATCACAATTCCCGCCGCCAGCACCAACCCCGCATTGGTCATGTAAATCATCATCGACTCCCCATGCAGTTTCCCAAACTCCGGCGTATGCGTCTGGCCGGCCAGATTCATGGCGGTGATCCGCGGCGTAATCAGGGCCGTGGAAACGACCGCTCCAATTGAAGCCAGCGCGAACAGAATCACCATTGCATTCTGTCGCCGCAGCAGCGAGGAAATAACCGCGATCGGAGCCAAAACAAGCTGATAAATCTCAAAGACATGAAATAGCTGCGGCGCGGTTTGAACTGCCAGGTCGTGATTGTTGTGGAACAGAGTGAGGACGAACATGAATAGCGCGATCAGCCCGCCGAGCCAGAGTCCCCAGGCAATCTGCGCGATCAACTTGAAGAGAATCTTCATATCCAGAGATTATAGCAACCGATCATTCTTTCTCCGCGCCTTCGCGCCTCCGCGCGCGATGAATTCAATTCTTCTCGCGCGGAGGCGCGAAGGCGCGGAGAAAGGCCGGGAATTAAAATGCGATTTATCTTCTTGGCGTCCTTGGCGTCTTGGCGGTTCAAAATGCTTCTTTTTCACCTTTGATACTCCTCCGTCGGTGCGATGAGTCAGAGCAGGTGCACCCTCAACTCATCACCACATGCCCCGCCACGACATGATGGAGCACCGATAAATCGCGCACCAGCAACCGCGCGTGTGAATCGACGCCTTCAACTTTGCCTGTAATCGCCGGTGAACCCGGTTCGCCCTGAATTGTCACGCGCCGGCCGAGCAGGGCGTGGTGCTTTTCATATTCCCGCAGAAACACGCCAAACGGCTGCTTCCGCCGGGCCAGCATGGCCTTCTTCAGATGCGACGCCAGCACCAATAACGCCTCCGTCGGGTCGATGCGTTTGCGGGCCAGCAGCAGCAGGCTCCCGACCTGCGCCCGCAGGTCGCGCGGCGCTTCCGCCGGATCGAGATTCACGTTCAAGCCGACGCCGATCAGATCGAGCTTGTCGCCGCGTTCGCACAAAAGCCCCGCGATTTTCCGGCCGTCATGCAGCACATCGTTCGGCCATTTAAGTTGTACATCGTTGCAGCCGGTCAGTTCCGCCGCCGCATCGCGCACGGCCAGTCCCGCGATCAGAGGCAATTCGCCGGCGGGCATATTCTCTTCGGCCGCGAAGGCGAATGTCGCGGTCATCACCGATTCATCCGACCACCACCTATTGCTTCCGCGCCCGCGCCCAGCCGTCTGATGGCTCGTCAGAACCACCGCCGGCGCGAACAATCGCCGCTGTTTCCGCATGGCGGCGGCATGATCGTTGGTGCTGCGCAGCCGGGCGAAGAAGTGCAGCTTCATCGGCCCCAGCTTCGCGCGCAGGCGATTGATGTCATACGATTCAGCCATGCAGCCACTGTCTCTTTCCATCTCCACTCCCTCGCCCTGTACTCAGGGAGAGGGCTGGGGTGAGGGTTCTTCCTTCGCTTCCCCTAACGCCGCTCCCCGCCCGTTTCCACCCCCCTCATACTCAAACAAATAAATCGTCCCGCCCAGGACTTCTACCGGCGATTTTCCGCGAATCAATTCAAACCAGGCCGGCGGCTGCGCGTAATGCTGCAGCAAATGCAATTTCGTCGCGCTTACGGCAATTACCCCCGCCGCGCCCGGATTCCGCGGTGGCGGGCCAAATTCATATCCGCCCGCCTGATTCGCATCCCCCGGCAGGTTCACATACTGAATTCCATACGCCGCTGGATCGCACATCCCAAAATATTCCAGATATAACAGCACACCCGGATTCCGCTCCTGCCAATTCTTAAGCAGCGGCAAATCCTGTCCCCAATCCAGGTTGGAATCGCTCAGCAAATCATACGCATGGCTCTGCCCGCCGGCGGCAACTCCGACGAAACTGATATAATTCGGAAACGCCGCCGCCGTTTCGGCTGCGAGTCCGACAAGCAAAACAATCATCACCCCCCGCGCCGCGCGCCCGCCCGCCCAGATGCGTCCCGCCGCCAGTCCGATGGCGATGAAGACAAACGGATAAATCGGAAACGCATGGCGCAAGCCGATGTTCACATGCGTTGTCTCCGCCACCAGCGCATACGCCGCCAAGGGAATTCCCAGCCCCAGCGCATTCCATCGTGACTCAAAATCGTTCAACCCGCCGCGTCGCAAAAACCGCAATCCCACCGCCAGCGCCACCACCAGCGCCACGATCGTTGCCGCCGGCGATTTAATGAATCCCGCCAGGGGAAAGTAGTACCACCTTCCGCCGTTATAGAAGATTCCCGCCAGATAGGAGAGCCGCTCTTCGGTGCCGCCGACGGTGTAGAGATATCCGTAGATCCAAGCCTGCGGAAGCAAGTGATGTTCCTCCGCGAAGAAGAGCGACCGCGCCGTAAGGGAAGGCGTCCACTCCGCCTGTTCTTCAAGCGTTGGCGGATGATTCACCCGCTTAAACGTCTCCACATATCGCAGAAAATCGACGAGCTTCGATTCGTCCAGCATCAAGCCGTTCGGCCCCGGATCAAACCGAAATCGGTAACTGGCCCAGATCGAAGAGTAAGTGAACAAAGCCGTCGCCACGCAAATGCCCAGCGCCGCCAGCAGTTTCCCGGAGCGCCGGCTGACATTCCTTCCAAATATCTCCCACGGCCTGCCATCAATTGCTCTGCACCCCAGCACCGCCACCATCACCGGCCCCAGCAGCAGCCCGGAAAATTTCACGCCCACCGCCACCGCCGTCACCGCGATCGCGCCCGCCGCGGCATCCCACGCCAGCTTTTTACCGCAGCGCCACAACGCGTACGCTGCCGCCAGATAGGCCAGCGTGATCGCCACATCATTCTTCACCAGCGGCCCATGCCCGAGGAAATTCGGGTCCAGACAAAACAAGCTCATCGCGGCTACAGCGCAAACCCCGCCGCCCAATTCCCACGCCCATTTGCCGATCAATCCCGCCAGCGCCAGCGCGACGAGCAACGCCATCATGCGCCCGCGACGCACGATCTCCAGTCCGTCATTTCCCGGCGTTTGATACAATGTATGAACGGCAAACGCCGTCTGATCCCGCCGTACCGACAGGGTGTGATACGCCTCGGCATTCGGATCATATTTCAGCGCATTCGGCCCCATCAACACCGAAATAAAATCCTCCCACACCGGCGGCACATCCGGGCTGAGCCGGTAATCGCCGCGCCACAACATGAACCATCCCGTCGCCGCATGCGCCGGCTCATCAATCGTCGCGCTCTTCTGCGCCGAGGCGGTCCACGCCAACAGCGCATACACCGCCGCCAGCGCCAAACAGATCACCAGCGGCCAGCGCCCTCCACTCCCTTGTCTACCCCCTCTCCCCGTACCCAGGGGGAGGGCTGGGGTGGGGGTTCCCCCTTTGTTCCTCAATTCATCGCCGCGCCCTCCTCTCATCGTCCCCCTCCGATCCGATACAAAAATATCGTCCCGCCGCCCAAAATCTTTTCCGGCTTGCTGTCGGCGGAAAGCCCCAGTTGTTTCCACTGCTTCGAACCCGGCGGGCAATCCAGTTGCATCACCGTCGCGCTGATCGCCACCACACCCGGCCCGCTCGGCAATGTCGCCGCCGGCCCGAAGGTATATCCATTCGGCAAATTCACATACCGAATCCCATACGCCGCCGGGTCGGTTCGCCCGAAACAATCAAAATAGAGCGTGTCGGTGGGATGTTTCGCCTGCCAGTCCGCGAGCAGGGGAATATCCTGTCCCCAATCCAGATTGGAGTCGGCCAGCAACGTCATCTCCCGATCGCTGAACGCAGAATTGAAATACGCGATGTAGTGGCCGTGCGCTCCTTCGGTTTCTTTCGCCAGGCCGAGCGCCAGGACAATCATCAAAATCTTCCCTCCCGTTCGATTCCAAACCCGCGACAACCCCAATCCCGCGGCGATGAACACAAACGGATAGATCGGAAACGCATGGCGCAGGCCGATGTTGATATTCGCCGTCAGCATCACTACTGCATACAGTCCGGCCGGCACGATCATCGCGATCAAAGTCCAGCGGCAATCAAATGATTTGCTTAATCCGCGCCAAAGCGCCGCCGCCCCGGCGATCAGCGCAAGAACAATTGCCAAGAGCGTCGAAATCGGCGATTTGAAAACCGCCGCCAGCGGGAAGTAATACCATTTTCCGCCCAGGTATTTTTCGCCCAGCAGATAGCCCGGCCGCAATCCCTGGTCCTCAATCTGCGTGTGAAGAAACCCCGCGCCCCACGCCTGCGGCAGCAGCCGACGATCCAATCCCCAAAGCATTACGCGCGTGATCATGGGCGGCTGCCATTGCGCCAATTCATCCGGCGTCGGCCCGCGCCCCAGGGTTGCCTGGAGTTGCGTGGTGCGAAAGCGATCAATCAGCGGCGGCACCTGCACGGTCAGCCCATCCGGCCCGGCGTCGAATCGAAAACCATACGCCGCCCACATCCCAATGTATGTCGTCACCGCCGCCGTGGCACACAGCGCCACCGCCGCCAGCATGCGCGTCCAGCGCCGATTAAGCGGCTTCCCCAACACGATCCACGGCTCGGCCGAAAGGGCCCGTGCCGTCAGCGCGATGACCAGCACCGGCCCCGCCAGCAGGCCGGAGAATTTCACGAGTACGCCTATCGCCGTCAGCGCCGCCAAACCCAGGGCATTCCGCCAGGTGATCTGCCTTCCGCTTCGCCAGAGAAAATACGCCGTTGCCAAATAAGTCAGCGCGCTGGCCACGTCGTTTTTCGTCAACCCGGCATGGCCGAGAAAATTCGGGTCCAGACAATAGAGGTAAGTGGCCGCCACCGCCGGAATCAGCCCGCCCAGTTTCCAAGCCCACCACCCAATCAAGGCCGCCAGCGCCATCCCCGCCAGAATGGCAAACCGCCGCGCCCGCGCCACCACCTTTAAGCCATCCACGCCCGCGGTATGAAAAACCGTCTGATCCGCCCAGGCGGACATCTGCCGGCGAATCTGCATATTCAGATACGCCGGAGAAGTTGGATCAGTGCGAAGCCCATCTTTTCCTACAGTCAGGCCGAGCCAGTATTCCCAAAGCGGCGGCACATCCGGGCTGACCCGAAAATCCTGCCGCCACAGCATCGCCCATCCAACAGCGACATGATTCGGCTCATCCATCGTCGGGCTTGTCCGCCGCTCTCCAAACCACGCCAGCACGCCGAACAACACGCACAGCGTCGAGCAAATAATCAGCGCACGAATGCCCATCCCCCACAACATCCGCCGCGCACGCCGGATTTGCAAGCCGCGCGCTCAGGCCCAGCTCTTCGCTCCCCTCCCCCGGTACTCTGGGAGAGGGCCGGGGTGAGGGTTTTCTTTCCTCTGAGTCTCCAGTCCTCAGCACTTATCTCCCCAGAAATGTCCGGATTTTCGTTGCAAATATCTTAAAGTGTTGTACAATGCCCACAGGCGGACAGGCGGAGTCAGATATGTTCCTGGGTCTAATCATTTGAGAGTGCAATGGGTGGCGTGGATATCGGTCAAGCCGATGCGGTGTTATGGCGTTCCCGCAAGAATTGGCACGCCTTTTTTCAAAATGCATTAAATTGTCTTGACAGGAATGGGC
>Ga0208589_1000424_pt1 | contig 20320 bp, 14 predicted proteins | sample NGESurshal092012_2_FD_184486 | JGI IMG/M metagenome (GOLD analysis project Ga0208589, IMG submission 184486) | Arctic peat soil microbial communities from Barrow, Alaska - NGEE Surface sample F53-2 shallow-092012 (SPAdes) | ecosystem: Environmental > Terrestrial > Soil > Wetlands > Peat ... | reverse complement strand
CGAGTACAGCCGTGCCACGCGGCTGCCCTTGCGGAAGAACATCACCGCGGTGCCGAGGAAGTTGCGGTGGTTGGCGCTGGCCACCAGCACCAGCGCGGAGTCGCTGTCCAGATGGCGGCGGTATTGCGCGCGGCTCAGCCGGTCGCTGTCGAACGTGTGATCCTCCAGCAGCACCAGATCATCGAGATCGGAAGTTTCGGCGCGGCGCACACGCACGCTGGCCGTGGCAGTAGGTGGATGCATGCTGGACTTGGGAATCCTGCGCTGCGCGGCGCGCAGCGTGACGTAGCAGATGGGAGGGGCGATTGGCACGCGCGGACTCTAGCAGTGATGTCGGGAAAGTGCTTTCCGGCACGTTCACGACGCGCCGACAGCCGCGCAAGGAAGGTGGCGGGATCGCGTTTATACGGGCTTCAGCGCTTTACGCTTGTGCAACGCCGGCCCTGTGCCAAACTGCGCGCCTTGTACATTCCGCCCCGCCTGCGCTGGGCATCCTGCCGTAACCCCATTGCCCGAGTGGTGCCATGACCCGTCTGGTCATCGTTGTCGAAAAAGCCTCGGACTGGGGTTCGTACTACCCTTCCGTCGACGTGATGAGCGCCATGGACTACCTGCGCGAGCCGGTCGGCGGCGACGATGAACGCACGCATGTGCTGAACCTGTGCCGCAGCTACAAATATCTCGGCACCGGCTATTACGTGTCGCTGCTGGCCGAGGCGCGCGGGCATCGGGTGATGCCGTCGGTGCGCACCGTGAACGACCTGCGCCGGCGCTCGCTGTACGGCGTGGATATCGAGGACCTCAACCAGAAGCTGACCCACTTCCTGCCCGCCGGCGGACGCGACACCATCGATTTCGGCATTCTGGTGTACTTCGGCGAGACCGCCTACCCGGCGCTGCAGGATCTGGCACGGCAGGTGTTCGAGTCGTTTCCCTGCCCGCTGCTGCGCATCGAGTTCGAGCGCGACCGCGTGTGGCAGGTCAGCTCGATCAAGCCGGTCGGCCTGCATACGCTGGACGATGCGCAGGAAGACGCGTTCGCCGAGGAGCTGGACCGCTTCTCCAAGAAGCTGTGGCGCAAGCCGCGCGCGCGCAAGCTGTACCGCTACGACATCGCGATGCTGGTCGATCCGAAGGAGGCGATGCCGCCGTCGAACCGGAAGGCGCTGAAAGCCTTCGTGGCCGCCGGCAAGCAGCTCGGCATCGAGGTCGATCCGATCGGCAAGAACGATTTTCAGCGCCTCGCCGAATACGACGGCCTGTTCATCCGCGAGACCACCGCCAGCGACAACCACACCTACCGCTTCGCCCATCGCGCGGAGAAGGAAGGCATGGTGGTGATCGATGATCCCGGCTCGATCCTGCGCTGCACCAACAAGATCTTCCTCAACGACCTGATGGTGGCGCGCAAGCTGGCGGTGCCGCGCACCGAGATTCTGTATCGGGACGACAGCAAGGGCATGAAGGACGTCGTCGCCAAGCTCGGCTTTCCGCTGGTGCTGAAGATTCCCGACGGCTCGTTCTCGCGCGGCGTGGTCAAGGTCGAGAGCGAGCAGGCACTGGAACAGGCGGCCAGCGGCCTGTTCCAGCACAGCGCGCTGCTGCTGGCGCAGGAATACGTCTACACCGAGTTCGACTGGCGCATCGGCGTGCTCAATCGGGAGCCGTTGTACGCCTGCAAGTACTACATGTCGCGCGGGCACTGGCAGATCTACAACCATGGCGCCAAGGGCACCGTGAAAAGTGGCGGCTTCGAGACGATCGCGGTGCGCGACGCGCCGGCCGAGGTGGTCAAGCTGGCGCTGAAGGCGACCCAGCTGATCGGTGACGGCTTCTACGGCGTCGATCTGAAACAGGTCGGCGACAAGCCGGTGGTGATCGAGGTCAACGACAACCCCTCGATCGATGCCGGCGTGGAAGATGCCCGGCTCGGCGACGAGTTGTACCTGCGCATCATGCAGGAGTTTCTGCGCCGGATGGAACGCAAGCGGCAGGGTCTCGGCCTGATTGAAGCGGTGGCCACGCGCTGACGTGAGCCCGGTTATTGCGCGCACTCGAGAGGTGCGCGAGCCGCTCTCCGTACCTCAATACCAGCCGGCGAGGCGTGTTGCGCGGTGGCGTGGCCGTCGCAGCGCCAGCAGCTGGCGTGGCAAGGTCGGTTCCAGTCCCAACAGCACGATCAACGGTGCACCGACCAGCCAGAACGCCGGCGTCCAGCCAAGCAGATCGGTGTGCACCGGCACCAGGGTGGTCAACAGCGATGCACTGCCAGCAAGCAGCCACAGCAAGGCGGCGCCGAGCAGGCGTTGATGGTGCGGGGAAGGCAGGGCTTGCGTGTGCATGGGCAGTGTCCTTGCGGCGGTGATGCCTGCAGACTGCGCGATCGTCATCTCACAGGTTGCGACTTGTCTGCTGTTGCCTGTGGGAGCGACTTCAGTCGCGATGCTCTGGCTGTTTCGCGGCGAGAACTATCGCGACTGAAGTCGCTCCCACAGATTTCGCAAAAGCCGCGGCTTGTAGAATGGCTGCAGCAATCATCCAGGGAACCCGCATGCAACCTGCCCAGTTCGCCGTGTTTGGCCATCCGATTGACCACAGCCTGTCGCCGCAGATTCACCGGGCGTTTGCGCGGCAGTTCGGTATCGAACTCGACTATCGCGCGATCGATGCGGCGCCGGCCGACTTCGCCACGGCGGTGCAGCGTTTTTTTGCCGGAGACGGTCGCGGCGCGAATGTCACGCTGCCGCACAAGGCCGCGGCGTTCGCGCTGGCCGACCAGCGCGGCGAAGCGGCCACGCGTGCCGGGCGCGCGAATGTGCTGACCCGGTTGCCGGCTGGCGGGCTGGCCGCGCACAACACCGACGGTGCCGGCATGGTGCGCGACATCACCGAACGCCACAGCATGGATCTGCGCGGCCATACCGCGCTGCTGCTCGGTGCCGGCGGCGCGGCGCATGGCGTGGTCTGGAGCCTGCTGGATGCCGGCGTGCAGACGCTGACCATCGTCAACCGCTCCCCGGGAGCGGCCGATGCGCTGGCCGACGCGATCGGTGAGCCGGCGCGTGCGCACACCCGCTACTGGCAGGACCTGGCGGCGATCGGCAGCTACGACCTGATCCTCCATGCAACCTCGGCCGGCGTGCTGGGCGCATCGCTGCAGCTGCCGTTTTCGCTGGTCGGCGCCCGCGCACTCTGCTACGACCTGTCTTATGGCAGCGCTGCCAGCGGCTTTCTGGCCTGGGCGAAAACCGCCGGTGCGCGTTATGCGTTCGACGGTCTCGGCATGCTGGTGGAAACCGCTGCCGATGCGTTCGAGCTGTGGCACGGCAAGCGGCCGGATACCGAACCGGTCTATCAACGGCTGCGTCGGCAAGACGCCTGAACGTGCCGACCCGCCGAGCTGGTTGCCGGAAGCGCTATCACACTTCCAGCCGATCGTGAGGACGCGCCACCAGGATATACAGCGCCGGCATCAGGAAAATGCTGATCAGGAGTCGCGTGAACAGGCCGCTGACAATGACCAGGGCAAACGGCCGCTGGGTATCCGTGCCGACACCGGTGGCCAGCGCCGCCGGCAACAATCCCAACGCCGCCACCAGCGCCGTCATCATGATCGGACGCAGCCGCAGGATCGCGCCTTGACGAATAGCCTCGTTGAGGTCGGTGCCGCCGAGGCGAAGTTCGTTGACATAGGAGATATACACGACGGCCGTCTGCACCGAGACGCCAAACAAGGCCAGGAAGCCGATGCCGGAAGAAACCGAGAACGGCGTGCCGGTGAGCCAGAGCGCCACGATGCCGCCCACCGGCGCCGACAGCAGCACGCCGAGCACGGTGATGAACGGGAATTTGAAATTGTTGTAGAGGGTGAACAGCAGCAGGAAAATCAGCGCCAGGGTCAGCGGCAGGATGACATTCAGCTGCGCACGCGAAGCGGTGTATTCCGAGTATTCGCCGCCCCAATCCAGATGGTAGCCCTGTGGCAAGCTGATCTTTTTGTTGACCTGCTGGATGGCATCTTCCACCGCGCCCGCCAGATCGCGTCCCTGCACCGAGAATTGCACGCCGATGTAGCGCGAATTGTTCTGGCGGTAAATGAATGAGGCGCCGTTCGTCACCTGGATGTCCGCGAATTCCTTGAGCGGGATCTCCTGTCCGCCGGGTGTGGCCACCAGGATATTGCCGATTTCCTGGGGGTTGTCGCGGTATGGCTTTTCCAGACGAACGACGAGGTCGAACTGCTTTTCTCCCTGCACCACCTGGGTGGCCACGTCACCACCGATGGCGGTCGTGATCAGGCCATTGATGTCCGCAACGTTCAAACCGTAACGGGCAATCGCGGCACGGTTGATCTTGATGGCCAGGCTTGGCTGCCCGAGTTCCTGCACCAGGGTCACATCGTGGATGCCGCGCACGCGCTCCAGCACCTTTTTGATGGCCTTGCCCTTTTGTTGCAGCGTATCCAGATTGGAACCGAAGACTTTGACCGCTAGAGCGCTCTTCAAGCCCGTTTCCGCCTCGTCCACCGCATCCTCCGCCGGCTGGGTGTAATTGAAATTGATACCGGGAAAGGCCTCGAGCTTGTGGTTGATCGCCGCAATCAGCGCGGGTTTGGTGCGATAAGCGCCGGTCCATTGCGAGTAGGGTTTGAGACCCACGTAAAATTCGACGTTGAAAAAGCCGGTCGAATCCGTGCCATCGTCGGGTCGACCCAGTTCCGAGGCGACCGTGGTGACTTCCGGAAAGGAGCGCAGGATGTCCCTTATCTTCGGGGTGATCTTTGCCGATTCGTCGAACGAAATGGTGTACGGCATCGTGGCGCGCACCCACAGCGCGCCTTCATCCAGTTGCGGCATGAACTCGGCGCCGATGCGCGGGATCAGCAGCAGCGAACCCAGCAACAGAATGGTCGCGGCGAACGTCGTCCCCCACGGATGGACGAGGCAGAAATCCAGCCCCTTGACGTAGAGCGATTTGGTCGCTTCAAAAGCGCGGTTGCGCCGTTCCTTCACACCCTTGCGCATGAACCACGCGCACAGCACCGGCAGCAGCGTCAGGGTGACGATCAGGGAACCGACCAGCGCGAAAATCATCGTGTCGGCCATCGGCTTGAACAACGTTCCGGAAGGCCCGGACAGGACGTAGATCGGCAGGAAGCTGACCACGATCACCGCGACGGCATAGAACAGCGGACGATCCACTTCCGCCGCGGCATCCCGGATGATTTCCCTGACGTTGAGCGCCGTTCCCCTGCGCTCGGCTATCTGGCGGAAAATATTTTCCACCATCACCACCGCGGCATCCACCAGGATGCCGAAGTCGATCGCACCAATGGACAACAGGTTCGCCGAAGCGTTTTGCAGATCGAGACAGATGAAGGCGAACAGCAGCGCCAGCGGGATGGTGGTGGCGACGATCAATCCCGCGCGCACGTCATAGAGAAAGAATATGAGAATCACGACGACCAGCAGCATGCCGCGCAACAGGTTCTGTTCCACGATCTGCGTCGTCAGTCCGATCAGATCGGTGCGGTCGTAGTACGGAACGACTTTGACGTCCTTGGGCAGCACACCACTGTTGAGTTCCCTGGTCTTCGCCTCGACCCGTTTCAGGACGTCCTGGGTTTTTTCGCCCGTGCGCAACAGGATGACGCCTTCCACCGCGTCGTTCTGTTTCTCGTAGCCGAATTCACCGAGACGCGGAGCGATGCCGATGACCACGCGCCCGACATCCTTCAGCAGGATCGGGGTGCCGTCATGCACCGCCAGCACCACGTTGCCGATATCCTCCAGCGTATTCAGGCGTCCCTCGCCACGCACGTAATAGAACTGGCCGCCCTGCGAATAGAATCCGCCGCCGGCGTTGCCGTTGTTGGCCGCCAGCGCTGCCTCCACCTGCACCGCCGACAGGCCCACCGCGGCAATCCTGGCCTGATCGAGCAGCACCTGGTACTGCATGGTGCCGCCACCAAATCCCGAGTCGTCCGCCACGCCGGGAACGGATCGATATTGCGGTTCGACGGTCCAGGTCTCGAGAGTCTTGAGCTCCATCGGCGAACGGTCAGGGCTTTGCAGCACGTACCGATAGATCAGGCCCGAAGGCGCGGACAACGGCGACACCGAAGGGGTCACGCCGCTCGGCAGGCTCAGGGCGGGCAACCGGTTGAAGACTTCCTGGCGGGTGGGCAGGTCGCCCGCACCGTGATGGAACGTGATGATGACGTCGGACAGTCCATACAGCGAGATCGAGCGGACATTGTCCGAATTCGGAATGCCGTTCATGCCGAGCTCGACCGGTACCGTAATCAGCCGTTCCACTTCCTCGGCGGCGTGCCCGGGCCATTGGGTGATGATCTCGACGATCGGCGGCGAGAGATCGGGATAGGCATCCACCGGCAGGCGCTGCAGCGACCGCGCCCCCGCGCCCGTCAACAGCAGCGCCATGAGGATGACCAAGAAGGGCTGCCCCAGCGAAGCGGCCACGATCCGGTTCATGAGCGACGCCGTTCGCGACGGAGGCTCGGTCGAAGGCAGGTGATCGCTCATTGATTCTGCATGAACTGGATGAAGATGCCGCCGTCGACCACGATCTGGTCTCCGGCCTTGAGGCCGTTCGGAATGACGTATCGGTCACCCGTACGGGAACCCAGGGTCACATGCTGCCGCGCGAAGCTGCCGTCACTCTGGGCGACATAGACAAACGGCAGGTTCTCGTCGTCGCGCAAGACCGCCGAAACCGGGACCAGCATGCCCGTGCTCTGCTGGCGCGAATGAATCAGCACGCGGACATACATCTGCTTCTTCAGAACATCTTTCGGGTTTTCGACGACCACGCGCGCGATGACCGAGCGGGTGTCGGGGTTCACCAGGGCCGAGATATTGTCAACGGTGCCGGAAAAGTTTTTTGAAGCGAGGCCGGTCACCACCTCGGCCGGGTCGCCCAGGCTGACCGACGCAAGATCGGAGGCGGAAATCTGCGCCATCACCCACACGCGCGAAAGATCGGCCACGGTAAAGCACGGCGTAGTGCCTGCCTGCAGGAGTTGCCCGGGCGTGATCAGTTTTTCCACCACGGTTCCCGTGATCGGCGAGCGGATCATGCCCTGGGTGCGTGCAACCGGCCGACCGGCCTGAATATCCTTGATGGTCTGCGCATCCACGTTCAACGAGACGAGTGCCTGCAATGCGGCATCGCGGTCGGCCTCGGCACTGGCGGCGTCGGTTTGCGCCTGGGCATTTTCGCGCTGCGAAACGCCGTTATGCTGGACCAGATCCTTGTCCACATCGGCCAGCCGGCGGGCGTTCCGGGCGGTGACGAGCGCCTTGCTGTAAGCGCTGACGGCCGCCGCAAAGTCGGGTGAATCCACCAGCGCCAGCGGGGCGCCTTTCCTGACGTGTTCGCCGAGGGAAACGAGCAGCCGCGACACCGGACCGGAGAAGGGTGCCAGCACGCTGGTGGCCTGATCGTTGTCGAAGTCCACCGCGCCGGTGGCTGCGGTCGTCTTGCGGAAACTGGACGGTGCAACGGTGTAAAGGTGGATGTGCTGTCGCTGGGCCGCCGTCAGGGTCACATTGCGGGCCGTCACGGCGGCGGTCTGCGTGTTGTCGTCGGTTTGATGTGAACAACCGGCGCACGAGATGATCGTCATCACCGCCACGAGAGCGGCGGCAAGTGCGCGCGCGAGTCTGGCCGGACGCTCTGCAGCCGCCCTCCCGCAAGAGAATTTACTTTTCATCTTCAGCCTTGATTGAATCAGCCTTGGTCAAATCCGCGCGGTGCCACCAGCCGCCGCCCAGCGCCTGGAACAACGCCGCCGTGTCGGCGTAACGATTGGCCTGGGCCTGCACCAGGTTGATCCGGGCCTGCAGATCGGCTTGCTCGGCGCTCAACAGCGACAGGTAGCTGGCGTAACCGTCCTTCCATTGGCGTTGCGACAAATCCAGGGTGACCTTGGCGGCATCTGCCGCCGCCGCCGCCGCCTTCAGGCCCGCGGCGTCTTGTTCAAGCGCGGTCAGTGTGTCAGCGACATTCTGGAAGGCGGTCAGGACCGTGCTGCGATATTGTTCGGCCGCTTCAACATAGGCGGCCTTCGCGGCGCGCTGCTGGTGCAGCAAGGTGCCACCCTGGAAAATAGGCGCGGTAATGGCCGCACCCAGATCCCAGAAACCCGTGCCCGCCTTGAACACCTGACCGATGGCGAGCGCCGTGCTGCCGGCATCCGCGGTCAACGCAATATTCGGCAGCCGGTTCGCCGTGGCGATGCCGATCTGGGCACTGGCGGCGTGCAGGTTGGCTTCGGCCTGCAGCACATCCGGACGCTGCGCCACCAGTGCCGACGGAAGGCTCACCGGCAGTTCCTGCGGCAGTTGCAAGCTCGCAAGCTCGAATTTTTCAGCCGGCGCCTGACTCGGGAAGCGGCCGGCCAGAACTGCCAGAAGATCGTTTTGCTGGGCCAGCTGCTTGAGCAGCGGCGGCAGCGTGGCGGTGACTTGCGCGAGCTGCGATTCCTGCGCGGCCACATCAAGTCCGCCGGCATAACCTTTGGTGTGTTGGTAGCGCAGGATTTGCAGCATGTTGGTGTTGATGCCGATAAGCTGACGCGTCGCGTCTATCTGCGCCTGCAACGATGCTTCCTGCACCGCGGCGACCACCACATTGGCGCTCAACGTGACTTGCGTCGCGATCATCTGGAACCGAACGGCCTGTTCCTGCGCCTTCACGGATTCCGCGGTTCGGCGGTTTAGGCCGAACAGATCGGGCGCATACGAAATACTGACCTGCGGGGTGAACAGGCTGTATTGAAAGGCGTTTGAGCTGGGCGTGGGTGCGATGGTCTCTGCTGTCTTCTGGCGGCTGGCCGAAAAGCTCGCCGCGACACTGGGATAGTAGGCGCCCCGTTGCGCCAGCACATTTTCCCTGGCCACCGACAAGGCCGCCCGCGCCGCCTTGAGGTCGGGATTGTTGCTGAGCGCATGTTCGATCAGCGCATTCAATGACCTGGAATGAAACAGGGTCCACCAGTCGCCGGGAATGTCGCTGCCCTTGGCAAAACGCTGGGCTTCCCCGCCGGCGACGTTCGGGCTGGCGACGGTGCTCGAGAGTGGATGGGTGGTGTAGCTGCTGACCGCCGGGGCAGCGGGTTTCTTGAAATCGGGACCCACGGTGCAGCCGGCCATCAGCAAACAGGCCAGGGCCGCTACGAAAGACGGCACACGCAATGACCACGAACGGGCAGCGGGCGAGACTTCCCTGGTTATCTCGTCTCTCGTTCGTGCGGTCTTGGCAAACACATCGGCCCACGGCTGGTTCATGCGAGCGCGTCTTTGAGAGGCAATCCGGATGTAACGATATATTGTATCAAATACAAGCGAAAGCCATGCCGAAAGTCATGGCTGCAACGCCGGCAGCGGATAGCGGCGCACGTATGCCAACCGAACGAGACGAAGTTTTCCGGTTGGGTCAGATACGGGCCGCCATCCAGCCAGTCGGCGGCGCCAGCCTGGGGACCGGGAACGGATCGTGTGATGCTTGTCTGTAACCGCGTGATGCGGCCATCCTTGCCTGGTTTTGGTGTGCTAGCGTAGGCGCACAGGGGGCATCATCACGTGAGGATTCACGCATGTTGCCGAAGGGGTTTGTCTGTCGTGGTCTGGCGCTAGCCGGGTTGTCATTCGCGTTTGCCTGCAGTGCGTTTGCCGCATCCGCCAGCAGTAGTCCGGTGGGTTCGAGCAATGTCACGGTGGCCGATCCCACGGTGCCGCGACCACCCGGCACGCCGTGCGTGGTGCAGCTTTTCAGCAACGACACGTTCGACGATTACGGGACGCGTCCCTTCAGCTATGCGCCGCCAACCGGTTGCAAGGGGCCATGGGCCAAAGTCGTGCTGACGGCGGATTTCTCGGTCACTGCCGGCACGCAGTACGACCGTACCGCCACGATCTGGCTGGGCGGCGTGAACCTGTATTTCGGCACGACGCAGGAACCCGGCAGCACGCTGGCGCCGAGCTGGCATGTGGAACGCGATCTCACCGATTACATCGCGCTGCTGGGTCAGGCCGGCCAGGGTCAGGCGATCATCGGCAACACCGTGAACAGCACCTATAACGGGGTCATCCACGGCAGCGCACAGCTGCTGTTCTATCCGGCCTCCATCTTCGCGCCACCGGCGCAAGTGGCCAACGCGGTGTATCCGCTGGGTTCCGATCCGGTGGGCAACACCGTGTCGCTGGCGACCCCCAGCGCGCAGCTGGCGCGGACGTTCAGCCTGCCACGCAATGTCGTGCGCGCCTATCTGGACGTGTTTGCGCAGAGCCAGAATGCCGACGAATTCTGGTACACCTGCGTGCCCGACCAGTACGCCGCCGAAGTGCAGGAGTGCGGCGGCGGCAATTTCCGCGAGGTCGAGATCAGCATCGACGGCCAGCCGGCCGGTGTGGCGCCGGTGTATCCGTGGATCTACACCGGCGGCATCGACCCGTTCCTGTGGAAGCCGACACCCGGCGTGCAGACGCTGAATTTCATGCCGTACCGGGTCGATCTCACGCCGTTCGCCGGTGTGCTCAGCAACGGCGCATCGCACACGGTCGCGGTGAGCGTGGCCGGCGCGAACAATTATTTTTCCGCTACCGCCGCTCTGCTGGTGTATCTCGATCCGCACACGAAGCAGGTCAGCGGCCAGATCGAGCGCAACACGCTGGTCGGCCAGCTAGCGACACCGACGATCGGCAGCACCTTGAGCACGGATGCGGCGGGCGACGTCACCGGCGACGTCACCACCAACCTGAGCCGGCATTTCGTGATCGAGGGCTATGCCGACACCGCGCACGGTCGTGTGCACAGCCAGGTGGAATCGACCGTGGGGTTTGCCGACACCCAGGGCTTCACCATCAACGCCAGCACCTACGATCAGGTGACCAGCCAGCTCACCTCGGCCGACAGCGACAGCAAGAGCAGCATCGGCGGCTTCGTCACCGCCGAATACGCTGAGCACGTGCGTTATCCGCTGAACCTGGATGTGAATGAGCAGGTGGCGGCCGATGGCAGTCTCACGCTCGCGACCACCGTACAGCAGCGTTACAAGAAAGACGACAAGCACGGGCTGGCCGGTATCACGCTGTATTCCGCGAAGATCGACAACAAGGTGGACAGCGCCGATACGCTGGCCTTCGACGCCAGCGGCAACTTCAGCGGTCACAGCGGCCAGCAAAGCAAGCAGTCATTCGCGTTCCACGATTCGCTGGGAGGCTGCTACCGCAGCGACGTGGGCGCACGCAACGACGTGGTGACCAGCTACGACAGCGGCAAGGGCTGCCCCGACCAGCGGAACCGCGTGTACTGGTTCACCCATCCGGACGGTTCACCGGACAACGGCAGCACGATACTGGGCCTGTAACGAGCATGCCGTCGCTGCTGCATGGGTGGCGACGGCATGGATTTCCTGGTGCCTGTGTGCGCTTGCGCACAGCGCAGTCCGCGTACGGTACGGCCAGCGGCAGAAAGTCTTGACTTGCCGCGATCCCCAGCATGCGACGGGCAAGCGTCAAGCGCCGAGGTAGTCGTCCTTCAGCCGCACATAGTGGTCGGCCGAGTAATGCAACTGTTCGATCTGCCGGTCGCTGAGCAGGCGCACCATCTTCGCCGGGTTGCCCAGCCACAGCTCACGTTCGCCGACCACCTTGCCCGGCGCAATCAGGCTGCCGGCGCCGACGAAGCCGTATTTCTTCACCACGGCACCATCGAGCACACTGGCGTGCATGCCGATCAGACAGTTGTTCTCGATGGTGCAGGCATGCACCACCGCGGCGTGGCCGATGGTGACGCCCGCGCCGATCAGGGTGGGAAAGCCGGGGCCGTACGGACCGGCGTGAGCGACGTGCACGATCGCGCCGTCCTGGATGTTGGTCCGCGCGCCGACGCGGATGCAATTCACGTCGCCGCGCAGCACCACGCCGGGCCACACCGAGACGTCGTCACCGAGCACCACGTCACCGATCACGCTGGCGGCCGGATCGACGTAGACGCGTTCGCCGAGCCGGGGCGTGATGCCCTTGTAGCTGCGCAGAGGATTCATCGGCACATTCTAGCCGCGCAACGTCAGGCATCGGCCTCGAGTACCTTGATGGTTTCCTGGTAGCCGGCGTCGACTGCGCGCTGCCAGTCCTTCCAGTCGAGCATGCCGATGTGGTCGAGCGGCGGGGTGATCAGCCGGTCGGCAAGCGCGCGACAGTGTTCGCTGGTCTCCTCGCTGTTGACCATCGCGGCGCGGGTCAGGGTGGAGACCAGTCCGGGCCAGCCATTGCCGCGGCGCTGTTGCAACAGCAGGCGCCACCAGGCGGGCGTGGCGAATGCCTCGATGTGAGCGCGCAGCGCAATGTCGGCGCGGATGCTCACCGCGGTGATATGGGCGATGCCGTCATCGGCCATCACGTCGGTGGGCAGGTTGTCGACCAGCGCGCCGTCCACGTAGGCATTGCCATGATGCAGCACCGGCGGCAGCACGCCGGGAATCGAGCTGGATGCACGCAGCCACAGCCACAGCGGACCGTGCCGGTGCACCACCCGACCCACGCCGGACAGGTTGGTGGAGACGCAGAAGAACGGCCGTTCCAGATCCTCGATATCGATCGTGCCAAATGCGCGTCGCAGCATCATCGCGGCGCGGCGGCCGCGGGTCAGCGCGACCAGCGGCAGGGTCCAGTCCGACAAGGGTCGGCCGCGCACGAACGATTCGTAATAGTTGTGCATCATCGTGTCGGTGTCCCACAGATTCGCCACGCCGGCGCCGATGATCGCGCCGATGCTGGTGCCACCCACCGCATCGAATTCATGGCCAGCCTCGCGCAACGCACGCAATGCGCCCAGGTGCGCCAGGCCGCGTGCGCCGCCACCGGCCAGCACCAGCCCGCGGCCGTGGCCGCTGACCAGCCGCGCTATCCGCGCGATATCGGCCTCGCCGCAGATATGGTGATGCTGCAGCTCGCCGCTGAATTGCGCGCGCCAGCGCCGCGCCGCGCCATGCAGGACGCGGTGTCCGGCGTGCAACAGCAGCAGATGCCGCGGACGGTGCTGCGCGCGTGCGGGATGGCCCGGCGTCGCTTCCGGCCACGGTCGGGCCGGCTCCGCGGCCAGCGCGGGCAGCAACAGTGCATCGGCTTGGCGCAGGCAGCGCTGGCGCCAGGCCGCGTCGCCCGTGCTGTCCAGATAGATCACGAAACGCGCCTGCGCCTCGCGCTCGGCGAACCAGTCGCTGCCGCGGCCGGCAGCGTGTTCGGCGTCGATCAACGCGCAGCTGCCGTAAGTCTCCAGCGCCTGCCCCAGCTGCTTCGCCAGCGCGCGCACCGGCACGCCTGCGTCCACCGGCAGGAGCGCGAACGTGCGCGGAGTGTCCGGCGTGGTGGGCGTCTCGGTGTGGCGCTGATGGCGCAGCAGGCGCTCGAGCGCGATCCGCGCCACGCCGAGCATCGCCTTGGGATGCTGCTCGATCAGCGCCTCGAACGCAGCGCGATCGAGCCGCAGCAGTTCGGAATCGCGCAGTGCACGTACATCGAGCGGGTGCGGTTCGCCGCTGAGCAGGCTCGTCTCGCCCACCCATTCGCCGGCGGCGACCAGATGCACCAGCGTGGTCGGTCCGTCGAACACGCCGAGGCTGCCGCTGCGCAGCAGATACAGCGCGTCGGCCGGTTCGCCGGCCCTGAAAAGGAGCCGCCCGCCGGGCAGGCACAGCCAGCGCAGCTGTTGTCCGAGCGCCACCCGTGCCGCATCGTCCAGATGCGCGAACATGGCAGTGCGCCCGATCACTCCGGCAAGGTCCGCTGGCAGCATGACGCGGATGTTACGCCGGCAGCGATGACAAAACGGGACATGGGGTGCGATCACGCCGGTGGCCAGATCGCCGTACTTGATTTCGCTCCGCGCGATCGCCACGCTCACGGCATCCAAGGAGCTTCCATGAGCCAAGACAATCCGCTGCTGGCCGACGACACGCTGCCCGCGTTCTCGCACATCCGCCCCGAACACGTGGCACCGGCGATGGATGCGATCCTCGCCGACTACCGCGCGAGTATCGATGCGTTGACCGCACCCGGCACCACGCACGATTTCAATACCGTGATGCTGACCCAGGAGCGACTGGAACAGCGGCTGGCGCGCGCCTGGGCGCCGGTCAGCCACCTGCATGCGGTGGCCGACAGCGAGGCCTTGCGCAAGGTCTACGGGCCGGCCGAGGAAGCACTCACCGAGCACGCGATGGAACTGGGCCAGAACCGCGCTTTATACGCCGCCGTGCAGGCGCTGGCCGACGCGCCGGACTTCGCGCAGCTGCCGCGTCCCGAGCGCGCGCTGGTCGAACATGCGTTGCGCGATTTCAAGCTGTCCGGTGTGGCGCTGGAGGAACCGGCACGCTCGCGCTACCGCGAGATCGGCGTGGAGCTGTCGAAACTCTCCACCGAATTCTCCAACGCCGTGCTGGATGCCAGTGAGGCATGGCACGAGCATATCACCGACGAGCGCGATCTCGCCGGCATTCCCGAGTCCGGCCGCGCGGTGCTGCGCCAGTACGCCGAGGATCAGGATCTGGACGGTTATCTGGTGACGTTGAAGCAGCCCAGCGTGCAGGCGGTGCTTACCTACGCCGACAACCGCGGCCTGCGCGAACGCGTGTACTGGGCCTACCAGACCCGCGCTTCCGATCAGGGTCCGAACGCGGGCAAGTTCGACAACGGTGCGCGCATCGAGAAGATCATGGCGTTGCGCCACGAAGCCGCGCAGCTGCTCGCTTTTACGAACGCGGCGGAGGAATCGCTGGCCACCAAGATGGCCGGTTCGCCGACCGAGGTGCTGGAATTCCTGCATGATCTGGCCGCGCGTGCAAAGCCGGTCGCCCAGCAGGAGCTGGCCAGTCTGCGCGAGTTCGCGCATGCCGAACTGAGGATCGAGAACCTCGAATCGTGGGATGTCGGCTATGCCTCGGAGAAACTGCGTCAGCAGCAATACGCGCTGGACGAGGAGCAGCTCAAGCCGTATTTCCCGCTGCCGGCGGCGATCGACGGCCTGTTCGGCCTCACCACGAAGTTGTATGGGATCACCCTCGCCGCCCGCGACGGCGTCGATGTATGGCATCCCGATGTGCGCTACTACGACGTGCGCGACACCGATGGCCGCGTGTTCGCCGGTGCCTACGTCGACCTGTATGCGCGCAACGGCAAGCGCGGTGGCGCCTGGATGGATGTCTGCCGCGCGCGTTTCGACGACGGTGCGCATCTGCAGCTGCCGGTGGCCTTTCTCACCTGCAATTTCGCGCCGCCGACTGAAGGCAGGCCCGCGCTGCTCACCCACGACGACGTGCTCACCCTGTTCCACGAATTTGGCCACGGTCTGCACCATCTGCTTACCGGGATCGCGCTGCCCTCGATCGGCGGCATCGACGGCGTCGAGTGGGACGCGGTGGAGCTGCCCAGCCAGTTCATGGAGAACTTCGGCTGGAACCGCGAGGCGCTGGATCTGTTCGCCCGGCATTACCAGACGGGCGAGAAGCTGCCGTACGAACTGTTCGAACGCATGCTCGCCGCGCGCTACTTCCATGCCGGCCTGTTCCTGGTGCGCCAGCTGGAATTCGCGCTGTTCGATTTCCTGTTGCATCTCGAATACGACCCGGCGCAAGGCGCGCGCACGCTGGCCGTGCTGGAGCAGGTGCGCAAGCAGGTCGCCGTGCTGCATCCGCCGGCGTGGCAGCGTTTCCCGCACGGGTTCAGCCACATCTTCGCTGGCGGCTATGCGGCCGGTTACTACAGCTATCTGTGGGCCGAACTGCTGAGTGCCGATGCATTCGGCGAATTCGAGGAACACGCCAGGAAGGGTGGTAGCGTCATCGATCGCAACACCGGCGAGCGTTTCCGACGTGAAATCCTCTTCGTGGGTGCGAGCCGTCCCGCGCTGGAAAGCTTCATCGCGTTCCGCGGCAGGAAGCCGCAGCCGGAGGCGTTGTTGCGCAGCCACGGGCTGGCTTGACCTGTTCGATCTCCCGGTAGTTGCCACGGAAACGATGTGCAGGAGCGCACCTTGTGCGCGAAGAGTTTGCGACGCGTGCCATCCTCCGTATGCATTTCGCGCACAGGGTGCGCTCCTACGGGTACGGAAACAGCCCGCCGCAGCGGGGGATTTATTCAGGACGAAAAAAAGCCCGCCGTAGCGGGCTTTTCAGATTCGCTCAAGCCCGGTTGGACTCAGGCAACCTGGACTTCCTCAGCCTGCAGGCCTTTCTGGCCCTTGGTGACGACGAACGTGACGCGCTGGCCTTCCTGCAGGGACTTGAAGCCCGTGCCCTGGATCGCGCGGAAATGCACGAACAGGTCGTCACCGCTTTCCGGGGTGATGAAGCCAAAACCTTTGGCGTCGTTGAACCACTTGACTGTACCGCTCTGACGATCCGACATGTAACATACCTTTAAAGCATTGATGGTTTGCGGCTCGGAGCGAATTGCACTTTACCGCAGAGGAGCAGGAGCCCTGAGTTTCCTCAGACTCTTGCTTCCCCAGCATACACCGGAATGCAAGGTTTCGGTGGGTTTACTGCACAAGTCCCCAGCCAGCGACCTGCCCGCGGCGACCAGATTCCGCTCATTTCCTGCCGCAAGCCGCATTGCAGCGCCGTTTGGCCGGCGCCATGCCGGCGATCATGGCGACCACGAAAATCGCCCGATCCGTTCCGTTCCACGGTCAATCGCCGCTTCCAGGCGGCCCGGGCGAGTGCATCCCTTACAATGTCACGATGAAAATCGCCTCGTGGAACGTCAACTCGCTGAACGTGCGCCTGCCGCACCTGACGCAGTGGCTGGCCGACGCGCAGCCGGACATCGTGGCGTTGCAGGAAACCAAGCTGGAGGACGCGAAGTTCCCGCTCGACGAACTGGCCGCGGCCGGTTACCGCGCGGTGTATTCGGGGCAGAAGACCTACAACGGCGTGGCGATCCTGGCCCGCGCGCAGAGCTGTGGCGAATTCGGGGACATCGTCACCGACATCCCCGGACTGGACGATCCGCAGCGGCGCATCCTTGCCGCAAGCATCGGAGGCTTGCGCGTGGTCGATCTGTATGTGGTCAACGGCAAGGCAGTCGGTGACGAGAAATACGCCTACAAGCTGGACTGGCTGGCCAAGGTGCGCGAGTTCCTCGCGCGCGAGCTGGAGTGCCATCCCAACCTGGTGGTGCTCGGTGACTTCAACATCTGCCCGGACGACCGCGATGTCTATGATCCGGTCGCCTGGGGCGAGGACATCCTGTGCTCGCCGTCGGAACGCGCCGGGCTCAGGGCGATCACCGATCTCGGACTGCATGACAGCTTCCGCTTGTTCGAATCCGGCGCGGAACACTACAGCTGGTGGGACTATCGGCAGGCCGCATTCCGTCGCAACATGGGCCTGCGCATCGACCTGATCCTGATCGGCGAGGCACTGAAATCCGCCGCCACGGCGGCGGCGATCGACCGCGAACCGCGACGCTGGGAACGCCCTTCCGACCACACCCCGGTGACGCTGGAACTGGATATCTGAGCGACTATGACTGCAAAAACCGAATGGCCCAGTTCGCTGGATGACAACGAACTGGATGAACTGGACCGCTACCTGCGCGCGCACACCGGCGAAGGCGATCTGCTGCTGGACGGCGTGCATGGCCTGCTCAGCGCGCTGGCGGTCGGTCCGCTGCTGGTGCTGCCGGACGAATGGCTGCCCGAAGTGCTGCACGAGCCGTTCGCCGACGAGGACGAGGGCAACCGTGTGCTGGCCCTGCTGGCCAAGCTCAACGATTCGATCAGTGCCGAACTCGATGTCGACGCCTACGAACCGATCCTCGGCGAAGTCGAGCTGGAAACCGGACCGATGTTGTCCGCCGCCGGCTGGTGCGAGGGTTTCAGCCGCGGCATCGACCTGCGCGCGAGCCTGTGGGAAAACCGCCTGTCCGAAGATCCGTCGCTGATGGAGCTGCTCGGACCGGTGATGGCGCTGGCGGTGGACGAAGGCATCCTCAGCGCCGATACCGAGTTCGAGAAGCTCAGCGACGACGAATACGACGAATGCCTGTCGCAGGTACCGGCCGTGTTGGCTGCGGTGAATCAGTACTGGCAGGCCAAGCCTGCCACCGAAGCGGAAGTGGAAACCCGGTTCGGGAACACACGTAAAGCCCTCCAGCTCATACACCATGGCGAAGACATCTTCGCCACCGAGGAGCCGCGCCCATCCCCGGCATGGCTGGACTGGTTCTCACCGGTACGCCTCGCCGGATTCAAGGGAAATACGCTGCTGACCGCTAAGCAACACGGCCCCGCACGCGACACCCTGCAAAAAGTGCTGGAAACCTTGCCCGAGGAGTCAGCCAAGCAACGCTCAGTTTTCCTGGGTGATCTTGCAGCCGTCGCCGTCGCAGAAAACAACCCGGACGAGGCATGCGCCCTTGCCGAAGAAGCGCTCGACCACCTCGCACGCTACTGGTACGCCACCGGAATGGAACGCATCCGGGCCGTCCGCGAATCCCTCACCAAATGGGAATCGCTGCCATCCGTGCGCCGGCTCGATGAACGGCTATACGACTGGAACACGACCGTCAGCGCTCTGACCGGTTAACCCCAGCCACGAGAGGCGGCAATTCGGCAAGCGACACCATACGCCAGTCTGCTACTGCCGCGATATCGGGATGATGCTCCCAGATATAACCCCACGGGCCACGCCGGATAAACGCCGTCCGCATTCCGGCGCCCTTGGCGGGCTTGAGGTCATTGTCCAGCCTGTCGCCGACATAGACAATCTTGCCAGCCTCACACGGTGCCGCAGAGATAAGCGCGCGGAAAAACGACTGGTCCGGCTTGCTCGCGCCCCAATCCTCCGACGTCGCAATCAGGTCCGCAGGCAGATCAAGTTCCCGCAGGATCTCCCCGGCCCGCGAGGTCTGGTTACCGGCAACGCCTACCCACACGCCCGCATCGCGCAACGCCGCCATGCATGGCCGCGCATCCGGATAAAGATCGTCCTCACCAAACCATTCCGGCCGGCCCACGTCGGCACGCCGCGCACGCTCAGCATCGAGACTGAAGCCAGGGCGGAAATACTGGAATGCATCCCGGTAATCCATCCCCAAGGCAAGGACCGCGCCGAATACCGCCGAGAAGGTATGACGAGGCACGCCCAGCCAGTCAGCCCAGGCCCCATACTCCCGAGTCTCATCGACCAGCGTTTCCCCGACGTCAAAGACCACCGCATCGACTGCCGCCACGGGACGGCATCCTAGCCGGGCAGGGCCGGCATGCAACCGGGGAGGTTCCCGGTCTGTCCCGCGAGAGACCGGACGGAGCCTCCGGGGTCCAGCGCGATAAGCGGAGGACTCCTCCGGAACCCGAGCTTTTGCATTCGTGATGTTGTCGGGCCAACATCCTAGCAGTTCAGATGCCCCGCAGATTTTGCTTTAGTAGCCGATCCTCGGTATCCCCCGGGCCGGCGCAAGCTACAGGCTCCAGCGTGGAAAGCTCTCGCCTAGTACTCCAGCCGTAGATCGTTATATTGCATGGTCTTGGGTTATTTGCCGCTGGTAGTGGCAGGTCCGGGCGCGGTGCTGGTGGCGGCGTCGCCAGTGTGACCAGCGGAGGCGGTGCCCGGCGTCGTGGCCCGGTGGGGCAGTCACTGCGGCGAGGAGGTGGGCGATCTCGTTGCGAGTCAGAGGGATCTGCCCGGCCGCAGCTGGGCCGCGGGCGGATTCGATGGCGGCGGCTATGGTGAGGACGGCGGCGCCGAGCATGGCCAGGGTGACCCACCGGTACCAGGAGGTCCAGCGGCGCAGCTGGTGCTCATCCAGGCCGGTCAGGCCCTTGCCGGCCTGGAAGTTCTCCTCGATCGTCCAGCGAAGCCCAGCGACCTTGACCAGCGCGGCCAGCGTGACCCGCTGCGGGGAGTAGCAGTGGTAGAAGGCCAGTTCCCCGGTGCTTCGGTTCCGGCGGATTAGCAGGCACCGGTGTCCGGGGCTGGGGTTGCTGATGGTGACCCAGGCCCAGTCGTACCACCGGTGTCCCTTGGCACCATCACCTGCCGATAGCCGCTGCCAGGCACGCCTGGGCAGCCGCGCGGCGAGCTCATCGGCGCGGACGGTACGGCCGACCCCGGCGGGGACACGGTGATCGCGCGCGACGGCCAGCACATAGGCGATGTGATGCTGCTCCAGCCAGGTGCGCAGCGGCCCGTTATCCCCATAGGCCTCGTCGGCGGCCACCCAGGCGAACGGCACCCGCGCGCTGACGGCCCGCTCGATCATCAGCCTGGCCAACTGCGGCTTGGTCGCGAACG